>Ga0193729_1001317_pt1 | contig 12761 bp, 13 predicted proteins | sample U1c2metaG_FD_143036 | JGI IMG/M metagenome (GOLD analysis project Ga0193729, IMG submission 143036) | Soil microbial communities from a riparian zone of the East river system, Colorado, United States - U1c2 | ecosystem: Environmental > Terrestrial > Soil > Riparian zone | place: USA: East River... | reverse complement strand
CGCCGATTGTTGCGAAGACGGCTGGATGTTTTTCTGCCAGGTCGATAGCGCGGCGGCTACTTTCCAGCGACGTGCCGATCGTGATGATGCGCGTAACGCCCGCATCGTTTGCGCGACGCAGCACATCATCGAGATCATTGGCGAAATCCGGATAATCGAGATGCGCGTGAGTATCGATTAGCATTTTGTCATTCCGAGGAATCTCTCATTTTTTCTTGGGCCGAATAAAAGCAAGAGATGTCTCGACTTCGCTCGACATGACAGGAGTTGAGATGCGCGTGCTTTTCAAGGCTCCCCAGGTTAGTCCGCTGCCAAATACGATCAATAGGACGTAATCACCGGTCTTGATCCGGCCGCTGCGATTGGCTTCATCCAGTGCGATAGCCACGGCCGCAGCCGAGGTATTGCCATAGCGATCCAAATTCACAAACACCTTGTCGCGCGAAATACCCAGGCGATCCGCAATCGCTTCGATAATTCGGAGATTCGCCTGATGCGGAATAACGCAGGCGATATCGTCGATGGAAAGCCCAGCTTGGTCGAGGACTTTCTTGGCCGCGTTCAACATTGCGGTGACAGCCTGCTTGTAAACTTCCTTGCCGGTCATGTGGATCGTTGCCAAATGCATATCGGCATTTTCTCGCGTGATCGGGCAGCGTGAACCGCCGCCGGGCATAAACAAAATATCCGTGTACTGGCCGTCGCTGCCGATGTGAGTGCTGATGACGCCATGCGCGCTGCCGCGGTGGCGCAAAACAGCGGCGCCAGCACCATCTCCAAAAAGGACGCAAGTATTGCGATCGGTCCAGTTAGTGATGGACGTCAATTTGTCAGCGCCGATCACAAGGACGGTGTCGTGAGTATGTGAGGTAATGAATTGCTGCGCGATCTCGAGGCCAAAGAGGAAGCCGGCACAGGCTGCGGAAATATCGAGACAAGCGGCGTTGGTTGCTCCGATTTTCTTCTGAACGAAGCAGGCCGTGGCTGGGAACAGCATGTCGGGAGTGGCCGTTGCCACGATGATGAAGTCGATCTCTTTTGCTGAAATCTTCGCCTGTTCGAGTGCCTTAAGCGCTGCCTCGGTCGCCATATCGCTGGTGTTTTCATCTTTTGCGGCAATACGGCGTTCTTTAATTCCGGTGCGAGTGGTTATCCAATCGTCGCTGGTGTCGACCATTCGCGAGAGGTCCGCGTTGGTCAGGATCTTTTCAGGCACATAGCTGCCTGTGCCGATGATCGAGACCGTCCGCAGCGCCTTATTGGAGCGCGGGTTCGAGCGAGGCTGTCGTTTCATAGTAACGGCGAATCTCCTCGACGATATGCGGGTTTACCTGCTGTTCAATCGACTCCGCCGCCACTCGTAGCGCGTTCTTGATTGCCAGTGGCGTGCTCGCGCCATGCGCGATGATGCAGATGCCGTTCACCCCGAGAAGCGGACTGCCCCCGTACTCTTCATAGTTCGTCTTGGCCTTAATTGTTCCAATAGCATTCTTCGCGAGGAATGCGCCGACCTTTCGCATCTTTGTGCGCATGAGCTCGTGCTTGAGCCATTGAAACATTGCCACCGCGATCGATTCGCACGTTTTCAAGATCACGTTGCCAACGAATCCGTCGCACACCACGACCTCCACCGGGTCCTCAAACAAATGCCGACCTTCTATGTTGCCGACGAAGTTTAGCGAACTTGGTTTCAGCATCTTGAACACTTCCTTGGTCAATTCGGTGCCCTTAACGTCCTCGTCGCCGAGCGAGACCAAACCAACGGTCGGATTCTTGTAATGGAGAACATGACGTGAATAGACCGAGCCCATGAACGCGTATTGAAGAAGATGTTCTGGGCGCGCATCGATATTCGCGCCTGCATCGATCAAAACGAAGACATTCGTTTCGGTCGGCAGCACGGCCGCGATACCCGGTCGATCGATTCCTGGCAACGTGCGAAGTTTAATCGTGCCCGCGGCAACGGCGGCCCCCGTGTGACCTGCGCTCACCACCGCATCCGCTTGCCCGCGCTTCACGAGATCGAAGGCGCGGCTTACTGATGAATCCTTCTTTCGCCTGACCGCCGACCACGCGCGGTCGCTCATATCTACCACCTGCGTCGCGTGTGTGATCTCGATCCGGTTGTCGTTGCAGCCATGCTTCTTGAGTTCCGCTTCGATCCGCGTGGAGTCGCCAACAAGAAAAAGTTTATTGATGTGAGGGTACTCACGCAACGCCATAACGGCGCCGGCAACGAGGTTAGGCGGGCCAAAGTCACCGCCCATCGCGTCGAGGGCGATCTTCATCGGTGCAAAACTTTGCGGACTTTAGCCGCCGAATGCAACTTATTTGCCCTCAAGCGTCAGCACCTGCCGCCCGCGGTAATAACCGCACGACGGGCAAGCGATGTGCGAGGGAACTGTGCTCCCGCACTGGGGACATTTGTTCAGATGCGGAGCATGCCAGCGGTTCGCCGCTTTGCGCGTGCGTAACCGCATCTTGGATGTTTTGCGTTTTGGGACTCCCATGGGTGCGCGTTACCAAAGCACCCATTTTTTGAAAAACAAGTCGCGCACAAGTGATTCGCTAAAAAGTTAAAATGTTAACGTTGTAACTCTTTTAACTGTTTAACTTGAGTTTATCCAGCGCACTCCAATCCAATTTCCGCTTTGTATCTTGCTCAACGGCCTTCGATTGTTTCGCCTTGCAAACGCGATTGCCGTCTGTGTCGCAACGTGGATGCGCCGGCAGGTTGAGCAAAAGGTCCTCACGAATAAACGGCGTGAGGTCGACCATCTCGGGCCCATCCAGCTCGGTGTGCACGGCGAATGCGGGCACTTGAATGTCGCGCACAAAATTCTCCAGGCACGATACGCAAAGCAGCTCCACTGGTTGTGACAGCGAGCCTCTTGCCCAAAGAGCACCTCCAGCAACGCCCACCTCGATGTTGTAATGCAGCGGGCCCGCACAACGAATTCCCTCTGCTTCAAGGTCGTGGATCGGGCAATCCTCGTCCCCGTCCAAGTGCAGACCCTGCGCAGGAATTTGTTTGAGATGAATTTTCATTCGTCAAACCTTTCCAGTTATCAGCGAAATTTCCTCCTCAGTGCGTTGGCAACACAAGCCGGAACAAAACCGGAAACATCGCCGCCGAGGCGCGCGATTTCCTTAACAATGCGAGAACTTAGATAAGTGTATTCCTCCTTCGGCATGAGGAAAATTGTTTCTACCTCAGCATCCAATTTCCGGTTCATCAGCGCCATTTGAAATTCAAATTCAAAGTCGGAAACCGCGCGCAAGCCGCGGATGACCGCTCCGGCTTCTTCTTTCCTGGCGAACTCGACAAGTAATCCTTCGAACTCAGCGATCCGCACGTTGTCGATTTTCCCCGCTGTTTCGCGCAGCAAATCGAGACGATCCTTCAGTGAGAAAAGAGGCTGCTTCTCGTCGTTGTGCGCCACAGCCACTACCACTTCGTCGAACAATTTTCGCGCACGCTCGATTACATCGAGGTGACCATTCGTGATCGGATCAAAACTGCCCGGATAAATCGCGCATCGCATTGGCGAAAATTCGCAGAGGAAATCACAAATGAAAAGCGGATTGAAGAAGAATGGCGAAGCACGAAGGAGCCCAAATGCTCAAATGACGAAAACTCTGAATGCTCCCTTCGGCATTTGGACTTCGTCATTCTTTCGTCATTAGACATTCGTCATTTGGCATTTTCAGTCCAATTTGCCTAAAGTTCGTGCGACACCAAATTGCTCATCACTCCTATGCGCGATCCATCGCCATACAAAACCATCGCCGTGGCGAGCACATTCTCCCCGCGGTTCAAGCAGGTGCTCGCGGAGGCAAAGCGCATTCGGGAACGCTTTTCCGCCGATCTTCATCTGATTTACGTGGGCGAAGGAGATGAGGAAACGGCAAAGAAGTTTGGAGACGCGCTCGCGCAACTGCACCTTCCGCCTGACTCAGCGATTCATTATGAAAAAGGAAGCCCTGCAGAAGCTATTCTGGGCGCGCTGGCGCGGGAAAAAATCGACATGATTGTCGCGGGCGCGCTGGAAAAGGAGGCGGTATTGCACCCGTTTTTGGGCAATGTCGCTCGTCGGCTTGTGCGCGAAGCGCGCTGCGCAGTCATGCTTTTCACCAGACCGGCAATAAAACCGAGACCGCTCCGCCGGATTGTTTTCGTCGCCGATTATTCAGATCAAGGGTTACAGGCTTTGAAAAGGACACTGGCGTTCGCTGCGGCGGAATCATGCGAGCGACTTTATGTTATTCGGATCATCACGACGTTCGATCAGGCGCGCGAATCGATTCGCGCGAATGCCAGGAGACACGAAAAGCCACGAGCGGAGGACGAGGAAGCCGCCGTGGAGGAATTCGTTTTGTCGGCCGGCGCGACCGACGTCCCGATCGAAGCACGCTGCATCCGCGGAAACACCGGATTGGCTGCCTCGGATTTTGTTCAATCGGTGAAAGCCGATTTGCTCGTGGTACCGCTGCAGAAAAGTGCCGGAGCAATCCAACAACTGCCGAGTAATATTGCCTGGGTCACCGATGTCATTCCGTGTAACCTCTGGGTAATTCGTTGAATTAAACTGCCATCCTTGCGCAGGGTTTGTAGAGGCGCTTCTGTCAAACGCCTTTCTATAAGATTGGGCGGTTGATACAACCGCCGGTACAACAACGCATGGAGCCTGAATTCCAACCGTACGGTTTGCCGCATCTCACTGTTATTTTCCTCACGATTGTCCTGCCGTTTGCGCTGGCCGCGATCGTGTGGCGCACAAAATCTCCCCGTGCTGAAAAAGTGATCGTCGGCGTTCTCTCTGCAGTCCTTGTGTTGAACTACCTCGTCTATTTGATTTTTATCCGCAGCCGCGGCACCACGACGTGGCAACAAATGCTGCCGATGCAACTGTGCGATTGGGGCATCGTGGTTGTAATCGTGGCGATGTGCACCGGAAATCAGCGCTGGTTCGAGGTTGCATATTTCTGGGGAATTGGCGGCACGTTGCAGGCTGTGCTGACGCCCGATCTGCACTTTGGGTTTCCAGATTGGCGGTTCATCAGCTTTTTTACCTCGCATTGCGGGATCATCATCGGCGTCGTCTTCCTGATGTTGACGCGCCGATACCGGCCATATCCCATGTCGATCGTGCGCGTGTTTCTCTGGTCGGAGTTTTATTTTGTGGTCACGTTCATTACTGACAAACTGACGGGTTTTAATTACGGATTTTTGCTGCATAAACCGGAAGCATTTTCGATTTTGAGTTTTCTTTCCGATTCGCAGCCTCTTTACCTTCTGCAAATGCACGGACTGGCCTTGTCGTTCTTTCTCGCGCTGTATGTGCCATTTGCCATTTACGATTTAGTGCGATGCAATCGCGTCCAAGAAAGGGAGCGGAGGTAGGGCGATTGACCTCGATCGCCCGCCTGGCGAAAATGACCGATTAATGAAAGCCAAACCCCTCAGAGTTGGCAAAGTTCTCGTTGGCGGAAGAGATCCGGTATTCATCCTCGGCCCGTGCGTGATCGAGTCGGAGAAGTTTGTCTGGCGGATGGCGAACAAGATCGCTGAAATCTGCGCGGCCGAAGATATCGATTTCATTTTCAAGGCCTCGTATGACAAGGCGAATCGAACTTCGGTGCGCTCTTTTCGCGGAGTCGGAGTACGCGAAGGTTGCGAGATTCTTTCAATCATCGGCCGGGACTTGAAAATTCCCGTCACAACGGATGTTCATTCCCCTGCCGAAGCCGAAATTGCCGGCGAAAAGATCGATATGGTGCAAATCCCGGCGTTTCTTTGCCGCCAAACCGATCTCCTGCGCGCGGCTGCGGAAACGGGTCGCGCGATCAATGTGAAAAAAGGCCAGTTTCTTGCGCCGTGGGACGTGCGCAATATCGCCGAGAAATTGATTGCGTTCGGCAATGAGAAATTCTGTTTCACGGAGCGTGGCACTAGTTTTGGCTATAACAACCTCGTTGCCGATATGCGCTCGCTTTATTGGCTGCGCAATGCCGGCTATCGCGTGATTTTTGATGCGACCCATTCGGTGCAGCGGCCGGGTGGAGCTGGGGACTCGACATCGGGTGACGGTGTTTTGGCGCCGGCGCTGGCGAGAGCAGCGATGGCCACCGGGTGCGACGGAATCTTTATGGAGGTGCACGAAAACCCGAGCCGTGCGTTATCAGACGGGCCAAATCAGATCCCCCTAAAGGATTTGCCGAAGCACCTGCGCGTGTTAAAGGCTATTCATGCTGCCGTCTCAGGTAGGGGCGATTGACCGCAATCGCCCGGGTAAGAGGGATATTGCGATTGCGGAGCGGGCGGTTCAGGTGAACCGCCCCTACCTGCGCCGGGTCTTGTCGTTTTGGTTAGTATCGGTCTTGATCTGCGTTGTAATAGAGGCGCCTCAAGTATCCGGTCAGTCAAAAGGTCGTAAAAAGAAGGCGGGCACGTCGGCAACAGCGGGCGGGTCTCCCGGGGAACAAAGCTTGACGAACATTCCGCTGCCAATTGGGCACGAAGCCAAGGGCCTTGTATTGCCAGATTTCGATGGTAACGGTCATTTAAGGGGAAAATTCGAAGCCGGGACTGCTCACCGGATTGATCAGGAACACGTAGGCTTTCAGCATCTTAAGATTACAACCTACACTCCGGAGAGTCAGCCTGACCTGCAAATCGACATGCACACGTCGGTGCTGGATTTGAAGACTCGGATTCTAAGCTCGCAGGAGCGCACAACCATTCAGCGGTCGGATTTCAACATCGCTGGGGATTCGGTGCAATTCGACACAGATTCGAAGACCGGACGATTGAGCGGAAATGTAAAGATGGTCATCACTGACAAATCTCATCTGACCGCAAAACCCAACGCGACCGAATGAGAAAATCAGGGGTGTTGGTCTTGTTTATCGCATGCGCGATCGGGGCACGGTCGGCTGCGCAGATTGCCGCAGCGCCAGCAGGCTCGCCTGCGCTTGCAAAGAAGGCTGAGAAACCAGCCAAAGACAAAGCGAAAAACAAGGACAAAAAGAAAGAAGATAAATCGTCCGGCACGAACTTATTTGGCTCGAGCGCTGCGGGGGTTCAACCCAATCAACCGACGACAACGGAGATCTATTCGGACGAGGCTTTTTTTGATTCATCCAAGAACATGGGCATCTTTAGCGGCCGTGTGAAGGTAGTCGATCCGCGTTTCAATCTTCAATCTGACAAATTGACAGTGTTCATTACAAAGGGACAAAACCAGAGCCTGGAGAAAGCCATCGCCGAAGGGAATGTTGGACTCGTGCGCGACCGCCCCGATCCGAATGGCGGCCCCCCGACTCGCGCTGTTGGCCGTGCCGATAAAGCCATCTATACAGCTAACACCGGCGATGTTGAATTGTTGGGAACACCACGGGTGCAAGAGGGACCAAACCTGCATGTGGCAACCAGCCCTGATACGGTAATGGTCATTAGTCAGAACAGTCAGCTAAAGACGCACGGACCCAGTCGCACTCAAATTGTCCAGCAGCCAAACGAGGAAAAAAAGGGACAAGCAAATTCCTCCCAAACTCCTGCCGCCCAGACGTCACCCGCTCCGTCTCTGCCAAAGCCATGATTAGCCAAGCTGCGCCTGTTTCGACTCCGAAAGCTCCGTCGCCGGCCACAACGAAGGCAGTGACCGTTCTGAGTACCGATCAACTGGTTAAGATTTACGGAGGCCGAGCGGTCGTCGACGGAATCAACATGCATGTTGGCGCCAGCGAAATTGTGGGACTACTCGGACCGAATGGAGCAGGTAAGACTACGAGTTTTTACATGATTGTTGGCCTGATCAGGCCAAACAGCGGTCGGGTGATTTTTTCGGACACCGACGTCACTGACTATCCGATGTACAAGCGGGCGCGGCTTGGCATGGGTTATTTACCGCAGGAAGAATCGATCTTCCGGAAGATGACAGTCGAACAAAACATCCTCGCCATTTTGGAAACGCTTTCGCTAAGCAAGGCCGAACGGCGGAACCGTTGCGACCAACTGCTGCACCAGTTTGGCATTGAGCGGATCGCTAAAAATACCGCGCTTACGTTGAGCGGCGGGGAGAAACGGAGATTAACAATTGCGCGTTCGCTGGTCACACAGCCTAAGTTGTTGATGCTCGATGAGCCGTTCAGCGGTGTGGATCCGATCGCCGTGTACGATGTGCAGCAAATTATCGTAAACCTGCGTAAGTCGGGGCTTGCGATCATGATTACCGATCACAATGTGCGGGAGACTCTTTCAATCGTGGACCGCGCGTATTTGATTTACGACGGCCGCGTCGAGAGCGAAGGCACAAAGGATTTTCTCATCGACGATCCCATCAGCCGTCAGCTTTACCTTGGCGAGCGCTTCAAGATGTAAGCCGCCGCCGACGCACCCGGTGTATGGCAAGCGCGTCGCTGGCCTAATCTTCCTTGAGTTAGAGCAAACATGCGGTAACGTCCCGGCAAGGCAATGGAGTTTGCCTTCCTTAGCAGAGCCTAGGAAAACCGCGTGAGCTAATGACTCCTTCCAAACGGAAGGAGTTTTTTTATGCTCGAAAACATTTGGTTTATAGCCGCGGTCTGGATGGGTCTCGCGTTAGTCGGCAGTTTGATTTCAATCCGGACGGGAATTTCGGTCGCGCTCGTTGAAATTCTGGTTGGCGTTATTGCCGGGAATCTCGCGGTCGGGTTGGAGGGCGGCACGCTGCATTTCGCCATTGCCGGAGCCGGCTCCAGCTCAGGGCAACTGCACCACGTACTGCAATCGACCGAGTGGACCAACTTCCTGGCATTGCTCGGCAGTGGCGTGCTCACGTTTCTCGCTGGAGCGGAGATCGATCCCGTTTCGCTCAAGGCCAATTGGCGGGCGAGCGTGCTGATCGGCGTTCTTTCGTTTGCCATTCCATTTGCTGTCGTGTGGCTCTTCGCCCAATTGGTTTTTGGCTGGCCTCTGCACCAGGCGCAAATCGCTGGCATCGCGCTCTCGACGACTTCCGTCGCGGTCGTTTACGCGGTGATGATCGAGGGTGGATTCAGCGACACCGCCATGGGCAAGATGATTCTGGCGGCGTGCTTCATTACCGATTTCGGAACCGTGCTCGCGCTCGGGACTTTATTTGCCAACTACAATCTCTGGCTACTGCTGTTTGTGATCGTGACGTTGATCGTCCTGTGGTTCATGCCGCGCTGGACGCAATCGATCATCACACGACTGGGCGCAACGCAGGTGAGCGAGCCCGAAGTCAAATTCATCTTCTTTGTCCTTTTCTTTCTTGGTGGCCTTGCCACAACAGCTAAAAGCGAAGCGGTGCTGCCGGCCTATCTCCTTGGCCTTGTTGTTGCGGGCGTATTTCTGCGCGACAAAACGCTGGTTCGCCGCATGCGCAGTATCGCGTTTGCAGTCTTCACGCCGTTTTATTTTATCAAGGCCGGTCTGTACGTCTCACTGCCGACGCTCTGGACTGGACTCGTCGTAATCAGCGTGTTCCTGACTTTGAAGATGATCACGAAAATCGCCGGCGTCTTTCCGCTCGCTCGATTGCACTACATGAATGTTAGGGAAGCGAGCTACACCACGCTGCTCATGGCCACCGGCCTTACATTCGGAACCATCTCTTCCTTGTACGGCCTGCAAAACGGGATCATCGACCAGAACCAGTACACGATTCTTGTTAGTGTCGTTATCTTGAGCGCATTTGTGCCGACACTAATCGCGCAGAAATTTTTCCAGCCCAGCATCGAAGCGATGCATGCCTGGGGACGGCTCTATCGGAAGCGCATGCGCGTGCTGAGCGTCGAGGACATTGGAGAAAATGGCGACATGAAAGATGAGTGATGAGACAAAATCCGACGGTTTTAGCGAGCATCACCAGCGGCATGTGCGGACGACGTTTCAATACCTCGACAAGCTGCTTTCTGAGGCGGAACACACCATGGCCGATGCCGGTTCGCCGTCGCCGTTCCGGGTGCATTCAGACGACACCACGCCGATCCAGCGCAAGGTAACGCACGATTACATCCTTCGTGTTCGCGAAGCGATGCGGCGCGTGATGGAAGAGTTGAACATTCCGCCATCCGAGCCGCACTCCGGTGCGGTCTGGGCTGCGGCAATCAATTTGATGTTCTGCTCCATCTCGCTCAATGAGCTTACGCCCGAACGGATGCGAGCCTATGGACCTCTTTCTCCAGAGGCCGCCGATAGGTTGGATGGAATCCGCGCGGAGCTAGATGGATTGGTAGCCAAGCTGCGAACCTACCTGGGCAAAGGTGCTGGCGGCGATCTGCAGCAACGGCTTCAGCAATTAGGCAAAACCGGTAACGAGATTCGTTTGCTCAGCGAAATTGAGAGGATCGTGACTGCGCATGGTCTGGTCGAATTTCGCGGCACACTCAGCATGCTGCTGGATCGAATGGAAAGCGCGGCATTCGAGGTCGGCGTTTTCGGGCGAGTTAGCTCAGGCAAATCGTCACTGCTCAATTACATTTTGCAAATGGACGTGTTGCCGATTGGCGTCACGCCTGTCACGGCAATCCCAACGCGCATCAGCGACGGGCCTGTAGCAGAAGCAGGAATCGAATTTGCCGAAGCACAGCCGCAATCATTTCATTGTCGGAGTTGCCTGAATTTGCGACGGAACAGAAGAATCCTGGGAACAAAAAGCACGTGACGCGGATCTTTGTTAAATTACCATCGGACCGCCTCGCGGAAGGCATTACTTTCGTTGATACACCCGGCCTTGGCTCACTCGCTGTCGCCGGCGCGGAGGAAACGATCGCATATCTGCCACGCTGCGATCTTGGCATCGTTTTAATCGATGCAAGTGCAGGTCTTACTCCAGATGATCTCATCGTCGTGCAGGCACTGTATCAGGCTGGTGCGAGCGCCATGATCCTTGTCAGTAAAGCAGATTTGTTTAGCGCTCCCGATCGAGAACAAATGATTACCTATGTGAGAGCGCACTTGCGCAGCGAGCTTCGCGTAGAGCCTTCCGTGCACGCCGTGAGTGTCTTCGGTGCGGATGCGGCGTTATGCGACGCCTGGTTTGAAAGCGAACTGCGGCCTTTACTCGCTCAACATCGTGAGCTCGCGATCACTTCGCAAAAGCGCAAGATTGGCGCTTTGCGTGAAGCTGTCATCGGCGGGTTGCAGCGTAGATTGCAAGTCGGGTCAAAAGCAGTTTCTGAGACAAGCGCCACGCTGCCTGAGAAAGCCACAGAGGCACTGCGCAATGGCGACAGAATTTTAGAGCGCGCACAAGGTGAATCTTTTTTTCTCACACGAAAAATTGCGAAGATGCACCGGGCGATCATCGACATTGCTGCAGAACGAATTGCAGCAGCACTGGCAGAGTCGGAGGAAGTGGATGCAGCGTCAATTTTTTCCGAGACAATTACGAGTCTTATTGCCGAACCTGTAGCTGCCACTCTCCGTTCAATTGAACAAACGCGCGATGCTTTAGCCGAGGCGATGCAGGTGGCTGCATCAGCTTCGGGACAGGGGCCTCCAGACGAGTTGCCCAAACCGGCTGGGATGCCAATGATGGATGTAAACGAAATTTCCAAAAGAATTATGGTCGAAAAGCCGCGCGTGCTTTCGTGGCTGGGCAAAGGAATGCTGACCTCGCACGTCCAGCGAAAACTAGAGACTGAATACGATCGCGCATTGCTAGAGTTCTTGAGCCTCTATGTAAATCGCTTGCGTCGTTGGATGGAGCAAAGCATCAACGCGCTGCGCAACGCTTTCACTGAATTCGCTGACATGCATCGCGCGCATTTTGAGGTTGCGCCTGCTCCTGGTCTGTCAGACATATCGGCCCTCCAGAACGACCTTCGAGTTTTGGGTGAATGGGACGGGGTTGAGGACGTCTCTGCAATCAGCAGCAGGTAAATTCCTGATCGGCCGCAGACATCGCAGGCAAATAAATCCGATTCTCTCCGAGAATTGGAAATCGTGCCGTATCCACGCTAGAAGTTAATTCTCATGGCGGAACAAGGCGGGACCCAGACGATCACATCTCCAAGCGATCGACAGAAAAGCGTCCCGGTTGTTACGGTCGAGAGCTTTTACAACTTGCACGCTGAAAAGCTGCAGATGAAACTGGAGGGGCCGCGGGTGGGGTTTCATCGCAAAATTCGCGAGCCCACCATCAACCGCCCCGGCCTTGCGCTGTCGGGCTTCTATACTTATTTCGCTGAGAAACGCGTGCAGGTGCTGGGTGCAGCCGAGCATTCCTATCTCAAAAGTTTGCCTTCGAAGTTGCGCGTAAAACGATTTCGAAAATTATGCGAGCGCAAAATCCCGTGCCTGGTCATGTCGCGGGGGTTTCGTCTTGCGCCGGAGTTACTAGGTGTGACGGCGGAGGCAAAAATCGCAGTGTTTCGCACTCCGATGATTACAATGAAGTTCATTAACGCTGCGACAATCGCTCTAGAGATGGATTTTTCCCCGACGGTAACGGAGTTCGGCAGCATGGTGGACATCCTGGGTGTAGGCGTTTTGATTCGCGGCGCGAGCGGAATCGGCAAGAGCGAATGCGTCTTGGGGCTGATCGAGCGCGGCTATAGCCTCGTGGCTGACGACGTGACCCGGATCACTTCGCTCGAAGGACGCGAGCTCATGGCGACAGCGCCCGAATTGACTCGCAATCATATGGAAGTGCGCGGTATTGGCATTATCGATGTGGCGAAGGTTTTCGGCATTGGCAGCATTCGAATCGAGAAGCGCCTCGACCTCGTGGTCACGCTAAAGGACTGGG
>Ga0193729_1001316_pt1 | contig 12762 bp, 17 predicted proteins | sample U1c2metaG_FD_143036 | JGI IMG/M metagenome (GOLD analysis project Ga0193729, IMG submission 143036) | Soil microbial communities from a riparian zone of the East river system, Colorado, United States - U1c2 | ecosystem: Environmental > Terrestrial > Soil > Riparian zone | place: USA: East River... | reverse complement strand
ATCGAGCCGGATACTCGCGGCATCACAAACCGCACCCGAGACAACTGGAAGCCATTGCTTCAAATCGCCGAGTTCGCCGGGCGGGGGTGGGTGCAGAAGATTCGTAACGCTGCTGGCATGGGAGACCCAACCATCCAGAAGAACGAGAACCGTCAGTTCTTGGAGGATGTTCGAAACATCTTCCATACCCGTGGGGTCGATTTCATCCCGACTGATGTGCTCCTAAAAGATTTGTGGGAGCAAGAAGAGTCGGCTTGGAAACATTTCGGGCGACGTGGCGACCCAATCAACCAGAAGGAAGCGGCGACCATCTTGAAGTTGTACCACGTCACACCACAGCGTGGCTTGGCTAACGGAAACCGTGTCCGTGGCTATCACGTCAGCCAGTTTAGAGAGGCGTTCACTCGCTTTTTGTCTACATCGATGCCAGAGGAAGTCGCCTTGTGTGGCGTAATCCTTCACAAGGACCAACAAGGAACCAACCGAGTCAGTTTCGAACAAGAACAGAGTGGCGAGTCACAACAAGGAAGCTTCTGATGGACCTACAAGAACTGAATGCTGTACTTGAACGTGAGCCGACGCTGGCTTATACGGGGTTCGTCTACCGTGGAAATCGCCAGCCGGGCAACGATACACCGCAAGCTTTGAGAGAGGGCCGCGAGCAGTTTGCGAAGCACCCGGAACTCGACCTTCTCACCAAGGTGGAAGACTTGCTCAAGACCGTGGGCCATACCCAGCGAATCTGTTCAGGGTACAGTTACTACCTCAAGCACGTCGTGGAGCGTTTGGTAGGGGAGTACGTCTCGAACGGGCAACTGATATTGGTTGCCCTTCACCTCGGGTTTAAGCACCGGGTCCAGGGGCCGAACTGCATCTTCAACATGAACGCCAAGGATATTGACAAACTTGGGGGACGACCAGAAGCGCGTTTGTACTGGTCAAACAGAAAGTACGAAGAGACGCGACCGCAAGCCACAAGCCATTCTGCTGTCCCTCCCGTCCCGAGGCTTCTTGGACGGATTCACGCGGGACGGGAGGGACAGCAGAAAGCCCGCCCAGGGGGTCAGCGTGCATAGTGGACGGAGAGGACGGCCATTCATTTATATGGAGTTATTGAAAAAATATAAAATGAAGTTACGACGACAGAGAGAGTATGCGTATAGCCTCTCACAGGCACCTTTCTGCCGTCCCTCCCGTCCCGACACACAAAAATGTCGCCATACGTCAAGCTTGTAACGACTGCAGAATCGCCCGTGGGCGGCGACCAGCGAGCCGGAATTCGTGCCACGCACTTTCCTAGGAAACGCCCCTTCAAGCGCAGATTTTCATTTTTCGTGTAACTTTTTCATTAAACTCTGCATTTTCAACGATTTAACCAATTCATGATGTCGTGTAACACCAGTGTCCAGGCGTGTGACGCTCAAAACCGATTGGGGGGCGGCTCAAAACGGCCAACCGTGGGCTTGCGGGGCGATATGGCGCGACATCCGGGGGAACGCAACAAGCGGCTTGGGTGGTCAAGCAGAGGGGCTGGGAGTGGGTCAGCTGCAGAAACAAAGACCCTGGCAGGGAGCCGGGGCCATCGGTCAGACTGTCAGTCGGGTTAAGCGAAGATTTCGAAGCTCTTTTCCTGCCACGCCTTCCCGGCGAGGACTTGGGAGCCGTGGACGTATTTCAGCGAGCTGGACAAGGCAGCATGACCGGCACGGAGGCCGACCTTGTAGAAGTCCATCCCGGCGTCAACCGCGAGCGTGCAAAACGTGTGCTTGAGCGAGTGGACGTGCATGGCGGATTCGGCGATAGGCTGAGCGCCGCGAACCAACCGTGCAGCATTGACCAGAGCAGCATATTTTTTGAAGAGACGATTCACAACGTCCGGGTGAAGATTGCCGCCCTTCTGGGAGGCGAAGACAAACGAAGTGGGCTCATTGCTCTTGGCGCGTTCAGTAAGCCAGCGGCGGAGCGCCTTGACTTCATCGAGGGCCGGTTTGCCACGCTGACTAACGAGTTGCTGAGTGGTCTTCAACGAGCCTTTTTTGCGCTGGGTGGTCAGCTCCATGGATGACCAGTTGATGTCGGCCAGCTTCATATCAGCAGCCTCGGAGGCACGAAGCGCATGATGGAAGATGACCAGCAGCATCGCGTGGTCGCGAGCGGATTCGCGCATCGCGACCTCCATCAGTTCTTCCAGCTGTTCAGCAGTCAAGTGTTTGATGCCATTCGCGGCGGCCTGCAGGTCGTTGATGCTCGGGTTCTGATTCATGGCTCCTCGCTTTCGATGATTGAATATTGAACCAAGCTGGTTAGTATGTCAAGTAAAAAATGCATTTTTGCTGAGGATTTTTCACAATGGTCGGATTATGAGCAGACTCCGACGTATCGGTTGCAGGACTGACGCAGTAAGCCGTTTAGAATCAGAAGCCGTTTTGCTAAGTGCTGTGTTATCAATCGCGGTTGCGTAAGCCGACATTCTTGAAATCACAGACGAACTGACATTGGAAGCCGTTTGGTGTAAAGTCGTGCCATGGACGAGGCTGTCAAACTGTACTTGGCACGGATTGGTCGGAAGGGCGGGAAGAGCCGCTCAGAAGACAAGCAGGAAGCATCGAGAGCCAATCTAGCGGTCGCTCGGGAAACCCGCAGGAAATACCCGAACTGTCCTCGATACAAGAATCACTCGCACAGGTTTGCAAAGTCAGGCCGGTGCGCTTGCGGGTATTTCAAGCCGAAGGGCAAGCAAGAGCGAAAAGCAAAGCAGGGCAAGGAGCACAACTGATTCTCCTCGCCGAGGAGAAGCAGGAGCATGGATGTACAAGAGCAGCAATATCAGCGTGATCTCACGAGACTGGCGGCACACAGATTGGCATTAAAAGACGATGAGTTTCAACGCGTAAGCGGGTTGGTTCGACAAGAGACACGACAGCACGTATGCTACCATCAGCAGCGCGGCGCAGCCATCACGCTGAATGACCGTGACTCACGGGTGATTTATGTCTCGACCACAGACGGTCAGCAGATTGCGACCATCACATTCAATGCGGTTCGCCACGAGGTCGAAGTTCAAAAGACAGGTGGCACGTTGCCTATCAGCTATTCGTTCGCTGTGGACACATCGAATGACAGACCAATCATTGTCGGCACTAAGTGGAAGACGGAGCCGCTTGGCGTTGTCGCTGATGATATGGTGATTGATGCGGTGCGCAGCGCTGTTAATGCATTGCTGGCAACCTGACGCCCACCGGCAAGTAAACAAAGACTTCGGGACCATCCTGCAACGATTTTGCAAGCGCAAATACTCGGGCTCCGCACACGTAACGTGACGTAACCTGGGAATTCCGTATCCCTAAATTATAGCAAACACAGCCATTGAATAAATGGTAATCGAAATGCTCTAGGCAAAGTTTTTCACAAAAAGTCGTGGCGGCACCCTCTGGCGTCGTACCCGCCCCAGCCGTCAAGCAGCTTTGACCCGTAGTGGCGTGGCATCGACGCCCTTTTTCTCGTCCGTTACTGTAACGCTTTACCGCAGACCGGTGGGAGTGGCAGGGCGCGGTCGCCCATGCCGGTTCTTCCATATAGAAATTCTATATCGGGTAGTAGCCTAGCCCGTCTCAAATAAATTTGCTGAATTGTTAGTACAAAGTTTTTGCACGGCCCGACCTTTTTGGAGCAAACATGGAATCACAGACGATTGAAACACCAGAAGAAAAGAAGCGGAGGCTTGGCAGGGAACGAACGCGCCTCCATCGCGATAAAAATCGCACCGCTGAGCCACCGGAGTCTTTCGAAGAAATCTCCGCTCTCTGGCAGAAGAACGAAGAAAAGTTGCAGAAAGAAAATCCAGTCTTGCACTTGCAAATTGTGGCACGCCACAAGGAAGTAGAAGAACTGGAAGCGGAAGCAGACGAGATTGAAAAAGGCGTCAAGGCAGGTTTGCGAGCCGAAACGAGAACAACGGAGACCGCCGATTCGACCGAGATTTTTCCAATGCCCGATTTGTCTTTCCGAGACATCAAGGCAGTTGCCAGCAACAAAGGCACCGCAAATTATCGAGAAATCGAAGCCGCCGCCATTAACGGGCGGCAAGGGGATGATGTAGAGCAGCACTATGTTCGCTACGGTTTCAGATTGCGGATTCAATCAGACACCTTGCAGAACGCGCGGGAAAATCTCGTACTGTATGCGCTCCGCACACACGACAGCAACCTTGATGCCGCTTTGGTTGCGGAAGCTATTGCAGATGTCCTCGACAACCGGAGCAAGTTCAGTCCGAATCACGACGAACTCGACAAGCTGATTCGCCAATATCAGGAAGCCCGCATTGTTCCGTTGCAAAATCTGTGACCAAGTGTTCGCGTCGTTGCAAGACGCCTTGCCGCTGCAATTCAGACCATGGTCAGGATATCGGCTTTATCGCATCGGCAAAGAAGTCCACGATCTCAAAAGAATTAAGGAGCCGCCAGAGCCACGGGCGGCAACGCCCCCAGCCCCATCGGATGAAACCGAAATACGAACCTGGGAGATTATGTCGAATCGATTTTAACGGCGCAAAGCCAGGAGAATAAAAATGTCTGATGATTTGGAATTACAAAGATTAAGAGCAGGAATTCAAGGCGACCGCGTCGCCCTGGAATTCTTGAAGTGGTTGGTAGGATACGGAATTTTGTTCAAACAGTGTGCTGAAAACTCGGCTGCGATTGATGCATACCTGCGTGAGAAAAATCTTGTTTTTAGTTTGGACAATTGCATCGATGCCTACAATGAACTGACCAAACGAGGTCATCGCTTTTTGTTGGACAAACTCGCTCCGCCAGTCGCCGTTGAGGAAGAACTGCCGCCTTTGCCGGAAGTTCCAGGAATGAAATCTCCGATTTTTACCATGAGTGATATCGATAACATCGAAACGGAGCGTTACAAAAGGCTTTATTTCGGGCCTCACGCGGTTCAGTTCCGTGCAAGGGTCAACGAAATAATCCGCCGTGCAAAAGAGGAAAAATAATGGCTACGAACAACGAAATACAAAAAGGTTGGGAGTTCCTCGACGCCGTCCCTCGTTATCGTCGAATTGACGCTAATGCGCAGATTATGAGTGACGCACTGCACGCGGAAAATAGACCGATAACTTCCAACGTTATAAGTGAGATTTTCAATCGTATTAAGCATCAATTGGCGACGAACGGTGAGTACGCAAAAGCCTATCAAGTGTTTTTTGAGAGACACCCCGAATACTCGTTAGAGTGCAACGCGGCGATTCTCGATGGGACGCTAGTTAAGTTAGGCGAGAGCGTTACTCTCGAAAACTTGGAAGAACTTATATTGCCAGGGAACCCGCAAAATGTCCTAGAAAAATTGGTGATAACCCAAGAAGCAAGCCAGGCACAGATGGAGGCTTTGGAAACCAAGAGAATGATTTCGGAAATCACTGCGTATATGCTGGCCAACGGAAAAGTGAAGAGCGAATATACGCAACGCCAGTACAACGAAAAACTTTCCGGTTTACGAGCCATGCCGTTCTCTGAACTCGTCAATCGTTACGAAACCGTGACGGCTGTTCGTTCGCAGAGAAATGCACCGGTTGAGGAACTTCGTGCAGTCGTCAAGACAGACGCCGTACGCCAGCGACAAGCGCTGTATGAGAGATACGAAAAAATACCAGAGCTTTATTTTCCTCCTGGTAAGGATTGTGGCGTTCGGTGGTCCTTCGATTTATTCAAAAGACTTCCGACTACAGAACAGCGTCGTTTGTTAGATCACTTCGGGAATGACCAGTTGACTGCCGCTTGTGCGGCAAAGGGAAATTGAAATGAAAGCGAAACAAACTCAAGAACAAATTGTACAAATCATTCAAGCGCTTGGTCCGGCGTTGAAACCTGCGGTACTGCTTGATTGTGATGCTAATTCTCCGCCAGAAATTCAACGCCAGGTCAGAGCCAACATTAGCTACATTTTGGCCTACATGGACAAGCACTTCACAGACGCAGATGGAATAATCGATGCCAGTTTGAAGAATTGGGTCAAAGCCGCTCTCGCTCTCCAAGACCAACTTTCATGGGAAGTCCCGCCAAAGAAAAAGAGGCAGCCAGATTTCCTTCAAACGAACGACGGCGCTCGGCAAAACCAACCAAGAGACGCTGAGCTGGATATTCAAATGGCCCACGAAAAGAAGCGCCGCGCCGCACTTGCCGACTCTGCGAACGCTGAGATTATGTCCGAAGCCGCCGCGATTGTCCGTAATCACTCGTCTGTTTCTCACTCGCGAACGGCTAGGGAGCGGTCGGCTCTCAAAACAGAATTCGATAGGCTGATTGCCGCCAAGGTTCACCCGAAAGCTGTGCTGGAAGGCATCAAGGCAAAGCAAGAGACCTTTGCTAATAGCGATGTCACCCGCCCAACCTTCGTCGGGAGATGAACTAATCAGCCAGCAATCATCCATTCCAACCCACAAACCAACAACATTCAGGCCTCTCGAAAAGGGCGGCCTTTCATCCCGGCATTCAGCGACGCTGACCGGGCGAATTAAAAGGAAAAAAGACATGTCAGATTTACAGCAACAAATTGATGAACTACGAAAAGAACTTTCGAAGTTTGAAAAACTGCACGCGGATTTTCAGCACTGGAATAATAGCAGACGTGGCGTCGAAGGCGAACGCGGCCAACAAGGCATCCCTGGAGTCGGTGTACCCGGACCCGCTGGTGCGCCTGGAAAGGATGCGAATGTTTCAGAAGTCGTCCAGACTGCGAAACAAGAGATGCAAACCGACTTGAACAAATTTCAAGCCAGCCTTGCGGGAGCGATTATTCAAGAATTGAAGCGAAGCGGCGTTGTGGATGCAAACGGCAAGGCAGTTTTGATTCCAGGCCCGGCAGGACGTGACAGCGTAATCCCCGGCCCAAAAGGCGATTCTGTAAAGGGTGAATCGGGACGTGACGGACGTGATGGTGTTGACGGAAAGACGCCAAACGTTTCCGAAGTTGTCTCGGTTGCGAAATCAGAAGTCGACTCATTAGTAGAGGCTAAACTTTCCGAATTCCAGAACGGTCTTCGTAATCTGATTCTAAAACTTTTGAAAGAGCGAAATGTTCTCGATGCACAAGGTAACGCTGTTCCAGGCCCCGCAGGAAAAGATTCCGTTGTCCCAGGGCCGTCTGGCAGAGACGGAGTTGACGGAAAAGACGCCTTCGTAACAGTCGCTGACATCTCTCATCTCGAAGCCAGATTTCGCAATATTTGGAAATCAGATGTTCAAGCAGGCATTCGCGCACATTTCCACGAGAGCCACAACAACTAAACCAAGTGGCGGGCTGACGTTTATGTTAGCTACATTAATAATATATACATAAAGGCTACAATCAACCGCCCCATTTTTGTACTCAGGAGAAGCACCCCTCGCGGGTGCAAAGGAAGGAGTATGTCAAGAATCGAAGTAAAAATCTCACCGACAGTCACGCAGGAACAGCGTCAAGACCCGCGCTTCATCAAGTTGCTCCAAGAAGTCACGTACTTCTTCAATTCTCCTAATCACTTCACGAAGAAGTATCGCGGCTTGTTGTGCCTCCATGAGGCGGGTCACATCGTCTATGCCCGTCGTACTGGTGTTACTGAAATAGGATTCCACGGCCCAACGCTGTACTGGTGCTCTGGTTGCCCTGGTTGCTCTGGCAACACTCCATCAATTTCCAGGTCATCGGTGACTTGGAATCTTCCATCAGATTGCGGGGTGACCGCTGCGCTCAAAGCATACGTCGGCGGAATTATTTTCAGAGCAATTCTATCCGACAAGCCGAATGATGAGGTAGCTGCGTGGTCGGACATGACCGCCGCCCGAAGGTGGTACCAAGAGCACGTTGAATTGGATGAAAACGCCTTCCTTTGCAGCATCGAAACCGCCCGTCAAGAAATAATCGAGGACTTGAAGTCGGTCGAGTTTCGCGAGTTTGGTATCGGATACCGCGAAGGAATTTGAGAAAGCAGTCTTTCCCGCCCCAAAACTAACGTCAGGTATGTGTCTCCGACGTTAAAGAAGGATTTGACATGGGAGAGTTCATCGAGAGTCTTTCATACTCGAAAACACAGGATGAAAAACGCTCATCATAGCGTACAACGCCTGTCCCTCGATGTCTGAGACGTAAGGGGCGCTTGCAAAATCTCCCTGCACCTTCGCCGTGGCGTCCCGGCGCGTGTCAACGACTTTGAGACAGGTACCCACGGAATTTAGTGAGTTTTTCATGTGAGGCAACATCGAGCACCTCCTGGCGTTGCCGCAGGATGTTTTCCGCTTGACCATAGTGAACCGTCGCTGGCGTCACCGCGACTGCAAAGCGGGTGCGGTGGAAGTGGTCGAGAAATGGAACCAGATGGTAGGAGGGAAATGCAGCAAGAACCTCACAACAGATTCAATCCGCTGTGTTATAGCCTTCTGGGCCGTCGATGTAGAAGTCTAGTGAGGTTTGACTCGTCAAGTCTTGAGACGGCTTCAATCGATAACAGTATTGTGTCTTGTGTTTTTGATTGAAGACATCTCTGTATTCAACGAATCCGAGAAAGTACAGAATAACTTCTCCCTTTTCCACTAGCTCAAGTCGCTTCGCTTCGAAAGATATTCCAGTCTCCGTGTAGCCGTTTGGTGTCAACACTGAGCCTCTTTGATTGAATGGCTTGGCGATGGTGTAGTTTGGATTTGTCGGCAGGTCCTGCTCACTCTTCTTTACGAATTGTCCGCACGACCCCATTGCAGTTATCCACGCAGGCGTACGCCCTCTGTTCATTATTTTGCAAATGATTTGGACGGTGTCTTTCGACCCGACAGGCTGGGGCGAACCGATGTCAGAAACTATCCAAGCACGCTCTGCAATCTTCATCGCCCAATCTTGTCGGCGCACAATCACAAACATCAAAACCGTGAAGGCGGCTATCACGGCAGTTGAAAGGGAGTTTATATGGTCAATCCAATCGTGTTTTGGTTTCTCATCTCTTGCTTTTTGATTGTCGTCGGGTGTTGGCTTGTAGATAAAAGTTGTGTTGCTTACTGTAGTCGCTGGCGAACTCTTTACTGTTGGCTGGGCTGCTTCCTGACGGTTTGTGGCAGCTTTCTTGGGCTGGTCCGTGTTCTCGCCTTTCTTTGAAGCCGTCTGAGCAACGAAGACGCCGAGAAAGCATAATGACAGTGAGAGATATGTTCTTGTCGGGCTGCGGGGCACATCGCTGGCTGAGACGGACATGCGGAAGTGCCTCCAAAGATGTTGATAGTTTCTTGTATAACACCGCCTCGCTTCCACAGGATTTTGTTCTCAAGTTTCGTGGCCTTCTGGTAACGGTTGTGTCAGAGCCGTTGGTCATGCTGCATCAACGAGTCAGAGACTACAACGCGGCTAAAAAGTGGAATGACAAGGTTCGTGTGGTAAAACTATTGAATGCAAGAGGAGAAAACATGAAAGGCGAATGGATAGATAAAGAACCACGCGCAGACGGCAAACCGCGTCGCTGGAAACCGTCCGAGATAATCACGGTGGACCCGAGCAGAGTTATTTTTCAGGAAGCACGAACAGAGCAACATCCTCTGGATAGTACTCAGCCTGATGCCCACACGAACAAGTAATCGTCCTAGGCTCTAGGTCTTTTGAGAACTCCGCGATAAATTGTCGGGCGTGTTCCACAGACAAGAACACTCTAACTCCGACTCCGTCTTCCAGAGGAAAGCCCTTGTCGCATTGTTCGCAACTGAAAATGAGCCTCACCGTAGCGGGAAACGACAGTGCCTCGATGTTCTGTTTTCTTTTGGGAGCGCGACCCGCTGCCATAACCAAATCTGGTTTATTTTCTTTTTCCACCGCCGTAACCTCGTCCCATTCTAAAACGCAGCATTGACTCTGCGGTATGTCCTCTCACTGATTCTCGAATCGAAAGATAACCTCTAGACCTTTGGCTTTCGCGGCTAGGAATTCCGCTCGGGTTAGCGGAAGTGCGATTGCTCCAAGCAACGCGACGGCGTAGATGTGTTTACACGGAAGCCTGCGTTCCTGAAAATCGGCACATTCGCATCGAAATAGCGAACATGAATAGGAATTAATCGTCCAGCCATTCATGCCATCTTTTTCACATATCGCAGAATCACCGTGGATGTCGTACGCACGATACTCCCGATTCTTTTGGAGCCCTGACTCGTGGATACGGCTATCCCACCCGCCCCAAGAGTCATGACTGACTGGTAGGCCTTGTAGAATAGCGTCCTCCTCATCCTTTCGTTCTGCTATCTCGTGTGCTTTCACTTTGGTTCTGAGTCTATAGTCCTCATATCTGGCTTCCATCAGCCCAATTTCCATCGCCAGTCGATAAATGTGCATACAGGGCTTGAATTGGGAGCGGGGGCTTTTGCCAACATAATTGAAATCGCGACAGCTACAGACACCCAACTCCGAAGTAATCAGCGCTTTGAGTTTTAAATCATAGAATGTCGCCCGACCATTGGCCCTATCGAGAGATTGAACAGTGAGGTTTCTCGCTGACTTCTGTCGATTGATTTGTGGGGTTGTTGAATTCTCCGCTCTGTCGGAAAAATCCCAGTTCAATAGCATGGTCTCCATCCTAAATCGGTACGTCACTCGACTACTGTAGAGTACTTATAAAACTTTAGGGATGGGTATATTCATTCACGAGATGTTCTCTGTCGGGTCATGTTCGCTTTCCGCTGGAGCACAAGTATATCATTCGTCTTTCGGGAGCCGAATTACACCAAGCCCGATAGTCTTCCGCTCCCGCTCGGGATATTTCAGGCGTGCTCTCTCTGCCTGTTTCTTCGTCTTGAACGGCTTCGACAGCGGCGTAAATTCACCACCGATGTATTTGAAAAGCAGCCACTGCTCGATTGTCTTGGGCATTTCAGATTTATAACACGGGTTAGGTATGTCCGCGTTGTCACTAAGGTACACTCCCTGTCTCCAACCATTGACAATACAAGATAGCAAGAGAAATACTCGTCGCAGAGGGGCCCTTCCTATGGTTTACTACGCCGAAGAGCGGAGCGACGGGTACGCAGTGATAGGCTATGATTAGGTTAGCACTCTTTCCGTTATTGTCTTTGTTTTTGGCAGGATGCGGCAGCGCAAGTTCTGGTTCCGGGTCTACACCAACGCCCAGTGTAACAGTGCAAGCGGGGCAGTGGGAATTTGTCGCCACTCCGTCAGGGGGCGGTAACCCAGTTTATGTGGAAACAAATCTGACGGTTCAGGGAAGTCATGTTTTCTCTGCGGTCTCTGCGGTCGGCGGTATCCTCATGGTCCCGGCACCGCCGGGACGGGGCATTGACGGTCTTGGTTTGTTTTCTTATTGTGAAGGCTGGAATTTTGACAGCACCCTTTCAAATAACGCCCTGTCAGGTTCCTGGTACGCTCCAAGTAGTCCGGCCACTGCAGCCACATTCTCGGCTGGGGCCCTTTCTAGTAACGGTCAAGCCATCTCCGGTGGTTCATATTCGAGCAGCAATCCATTTTGTAGTTTTGAGCCCGGCCCGACTGCAGGAACCTTCACGGGCTATGTGGTGGCTCCCCTCAACGGTACGTTCACCGGAACACTGACAGGTACGAGTAGTGGTCCGGACCAGATTACTATTCACGTAATCCAAGACTCTACTTTCGGGGTCACCGTATCGGGAACTTCCGTTCAAAACGGAGTTACAAGCAATCTCTCGATTTCCCCATCTGCCACTTCAACGGACGTGGTTGGTGCGGTGATATCAGCTTTCGGAACCGAAACAAACATTAACGGTAGTTGGCGGTTTGGGCTGTTCGGACATTTCAATCCAGCAGGCACTCAAATAACAATTGCTGCTGATACTCGTTCGGGCTTTGAAAGTGGACCGCTAACAAAGCAATAGCTCCTGATTGAAAGAAATGGTTAGGGGCCGTGAGGCGCAATCGTCTTGTTAGTTGCCGTGGCTTAGGGCGCATTTAGGATTGCCGACCGTCAGACTCTACGTCTTTTTCCCGAACCACCGTTCGAACTCCTCCCAGTCTCGCTTGCGAAGTTCTTCGAACTCGCGCTTACCCACGCCCGATTCGCGTCGTTTATCGGGGTGTCGGTCGCCATTATTTTCCTTCTGTGGTTTTTTCCTGTGACCAATTTGTGACTAACTCCGCTCGATTTGCTCCAACGAACGCAAACGAACGCCAAGATTAAATTGTTGATTTTTCAGAAGATGGATTGATGGCAAAGAACTTGCATGAACGCGGGTTTTTGCTCCTAAGTGCAACGCAGGCCCGGAAGACGAAACGGGGGCGTGTGGAACTTTCTTGCAGAACAACAAGAGTCTCGTAGGGGGCGCAAGTGCGCAAGACGACCGCTGGTACTCTGACCTTTTTGGAGGCGAGTTTCAAATAAGGGCGGAGAAAGGTCTGATACGCATCATCACAATCCGACGGCCTAGCGAGGACGTTTTGCACGTCTACCACGTCAGCCCGGCGAATTTTTCTCGTGACATCATCCTAGACGTAAAAGCCGATGGTATTGACCTCGGTGGTCTGCTGGATGTCTATGTGGAGTGCAAGAAAGACGGCAAGCGAATGGCACAAACAAAAGCCACTCTACAGCTCCACGCCGCGTCAGATTCCAAGTTCGTCGGTTGGCTCGGGGTCATCGACAGCGGGTGTTCGGTAACGCTTGCTCCGATTACGTTCACATCAAAATAAACGTAGGGCAGCCAGCGGCGAAGACGGGAGGCGTATATCTTTCTCGCTCCGGAAGTATATACGTCCCTATAAAAGAGGACA
>Ga0193729_1001315_pt1 | contig 12764 bp, 10 predicted proteins | sample U1c2metaG_FD_143036 | JGI IMG/M metagenome (GOLD analysis project Ga0193729, IMG submission 143036) | Soil microbial communities from a riparian zone of the East river system, Colorado, United States - U1c2 | ecosystem: Environmental > Terrestrial > Soil > Riparian zone | place: USA: East River... | reverse complement strand
CTATATTGGGTGGCTGGGGGTGGCGCTGACCGGGAGCGATACGGCGTCGAACGCATTATTTGGCGGGCTGCAGCGCATTACCGCGCAGCAACTGAATTTGAGTCCAATTTTAATGTGCGCCACGAACAGCGCTGGTGGCGTGATGGGCAAAATGATCGATGCGCAATCCATCTGCATCGCTACCGCGGCAACCAATCAGGTGGGCAATGAAGGCTCGATTTTCAGGTTTGTGTTTTGGCATTCGGTGGCTCTGGCGGCGATTATTGGCGTGATTGTGATGCTGTACGCTTATGTTTTTCCGCAATTTATACCGCACGGGTTGAACTTCGTGCACTGAAGTTCGTGCACTGATCGCTTTCGAGCATTGTTAGTGGAGACGAAGCTTTAACTTAACTGGCAGCCCAATCTTTGGGAGTGCGCACATAAGAGGAATCGAGGGCTGCGACGCTGGGGCAGCCCAACAATACGAGGGTGCGTCTGACGTCTTCGCGCAAGATTTCGATTGCGCGAGTTACACCTGCTTCACCAGCGGCGGCCAATCCATACGCATAGGCGCGTCCACAGAGCACGGCGCGGGCGCCCAAGCACAACGCTTTCACGATATCGGTGCCGCGACGCACGCCGCCATCCATTAGCACTTCTATTCGGCCGTTCACGGCCGCGACCACCTCAGGCAACGCGCGCAGGGATGCGGAAACACAATCAAGTTGGCGGCCGCCGTGATTCGAAACGACAATGGCGGCGGCACCTTCGTCCACGGCTCTCCTGCCGTCATCTTCGGTGAGCACACCCTTAACGACGATTGGACCGTTCCAGTGTTCTCTGATCCAGGTCAGATCCTTCCACGTCACCGTGGAAGCAGCAAGGGCGCGGCCGATATCCGTGAGGGGCATGGGGCCCTTTCCTGGAAGAACGACGTTATAGAGGGGAGGAACGCCACCATCTTTGAAGAAGGAAAAGAGCCAGCCCGGATGCGTTAAGAATTGCTCTGCGTAAGGGATTTTCTGGAAAAGTCCGGGGTTCAGCAACTCCACCATGCCGTTGCGAGGATCGCGTTCGCGAATTCCGCTGACAGGCGTGTCGATGGTGATCACCAACGCGGCAAAGCCGGCGCGGCGCGCGCGATCGATGGAAGCTTCCGCAGCTGCCCGTCCGCCCATTAGATAAAGCTGGTAAAAGACCGGTCCGGTGGAGCCCGCTTTTACATTTTCGAGTTTGTGTCCTGAAATGGTGGAGAGAATATAACCGGTGCCGGCCTTTCCTGCGGCGCGCGCGGCGGCAACTTCTCCACCGGGATGCATCAGGCGGCTATAACCGACGGGAGCGAGCATTGCTGGAAGTGAAAGCTCATGGCCAAGCACGGTCGCGCGCAAATCGCAGTTCGCAAAGGCGACCGCGTGGCGGGGACGAAAGGTTACATCGTCAAAAACGCGGCAATTCTCGCGTAGAGTGACCTCGCCTTCCGCGCCACCATCCAGATAATCAAAAACAACACGGGGGAGCCGCCGCTTTGCTATGCGTCTCAAATCATGGATATTGACAACATGCGGGGAGTTAACTGAATACATTCTTTAGGTACTCCAAACGGCCAGTATTGCGAACTTTATTAAGCCACAATTTTGCAGCTTTAGCATCTGGCGCGTCTGGAGCATTTGGAGCACGGGAGTATCTGCGCGGTACAGGAGTGGCAGTCATTTAATTATTAGTGTGCGGTGAATTTCGCAGACCGACTCGAAAGATGAAAGAGAGTTTGTAGGGTGAGTCCGCAAAATCGATCGAACAATATAAATCGTGCTGACGCGAGGATATGATGTACCTCTTCTCAATCAGCCTGTTTTAACTTTTCGAGATACGCATTAAAGGCAGCCTTCACGGTGACAGGATCAGGGGTGGAGGCAATGTGCGCCACCAGCGGACCTATAAAGTGATCCATGGCTTTATCGATCTCGTCAAACAATGCATGGTTGGTCTTGGAGAGTGCGGACTCTCCTCCATAATCTTCGGCCTTATCCCAATCGCGCTCCAGGATACGCGCAAGCTTCGCCGCCAAAGCATTGTCGCCCTTTTGAGATGCCGCAAACGCGAGTTGCGCGAGCGCTCGATACGATCCCATCTTGCTATCGTCGACCCCGGCGGTTTGTGGAAAGCGCCTTCCCTGAGCTGCGGATGTAAGACCCATGGCGACGCCCGCTGACATGACTATTACGCCCACCGCGACGATGTGACGGAACCGGCCTAATTGAAATCCCACTTTGCAATCCTCCTTTGCTCCGAGAGGGTATCTGCGTTGCAGGAATAGTACATTTCAGCGCACTCAGCCTGGCAACTATTTGCCGTCAAAAATATAAAGAGTAACCATCGCCGTGGCGGTTAGCGGCCTTCGGTGGAGTCTAAGCCCTTGTGAGTCACAGTAGATTGGTGGCCGAGCGATTACAAATGCAATGCGCCATCGTCGGACTCCAAGATTTACGGCTACCTTGTGTTTTCATTGCGCGACACAATTCAAATTTGTGAGTGTGCAATTGTGGATATTTTCATATTAGCGACTGGCGTATACCAAAGGCTTGAAGAAAAGACTTGAATAGCAGTTAGAATGAACGCAATGACGGTCTGAAGGACGCGTCGGCCTCCAGGTAGTTAGACCCAAGATCGCGGAACGGTGCCGGAGCCGCGGCTAAAATTGGAGGCAGCGATTGACGCCCTCGAAGATTTCGTGCGTTTGGAATGAACCACACATTGCGGGAAATTACCGCGCAGCAGTTTCTCTGCACAGCCACACTAATTTCTCCAAAGAAAGCCTGCACTTCATTCCAGCATTCGCTGAGAAGTGGCCAGTGTTGCGGCGGGCTCTCGACAAACAGTGCAAGAAGTCGTGCAGACCCGTTGATTTTTCCACGGCGTACTGGAGACCGCCGGTGTCGGCGAAGGTGGGATTCGAATTGGAGACCAAGCAGATTGAATGCGAGCTAGATTTGATGAGTCTGGTTTCGCTCACCGATCATGACAGCATGGGGGCGCCGACCTCTTTGCGACAACTGCCCGACGCCATACAGATCCCGCTCTCCGTGGAGTGGAGCGTACCGTTTGAAGATGCGGTGTTTCATCTGGGCATACATAACCTGCCGCCGAACCTGGCGCCCACGATCATGGAAAGCTTTGCGGAATATACTCGCAATCCCTGCCAGTCCCGTTTGCCGGAAATAATGGCAGGACTCCATGAATTGCCGGAAGTATTGATCGTATTCAACCATCCACTTTGGGATCAGTTGGGTCCCGGACAGCTTCCTTTCCAGCTTGTTCTAGAAAGATTCTTAAAACAGCGCATCGAATTTCTTCACGCCTTCGAGCTCAATGCCATGCGCAATTGGAGCGAAAACAAGAGGGTCGTACAGTTGGCTGAACTTTGGCAGCGGCCGGTAATTTCAGGCGGGGATAGGCATGGATGCGAACCGAGCGGAGCGCTGAACTTAACGGACGCCACCAATTTTTCTCTCTTCGTGCAGGAAATCAGGGAAGAGCAACTCAGTCATGTTTTGTTTATGCCGCAATATGCGGAGCCGCGCAGCTTGCGCTTTTGGCAAACGGTGATTGATGTGCTTCGCGAGTATCCGGAATATCCGGTGGGTTCCCGTCGCTGGGATGAGCGAGTATTTCACATTGACTGTTACACGGGCTACGACAGTCCTTTATCTGCGTTGTGGAAAGCGCCGCCCCCATTTTTGGGGGGGATTTTTTCGGTTATCCGCATGGGCGAAAAGAAGTCGGTGCGTCACGCGCTGAATTACACCTTTGGCGGAACTACAGAATTACCTTTGGCCTCCGAGATTATTTGCGATGCAAATGCGTAATTCCAATTGTGCTGGGCGGTGGCTAGCAAACGCCTCTACGCTCCTGAGCCGAAGAGGCCTGGGTAGGCGCACGACTGTGTTTGCGGCTGTAGTTTGTCAGTCGCGATCATTGGTGACTATATTTCTGCTGATATGGGCGGCCGCTGGCTTGGCGCAAACGGTCATTCTACAAACAGGTGTGGCAGCGCGACCAACGCTTGAGCAGGTGGTGGACAACCTGATCGCTAAAAATGCAGAACGCGCACTCGCGTTGCAAAGTTATCAGAGCAGGCGCTTTTATCGTCTGGACTACACCGGATTTCCCACTTCGCTAAAGGCCGAGATGGTTGTGGACATGCTTTACCAGGCGCCGGCGACGAAAAGCTTTAAGATCGTTTCGCAGAGCGGACCCAAATGGATGATTGACCGCATTTTCAAAGGGCTGATGCAAGCTGAACAAGAAGCTTTAAATAGTAAGAATCGCGAGCGGGTGGCCCTGGATCGCCGCAATTACGAATTCAGTGCGATGGAGTTTCAAGACGCCAGTGATGGTTGCTCTTACGTGCTCACCGTGCAACCAAAAATAGCAAACAAACTCCTTTATCGCGGACGGGTGTGGGTGAATAGCAAAGATTTCGCGGTGTGCCGTATCGAGGCGGAGCCCTCGAAGAACCCATCGATGTGGATTAAGAACACAGCAATTCATCACATCTATCAGAAATTGGGCGATTTTTGGTTTCCTTCGGAGAATGAATCCACCTCCACTATGCGCATGGGCGGACGGGCGGTATTGTCCATCAAGTACGGCAACTATGAAATCGTGGCGGCGCGTTCACTTCAGGAAATCGATTCCCGACGATCAGAAGCCAGACCGTCGTCCAGCTCTTCGCTGTCCAATCGAGTGGAATAAATATTTTTTTGGCTCTCCTTCCGTATATAACACCGAGAAACTCTCCCGCGATGTTTATCCGTCCGAATTTGACAAGATTTGACAAGATAAAAGGTCTTTGTATAGTCTCAAACCGGTTAGAATGCGAAACCAAAAAGCACATTTTGCAGACAAATTCGCTGATGCGGAGGCGAAGTGAGTGAACCTATCTCTTTGGTCCATTCCCAAGAGTTGGCCGCGGAGCAATCGGGAGAACTTTTGCATCTGGACCGCGAACAGGCGGGATGGAAGTGGATGAGTATCACAGTGCGCCGCTTGCAACCGGGCGACACTGTTCGAGTTTCTACACGAAATGAGGAATGCGCGTTTGTCCTCTTGGGTGGGACGTGCATAGCTGATTGGGGGCCCGGTCCCAAGCACATCGGCAAGCGCAAAAATGTTTTTGACGGGTTTCCCTATGCGATTTACCTTCCTGCTGGTCATGAAATTACGTTCACCGCTGAGACGGTGTGCGAGATTGCGGAATGCCGCGTACCTTCGGACGCCAAACTCGAACCGCGACTGATTACGCCGGACGACGTGGCCACCAGCTTGCGCGGAGGTGGCAATACTTCACGTCAGATTGTGGATATTATCAGGCCTGATTTTCCGGCCGATAGGCTGGTGGTCATCGAGGTGTATACACCAGGAGGAAACTGGTCAAGTTATCCGCCGCACAAACATGACGTGCACAACCCTCCTAATGAAGTGGAACTCGACGAAATTTACTACTACCGGATCGAGCATCCGAGAGAAGGATTCGCCCTGCAGAGACTGTACTCCGCAGATAAGTCGCGAGACTTCACAGTGCGAGCGCAGGACGGCGATGCGGTACTTGTTCATTCCGGTTTTCATCCGGTGGTGGCCGGTCCCGGGTACAACGTGTACTACCTGAATTTTCTTGCCGGGACCTCGCGCACGTTGTCGGTAACCGAGGATCCCAACCATGTGTGGATTAAATCGACGTGGAAAGAAACGGATCCACGCCTTCCATTGATTCGGTAGCAACGCAATCGCTCTTGCTGTGATTGACTAAGTTGGATAACCAAGCGTGCATGCCAATCAGATAAGCGGTTAGCGAAACATTTATTTTTAACTGGTGCTGCCGGAAGTTCTGCGGCATGCTATGGCGCAAAACTGAAGACCGCAATCGGGGAGTACTTCTCCATGAATCAGCGCCTGACCGTTGCGCAAGCCATCGTGGCATTTCTGTCGAATCAATATTCAAGCCGGGATAACCAGGAACGCAAATTCTTTGAGGGATGCTTCGGTATTTTCGGTCACGGTAACGTGACCGGGATAGGACAAGCGCTCGAGCAAGACCGCAGGCTTCGTTATTATCTTTGCCGAAATGAACAAGCGATGGTCCACACGGCCGCAGCTTTCAGCAAAGCAAGTTTCCGAATGCGCACCTTAGCTTGCACGACTTCCATCGGACCGGGGGCAACAAATATGGTCACGGGCGCAGCCCTGGCAACCATCAACCGTTTGCCAGTATTGTTGTTGCCCGGGGATATTTTCGCGAGAAGAAATGTGTCGCCGGTCTTGCAGCAACTGGAATCTCCCACATCGCAAGGCATTTCCGTAAATGATTGCTTCAAGCCAGTTTCGCGTTACTGGGACCGCATCCAGCGTCCAGAACAAATCCTGACTGCTTTGCCCGAAGCCATGAGGGTGCTTACTTCGCCCGAGAATACCGGGGCGGTAACGCTCGGCTTGCCGCAAGACGTACAAACAGAGAGCTTTGATTTCCCCCAGGAATTCCTGGAAAAGCGGGTGTGGACGATTCCGCGAAATCGTTGCGATCGGGGTGTTCTTACGACCGCAGTGGAATGGATTCGTTCTGCGAAAAAACCGCTGATAGTAGCAGGCGGAGGAGTGCTTTATTCGGAAGCCTGGGAAGCGCTTGCGAAATTTGCGCAGCAGACGGGCATTCCCGTTTGTGAGACCCAAGGGGGTAAAGGGACATTGCCATATGATCACCCGCAACAATTGGGGGCAATTGGAGTCACCGGAACTCCGGGCGCGAATATCATCGCGCGCGAAGCGGATTTGATCATTGGAATTGGAACTCGTTATAGCGACTTTACTACTGCATCGAAAACCGCGTTTCAAAATCCAGACGTGCGATTCATAAATATCAATGTGGCGGAGTTCGATAGCTACAAACATCGCGGGCTACCGCTCACTGGCGATGCGCGCGTGACGCTGGAGGAATTGAGCGAGGCATTGGGCGGCGTGCGCGTGGATTCAAGTTACCAAACGAGAATTTCCAAATTCCGCGACGAGTGGGACAAGGAAGTTGAGCGCATATACGGCGTACGAAAGGATCCGCCTATCACGCAAGGCGAAGTCATCGGCATTGTAAACGAAATGTGCCAAGCCGATGACGTGATGGTTTGTGCGGCGGGAAGTTTGCCTGGAGATTTGCACAAACTTTGGCGCACACGCCGGCCGGGCAACTACCACATGGAATATGGCTATTCGTGCATGGGCTACGAAATCGCGGGCGGGCTGGGGATAAAAATGGCTAAGCCGGAGAGCGATGTCTACGTGATGGTGGGTGACGGATCTTATTTAATGATGGCGCAGGAGATTGTCACTTCGGTGCAGGAAGGCTACAAGCTGAATATCGTTCTGCTGGATAACCATGGATTCTCGAGTATCGGCGGACTGAGCCGCAGCTGCGGAAACGAAGGGATGGGCACGAACTATCGCTATCGACACGGTGAGCGCTATGACGGGGAGTTGTTACCGGTTGATTTCCAGGCGAATGCAGCGAGTTTGGGGGCCTGGGCGGTACGCGCGCGCACTTCGCAAGAATTAAGAAGCGCCTTATGCCAGGGGAAAAAACAGACGCGAACTTCGGTGGTCGTGGTGGAAACTTCTTACGAAGACCGCGTGCCTGGATACGAATCCTGGTGGGACGTGCCTATTGCGGAGGTTTCCGAGCGCGACGCGGTCAAGAGCGCACGCGCAGAATACGAGAAAGCGCGCGAGAAGGAGCGGTTCCTTTTCTAAACGAACAGTCTGCGTATAAAGTGCCTGGACCATCACGTAGAAATGCGGCTTCGCAGAAAGACGCTCGGTAAATAAAACCGAGCAGCTCACGTCGGAACGTTCGACGAGGCCTCATCTGAGACCTTGCGAAGCGTTACCATAAGCCGTGCGCGAAACATGGAGAGCGAAGCCGCAGGACTCGCGAATGCGCAATTCAGGCTGCAATTTTCGTAGGACCGGCTTGTTGCGATCTCCGGAGATACGCTTGATCAGCAATTCTGCCGCTTCACTGCCCAGCTGATGTTTTGGCAACTCGACCGTCGTTAATCGCGGACGAAAAATTGCAAGCCAAGGATAATCGTCGAAGCTGACCAAGCCGAAATCTTCCGGGCAGCGCAATCCCATTTCTTCAGCGGCCTTGAGAAGACCAACGGTCATCAAATGATTGGCCACATAAATTCCGTCCGGACGGTGCGAGAGCAGCGCGTGCCCGGTCCGGTAGCCAGATTCAATGCGGTAATCTCCTTCGACGATCAGTTCCTTTTCAAAGGGCAAGCCCATGGCTTTCAACGAATCGTGAAAACCTTGCCATCGAGCTACGGCATTGCTCACTTTTAGCGGGCCGCTGATGAGCCCGATACGGCGCCGCCCTGCTCGGGCCAAATGACACACGGCATCATACGCGCCTTGATAATCATCGGAGATGACCGCGTCGGAGGTTAATTTCGGATAAGTGCGCATCACCAGCACAAACGGAGTTTTGGCCTCTTTAATCATTTGACGCAGTGGTGGACGAAAATCTTCGGCTGCTTTCGTGAGCAGAATGCCATCAACTCTCTTGGAGAGAAGCAGTTCGATGGCGCGCTCCTCTTTCTCCAGGGAGTCGTCGCTATTGCAAAGCAAGAGGTTGTAACCATGTTTCTGCGCGGCGTCTTCCGCGCCACGAACTACAACCGGGAAAAAAGGGTTTGCGATATCCGGCACGATCATACCGATGGTGTGAGTTTTTTGTTTGGCCAGGCTGCGCGCGATCAGGTTAGGACGATAATTCAATTTGCGGATGGTTTCTTCCACGCGATCGCGCAGCTTCTTGCTAACGTGGCTCTTTTTATTGACCACCTCGGATACGGTAAATACCGAGACGGCGGATTCCCGGGCCACGTCGTAGATGCTGGCCGCTTTGCCTTTATTGGTTCTGGACTTTTTCATGCGCACCTGATGGCCGATATTTTCTATTTATCTGTTGATTCGCAAATTGCATCGAGAATGATCAAGTCCGGTGACCTTGCATACTATCCCAGTTCGGCTGAATGTCCTTGCTCAGTCACAGCAAATCTTATGCTCGTTGATTTTTTGCGATACGCGAGCAGCTAAATCTTCGAGGTCCGGGCGGCCCAGCCGCTGATTACGCCGTTCAGAATTTGGCTAGGTAGCTTACAGATTTATGGCGTGTCAGGATTCGGCAACAAAACGTCTCGCACGATGGCGTTGAGATCACTGCATGCCCCGATGAATTGCCGTAATGTTCTTCGTGTCGGGCCAAAGGAATCAAACTCGGCAATCGAAAGCCCATCTTCGGTATTGGCGCGCCGGAAGTCGGGAAAGTGCTTCGTCAGATCCTCGACAATTTGTGACGGCACTTCCTGATCGATGCGAGGGGTTACGTCAATGTGGCTGGCGTTGAAGCGCTTTTGCCAGGCGTAGGGTGGCGAAATAACCACCTCGCCTCCAATGAATTCGCTCCAGTGCATATGATTGCGAAATGCCGCGGACAGCAAGCGCATACGGTAACCGCGCTGGCGAAAAAGTTTATAAGTATTCTTGAAGACGGCTACGCCGGCCCATTCCAGATAACCGGGGTCCACTGAAATATTTTCTCTTTCCAACAAGACTTTAAGCCAGTCGTCCAGGCGCCCGACCATAATGGTGCATACGGGGCCCATTGTTTTTATCTCTTTACCCTCGCGCTCGCGCCGTTTCAATCCGCGCTCCACGGTCTCGGCAACCGCAACGCATTGCGGCAACGTAAAGCAGACGGTGGCATTAATGCTGATGCCGCGATAAGTGGCTTCTTCAATGGCGGGAATGCCCTCTTTGGTGACGGGGATTTTGACAATCATGTTGGGAGCGAGTTGGTTGAACTCCACAGCTTGTTCGACAATGGCGCGTGCGTCGCGATAAAGTCGCGGATCGGTTTGAATCGAGAGTCTTCCATTTCGACCCTGATGCGCATCGAAAATCGGTTTGAGCAACGCGGCACTCTCGGCGGAAATTTCACGGACTACTTGCCAACCTAACTGATCTTCCGTGGCGTGAGGCATTTCGTCGATCAATTGGCGGATACGCGAAGCCCAACGGGCCATTTCCTTCTTTAGAACTCCGACGACGATCACTGGATTGCATGTTGCGCCGACGGCACCATGGTTGATGGAATAGGACAACTCCTCGAGCGACGCCGAGTCGTTCCAGAGGCTCGTAGGGGTGGTTTGGGTCATCTTGTGCAGCGGGCTTTTATAGGATGTTGCAGTTGTTTCTGTCATACATTCTCGCTACGGCCTTTGATTTTTGGTCATCGAGTTACACTGCCGCGTGTGGGGTCTTAATTTCCGCATTTGCAAAGCTCCCAAAATTCGATAGTGGCCATCGTCCAGCTCAAATTAGTGAGCGGCCAATTCTGTTCCAAGGTCGCTCACAACACCGCGCAGATATTTCAGACTAGCGGAGACGCTTTCGACCGGAGGAATCGGTGTGGCACCAAACTTTACGTCCTGCTCCACCACCGACCATCCTGAATAGCCATTTTTTACGAGTGTCCGGAAGAAGGCGGGGAAATCAATATTTCCCTGGCCAATAATGGTAAAAACCTTATGCTCGATGCCTTCCTCAAATGTCCACTTTTTGCGGCGCGCTTCTTCCAAAATACGATTGTCGCAATCCTTGATGTGTACAAAGCGCAGCTTATGCTTGAATTTTTCGGCTTCCTTTACCGAGTCGCCGTAGCCGTACACGCAATGTCCGGTGTCCAGGCACAGGCCAACGTTAGTATGAGAGGTAGCATCGAAAAACAGTTCGCATTCTTCAGGCGTCTCGACATAGGTCGCTACGTGGGGATGAAATACCAGATCAAGACCGAATTCATTGGCGACTTTTTCCGCATCCGCGACGATCTTGCCCACGTGCTTCCACTGTTCCGCACTTAGAGCCGGGCAATCTTTGTCGTGGGCCCTGCCGGAAAATGATTTGCGCTCCGGCGACTGGTCATCAGCCATTACCAGGAATGGGGCTTTCAAGGTAGCAAGCAAGCCGCCAACTTTGCGAATCCGTTCGATGCACGCCGCGCCCGCGGCCGGGTCGGTCATTTTAACGGGCACGAAGGAAGCCAGCAGCTTCAACTTCCTTTTGGCCAACTGAGGTTGCAGAATTTTGGCGTCGGTGGGAAAGAATCCATAGGGGCCTAATTCCGTGCCGGTGTATCCGGCGGACACCATCTCATCCAGCATTTTCTCATACGATTGCTTCCACGACGGCCCGGGATAATCGAGGATACCCCAGCTGTCGGGAGCAGAGGCAAATAAGAATCTGTCTTTAAGACCACCCATTCGTTTCATTCCTTCCACAAGATGCGTTTACAAAAAACATAGTATGCGCGAGCCGTTAACTTCACGGCTCCAAAACAGTCTTCGTGGATCCGGGCTCAATTGATTTTTGCACCGCTGTATGTACTTCGCGCAACTGATATCGATGCGAAACAAATACGCCGAGCGGATATTGTTTCTGGGAATGAGCCACCAGGCCTCAGTTATGACAATAGCTATTCTAACCGGTTATTTGGCCCGAAATATATTTCGCATCGCTGCGCTTTATAGTGCAGGGCTTGAGCTTTTGTCAAACTCAAAATCCAAAGATTGGTCATCCGCCACTAAGCAGTTTTTTTCCTTAGCAGAACTCAGGCTGGGCACGGGAAAAGATGGTGATAAAAATCGAACTTCGAGAACGATCTAACCGATTATAAAACGGCCAGACGAGAGGGATTCTAGCACTGGGTTATTAGGCGGCGACGAGCTAGACAGGGTAAATTGCGCGATTGAAGTTTTATCTGGCGGTCCAGCCGCCATCGATAAGCATGGTGTGTCCGGTAATGAGCGCAGCTGCAGGCGAGGCTAGAAATATAACTGCTCCGGCTACGTCCATGGGCTCGCCGACACGATGCAACCCTGCGATGCGTTCGACCACATCGGCACGAAAGGCCGGATCGGAAAGTGCTTCTTCCGTTCCGGGGGTGGCGATGAAGGTCGGGGCGACAGCGTTTACAGTAATGTTTTGCGGGCCCCACTCCACTGCCAGGCATTTAGTTAATTGAGAAATTGCGGCTTTGCTGGCGCAATACACGGATTCCGTGGGCAATGCCGCGAAAGCCGCTTGCGAACTCATATTGATGATTTTGCCGCCGCCGTGCCGAGCCATAATTTTGGCTGCGGCCTGACTCGCAAAAAATGTGGATTTTAAATTTAGGGTAAGGGTGGTATCAAATTCAGACTCAGACACATCGGCGGCCAGATTCGTGAATCCGCCGCCAGCATTGTTGACGAGGATATTGAGTTTTCCAAAAAACGCTTCCGTCTGCTCCAGGGCGCGGAAGATTTCATCGAGCCGCATAACGTCCATTTGCAATGCTAACGCGCGACGCCCCATGGATTCGATTTGCTGCGCCAACTCAATTCCTGTGGCCTCGTCGCGGAAGCCCAGAGCGACGTCAGCTCCCGCGTGAGCAAGCGCCAGAGAAATCGCCCGGCCCAAGCCGCGAGCCGCTCCGGTCACAAGCGCCACTTGACCGGCCAAATCAAAACTAGGGTATTCACTCATCCGATTCACCCATCCTAAAGGGTATCTTTAAAAACGACTGCTTTCATCCCAAGCAGTCTTTGAGCTCTTGCCAAAACACTTCCACACTCTGCGGTCTTTGCTCCTCCAAAGGCGCAAAGGCGCGTACAAAAAACTCCTGCCATCTA
>Ga0193729_1001314_pt1 | contig 12765 bp, 10 predicted proteins | sample U1c2metaG_FD_143036 | JGI IMG/M metagenome (GOLD analysis project Ga0193729, IMG submission 143036) | Soil microbial communities from a riparian zone of the East river system, Colorado, United States - U1c2 | ecosystem: Environmental > Terrestrial > Soil > Riparian zone | place: USA: East River... | reverse complement strand
AGAGTCGCCCATCCGCTCCCCATCTTGTACTGCGCGGAATTCTACCATACCTTACGCCCGCAACACGGAAAGTAGATAACGCAGCTCATCTTCGATATCGCTAGCAATGGCAACAGTGTGGCCGATTTCCTCGCGCAACAAGACTTGATAACGGTGGCGAAACCGATGCAAGGCCTGCCAAACTGCATTCTCGGTCATCCCCAACCGCGCAGCGATCTCCGGGCGGGACGGCGCTCCCGGCTCGTCTGTTAGCAACTGTTTCAGCCAATCAAATAACGCGGCATTGCCCGCGGCCCGGTATTCCTCCTTTAATCGCCGCAGCACCTGCTCCATGAGGCTCGAGGCCCAGCGGCGCTCATAAAGCCGGTCCGCGCTGAGATGGGCTGCCGGTTCCATCTCGATTCGCTCTTTTGCGCTGAGTTCTTCCAGTGGCACCAGCCGTTGTCCTTTGCCTCGCTTCACCGTCATCGCGCGGCGCTGCTCGCTCGCGAGGAAATGTTTCAGCGACGTTAACAGATAAGAACGCAGGCGTCCTTTCTCCTTGCGGACCGCGTCGAAATCGCGGCGCTCCAGCAGCAGCGAAAAGAACCCTTGCGTAAGATCTTCGGCCTCCTGGGTTCTAATGCCTTGCCGCCTGATGAAGCCATACACAGGTCGCCAATAAGTGCGGCAAAGTTTTTCCAATGCCTCCTTTGCTGCGGGTGATTGACCTTGCGCTTCCAGCACCACGCTCCAGTGAGTCGTTGTAAACGCGATTGACGCTTTTTGTGTGCTTAAAGCAATTCGACTCTCCGAGGCGTGATCCTCGTCAACAGCCACGTTCCGATCGAAACAAAAATCCGCACAAGAATCAAGACTGCATCTCAAGAAAACACAGGTATTACCAATGCCTCTCTGTGCGGGGTCGCACTGCTAATTGGGCAGGTTGCTTCGGCGAGCTGGCGGAACTAACGCGCGAGACGCCTGCGCTTCTCGATTACGGTTCTTGCGCGAAACGCGCGCGACTAGACGATGCCGTCGCGCAGGAGCTCGTGTTTTCCGGCGAGCAAATCTTGCACCAGAGCGTAGCCGGGTTTGTCCACATTGCGCATTGTGCCCGCGAAATGATGATCGATTCTCATCCGCGCAGATCGGCAGAAATAATCTGCGACGACGAGAATTTCATCCGTGGGTTTACCCTGGCCGAGCAACCACTGGGCATAAGAGCAGGTCGCGCTGATCGCAAATAATTCCGTTGCGATCCCGACAAATCTGGAAAGGAGCAGTTGTTCCCGGTCCAGTTTCGGCCCAAACCGCGCCATGGCGTGAAACAAACCGCGCGCGAGTCGCTTGCTGGTGCGCGCGGCATAATCAACACGGCCGCGCAACGTCGCATGCAAATTGTCGATCTTGCCCGCGCCGTTCGGTAACCACTGACGCGGATACCAGCCGGCATAAAATTTTCCTGAGCTAAAAACAGCTTTCGCCCGTTCAGACATCGGCAACTGCGTATTGAAAATCGCGCCGCCGACTTTTAAATGCGGATCGAGCGCTTCGCGCGCGATGAACAACCGCATGATTTCGCTCGATCCCTCGAAAATCGTATTGACCCGGCAATCGCGCAGAAATCTCTCCACACCAATCGGCGGCTCACCTCTTCCAGCCAGTGATTGTGCAGTTTCGTAGCCGCGACCGCCACGCACTTGCATCGCGTCGTCGGCAATTCTCCAGGTCATTTCCGTGGCCCACATTTTGCACATGGCTGTTTCGATGCGAAGATCGCCCGCTTTCTGATCGAGCAGCGACGACGTCAAAAAGGTCATCGCTTTCATGGCGAAAACGTTGCCGGCCATCTCGGCGATTTTTCCGGCGATCGCGGCGTGTTTGCCAATAGGGACGCCCCACTGGATACGCTCGCCCGCCCATTTGCGCGAGATTTCGAGCAGCCGTTTGGAAACACCGACACACGCGGCGGGCAGCGTCAGCCGCCCTGTGTTCAAAGTGGTTAGGGCAACCCTTAATCCGGCACCCTCCTTCGAGATAATGTTTTCTCTGGGTACGCGCACATCGGTGAATTTCACCACTGCGTTGTAAAGCGCGCGAAGCCCCATGAACCGGCAGCGGTACACGATCTCCAGTCCCGGTGTATCGACATCGACAATGAATGCCGTGATTTGCTTGCGCTCTTTTCCGCCCACCATCTTCGACGGCGTGCGCGCCATGACTACCAGCACGCCCGCTTTCACACCGTTCGTGCACCAGAGTTTTTCGCCGTTTAAAACGAACGCACTTCCGTCCGGAGTGGGCTCGGCGCGGAGGCTCATCGTTGCCGGATCTGAGCCAGCGTGTGTTTCTGTCAATGCGAACGCCGAGATTTCTCCGCCTGCAACGCGCGGCAGATATTTTTGTTTCTGCTCCTCTGTGCCGAACAAAAGGAGCGGTTGCGCAACTCCGATCGATTGGTGTGCGGAAACAAGCGCGGCCACGTTTCCATCCCAACTCCCAAGCAAAACTGCGGCACGTCCATAATTGCACTGCGACAAACCGAGGCCGCCATATTTCTTTGGCACTTTGATTCCAAATGCGCCGATTTCCGCCAGTCCCTTGAAATTTTCCGGCGGAATTTCACCCGTACGATCGATCTCGTCCGGATCGACATGTTCGCGCAAATAAGTTTCCAGCTTCTGCAAAAATTCTTCACCAGCTGCGCGATCTTCAGCGCTCTGCGCAAGATACGGGTAAATCCGCTTGAAATCGTAGCGGCCGACAAAAAGGTTGCTGGCGAAACTGCCGCGGTCCTCGAGCGGGTCGCGTGCCGCCTCCGCCAGCTCGAGCGCTTCCCGCTGACCTTTCGCCATCTTCGACGTGTCAATGACTGCGGCAGCCGGCCTTTCTGGCTCGCCACCGGACGAGTCTGTCCGACTGGCGGACTTCGCGCTGGTTTCCTCAGCGACTTGTTTTTCGGGCGCTTCGAGCGGGGATTTCATAGGATGATAATCTGCCAGATTGTCCCGGCTGGCAGGCTGCCAGCCTGCCGAGACAGGCAAGGCTGCCTATCTTCCGTTTTCATAAAATTTCGTTCCATCGCGGGCGTGCTTTTTCAATATCTCGCACGGCGAAAATTTCTCCTCAGTTTGCGCCAGCCGTTCCAGTTCAGCGACGACATTCTTCAGTCCAAAATGTTCCGCGAAACGTAATGGTCCACCCCGGAACGGCGCGAAACCGGTTCCCAAAATCATTCCGTAGTCTGCGTCCTCGGGCGAACCGACGACTTTCTCTTCTACGCAGCGCGCAGCTTCATTGACCATCAGGAAGACAAGACGGTTCGCAAGATCATCAGCTGTAGCCGGCGGCGGTGACGCCGGCTGGGACGTTGCGCTACCTTTGTTATTACCGGAGTCGCCACGACGCCATTGCACGAGCGATTCGTTAGGCGTCTGTGCTTTACCCTCATATTTGTAAAAACCGGCGCCTGCTTTGCGGCCAAGCATCTTGCCATCGCGCAGCCAGAGCAAAACCGAGGAAACATGATCGCGCCGACCGAACGCCTTTTCCAGCGTGTTACCGATATCAATGGTAATATCGACGCCGATTTCATCGATCAATCGCAGTGGCCCCATCGGCATGCCCCATTGCACCAGCGCATTGTCGATCGTTGCAGCATCTGCGCCGCTCTCGAAAAGCTCAGCCGCATCAAGCAAATACGGAAACAAAACGCGGTTGACCAGAAAACCCGGGCTGTCGCGCACAATCACCGGCAGTTTTCCAATTTGTCGCACAAAGGCCACGCTCCGGTCGCGCGTGTGGTCTGACGTTTGTTTCGCAATCACGACTTCAACCAGTTTCATTCGGCTGACCGGATTGAAAAAATGAAGGCCAATCACGTGCTCAGGTGAAACGGTCGTGTCGGCGAGCCTGCCGACCGGAAGGGCCGACGTATTTGTGGCAACGATCGTTTTAGGGCCGGCCTGCATCCCCAGCTCACGAAAGATTTCTTTCTTTACCTCGAATTTTTCCGAGGCAGCCTCGATGATGAATTGCACGTCGCGCAATTCCATCGGCGCGGTGGAGGCGACAATCCGCGCGCGGCCTGCTTTTGCTTTCTCTTCAGTCATCAAACCACGCTTTACGGCATCTGTGTAGGTTTTCTCAATGTTCGCGAGGCCGCGATCGACCTGCTCACGCGCGATGTCGCGCAGAATAACGGTCACACCGCGCGAACTAAGCCATTGCGCGATGCCTGAGCCCATTACGCCCGCGCCGATCACTGCGGCGTGCACCACCTTTCCTGCCACCGCTTTCGAAGTTCCCTTCTTGTACTTTTCAGCGAGGAAGAAATTGCGAATCAAGTTTTGCGTCGATTCCGATTTGCCAAAATCGACAATCGCATCCAGCTCCATCTGCAGTGATTGGTCTGGCGAAATCGACAAAGTCTTGTTGATGATTTCCCAGGCACGTTCTGGTGCGGCGTTTCCTCTTTGTTTTGGAGGGCGGAGCTCCTGCGACGCCGGGCTCGCGGGAGCTCGCCCCTCCAATTTGCGTTTTCCGTCGCGCAACTTTTTCCGCGCCAGCTCAAGAAGTTTCTCGCGTGGAGCGACTCCATCGATCAACCCGAGCTTCCTGGCTTCCTGTGCCGAATAAAGTTTCCCCTTTGCAATCACTTCCGCCGCTTTTTCGACGCCAATCAACCGCGGCAGACGGGTACAACCGCCCCAGGCGGGAATAAGGCCCAGCGTCGTCTCGGGCAGTCCGATCCGCGTCGCCGGATCATCCGAAGCCATCCGATAGTCGCACGCCAGTGTCACTTCGTAGCCGCCACCAGCGGCCGCGCCGTGAATTGCGGCGACAGTCGGAATTTTCAATTCTGCCAGCCGATTCAAAACCCGTTGCCCGTGAGCAATGAAGGCCCGCATGTCGCCGCTTTGCGCTTGTTGTAGCAGCGTTTTTAAATCAGCCCCTGCCACGAAAATGGATTTTTTCGCCGACGCGATGATCAGACCACGCAACGAAGCATCGTTCTCAACAGAATCGAGATGTTCATTCAACTCGTCGAGCGTAGCTGCGTCGAAGATGTTCGCGCCGGATTCAGGGCGATCGAAGACAAGCAGGCAAACGTGATCGTCGCCGATCTCGCGCCGAATCATTGGACCTGTAGCAACTGCAGGCATAGAGAATATCTTGGTTCTTTTTCGGGCAATTCCAAGCGGAGACGAAATTGCCACAGCCAAAACAATATCTAGAGATTCCTCGACTTCGCGAGGAATGACAAGGGCAGGTTTCCGCCAAATGCCAAGTGGAGAAGCACTGGAGTAGCGGAGTAATGGAGTAACCGGACTGATGGGGCAAATACGATCAATGTGTTCGTGAAATTACTCCATAATTCCACCACTTCATTATTCCATTGTTGCTCCGTTGCTTTAGGCCAACGCGAATGTTAGAAACGCGACATGGTCGGCAAACTTCTTGCGCCAGAAATCAAGAGCTTGATTGACGCCCGAAATTTCGGCGCGCTGCGTGAGCTGTTTCGCGAATGGCCGCCAGCGGACGTCGCGGACGTAATTCTCGATCTTCCTGAAGACGAACAGGTGATCATCTTTCGCGTCCTGCCAGCGGCGCTGGCGGCGGACGTCTTCGAATACATCGGAGTCGAAGAACAGCAGAAACTGTTACGCGCGATGGCACACGAGCAGGTCGGGGCCATCCTCAACGAGATGTCGCCGGACGATCGCACGGCGCTTCTGGAGGAATTGCCAAGCGCCGCGGCGCGGCAGCTGATCCGTCTGCTCACGCCGGAAGAACGCCGAGTGGCCACAGCACTGCTCGGTTATCCGGAAGACAGCGTTGGTCGTTTGATGACGCCGGACTTTATCCAGGTGAAGGAGGATTGGACAGTGCAACATGTGCTCGACTACGTGCGCGAGTATGGCCGCGACACTGAGACGCTAAACTTCGTTTATGTGGTCGATGAGCGCGGTAAATTAATCGACGACGTGCGGATGCGTGAGTTCCTGCTCCGGCCGCTCACGGCGAAGGTGAGCGACATTCGCGATCAGACCTTCGTGGCGTTGAATGTGACTGATTCGCGGCAGGACGCGCTGAATGTTTTCCGCAAGTACGATCGCGCCGCGTTACCGGTAGTCGATTCAAATGGTGTGCTGGTCGGAATCGTCACAAGCGACGACATGCTCGACGTAGCGGAAGAGGAAGCGACCGAAGACATCCAGAAACTCGGCGGTATGGAAGCGTTGGACGAGCCGTACACAACAATTCCGTTTCTGCGGATGGTAAAGAAACGTGGAACCTGGCTGATCATTCTGTTTGTCGGCGAACTGCTGACGGCAACCGCAATGCAGGGTTATAACAGCGAGATCGAGAAGGCGGCCATTCTAGCGATGTTTTTGCCCTTGATCATCTCTAGTGGCGGCAACTCCGGATCGCAGGCGACGACGCTGGTCATTCGCGCGATGGCTCTCGGCGAATTGCGTCTGCGCGATTGGTTTCGCGTCGTCCGCAAGGAATTGCTGTCCGGACTTTCGCTCGGATTAATTCTTGGAACCATCGGTTTTTTCCGAATCTCGCTGTGGCAATACCTGCACATTTTTGATTACGGAAAATATCACTGGCTGGTTGCATTAACTGTCGGGGCTGCTCTTGTCGGAGTGGTGCTGTGGGGAACCCTGAGCGGCGCGATGCTTCCTTTCTTGCTGCGCCGTTGCGGACTCGATCCGGCGGCCTCATCGGCACCATTCGTCGCGACGTTGGTCGATGTAACAGGGCTGGTAATTTATTTCAACGTGGCGCTGTTTATTCTTCGCGGCACCCTGCTGTAGCCGCGAGCGCTGACCGCATGTGTGTTTAGCGCCATCGGCGCTTTCCTCACATTGAGCCTGGGGCAGCGCCGCAGGAATTCGAATCAGACCAACATCCAAGCGCTGAAAGCGCGATTCCAACGCGTAAATGAGTCGCGCTTTCAGCGCTGACACGTCTTTGGCTCCATAACGCCCTGGGGCGCTGCCCCAGGCTGGCAATGATGCTGCGCCCATCGGCGCTAATACCCGAACCGCGGCCAGCGCACGGCAAGCTCTGGGATTGCCGAGGTCAACGCCCTCGGCTACAAAAGGAACGACGTATGTTGTCGATCCAGAAAATCTTCGGGCGCGACGAAAAGTTCTACGATTTATTGGAGAAGAGCGCCGAAGAGGCAGACGCGAGCGTGCATCATTTGATCGCGTTGCTGGAACGCCTCGAGCAACACGAGTCGCCACAGAGCCTGGAACAATTCATTCTCAGCCGGCGCAAAGACAAGGAAATCACTCAGGAACTCACCGAGCAGCTTTGCAAAACGTTCATCACACCTTTGGAACGCGAAGACATTCAGGCACTGGCCGGCGCCCTGTATAAGATACCGAAGACCGTGGAGAAGATTGGCGAGCGCGTTTTGATTTGCCCGGAAGACTTGCATGGCCGCGATTTTCGCAAACAGGTCGAGCTCCTCGATCAAGCGGCGGAAACAGTCATGGCCATGGTAAAACAATTACGCAAGGGCACGGACGCGGCGACCGCGCGCGAGATGAATGCAAAGCTCCAGTCGATTGAGGGCGAGGCCGATAAACTCGAGCTCGATCTGTTGCGCGATCTTTACCAGGGCGATTACGAAGCGAAGCAGGTGATTTTTCTGCGCGATCTGTTCGCATTGATCGAAAAGGTCATCGACCGTTGCCGGGATGCAGGAAACATCGTCCTTGAAGTGGCGCTGAAGTATTCGTAGCCCGCTGCCCACTGCGGCTATGTTTACGTTTCTCACCGTCGTAGTCGCAGCGATCATCTTCGAATACAGCAACGGCTTTCATGATGCCGCCAACGCGATTGCAACGGTGGTCTCGACCAAAGTACTCACGCCGCGCCAGGCCATTGCGATGGCGGCTTTCTTTAATCTCACAGGCGCTCTCCTTGGCGGCGCGGTGGCCTCGACGATCGGCAAAGGCCTTGTGGACACGAACGTTGTCACAATGCCCACAGTGCTTGCCGCTGTCGTCGCTGCGTTCGTGTGGAACGTCACCACGTGGTGGTTCGGTTTGCCTTCGAGCTCGAGTCACGCGCTCATCGGCGGACTTTGCGGGGCGGCGCTTGCGACGGCGCGCGGCGATTGGTCAGTAATAAAGTGGAACGCTGGCATCTGGCCGAAAGTCGTTGTGCCCATGATCACGTCGCCGCTCGCTGGATTTATTTTTGGCGGGCTACTGATGTTCTTGCTTTTCGCAGCGCTTCATCGCTTCACGCCACACTTCGTGAACACGCTGTTTGGCAAACTGCAAATCTTCAGCGCAGCGTGGATGGCTCACAGCCACGGCTCAAATGACGCGCAAAAGACGATGGGTATCATTGCGCTTGCGCTTTTCACCGGCACCAAAGCCGGTAGCTTCGATCACTTGCCCGGCTCACTCGCTTTTCTTAAGACTCCTAGCTTCGTCCTGCCTGTCTGGGTCGTCGTCCTCTGCGCGCTGACCATGGCCGTTGGGACCGCCGCCGGCGGTTGGCGGATCATTCGCACGCTCGGTCATCGCATGGTGAAATTGCAACCGGTGAACGGCTTCGCTGCCGAAACCACCGCCGCGCTGATTATCCAGGCCGCAAGCTACTACGGCATTCCGCTCTCAACTACGCACGTAATCACAACGTCGATTATGGGCGTAGGCGTCGTGAAACGTTTCAGCGGAATGAGATGGACCGTGGTCGAGCGAATCATCTGGGCCTGGCTTTTCACTCTGCCGGCAAGCGGACTGATTGGTTACGCGCTCGCGCGTGTTGCGACTGCTACATTTTAGAAGTGGCAGCCATCTGAACCGTTTGGTAGGGACGTTATTACTTCTTCGAGAGAGCATCGAAGGACGACCAAGCTATAATTTGTCTAGTTCTTCGATCACTTTCTCCATGCCGCTGACCACCAGCGTGAACCGATCGTAATCGAGTTTGTCGGGCGTGTCGTTTGCTGAATGATAATACGGATAACGGAACGGCGCAGTGTCGGTGACCATGATGGCGGGATAACCGTTTCGCCAGAATGACCATTGATCCGACCAACTGACGCCGGGAATGAACGCGGGAAGCGCCGCGCCTTCGGATGGAATCTTTGCGTGCCTGCGGAAGAGATCGACAACGCGGCGGAGCAGCGCTCTTGAGTGGACGTTGGCGACGAATCCAATAAAGTTACCGACCTTTGGATAAAAGGCGCCTAGTACTCGCGACGGATAGGTTTGTGAATGCGGTGCATCGGAAAAATAGCCGATTGTTTCGAGGCTGATCATGGCGGAGATTTTGTCGCCGCGCGCTTTGCATCTACCGGCGTAAACAAGGCTTCCCATTTCGCCCGACAAGAAATAAGGCGGCTCCTCGTTCACGAACGCGACAAAGCGCATCCTGTGCTGCGTTTTTCTGTTGGCAAAGCGTCGCGCCAAAGCAAGCGTTGCAGCGACACCGCTGCCATTGTCGTTCGCCCCCGGCGAACCAAATACTGAGTCGTAATGCGCGCCAATTAGAAGAACCTCTGGACGAGTGCCGGGTATCTCGACTTCGATGTTGTGACAGGATTGGCCGCGCAGTTCATAACTGTCTCGCCGCGGATGAAGACCGGCGTGTGAAAGAGAGTTCTCGATAAAATCGGCAGCGGTGTTGAGCTGCGCGTAGTGCCACATATTTCGCTCGCCAATTTCTCCGGCAAGCTTTTGCACATCGGCGCGCAGTTGTTCACGCAGCGTAACTTCATCCGGCGACAGTGGCGCAGCCTGCGAAATATTCTTGCCGGGCATCCTCATTCCGAACCACCAGAGTAACGCAATAACTGCAACGACGGCGACAAGAACGCGAAGAGCGCTGAAAAGAATGCGTTTGAAGATCACGCGATCTTTTTTCGAAATCGCAAAGCACAGAGAGCAAAAAGCAAGTTCGACATCAGAATGAGAACGACAAGATTCGGCCAGTATTCGAAGAGATTTGCTCCTCGCAAAATGATGGCGCGCATGAGTGCGATAAAATAAGTCGTGGGAAAGAGCGTGCCGAGCGCATAAAAAATCCAAGGCATCGTTTCACGCGGAAAAATGAAACCGGAAAAGAAAACGCTCGGCAACAGAAACACCATCGACATCTGCAGCGCTTGCATTTGGTTTTCGGCATAGGTCCCGACGAGCAAACCGAGACTGAGCAACGCAAAGACATAGACCAGCGTTGAAAATAGCATCGCCGCAATATTGCCCTCGATGGGGACGAAAAACACAAACCGCATAACAAGAAAGAGGACCACCGCCATGGCCATTCCGATGCACAAATACGGCACGAGCTTACCGAGCATCAGGCCCGCGCTGCTCAAGGGACTAACGAGTAATTGCTCGAGCGTGCCGCGCTCTCGTTCGCGTACCAGGGCCATGGCGGTCGCGACCGTCGTTCCGATTTGCAAGACGATGCCGATCACACCCGGCACATAAAAATTCGGGGCGCGCATTGCCGGGTTGTAAAGCATCTGGGGGCGAATATCGATCGGCACTCCCTGCCGGCCGGTCTCACGCAGAAGCGATTCGACTGATTGGGTTAACGCCACGCCTAGTCCTGTGTTAAGAGCCTGCAGCGCCGTCGTGGAATTGGATCCATCAACAAGCAATTGCACCTGCGCAGAGTGACCTGCATTAAGGTCGCGGGTAAAGTTCGGCGGAATATCCAACGCAGCATAGGCGCGGCCCTTGCGCATTTCGCTCTTCAGCTCGTCGAGGCTCCGCACTTCGCCCACCACGCGAAACGTCTCCGTGTTCACGAAGCGATCGATCAACTGGCGACTCTCAACGGTGCGGTCTTCGTTCAGAATAAGCATCGCCATATGTTTTACGTCGTTGTCCAGTGCGTAACCGAACGCGACCATCTCGATCAGCGGCGGAAAAAACATGAAGAAAAGCGTCATCGGATCGCGCCAAACGATGATGAATTCCTTGAACAGAATTGCGCCCAGCCCGCGAAAGAATTTGTGTTTCATGTGCTTTCTTTGGTCATCCCGAGCGGAGCGAGGGACCTCTCATATGCTGAAAGAGCATCGGCGATAAATCCGCCCACTTAGGGTTCATGGTCTCGACCAATGCGTTCTTCTTTTCGCGCCGCCAGCCCTTGATTTCCTTCTCACGCGCAATTGCGTCTCCGGGATCGTTGAAGCGTTCGTAGTATACCAGTCTGTTAACCTTGTAAGTCTTTGTGAAGCCTTCTATCTCGCCGTTTTGATGTTGCGAGGCTCGTCGCATTAAACTGTTTGTTATCCCGGTATAGAGAACGACGCGGCTGCGATTGGTCATCATGTAGACGTAAAATGCCTTCATTGGTTCGTGAGGTCCTTTGCTCCGCTACTCTGTCATCCCGAGCGTAGCGAGGGACCTCTCGTCGGCGGCAATATTTTCAAACTAGGCTGGATCATCTTCGGTTCATTAATGTTCAATCGGTTGCAGCAAGCGCGCATTCCAGCTGCGAGGTCCTTCGCTTCGCTCAGGATGACAGCGATCATCAAGCAGCCTTTTGTTGTTCAGCAGCATGTTTGGCCGAAAGCTCGACAAACACGTCCTCGAGTGAAGGGCCGATTTCGTGAATTTCGGAGTGGGTGACGCCAACTTTGCGCAGTTGTTCGTCAATCTGGGCGCGCTTGACACTTTCATCGACCAGCAAATGCATCGATTGACCGAACACTGTGGCACTGCGCACTCCGCGCATTTCGTGCATCGCGCGCAATGCCGTGGTCACATGATCGCAAGTCACGTCGAGTCGGCGCGTTCCGGGCGGATTTACATCCGGTAGTTTTTTTAGCTCGTCCGGCTCACCACATACGATCAACTTCGACATGTAAATGTAACCCACGTGATCGCAGCGCTCCGCTTCGTCCATATAATGGGTCGTCACAAAAAGCGTCATGCCTTTGCCGGCGAACTCGAAAAGCAAATCCCACAGTTCGCGCCGGGCGACCGGATCAATGCCAGCCGTTGGTTCATCGAGAAACAGCACAGTCGGCCTGTGCATGAGCGAGCAAGCCATTGCCAGACGTTGACGCCAGCCGCCGGAGAGCTGCGAGGCACGCCTGCCGATGTACGGCTGAAGATGCGTTGTAGCGATCATTTCCTCGCGCCGCTGATCCAATTCGCTACCGCTCAAGCCATAAAGTTTTCCTGCGAAGATGAGGTTCTCATTCACGGTCAGCTCGTCATAGAGCGAAAATTTTTGCGACATGTAGCCGATCATTTCCTTGATCGGCTCGGTATCTCGCACAACATCATGGCCCCCGATGCGAGCCGTGCCCTCAGTCGGCTCGAGAATTCCGCACAACATCCGGATCACGGTTGTTTTCCCGGAACCGTTCGGGCCGAGGAACCCGAAGATCGATCCTTTTCCGACCGAGAATGAAACGTGATCGACAGCTGTGAATGTGCCGAAGCGCTTCGTCAGGCCTTCAACTTCAATCATTGGCTCACTCATGGAGTCAGCAACCACGAATGGACACGAATGGGCACGAATTCATAAGACGATGTCTGAATGGAATTTGTCGCAGCCCAAACTCCACGACCAGTGCATTTTCGTAGGGCTTCTCAACTATCCCGTGGCCAAGTGTGTTAAGGACCTCGATTGCGCAGCCAATAATTTGAAAGACTTCGTCCTTGAACAGTAGTTTCTCCACATTCGTGTCCATTCGTGTCTATTCGTGGTTGTTCAGCTCATTTCACATTCGGAAAGTAAACATCGGCAGCCATCCCGGCACGCAAACGATCGTCG
>Ga0193729_1001312_pt1 | contig 12772 bp, 11 predicted proteins | sample U1c2metaG_FD_143036 | JGI IMG/M metagenome (GOLD analysis project Ga0193729, IMG submission 143036) | Soil microbial communities from a riparian zone of the East river system, Colorado, United States - U1c2 | ecosystem: Environmental > Terrestrial > Soil > Riparian zone | place: USA: East River... | reverse complement strand
GCCTTCGTACCCGACTCCAGTCGCACGTAACCTGCTGCCTAACGGCTAAAGCGGCCTGCATTGCCCGCGAGCACGCGAATTGACTTAATCCTGGCGTTATCGTATTTTCAAATAATATATTTGCCTCGCAAATAACAGTAACCTCGGAACGGTACGACGTAAAGTTTCCCGAAGAGGCGCCAGCAACCGGAGGAACGCAGTGAGTGCAAATCGATCCATCATTCAAACAATTGCAGCGACTGTGCTCCTAACGGCATCACTCTTGAGCCAAGCTCAGGCACAGTCAGATGCTGAAGGCTATCCGCGTCGCAATGTTTCGATCACCGTACCGTACCAGGCAGGCGGTATAGCCGATTCAATAACAAGGAAAATCGGCGAAAAACTTCATCAGCGGATGAACCGCGCTATGATAGTCGAAAATCGACCTGGGGCATCGGGATCAATTGGGTCGACCTTTGTCTACCGTGCGCAACCGGACGGGTACACTCTTCTAAGTTCACCCAGTTCCCCGATTATCGTCAATCAGTTCATTCAGAAGTCCATTGCATATGAGCCCGAAAAGCTTCGTTCAATCGCTCTCTTGGCGGTCGCCCCGCTCGTATTGACGGTGCGGGCTGATTTTCCCGCCCGGGACATGAAAGAGTTTGTCTCGTACGTAAATGCCAACGCGGAAAAAATCGGTTATGCCTCGAATGGCATCGGCGGAAACGCTCATATCGGCACCCTCTTGCTCATGAAGGCCGCTGGCATAACTGGACCTGTTCATATTCCCTATAACGGCGCGTCGCCGGCACTGCTGGCTGTGCTCTCGGGCGACGCTCAGTTTTATATTGACAGTATGTCTTCTACTCTGCCGTTCGTTCGAGAGGGTAAAATGCGCATTTTGGCCGTCGGCTCCAGGGAGCGTTCTTCCTCCTTACCGGATGTCCCGACTTTCGAAGAGGCCGGCTACAAAGGCCTCGTCCTAACCACCTGGTTTGGATTGTTCGCGCCGCCGAATACATCATCTGCACTCGTGGAAAAGCTCAATCAGTCAGTAAATGAAGCGCTGCAAGATCAAGACATCGTCAATCAATACGCTGAATTGGGCCTTCAGGTCGCAAGAATGACGCCAAATCAAATGGAAGCGACGGTCGCAGCCGACCGGGCCAAGTGGCGAGCGGCAATTGAAGAGGCCAACATTTCTGGAAACTAGGTCTCACCCAAGTTTCTCTATCAGGCGCTTGCGAAAGCGAACCAACATACAACTGAAAAAATTGCCCGCTCGAGTATTTGTGGCGGCTTTCCAGAAACACCTGAATGAAATGTCGATACCGCATATGGAGACCGATGTCCTGATCATCGGCTACGGCTTTGCAGGAGCCGTAGCTGCAATTACTGCTCACGATTGCGGCGCGAAGGTCGTGATTGTTGAGAAGATGCCGAGAGCAGGTGGCAATTCGTGCTATAGCGCGGGCAATTTGGGCGTCGTCCGCCCCGAAGCCTCCGCTGCATTCGCCCAGTATCTCGACCGTTTGAACCTTGGGATGACACCGTACGATGTCTTCGAGGCCTATGCCCAAGGTTCAGAACAACTCGAAAAATGGTTTTCTGCGCTTGGTGGTGAATTGGTGCCTCGCATCAGCGCGTTGGCGAATACATTTCCAGGTGTCGTCGAAGGTCCTGCCTTTCCAAAGATCGCGCCATCCCGCAATATGTTCGATATCCGCGTCGCCAAGGGGCCGGCGGAATTACCACCGGCCCTTCGCATGTGGGATTTTCTATCGCGCAATGTGAGCAACCGGGGTATCGAGATCCAGCTGAATTGCAGAGCGCGCGAACTGACACGCGCTGCCGATGGCGCAATTGTCGGAGCAGTTGTCGAGCACAATGGGCAACTCCGAAGAATTTCCGCCAATCGCGCGGTGGTTCTAACATGTGGCGGATTCGAAAATGCTCCTGAACTGCTGAATAACTTCGTGGCGTCCAAACCCATCATGTTCGCTGGTAGCCCGGGAAACACGGGAGATGGCGTGAGAATGGCTCAACTCGTCGGCGCCGATCTTTGGCACATGGCGCAGACTGCAACGTTGATTGGCTACAAAGCGGCTGAATATGATGCGGCGTTCTGCATTTTCTTCCGCGGTCCCGGCTTCATCTATGTAGATAAATACGGGGAACGTTACATAGATGAGACTGCAATCGAGTTGCATGACTTCGATCGCGTCTTTTCCCATTTCGATCCGGTTAACATCGAATATCCGCGTATCCCGAGTTGGGCGATCTTCAACGAGAAGACTTTGAAAGCAGGACCACTAACCTGGTCGATCGCTGGATACAATCGGGATATATATCAATGGAGCGCGGACAATCAGGCCGAGATTGATAGAGGCTGGATCGTCAAGGCCGCCACACTTGATCTTTTGGCAGAACGGCTTGGCCTTCATTCAGAAACCCTCAAGCACACCTTCTTCACCTACAACACCGCATGTGAGACTGGAAAAGATTCCGTATTCGACAGAGAGCCCACCTCGCTTGAACAGCTTATGCCGCCATTTTATGCGATTCCCTTGCATCCCGTGATGGTCAATACCCAAGGCGGACCGAAACGCGACGCAAGGGCCCGGGTCATCGATCCCAACAACAACCCAATACCCCGGCTATATGCAGCGGGCGAACTTGGCTCGATCTGGGGACCGCTCTATGATGGTGCGGGAAATCTCACGGAATGTCTGGTATTCGGACGCATCGCTGGTCAGAACGCTTCGAGGGAAACGCCGCACGACAGCCGGCAGAGCGGATAGAGGGGCAATTTGGCTAGCTCAGCCGGTTGAAAAAATGCTTTCGGCTTGACTTGTTGCAGAGCGCTTATCGTCAGTTCGTGTCTTCCTAGCTGGAGATGCATGTCCCTGCGCCTGCGATTAAGACGAGAGCGAAACTTGTGAAATCCTGTTGCATAAGGGCTGTGCTCATTAGCTATTTCCAGCTCAGGATTACGAGGCTGACAATCTGATGGCGTATCCTTATCGCACGGAGGAACACCGACGAAACAGGAGAGAAAGATCTCTGACCTTACGGAATTCGCACCAATTGTCTTGCACCGGGGATCATGATGACCTCATGTGTCGCGGCCCAGGCCCCCTCGCGACGCATCGGCACGAATGAGGAAGCCGACCGCATTCTGTTGCGGCGGCTCGGACAGGTAGAAGACTGCGCCGGCGTCCTCGAATTCCTGGCCACCGATCTCTCGCAATACGTCACGGGGCAAGTGATTTCGGTTTGCGGCGGCAACGTGCTAACCCCGAACTGAACACAGGAAGCCTCAGTGCCTCGCGGGCGAGATTAGGAAAGCGAAGCCGAGCTATTTGCCGGCGCAGCATTCCGAGGTTTGGTCATCGCCGAATTCATGTACTCCATGAAAAGCCCATCGTCGTGCGACAGGTCGTTGATGCGTGGCAGCACGTTGGTAATCTGCCAGTTCGTCTGGGGTACATTCTGCGCGATCTTCCCAGCGAGTTCCTTGGCCTTTGCCAGCGCTTCGCCTTGCTTCACGATATACTGGACGAGCTTTGCCTGCCGCCCTTCCTCGGCCGACAACAGCCGTCCCGTCAGCATCATGTCTGCCATGGTCTCGTATCCGACGATCCGTTGAATCCGAACCGAGCCGCCTCCGCCCACGAAAATTCCGCGTTGACCTTCCGGCAACCCAAAAAAAGCGGTGTCGTCGGCAACGCGGATATGTGCGGCTGCCGCGAGCTCCAGCCCTCCACCAATCACGGCACCTTGCACAGCCGCAACGAAGGGAATCGTGCCCCGCGAGATTAAATCGAACGTGGTGTGCCATGAGTGAGGGTGCCGCTTGCGCGGACGCTGAGCTTCTGGCGCTATTCGCGCGGCTAACTCCGCCAAATCAAGGCCGGCCGAACAATTCTGGCCATGCCCGAACAAAACGCCGGCATCAGCTTCGTCTCCAGCTCGAAGCACGGCGTCGCGAAGTTCGGTAATAACAGCTTCGCTAATGGCGTTGCGCTTGTCAGCCCGATTGAGGCCGATGAGCGCGACCTTCCCTTCAACATCGTATGTGATCAATCCCGTGGACATCGTGTTGCCTCCCTCTTAGTTCGTCACGATGAGCGCATCGAGAGCGACCGCTCCCTGCCCCTTCCCGTAAACCATCAAAGGGTTGACATCGATCTCAACGATTTCCGGATGCGTCAGCATCAAGCGTCCGATTGCCATCGCGGCCTTTGCAACGGCCTCGCGGTCCACGGGCGGAATGTTGCGAAAACCATGAAGCAGCTTCGCCGTCTTCAATTTATCAAGCTCGGAGAGAATTTCGGATTCCGTCGCATCGGGCGCAAGCAAACGTACGTCCTGCAGAGCCTCGACCAGCACTCCGCCGAGCCCGACAAGCACCACCGTACCCCATTGCGGATCTCGTCGCGCACCGACAACGAGTTCGAGGCCGCGCGGCGACATCGTCTCGACGAGGACGCCGTCGAGCTGCAGATCGGGTTTCGCGCGCTGAACGTTGTCGTGCAGGTCTTTCCACGCGACGCGGACTCCGTCGCTATCTCCAAGATTCAGGATGACGCCACCCGCTTCGGTCTTGTGAGCGAGAGCGCCAGCTTGAGCCTTGAGCACGACCGGAAAGCCGATCCGGTTTGCGATCTCGAGCGCTTGTTCCACTGTCTTGGCTAGATCGCCTTGCGGCACCGATTTCCCTGCCGCGCTGAGTACCTTTTTCCCAAGCCATTCGGGTTGCGTTCCCGAAGTCATCCCGGGCAGCTCGTCGAACGGGATCGTCTGAGACGTCGGAGCCAGGTCGGGATGATTACCGTAAGCAACGACCTTGGCCATTGCTCGCAGTGTTCGGTCCGAGGAACGCGACAATACGACCTTGCTCTCCCGTGCGGCGTCCATGAACTCCGGCGGCAGCGTCGAGGAGTCACCCAGCATCGCAAGCATGACGGGCTTGTCGCTCTTGCTTTTTGGCGGCAATGATCTTTTGGATAAACGCGTTGGCGTTGGCCGGAGCCGCGGGCGGAATCGAAATCGCCACGCCACCGATCGCCGGATCACTCAGCAACGCTTCGACGCCGATCTGGACAAGTTCGGGCTGCCAAAGCGGCTGCGTCCCGAGATCGAGTGGATTCTTCGGAGGAATGAAGGCCGGAACCTGCGGCTTGAGTGCCGCTTCAATCTCAGGAGACAGTGATGGCACCTCAACACCAAGGTCTTCGCAGATATCATGGGCGATGCTGCAGAACGCGCCTGAGAAGGACACGATCCCGAGCCCTCCCTTTTGCGGTTTCGGGTAGCGCGACAGGATTTCGCTGACGTCTAGGAGTTCATCCATAGTTTCGACGAGGATAACGCCGGCGCGTTCCACCTTGGAACGCATGACGGCATAGTTACCTGCGAGAGCGCCGGTGTGGGATTTTGCCGCCTCCTGTGCGCGCACTCCACGCCCGGTGTGCAACATGACGATTGGCTTGCCATGTGCACGCGCTTCCTGGGCCGCCTGCAAGAAGGCGCTCGCATGGCGCACCGATTCAGCGTAGATCGTAATGACCCGAGTGGCCTCGTCATGAATGAGATAGCGAACGAAATCCCCAAGTCCGAGATCCGCCTCGTTTCCAGTCGCAATAGAATAGGTCACCGGCACCGAGCGTGACAGCAGCGCCAATCGTAAATGACCGACAAGACCGCCGCTCTGGGCAACCAAAGCCACGCCGTCGATGGTACCGGGTGCGACACGAGGAAGTTTGGTGACACCCGTGAAGCTAACCAAAAAGCCGTTGACGTAGTTGTTGTAGCCGAGGCAGTTGGGACCAATAACGCCGATCCCGCTATCACGGGCCAACTGTCCGATCTTTTCTTGCTCGCCGCGTTCCTTATCACCGAGTTCCGCGAAGCCGCCCGCAAAGACGACAGCCGAGCCTACCTTGCGCGAAATGCAACCTTGAAGCGCCTCGCTCACGCCTGCCGCCGGCACAGACAGCACAGCAACGTCCAGATTTTCCGGAAGATCAGCGATGTCTGCATGAATCGCAAGCCCGTCGATTTCGCCGGCACTGCGGCCAACCAGGTGGATGTCGCCAATGAAGCCATTTGCCCGGATGTTCTGAAGAACCAGATGTCCGACGGTATTGGGCTTGGTTGACATGCCGATGATCGCGACAGACTTCGGCTGCATCATGCGCTTCAGCACCGCGTTGCGGCTGGTGCCTTGCAGTTCGCTAGGTCCGGACATTCCCACGGGTTACTCTCCTGATTTCGTTTCCAAGAACTCGAATTGGTAACCGCTCTAGCGTGCGTCCCAAGCTGTTGCCGCCTGCAAGCGGCGGCCTTTCGACCCCAGCGGAACTCCAAAAACACAGATGGCACCGAGCAGAATGCAGCCTGCAACGAAGATAAGAGCCGCAGTAAAGGTACCGGTGTAGTCCTTGAGCCCACCGACGACGACGGGACCGATCGCCGTGCCGAGCATTCCGATCGTGTTGATCATCGCGATGCCAATCGGTCTCGCCGCGGCGGAAAGAAAGGTTGCGGGCAACGTCCAGAAAATGCCCTGGGCGGCAAATGTTCCGACGGCACAGAACACCAACCCAACGAGTCTGCCAGTCGGGCTGTCGAGCAGCGCGACGCACAGCCAGCCCAGTGCCGCGAGACTCATTGGAAGCACGACGTGCCATCGCCTTTCTTGCCGGCGGTCGGAATCCTTCCCCCAGAGCGACATCGTCAAGATGGCCGCGAGCGGAGGGATCGCCGCGATCAGTCCGATGGTTGCAAAGCTTCCTCCTGGCACGACGGCGCGCACGATCTGCGGCACCCACGTCGAGTTCGTGATCAACGACACGACGAGGCCGAGATAGGTAAATGCAAGGAGCAGAACCGGCGGACTCAGAAGCTCGCGAAGGATCCCGCCTTGCGAACCGGCGGAACGCGCCTCTTGGGTAGTTGCCTCGTCGCGCGCGAGCGCCTTTAGCAACACCGCTCGCTCCCGCGGTGACAACCATTTTGCCGTTTCAGGCCGGTCGGCCAGATAGAAATAAGCGACGACGCCGAGGGCAACTGCGGGCAATCCCTCCAACAGGAACAGCCATTTCCAGCCGGCCAGACCGAGAAAGCCGTGCATGTCGAGAATCCATCCGGACAAGGACGAGCCGAACATGATGGTAATCGGCTGGGCCATGATGAAAAACGCCGTGGCACGCGCGCGGTAGGAAGACGGAAACCAATATGTCAGGTAGAGCAGGATGCCGGGCATGAAACCCGCCTCGGCCAGACCGGTGAGCGCGCGCAAGGCATAGAGACTGTAGGGACCGGTCGCAAACATCGTCGCCGCGGATGCGAGACCCCAGGTGATCATGATCCGGGGTATCCATATCCGGGCGCCGAACCTCGGCATCATCATATTGCTTGGGATTTCCGCGGCGATGTACGCCACATAAAAGATGCTGCTCGCCAGCCCAAACATGGTCGCCGTGAGATTGAGGTCCTTGTTCATCGCCAAAGCGGCGAAGCTGATATTGATGCGATCGAGATATGAGGAGATGAAAAGCAGGATCAGGAACCACACCAGCCGCCGGTAAACCTTGCGGACAACTGCATCCTCGTCCGCGGAAAATTCCGTAGCTACCTTGGCCTGACGCTCGTTGCCCATCATCGCCGTTTCAAACCCTGAGTTTCGACTGAACGGCTCGTGGCGAGCGATCGTCAAATATTGCTTTAAGTGAGCCGGCGGCTTCCGCGCGGCCGTCGTCGACAGACAAGCCTACCATCACTATTTGCAATGCGAGTTGGTTATTTGACGCGATTACAGTCATCGAGAACAAGATGTATCTTGTCAAGCGCATGTTTGCGGAGTTGGTACTAAATGCTGCCCGGAACGATAAATCTGCCCATCAGCAGGTCCGCCAGAACGACAATGTCGAAGCGTCGTCTATCCGCTGTCGGGATTTCTACCGTCCACATCATCGGAACATGGTAGGGCTTCCTTGCCGTCAGCCGACGATGCCGGACTCACGCAGCTTGCGTATATCGTCGACATTGAGACCGAGCTCCGATTGGAGGACCGCCTCGCTGTCTTCTCCTAGAGCTGCGATCTTATTGCGCGCCAATGCGCGCCCCCTGGAAAATCGAAACGGTGGGTTGGTTACGCGGAGAGACCCGGCAGCATCCTCGATTTTCTCAAACGTTCCTCGATGCAAAGCCTGCGGGTCGTCCAGCAGATCACCGACCGAATTATAACGCGAGCACGGCACGCCGTGACTCAGAAAGTGCTCCTCGCAAACCTTGGCCGCTCTGGTCGAAGTCCACTGCTCGACAATTTCCATCAGCTCCGGCCAATGCTGTTCCCTGATACGCTGCTTCGTGAAACGGACATCAAGTTTCAGGTCGGGCTGGTCGATTGCATCGCAGAATTGCTCAAAATTGCGCTGGCTCGTCGGGGCGATCATGAGAAATCCATCCGACGCGCGACAGGGCGTGAACAAAAAGCGACGCTTTCCCTGCGGAAACTGCGCCTCCTGCACTTCGTAGACCAGCATGCTGAGCATCGCCTCCATCATCGACACGTCGATGCTTTGGCCAACGCCGCTTTTTTCACGGTGCAACAGCGCCGACTGGATCGCCGAAAACGCATATACTCCGCCCAGCACGTCCGCGATGAACGTTCCGCAGTTCAGCGGCCGCTCGAGACCATCCTGGTAGTTGAAATTTGCCACGTCAAAGCCGCTTGCCGCATGCAGCACGGGCGCATATGCGGGGCGTTCTGCGTACGGCCCGGTTTGTCCGAACCCGGAAATCGAGCAATAGACCAGCCGGGCATTGGACGCGGAGAGTTCCTCGTAACCCAGGCCCAACCGTTTCATCACCCCTGGCCGAAAGTTCTCGATCACGACATCGGTCCGCCTGGAAAGGTCACGCGCCAGCTGCCGCCCCTCCCCGCTCTTCAAATCCAGGACGATGCTTTTTTTGCCGCAATTCAAATTCGCAAAATATGAACTGGCCCCCTGTCTGACGGGCGGCCGGTGCCGCATCTGGTCGCCCTCGAACGTCTCGACCTTGATGACATCCGCACCGAGGTCCGCCATCAGGCGAGTGCAGAACGGACCGGCCATTACCGAAGAAAAGTCCAGCACCTTGAATTGGCCCAACAATTCGTTGGCGGACTCTGTGTTACCATCAATCATGGCGCGTCTTCTCCCAATTGCGTCCGTGGCGTCTGCTACGCGACGAGTTGGCGGGATATGATGACGCGCTGGATCTGATTGGTACCCTCCCAGATCTGCGTTACCTTTGCGTCGCGCATCATTCGCTCGACCGGATAGTCTTTCATGTACCCGGCACCTCCGAATATCTGTACGGCATCGGAGGTCACCTTGTTCGCCATGTCGCTGGCGAAGCATTTCGCCAGCGATGCGATATAGGCAAGCTGGTCCCCGCACTCACCAGAATGGATTTTCCTGACGCATTCGTAGAGCAGCGCCCTCGCGGCCTCGATCTGCAGCGCCATATCGGCCAGCATGAATCGGATGCCCTGGAAGTCCGCGACGATCTGACCGAACGCCTTGCGCTGTTTTGCATAATCGAGAGAGACATCCAGCGCTCCCTGAGCAATGCCGAGAGCAATCGCTCCAATGCCAGGCCGATTGAAGTTCAGCACCTGCATGATGGATTTGAACGCCGCTCCTTCCTCGCCGATGCGGTTCTCCTCGGAGACCCGCATATCCTCGAAAAAGAGTTCGACGTCCGGAATGCCTCGAAGGCCCATCGTCCTCTCGTGCTTTCCCACTTTGAAGCCGGGCGTCTTGGTATCGACAAGAAACGCGCTGATGCCGTCATATCCGGCGCTTTCAGATGTCTTTGCGAGAACCAGTACATAATGCGCCAGGCTTCCCATCGTGATGAAGCACTTTTGACCGTTGATGATGTATGAGCTTCCGTCGCGCTTAGCTCTGGTTCGCATGGCGCGCACATCTGATCCGCAATGCGGTTCGGTGATCGCCAGGGCCGTAAGTAACCGCCCTTTGGCGAACTCCGGCAAGAAGCGCTGACGCTGAGCCTCGTTCGCCACGTGCACCAAGGGAAGAACAGCCCCCGCTGAATTCTGTCCCGCAAGGATAGCCATCGCCGCAGAACATTTGGCGATCTCTTCTTTTGCGATGCATTTCATGATGATGTTGCCGCCGGGACCGCCGTACTGCTCGGGAACGAGGATCTGGAGAAGCCCCATATCGCCGAACAATTCGAGGAACCTCTCGACCGGGAAGCTGTCGTCGTCCTCGATCTGCGCGGCAATCGGAGCAATCTCCTGCCTCACCAGCTTCTGTACTGCGCTGCGAAACCCCGCATGTTCGTTGTAGGCATTCACTTAGGCGATCCTTCTCTGATCAAACGATGCGTCGCAGGGATTCACCCTCACCTGCAGACCACCGACCCGCGATGCATCAACAACTTCGCCAACGTTAATCGCGTCACTCATAGGTATTTCCCTGGACACAAATTTTCGAATTAGTTATTCGCACAATGGATTGCCAGGCGAGCGCTGTCAATCGTAGTTTGCTGCCATGCGGAACGCTCGGTCTGCCGTACGGCAGTCGATCACGACCGGTTTCGTTGGCATGACGTTCGGTTGTTTGGCCTTTCGGTTGGGTGTCCGAGAGGGCCACACAATTCGGCGTTGCGAGAACCGTATACGGTGTAGTTCATCCAGAACCGCCAGAAACGGTCGTTGGGTTCGTGCAAAATACACCGGAATGCGAACGCCTTGAGGCGCGCCGGCGGCGAACTGTTGGCATCGTCGTCGGGCACCGGCATCTGATAAGCCGCTTGTAAAGCGGCCATGACCAGCTTCTCCTTATTTTCGAAGTGGTAGCTTATGGTCCCCGTACTGACCTTGGCCCGATCCGCGATCTGACGCATGCTTGCCGCGTCGATACCGACCTCCACACCACTTTATAGACCGTCGTCAGTAGATCGGCCTGGCGGGCTATTCGACCGGGACGCCTCTTTCGGGGAACGGTTGTCTTCTTGGCCATATTGCTCTTTTCTCAGGTGTGACAGAAAAACGATCTGTGAAGCAAAAGCACACGAAAAGCGAAAGGTCCCGCTATTCAAACTCTAACTTTCGGGAGTCTCGACGGATTCCATTAATCTGAGATAACGATCTTACCTGCATCGATGATGTCACCAAAGAGCGCCCAATGTTCGCCTGAAAATTTGACAAGCTGCATCTGCTCAAGCGGATAGTGGTCCGTTGGAGACGTCTTCAGCAGGATGCCAGGCAACAGCATGTCGAGCTGGTTGATATGGAGATTTGAGGCGGCATCCATTACGCGTTCACGCGTGATATCTTGACCTAATTCGCCTAAGATGCCGGCGAGTATCTGCGCGGTACTGTATCCGCTAACAACCGTCAGATCATGCTGATCACCCGACGGATAATACTTATCCATGAATTCGCGCCAGCGCTTGACACCGGCATCGTCCCTCCACTGCGAATCATCGGGATCCTTTTGCGTCGTCGCAGAAACCACGCCTTGAACGTTGCTGAATCCGGCGGTCTTCATGACAGCGCCCACTGACGAGGACGCGCCAGCGAGTATCCTCAAGGCATCCCAGCCGATTTCGGCGGATTTGCGCAGAGCTTGCGCACTGAATTTATTCGAAGAGAACAGGATGAAAACATCGGCACCTGATGCTTTCAGTCTAACGATCTGGGAGTCGATCGTTGGGTCGGCCGTCTCGTAGGGCGCCTCCGCGACGATCATTTTGGAAGCCTTATCTTCGAGGCCGGCCTTGAGACCCGTGAGATGATCCTTTCCAAAATCGTCGTTCTGATAGAGTACCGCGATTTTGGCGTCCGGCTTCGTTTTCAGAATATATTTCGCGTAAATCTGCCCTTCGCTCTGATAGCTCGGCCGAAACCCCATCGTCCAGGGGCTCTTGCGATAGTCGCCGAAGATCGTCCCGCCGCTGACGATGAAAAGCAGCGGCACCTTCTTGGCATTCATGTAACGCATGATTGCGACATTGGTGGGCGTACCGAAAGTGCCGTACAGCAGCAGAACCTCATCGCTCTCGATGAGCCTGCGGGCTTGTTCAACTGTCTTCGAAGGGCTGTAGGCATCATCATAGGAAATGACCTTGATCTTGCGGCCGTTAATACCCCCCTCAGTATTGATCTTGTCAAAATAGGCGACCGAGGCCTTTCCGCTGACGCTGTAAGATGATGCCGGCCCGCTAAAGGGAAGGATGGTCCCGAGCGTAATCTCCTGCGGCGTAACACCAGGTGACTGCGCATATGCAGCCGGTGCCACCAAAATGGTTGCGAAAAGCGACGCCATCTTCACTCGAAATCTCATGCTTCATCCCTTCAGTCTTTTTTTGACGTGGCAGACGTGCTTGGTCATCCGACCATGCGACCGTGAGCGGACCAGAACGACGCCCGTATCGCCTTCTTGTCGATCTTGCCCACGGCCGTCAGCGGAAGCTGCGCGACAAAGGACACTTCTTTCGGCGCGTGCAGGCTTCCCTTGCGCTCTTTGACGAGCGCGACGAGTTCGGCTTCGCCAACGTCGCTATCCGGCTTGCGGACAATGAGCGCGAAAACACTTTCGCCCCATTTTCTGTCGGGCACGCCTATCACGGTAGCCATGCTGACACCCGGATGGCTGGCCAAGACATCCTCGACCTCACGTGGGTAGATGTTGAAGCCACCCGAGACGATCATGTCCTTCTTGCGGTCAACGATATAGAGACGGCCCTCAGCATCGGCACGCGC
>Ga0193729_1001311_pt1 | contig 12775 bp, 12 predicted proteins | sample U1c2metaG_FD_143036 | JGI IMG/M metagenome (GOLD analysis project Ga0193729, IMG submission 143036) | Soil microbial communities from a riparian zone of the East river system, Colorado, United States - U1c2 | ecosystem: Environmental > Terrestrial > Soil > Riparian zone | place: USA: East River... | reverse complement strand
TCAGGTAATTCTCCGGCGGCGTCGGTAATAAGGACACGGCAAGTTGTGCATCGTGCGCGACCTCCGCAGACCGACATGTGGGCGCGCCGCGCCATCCTGCTCACTTCGAGCACTGACATGCCGATGGGCGCTTCAATTACACCATCATCCGGGTAGCTGACTTTGAAGCGGGCGTGACGTTCTCGCCAGTTGCGGATCTGGGCAATGACGAAAACAAGCCCGACGACACCGAACCACGATGGTCCTACCCAATTCTTCAGTGTGGCACGCAACTTGGCCCGATTCGGATCGGCTGGCACCCCGCGTGCTTTGATCTCGCGCATCCATTGGGGATCGCTTCGTGCGCGGGATGTCATTGTCATCCCAACTTCTGCGAATCCCAGCAGGGCGGCCATGGGCACCAGCACTAGCGCGACGAGAATGGCTGGAAAAGCGTGGCGATACCAACCATGGAGCCGCCACCAGAAATGTAAACCGACGGCAAAATGCCCCCAAACCAGTAATACCAGGGCAATTTGTCGAAAACGTGTCCAAGGATCGACCCAGAGATTGGCAATTTCGTACGTGTAATCGATGTCGATGCCGGTGAGGATGCGCGTACCCCGCGTGTTTACGATATGCACGACCAAGAGATAAGGAATCATGAGTCCGAGCAAAATTTGAATTGCTTCCCATGCAGGCATGTAATAGTGGCGTCGCCGAAATAGGATTATCAGGGCGATTGCCGCGTGAGTGCTTAGACTGCCATATAACAGCACCTGGCCTGGTGGTGAATGCCACAGCGCCATCACCCACGGGCGCACTGCTTCTTGCGCGCGCACCGAAATCAAGCCGAGCGCATGGTTCGACAGATGCATGGTGACATACAGTCCGATGATGAGCCCGGTTACCGAACGAAGATCGGCAATCGTCAGTCTTCTTCTCGATGTGCTGGTTCGGGGACTTTGCATTGGATCACGCAAACTCCATTCCAGAAGTACAAGGCGCGTTCATTAGAAACAATCCCAATCGTCTGGAATTGTTGGAGCAGCGCCAACCGGAGCGACGGCTGGTTGCCCGCGAACGCGTTCGGACTATCTCTCGCAGAGTGCCGACGAAGAGAGCCCCTTGATTTTGCCAGTAGGTTTTGTAAAACGGCGCAATGAGTGAGGAAACCATACCACCACCTCGTTCTCCGCCTATCCCCCGGCCGAGTCCTCGCGTTGCCCCCGCCGCAATTTGGAGTCTCGTTTTAGCAGTTCTCTCGTTTACGTGTGGGTGGCTCCTTACCGCAATCCCGGCTGTCATTTGCGGCCACGTCGCTTGGTCGAAGATTCGTAGCTCCGTGGGGAAGGGAATCGCTACCGGAGGGCTAATCTTGGGCTACATCGGCTTGGCGCTAGGTATATTGGGCATCCCGCTACTTGTCGGAATGATCCAGTCAGACCGCGAGCGCTTGCATCGCGTTGCCACTGAACGAAATGAAATCGCTTCAAGCGATGGCAAAATCAAGGTAACGGTCCCTGGTCTGTGGACGAAACTGCCAGAACTCAATAAGCAGGCGACGCTGCAAGTGGGTTACAAGGGCAAAGAAATGTATTTGATCGTCATCAGCGACGCGAAAGCTGCAGTCGGCAATCTAACTCTGGAAAAACATCATCAACGAACGCGAGATCGGATGTTGCAGAAAATGAAGAATCCCTCAGCCACTGAACCTGTTCCGCTGACGATCGATGGTCATCCCGCTATGCAAGACGAGTTAAGCGGGACGAGAGACGGCACCGACGTTGTTTTTCTTCATACTACCGTGGATGACGGCGATCATTTTCAACAGATCCTCGCCTGGACGCTCAAATCGCGCTGGCAACAACAAAACCAACTGCTGCGCGAGATTACCGGAACTTTTCGCAACGCGAAATAGACGTCATTCAGATCGAGTGGGGCTGCGTAGACGGTGCCCTGGTCTTAAACGACAAGCCCTGTGAGTCAATAAAGCTTGCCTTGAGCGGGGGTCGCCAGAATTAACGTCCCGCTGCTTGGGAACAGGCACCGGAGCTTTTGTTTACACCAGACTTGCGTCGACAGCGCGTCGGCGTCCCACTCTTCTTCGATAATTCAGCGGCGTGCTAGACGTTGCTCTAACTTCCTTAACGACACCTGCGCTAGCTCCGATCCAAATTCATCAGGATCTTCGATTTCGGCGATAACGCCTTCCTTGGTAGTAGGTAGCAGGTGTTTGACGTAATCTTCGTAAGATTTGTATTCGGTGCACGAGGATTTCTTTCGCGTGTCGCTGGTCGCTGATTTATGATTTTTCATTTCGATAATAGTTTGCAACGAAGTGCGGATTCAACTCCTTCGTAAAGTAATGCTTTCTCTTGATCCAGACAAATCCATCTCCCTTCGAAATCACTGCGACGTCAATTGGGCCTCCCACCGTTTCCGCATCCATTGTGACACGTCTCTTGAACGACGTAAGATTAACTAGGGACTCAGCCATTGCTGCAAGTTCATCTTTAGGCAGTATTCTTACTGCGTCCAGAATACGACTCACGTGTTTCTGGGCTCGATATATCCGCAATGATTTGAGAAGGTCAGCCAAAACTGAGCGGATCTCTTTTCGTATCTTCGCAAGTGCGGTTTTCTTTGCAGTTTTAGGCAATTTTAACACTTTGTCGACCGTGTCTGGGTAATCACTAAACAGCTTTTCCAAATATGCTTCCAAAACGCGTTGGTAGAAAGGGTCAACCCCCTCAATAAAGGTGGAGACCATTTCGCTTTGGGCGAACGGAATGATCGCGGCTTCGTTATCAAAATGAATATCCGCCGTTTTGTGTTCGAGGTATTTCAACTTGCCAAGAAGCAACCCCTCAACACGAAGCGAATAAAGACTCGGAAATGTTTCGTTTGTCCCAAAGCCGGCAAATACGATTCCAGAGCAATCGATTCGAAAGGTTGACTTGGTAAACAACCAAGCCGCTATCTCAGAGAGCTGCGCGGAGACCGTTTTAGATATTGGCAGCCTTTTAAACACTCGCCTCTTAATGTCCGCCAACTCCGCGCGGTAACGCTGCCGAATACGGGTCTCTTGTTTAGCGGGAAGCCGAAGGCGCTTTTCACGTTTCCAAATGCGATGCGATTTTCCGACCTCCTCAGCTACAATTTTCGAAATCTCACCGATTGTGATTTTTGGCTTTTTGGTCAGTATGTCTTGAACGCGTTCGTTGATGTGACTAAGAATTTCTTCGAAATATTGTTCGGCTGTACGGCAGAAATACTTCTGTTGTTCCGGCGCCGTAAACGCCAACCGATTTCTTTCGAGGAGTTTACGAAGTCCTTGGAATAATCACGAACCCTTCGGAACTTTCGTGACCCCAAGTTTGCGCGGTAAAGCTTGATGAGCGCCTCCCAGGGAACGCGCATCAATTCAGCGCTACCGAAAATCATAATGCCCACCGGCTCGTATTTCGAAAGCGTGAAGAGTTTATTAACTGTGTTGTATATCTTCTGCCCGGTTTTCGTCTGTACCGTTACTGCGCTATCGGCTGCCAACGCAACACCGAGCTTGTTCATGATTGCAATCTCGGCCGTCATGATCTTTTGATTCGACTAGTCGTTTTATCCACGATTCTCAGGCGGAGGGTAACAGTTTATTTGAATAAAGAAATCGTTGCCGTAGACAAGTAGTCTGAGAGAAGGTCCCTTTGCTCACGAGCAAAAAAAGTCATCGCCGCCATCAGCAAACCCGACTTCGCCAAGGCTTCGGCGCAGCAGGCAGATCGATTTGCATTCGTGTGATCTACGTTACGTTGCTTCTATGCTAACAAGTCAAAAGGTCATCGATGCCATTAACGAGCAAATCGGATACGAGTTCAGCGCGGAGCTGCAGTATTACGCGATCGGGGCGCATTTTGCGTCAGAAGCGTTGCCGCAGTTGTCGCAGCATTTTTTCCAGCAGGCCGAGGAAGAGAAAGGGCACGCCCTGCGTTTTATCAAATACATTGTCGATGCTGGCGGACGCGTGGTGATCCCGGCGATCGATGCGCCCAAATCGAAATTCAAGACCGCACGCGATGCGATCAAGCTTTCGCTCGATCAGGAAATTCATGTCACCCACCAAATAAACGGGTTGGTGGGATTGGCGCGAAAGCAGAACGACTATATCACGATCAATTTCCTCCAGTGGTTCCTGACCGAGCAGCTCGAGGAAGTGTCGTCGATGGATAATCTGCTCAAGATCATTGAGCGCGCCGGGACTGACTTGCTTCAAGCTGATGAATATCTCGCGCGCGTCGGGCTGAGAACCATGCCCGAACCGCCGAAGCAATAGCAACGTGGTCCGAGCCGGACTGGCATTGTTGCATCCAGTTATTTGCCCCTGAGGACACCGCCAGTGCAACGGCCGCGACAAAAGCGGAGGCTGGTATGAGGTTCAAAGATCATTTTTCCAGGCAGGCTGCTGATTACGCGAAATTTCGACCCCGCTACCCGCAAGAGTTATTTAATTATCTGGGAACCACCGCGCCGAGTCGTCAGCTCGCGTGGGATTGCGGCACGGGAAATGGACAAGCGGCGGTCGGATTGGCCTTAGTGTTCGATCATGTAATCGCGACGGATGCAAGCGAGAAGCAGATCGCGAATGCCCAGGAACACGAACACGTCGAGTATCGTGTCGCACCCGCAGAAAACAGCGGCATCCAATCGGGAACGATTGATCTGATCATGGTCGCGCAGGCATTGCACTGGTTCGATCTGGATCGTTTTTATGCGGAAGCGCGGCGAGTGTTGAAGCCTGACGGCATCCTCGCTGCATCGGCTTACAATCTGTTGCACATCGAGCCGACGATCGATGAGATCGTGAATCGATACTACTATGAGGTCGTTGGACCTTTTTGGCCGCCGGAGCGGAAACTCGTCGAGAACTTCGACCATCTCCCATTCCCGTTTCGGGAAATCGATCCGCCGAAAATTGAAATGACCACGCAGTGGGACCTCGATCATCTCATCGGTTGCCTTCGAACGTGGTCTGCAACGCAGCGGCTCATCGCTGCCAAAGGCGACGATCCGTTAGAGCAGATAATCGATGACTTTCGCGTCGTCTGGGGACCTCCCGAACAAACGCGAAAGATTATCTGGCCTTTGACTCTGCGCGTTGGCACTAGGGCTAAGGCCTAATGGACGGCCGATTAAAGGCTTGCTCTGGCGCTAGTTTCTGACGTTCCATGGCGGCATGAAAATAAAAATCTTAATGATCGCAATTGCCGCCGGATCTATATTTGGCTGCACGACATCCTTACGAACGCAGCAAATTACGGGGACGGTGTGCTCATGTACGAAAACTGAGATCATAGTGCGAGACGGAGACCACTATTGGGTAATCAAGCGGCCACCGAATAGCCCTCCGTGTTCGGCGCCCGGTTCCACGGTCACAATCCAGCTGCCACCTGATGCGCAAAGAAAAGAAGGCCCGTGTCCGAAGACTCGCACGCCGCAATCGAGTTGAAGATGGCGAAGCAACGAGAGAAAAAAAAGCCGAACTCCGAAATCACGCGCGAACAGGCGACTTAACATTCAGCTCTGAACGCCCAATTGAACAAAACGAAATCGACGGTCATCTGCTTTCGACGAGGCTGGAGCGTGATAGATAGACCGCCGGTGCAGAAGGCCGCGGTCAACGACCGCGGCTACAGCGCTGTCAGACTTTGCAGGATTCCCCGCGAAAACGCTTGAATAGAACTGATAGGACGCGGTCTAATCGGTCACTATGAATATGAAAGCAGCATTTAGTTTATTGGCAGCGGCGAGTCTCGCGCTCAGCAGCACAGCCTTCGCCGCGGGCGGTAAGACTTATCAAGTGACTGGGCCAGTCCTTGAGGTCACCGATTCAATGATAGCGGTCCAAAAAGGAAAGGACCGGTGGGAAATTAGTCGTGACGCTAGCACCAAGGTCACGGGCGACCTTAAGGTTGGCGAAAAGGTGACGATCACCTACACGATGTCAGCCACAGAAGTAGAAGTGAAGGCAGGCAAAGGGGGAAAAAAGAAAGAGCCCACCAGCCCGGCCGGCGCGCCGACGCCATAGGCAAGACACAGCTCAAATCGCCGGGTGCGCAAAACGTATCCGGCGATTGTGTTTGTTGTAGCGGTGCTTGTGCCAAGCACTAAATCCGGCGCCAGGCCAGGCGCTTGGCACAAGCGCCCCTACAACTATCTTCGGCGGCCGCTGCCGCCGAGAATTCCTCCCAGAATTCCGCGAGCGATTTGCCGGCCGATTGAGCTGCTGGCCGCGCGCATCGCGCTCTTTGCCACTGAGGTCGCAAGTGAGTCGCGAACGGCGCCACGCGGCCCAATTGTTGGTTGAAAGGCCGCTGTGACCGTTCCCAAGGCTTCCTCAAGCATCGATGGTTTGGTTTGTTCGCCGGATGGGGCGCCCGCTGCCACAGGGGGGGCCTCGCCCGTTTGAACTTTTTCCCCTGCTCGAGCCCGCAGTATTTCGTAAGCCGATTCGCGATCAATTGCCTCCTCGTAGTGGCCGGCAAGCACCGAGGAACTTATGATCTGTTTTCGTTGATCCGGCGTGATCGCACCGACCTGACTACGCGGAGGCACAATTTTTGCGCGCTCGACAATTTGTGGACTACCGTTTTCGTCCAGCATCGAGACGAGCGCTTCGCCAACCGCAAGTTGGGTAAGCACCGCCTCGACTTTCAGGTTCGGATTTTGCCGGAAAGTTTCCGCAGCGGCCTTCACCGCTTTTTGATCACGCGGGGTAAACGCCCGCAATGCATGCTGCACGCGATTCCCCAGCTGACCCAGCACAACATCGGGGATGTCGAGCGGATTTTGGCTCACGAAATAAACGCCGACGCCTTTGGAGCGAATCAGTCGCACCACCTGCTCGATCTTCTGCTTAACTGCCGGCGCAATGTCGGTAAAAAGCAGGTGCGCTTCATCAAAAAAGAAAACCAGGTTCGGTTTGTCCGGATCACCAATTTCTGGAAGATTTTCGAACAACTCGGAGAGCATCCAAAGCAGAAATGTCGCATAAACCTTCGGCGATTTTTGCATCAACTTGTCCGCGGCGAGGATATTGACCACTCCTTTGCCCGCCTGCGTTTGGATCAGGTCGTCGAGATTCAGCGCAGGTTCACCGAAAAACGTATCGGCGCCTTGGGACTCGAGCGCGAGCAGGCTGCGCTGGATCGCTCCGGCACTGGCGGCAGAGATATTTCCATATTGGGTTTTGAATTGATCGGCATTGTCCGCGACATACTGCAACATCGCGCGCAGATCCTTCAGATCGAGAAGCAGCAAACCCCTTTCGTCAGCGATTTTGAAAACCATGTTGAGCACGCCTTCCTGTGTGTCGTTCAACTCGAGCAAGCGCCCAAGCAGCAGTGGCCCCATTTCCGAAATGGTCGCGCGCACCGGGTGGCCTTGCTCGCCGAACACGTCCCAAAACACCACCGGAGAAGCTTCGCCGGTGAAATTGTCGATCTTAAGCTCCTTCGCACGCTCGAGGACTTTCGGATTATTTCCGCCCGGCTGACTGAGGCCGGCGAGGTCACCTTTCACGTCCGCCATGAAGACCGGCACACCGCGCGCGCTGAAATTCTCCGCGAGCGCCTGCAGTGTGACTGTTTTCCCCGTGCCAGTTGCGCCGGCGATCAATCCGTGACGGTTCCCCATCTTCGGCAGCAAAAAGATCTGTTGCTTCGACTGTGCGACAAGAATCGGTTCGGCCATGACCCCATGGTAAACCTACGCCAGTTGGGCAGCAAACATCGAACGTCCAACATCCACCATCGAACATCGCATTGGAGCAGCCAGGCTCGCCAATTCATGCTCGTGCTCCTGCTCCTAATCGAAATCGAACTATTTGAGCACGAGCACGATTACGAGCAGGAGTTCCCATGGTCTCCCGAGAACTTCAGTAGAGATAAGGCTTGGAGAGCGGGAACGCGTTCTTAATTAGTTCGAGACGCGGTTTGGCGTCGTCGGCAATGATGACTTCCACGACATCGAATCGGAAGAGGATATCGGGATTATCCAGCATTCGCAGCCAGGCCAGAGCCCCGCGAGAAATGCGCTTTCGTTTTTCTCGATCAACTGCTTCGAAGGGCCGCCCAAAATCTTCGCGGCCACGGGTTTTTACTTCAACAAACACCAGTGTGTCGTTGTCACGACACACAACATCGATCTCACCGCCGCTGCGACCGCGGAAATTGCGGAAGAGGACTTTGTATCCGTTACGCTTGAGGTAGCGGCGCGCCAATTTCTCGCCGCGCGCGCCTCGCCGGAGATGGCCGGATTCGGGCGACTTCCTCCAAGGCGAGAAGCGGTTGTGCCACCGGTTCGAAAGATCGGCGATGGAGTGGGCAAGGGCCGAATTCATGGAGTTTGAGCAGATGCAGTTCGGTTCCGTAGCCTTTGTGCTGGTGGAAGCAATACTGCGGGAACTGGGCGCAAAAGTCACGCATCATCCGGTCGCGCGTTACCTTGGCGATCACGCTCGCTGCAGCAACGCTCAGACTGATGCAGTCGCCCTCAATAATCGCGGTCTGCGGAAGCGGAAAAGGAATGACTGGCAGTCCATCGATCAAAACATGATCGGGCGGATCGATCAGTGCTGTGATTGCCAGGCGCATCGCTCGATGGCTCGCGCGCAGAATGTTGATGCGATCAATCTCAACGGAATCGACAGCGCCGACCGTCCATCTGACTTCGGGATTGGACACCAGATCCGAATAGATCTGCTCGCGCAATTCCGGTGCAAGCTGCTTGGAATCGTTCAGGCGACGGTGACGAAATTTGTCAGGGAGAACTACTGCAGCGGCCACAACCGGGCCAGCCAACGCCCCCCGGCCAGCTTCATCAATCCCCGCGATACGCACGGCACCGGTGCCGCGCAGTTTTTTCTCGTAACGAAATCCGCATCGCCGATACATTTTCGCGATTTATTGACTCGACGATTTAAGGATTTAACGAATTCGCTAAATCACTCAACGACTAAATCGCTTAATGATGTGTCATTCGCGCACAGCCGTCGCTTCCTTACCTTTGCGAGTGCGAAGATAATTTAGTCTGGCGCGCCGCGCGCGGCCTTGCTGCTCCACCTCCACTTTTGCGATGCGGGGCGAGTGCAGCGGAAACACACGCTCCACGCCTTCGCCGTACGAGATTCGCCGCACGGTGAATGTTTCGTTGAGTCCCCGACCCTTACGGCCAATGACAATCCCAGCGAATATCTGGACTCGTTCCTTGTCGCCTTCCACCACACGGGTATGAACGCGCACGCTATCCCCAACGGAAAACTTTGTTACTTCGCTTCTGTGTTGTTCTTTCTCAATGGCATCGATGATCTGATTCATGAAAGACTCCTTCCCCGCCCGCCCGGGCGGGCGAACAGTTTCCAGCAGGATGGGTAAAATTGCAACCGACCCACAGGGTCAATTAGCGATCTCACAAGTTGGAGGTTCACCGACTGGATAACCGCCAAATCCTTGAATCGCTAACTCATTAAATTGCGTTATGTTCGGGATCCATTCGCGCCCGTAGTTCAACTGGATAGAACGACGGCCTCCGGAGCCGTAGGTTGCGCGTTCGAGCCGCGCCGGGCGCACCAAGACTTTCATCGACAGCTTGCGAAAACTGAAAACCTTCGGGGTGGCGAGATTTTTCCGAAACTCCCCGGATGAAACCAAGCTTTCCAGCAGTATTAATTACATTTGGGCTCGTCTGCTTTGCGCTCGTCCAAAACGCGCAGGCGGTAAATCCGCCGCCCGACGGACAAGGGTCTGCATTGCAGGCAAATAACTCCGAGACAGATGCGGCTTGCTGCTTAGCCACACGCTGCTTCTAACTAATGCGCGGTGACTCCGAAAATTTCGAACTGACCCCATGTCCCGCACTCCCGCAGGCTTCTTTCTTCTGAGGGCGGCTCTTGGAAAAATATCTCGCGCAGTCGTGGGGGGTTTCAAGCGTGGTTTCCGCTTTAGGAGATAGAAGCACATTTATGCCGGCGCGAAATAAAAGGCGCGCCCGACAGATGTCACAACCCAAGAAAGAAAAATTATGAAAACACGAACTACATCGTCAATACTCTTCGCTCGCCGGTTAACAGTTCTAATTCCAGGCTCTTCTCTCCTCATGAGAAATACTATGCTCAGAAAGATGCGTACTACTGTCTGGGTTATAATTCTGCCAATCTTATTCCTCTTGACTCGGGGACAGGCCCTGCAAGCACAGGATCCTGCCGCCGATTTACTGCACTCCTGCCCGACGCCGCCGGACTCCTACTATCGTTTCCCGTTCGACGGAAACTCAGGATGGAAGCTGGTGAACGGAAACTGGGACGACAAGAAGAATGGCCACGACACGAAGGACGGACAACCTCAGTCGTACTCATATGACTTTACGAATTCCGCAGGCACCGAAGGTTGGCAAGTTCGAGCAGCACGTTCCGGTCGCGTCGCCTTCGTCTACAGCTCCCAGAGTGCCGACACGCTGGATAGCATTCCGGACCCGCCCGGGTCGCGCGGAGAGGGCAACATGGTAGAAATCCGGCATTTGGACGGAAGTGCCGCTTCCTACGCCCACCTTCAAATGTCCAAGGTCTTCGTTGCCCAAGACGAGTACGTTCCACGAGGTCGAGTCATCGCTCTCGCCGGAAACACGGGTAGCTCGGGGAGTCCCCATTTGCATTTCGATGTTCACCCATCCTTCACCGACTGGGACCACTGGGTGCCCACGATGCGAATCGCCTTTCAGGACACGGAGCACATTTGTTGGCGTCCGCAGGTTGGCGACACTTTGTCCCCGAACAACCATGTGTCCGGCCTGACGTTTTCTGCTTTATTCAGCCCCGTCAGTAAGACCGCATCATTCTTGTCGGGCATGAGCTTTAGCGAATTCACTGCTGCCTGGGCTGATCTGGGGAACACCAGCCCCACGCAAGACATGCTGACGTTCCATGCGTATGTCGAGGGAGGCCAGCGCCGCTTCACGGGTCTGTTTGTCCCGGGCAAGGGTGGCCAAGCCTTCGTCGCAGGACTCGACTTCACTGAATTCGTCAAGGAGTGGGCCAAGCAAGGCAAGGCGAACCACGATATGATCGCGTTCCGTTCGTATCCGGAGGCCGGCGGGATCAGGTTTGCGGGGTTATTCAGGCCAGGTAGCGGCGGTCAGCGGTTCATCTCCGGCGTATCCTTTGATGACGTGGTAGCCGAATGGCGGAAGACTCCGCCGGGCGGAGGAAGTGTGGCGATGGCCGCTACCTCCGATGAGTAGACGGAGCAACGGTTCGCTGGATGCAGGGCAAATCCAACGCCGAGATAAAGGAATTTTTGCGCACCGCCGAGATCGTGAGCAGCGAGCCCTTGTCGCGGTACTTGGCGCGCCAACGAAGAACAAACCAATGAAGGCGAACCAAGCAGCGTTTGATGTGGGGCAGCTTGCGCAAGACATGGCTGATGGATACGCCGCCCACAGCGCGGCAATGACCATCATTACACGACTGGATGAGAAGACGCTTAATCGAGTAACGTGGTGGAACGAACCAGTCGGTACTGCGCCATGCAAGGACGGAACCGAATGGTCATTCGACTTGCGGGGTTTCTTACGGCTTGCGTCTACGAAGCCAGTAATTGCCGAAGAACTTCCTCGCGTATGGCTCACGGGTTCCCTGTTGGCGGTCGGCGATGCATTGGAGCGCCATAGTTACTTCGACCGAGCGCCTGAACTAGAACTCGTTCGCCACCTCCGCAATGGTATTGCTCATGGAAACCGTTTCGATATTCGACAGCACGATAAGCTAAAAAAGTTTCCCGCCCACAACCGCGATGTATGGCCAAAGAGACCTAACAGCACGATGACCTTCGAGATCACACCGGCGCTCGATGGACAGCGCGTCCTCTTCGATTTCATGGGGCCGGGATACATCTCGCGAAACAGGATATTGCCAAATTCAATGGCGTCCCCGAGTCCGAGCGCCCCCATCCAGCCAAAACGAGTCGATCGAAGCGAGGGGTGCCCCGACCACGGAAACCGAAACGGCGCGAAAGGCCAAAAAATCGGCAACGACAAGACAGGCTCCTAGTGAAGGCGCGGCCTCCGGAGCCGTAGGTTGCGCGTTCGAGCCGCGCCGGGCGCAGTCACTGTGAAATCGCATAAAACGTCGCACTACGTTTTGTTTTGAAGACCTTCCGGTGGACAGGAACTCTGGGAGAAGACGTCCTTGCTGTCGTAAAGAGATGCTTAATTCGCCAGCCGTCGCTCGGCTCCGTAAGGGAATACTTCTGGAATTTCGCCTGCTCGGATTTGGTGCTGGATGGCGCGCCAGAAATCGGCCCTAAAAATCTCGCGGTGATGTTCCAGCAGCGCGGCCAGGGCCGGCTTTGGGAAAGCCAGGAATTGCAAAAATTCCTCGGGAAAAATGTCGTTCTCACGCACGGAGAACCACGGTTCGGCGGCGATTTCTTCCTCTGGAGTCCGCGCTTCCGGCAGGTCGCGAAAATGACAATCGGTAAGGAAGCAAAGCTCATCGTAATCGTAAAAGACGACACGGCCGTGCCGGGTCACGCCAAAATTTTTGGTGAGCAGATCCCCCGGAAAAATATTGGACGCGGCAAGGTCTTTGATCGATTGCCCGTAATCGCGCCCGGCAGCCGCGATTGCCTCCGCCTCGTTTTCGCGGAAAAAAAGGTTGAGCGGGCGAAGACGACGCTCGACATAAGCGTGCGCGACGATGACGTCGCCGCCCTCCATCTTCACAATGGAAGCGGCATCGCGCAAAAGT
>Ga0193729_1001310_pt1 | contig 12780 bp, 13 predicted proteins | sample U1c2metaG_FD_143036 | JGI IMG/M metagenome (GOLD analysis project Ga0193729, IMG submission 143036) | Soil microbial communities from a riparian zone of the East river system, Colorado, United States - U1c2 | ecosystem: Environmental > Terrestrial > Soil > Riparian zone | place: USA: East River... | reverse complement strand
TGTCAGACAGCATTGCCAACTATCTATTCAAACAATCGAATGTGATACTTCAACAGACTGCTAGGGACACCTACCTTGAACTTAAGTGGAAGGCAGGAGCAGGGAAAACAACGCAGGGAAAGACAGTGGCGCAGTGCGCCGAGAGCTAAAGCCCAGAAGCAATACTGTTATTGAACAAGTTGGCGGTGCGGAAGGTTATCGTTGTTCCAACGCCTCAGCTTGTCATCATCCCGAGAAACCAGAGTTTGGAATCGCAAATTCTCGACATGCCCATCGCAGAACCAGATGTTAAACTTTGACCTATGGCGCTTTCGTTGGAGCGGTTCATACTTAGTCCAACCAAGATCAGACGCATCGAGAGGGAACCGGAGTAAAACATCGAGTTCCTCGTCTACTAGCAATGTCCCGCCCGGGGCCGGTACGATCATCCCGTCACCAAAGCCAATCATGTCACTTGGTCTCAACACCTCACTTTCGCGATTGGCGCGGTAGCCGCCGGGTGCAGCCAGATTGTCGTTCATCGCCTCGCCACCAATGCCCAAGCCCCAGCCTTTCCACAGCGGAACTGCTGCTCCATTGACGTTATACCCATACTGAAAGCCCCACCAATCGCCCTCAGGCAACCTTGCAAAACTCGGGCAAACGTAAACTGAAGGGGGCTTGTTAGTTGGCACAACCGCTCGGGGACGCGGCCAGGCGTACCCAATGTAAGGCTGCAGTTCGTCATACCAGTAATGATCTCCGATGGACTGAGCATACCGAGGATACACTGCTCCGTTGTCATTCACGTAAGACATAAGAGCAATGCCAATTTGCCGCAGATTACTTTTGCAAGCGGCAGTATCCGCAGCGGATTTTGCCCGATTCAACGCTGGCAGGAGCAGGGCGGCCAGAATCGCGATGATGGCAATAACAACGAGCAATTCAATTAGCGTGAACGCAGAGCGGGTGGCGACCCCCTTGTAAGAACAGCGGCCAAAAATGCACCCTAAGTAACGGTGGAACCGTTTCATATGTTTGGGGCCTATTTTGAGAGGTGGACTAAGTCGCGGTGAGGAAGGTTGTCGTTGTTCCAACGCCTAAGTTTATCCTCGTCGCCGGAAACCATATCCCTCATACGCAGCTTCTCAATGTGGCCATCGCAGAACCAGATATTGAACCGTGCGTTGTGGCGAACCTTCTGGATCGCTTCGTAAAACGGCCATCCCTCAAAAGATGGGACGTCCGTGTCGATCCTTAAACAGTCATCGAGAGACCCGTCAGCCCAAAGCTTCCCGTCGGGGGGAATGGGCCACAACCACCCGTCGCCAACGCCGATCATATCGCTTGGTCTGACAACCTGAGTTTCGCGGTTCGGTCGGTAGCCCCGAGGGGGGTCCACGAAAGTATTCATTCCGACGAGCACCTCCCCACCGAGCCCCAAACCCCAGCCTTTGAGCATAGGAACCCAAGCCCCATTTACATTATATCCGTAGCCGCCGGTGCCCCAATTCGCGGGTAATCGCGCGAAGCTGGGACATAGAAATATGGTGGTGGGTGGTTTGTTGGTGGGCGGCTGCGGTCTTGGCGATTTTATCGATGTGTAATTCTCCAAGTCATCATACCAGAACCGTGGCCCTGGGCCTTGTTCGAAATATGGATACGCTCCTCCGTTGTCATTCACGTAAGAAAGAATGGCAATGCCAATTTGCCGCAGGTTGCTTTCGCAAGCGGCAGTGTCCGCCGCTGATTTTGCCCGATTCAACGCTGGCAGGAGCAGCGCGGCCAAAATCGCGATGATGGCGATGACCACGAGCAATTCAACCAGCGTGAACGCAGAGCGGGGGGCGAACCCCTTGCGATTGCGCCGGCTAAAAATGCACCCTAAGTAACGGTGGAAGCGTTTCATATGTGGGCTAACTTTCACAAAGTGAACCATATGGCCGTGGGCTCCGCCGCTATTGCCTGTGGACCTGATTATCCCGGCTCCACCGTTTCAGGACCTCGTCCTTTCTCCAATCGAAGAACGCAGGACCACGACCGTGTTCAGAGTGGCCGTCGCAGAACCCCATATTCCAGAAGCCTGCGTGTCTTTGGAGCACGGCGGTTGTAAACGGAGGAACCGGCCCGCCGAGCGGCAATGGAAGCCCGGCTGCGATTATTGTATTCTGGGGGTAAGGCGATACGAAGAAGCCGGTGAAATCGTCCGCCTTCTGCCCCACAGGGACCTCAATTTCCGAGTCCCCGAAACAGATCATGTCGCATGGCTTAATAACCTGGCCTTCCTTGACGCAACTATTGCCATAAAGGTTGCCCAGCGGTAGCATGAGCACCGCTCCGCCAACAGAGCCCGATTGGAGCAAACCGCCGTTTGCGGTGTAGCTGTAAGCCCCCACAGCCCATTCAGTGCTGACCCAGTACATGCCTCCGACTCTGTTGTAGCCAGGACAAGAGTAAACACCGCGAGGCTGGACTCCATTCGGCTGGCCACTGACGGGCACCTCCGTATCGGGGCTCCAATGGTCACCAACGTACCTCTCCAACGCCTGCTCCACATGATATTGCTCTGGCCAACTGGCTGCACCGCCAGAGGATACAGGGCGTTATCCGATAGATATCCTGCCATGCCGACCATCTGCTGTCTCAGGTTGTTTCGGCAAACTGTGTTCTCAGCGGCTCTCTTCGCGCGTCCAAGCGCCGGGAGCAGCAACGCTGCGATGATGGCGATAATCGCGATGACGACGAGGAGTTCGATTAGCGTGAACGCAGAGCTGGCGGCGACCCCCTTGCAGTGGCGGCGGCCAAAAATGCACCCTAAGTAACGGTGGAACCGTTTCATATGTGGGGCTAACCTTTAGAAAGGGAACCATTTGTTCTGCCGGATGTCAAGTGCGTGTCTTGGCTCCATCGCACCGCGCTGCCATTTAAGAAAGCACAGGTCGATACCGCGCTCCTGTTCTGTCCTGTACCCGTTCTTCGGCACCGCATTGCTTCTTTCGTGCGCGGTATTTCGCGCCATCAAGCCTAACAAACCAGATTGACTCCCCGGCGTGGAGCGATAAGGTGGACCGTGGGAGTGGATCTGGCCAATTATCCTGCTCAGGAAGCGACCTTGATGCTGGCGCTCGACCTGCACTTCAGCCCCTTTGGCGGCGGGGTTGGGTGTCAAGAGAACGCACATTCCCTCATTCACGAATCGGTAGCTCTACACTAAATCCTTGCCAATGCGAACTCGGCTCATATTGAGTAAAGCCAACCCACCGCCAAAACTTATAAGACATTCGAAAGCGGATCCACCGGGGCAATCGTTCAGCGAGCCACGCCGCTACCCCTTTGTTAGCCAGGGAGGCGCCCGTATATTTCACAGACACTCGGCACAGATCCGCGCTTGCTGGTAGGAGGAGCAATCTCTCACGTTTGTGGGACGGAGCGAGTTCGCAGGCAATCGACGTTTCCTGCATCTCAATCCAACGGTTTGCAATTCTGACCTGGATGGGTCTCGCGTTTTCCTTGATATAGAGATGGTTTTGGGGAGTGGGAGGCCGATTGTCCGAGTTGCTTATGCTCAAGGTCACCAGCAGCATTTCCATCCCGTTATCGTCCATTACCCCAGCGGGCTCCGTGCTCACGAAGCTCAGCACTGGAGGACGCCCAACTGGCCTGAGCGACAAGATTAGAAACGCAACCAACGCGGCCCCGGCAACCACGATGGCACGGGCAAACGCCTTATGCTTGCTCATAACGATGCGTGCACCGCCTGGCGGGCAACATGTTTGATTATTCACCAGTCCCGAATTGGTTTTCGGGGATCGATGGGCTTGCCGTTGGGCTTGACGGGGAGGAGCATTTCTTCCCCCTTCTGGGCATCCAGCAATTGCCTGGCCTGCTGAGGGGTCATTTGGCCGGCCGCATATTTCTGAAGGTCTTCGGCACCCGGCTGCTCGTCCGGGGGTTTTTCCTTGTCCTTGCCTGAGGACTTATTCGCCTCCTGTTTTTGCTGTTCCTGCTGCTTTTGTTGTTGTTGTTCTTCCCGTTGTTTTTGCTCCTGGGACTTTTCCTGGTTCGCTTGCTGTTGCTGTTGCTGCTGTTTTTGCTGCTGAGATTGCTGGTCCTTGGAATCCTGTTTTTGATCGGATTTGTTTTGGTCCTGCTTGGATTTTTGATCCTGATCCTTTTTGGAATCCTGCTTTTGCTGGTCCTGCTTTTGATCCTGGTTCTCTTTCTTATCCTGATCCTTATCCTGTTTGTCCTGCTTTTGGTTCTGTTTTTGTTGTTGTTTCAATTCCTCAAGTTTCTTTTTCACGTAGTCATGGTTGAATTTGGCGTCGGCATCCTGCGGGTTGAGTTTCATCGTGCTTTCGAAATTTTGGACGGCTTCCTCCCAGGCTTTGGTGCGATTGGCGGGGTCAGGATTGGATTCGCCCAGGTAAAAGAGCGTGTTGCCGCGATTGTAGTAGGCCTGTTCCTGCAGCTTCAGGTCGGGCGAAGCCAGCGCCTCGTCGAACTGTTTGGCGGCTTCGTCAAATTTCCGGTTCCGATAGGCCGCGGTACCGGCGTTGAAATGAAGCCGAGGGTCGTCCTTTTTCCGCTCGAGCAATTGCTCGTATTCTTTCAGGGACTGATCGTATTTGCCCTCCCTGTATTCGCGCAGGGCGCTGGAAGGAGAGCCGAACAGCCGTGACGGGAACAGCAACAAGAGAAGCAGAGCCAGGGCGGGGCTCAAGGCCGGCCTGGCGGAGGCGGAGGCGGCGGGTTTGGCCCTGGCCGCGCGCTTGCGCTCGGGGAAGAACATTTCGATTAGCAACAGCAGGAGCGCCGCAGCGAGCGGCCATTGATAGCGTTCGTGATAGCGCCGCACCAGTTTTTCGCTGGCGTCGGATTTTGGCAACGGGTCGAGCCCTTGCTGATAAAGAGTATCAATTGTTTTCGCGCCGCGCAAAGGCAGATAAAAGCCCCTGGGCGTGGCTCCGGCGATCTTGCGCAATAAATCTTCGTTTAAATGGGATTTAACGACGTTGCCCTGGTCATCCCGGATGTAGTCGGTGCGGCCCTTGGCGTCTTTGATGCGCAAGAGTTCGCCCTCGGGCGAGCCGATACCGATGGTAAAAATCTGGAGGCCAGCCTGGGCCGCCGCTTTGGCGGTTTCCAAGGCGCCGGAATCCTGGTCTTCGCCGTCGGTGAAAAGCACGAGCGCCTTATGGTTGTCGCCCTCTTTGAAAGCCGAGAGGGCAGTATCGATGGCCTCACTGAGAGCGGTGCCCCCTTGTGGGATGATGTTAACGTCAAGCGATTCGACGCTTTGCCGAAAAGCCGTATCGTCAATCGTCAACGGGCATTGCAAGAACGCGGTGCCGGCGAAGGCGACCAGGCCGAGGCGGTCGGACTTGGCTTGCTGCATTAGATCCAGCGCAGCGAGCTTGGCGCGAGCGAGACGGTTCGGGGCGATGTCCTCGGCCAGCATGCTTTTGGAAGTATCAATCGCCACCACAATGTCCAGGCCGCGCTGCTTGACCTCCTCCCAATCGAATCCCCATTGAGGCCAGGCCAGGGCAAGAATGAAACAGACGACCGCGGCGATGAGGCAGGCCATGCGAATTCTCTGGCGGGCCGCAGAGATTCCAACGGTCAAGGCCGGCAACAGCCGCGCGTGAATGAATTGGGTCCACAATCGCTGCCGCGCGCGGGAAGCCCACCAGAAAAAGGCCAGCATGGCCGGAGGCAGGACCAGCAGGAACCAAAGCATTTGAGGGTGGGCGAAGGTCATGGCAACCTCCGCAAAAGCGTCTGGCGCAGGAGCACTTCCAGCAGCAGCAACGCCAGCCCCGGAGAAATCAGCCAGGCAAAGAGCTCCTCATGATGCGCGAATTTTTTCACCTCCGCTTCGGTCTTTTCCAGCTTGTCGATCTCGGCATAGATGGCCTGAAATTTTTGTGCGTTGTCAGCCCGGTAATATTTCCCACCGGTCATGTCCGCGATCTTTTGCAGCGTGTCCTCGTCAATATCCACCGGCACCCATTGGTATTCTGTTTGGCCGAAGACATTGCGAACCGGCATGGGCGCCTTGCCGCGCATGCCGACGCCGATGGTATAGACCTTGACGCGGAGGGTTTGGGCGGCTTCGGCCACGGTTAGCGGCGCGACTTTCCCGGCGTTATTTACGCCGTCCGTCATCAGGATGACAATTTTGCTTTTCGACTTTAGTTCGCGCAGGCGATTGATCGCGGTGCTGAGGCCGGAGCCGATGGCGGTTTGACTTTCGTCAATGAGCCCGATTTGGAGCCGGTCGAGATTTTGCAGAAGGAAATCGTGATCCAGAGTCATCGGCGCGGCGATGTAAGCCTGGGTGGCGAAGCCGACAAGTCCGATGCGATCGCTGGGCCGTTTGTCTATGAATTTCTTCAAGACATCCTTGGCCATGGCCAGGCGGTTAAGCCGTTTCCCGCCGCCAATATCAAAGTCTTCGGACAACATGCTGCCGGACATGTCGATGGCGACCACGATGTCGATTCCGCTGGCTGTGACTTTCGTTTCGCTGCGAGTGATGCGCGGCTGGGCGAGCGCAATGATGCCCAGCGCCAGGATGAGCCAGCGCAACGAGGAGAGGAACCCGCCCGAGCGGGCCCGGGTGACGTTAAGGATTCCGCGCACCAGTTGGACCGAGGAATAGACGAACGCCGGGGGTTTCCCGCGTTTGCCCTTCAGCCAGGCGAGCACCGGCAGGAGCAGGAGCAGCAGGAGGAAGTATGGATGGGCGAAAGACATTTAAATGCAGAGTGCAGAGTGCAGAGTGCAGAATGCGAAGGTCCGGGCCATTTGAATGGACGATTCACAAGGCCGAGGCTCGAATCCAGGATGTTGATTGGATATTATCATTGGAACGCGGATTGAGGCGCGCGCGGCGGTGAGCCGGGGCCGCTGGTTGCGAGTTGGCTCGCCCCGGGAGCGGGCTCGGGTTTGCATTCGGTTTCCTCGACCAGCCGCAGCGCGGCGGCATGAAGGCTGAGCAACTCGGGTTCGCCCGGCTCGTAGCGGGCGAACTTGACGAGGTCACAGCGTTGGAGGAAATCGCCGAGGCTCTCTTTTTGATCGGGGCTGAGCAGATTGGTCTCGCGAAGCTCGTAAAGGAATTCCTCGGTCGTCCGCTCCGGCGCGTGAAAGGTAAACCGTTCTTCCAGGTAAGCGCGAATGGTGTCGGAAACGAGGATGCAAAATTCCCGCGGCTGGGCGAGCAACGCCAGGGCCTGTTGCAGCTTTTGTTTGGCGCGAACGTGAGGCGGCAGAACGGGAATTACCGGGGGCTGGGCACGCTGCTTTTGCCAATATCGCCAGAGCCAGACCAGGATTGCCGCAACGCCGAGCACCGCCGCGATCCAGCCGACCAGCGCCCAGCCGGTCGGTATCTCGAGCTTAGCGGGATGGAATTGGTAACTGCCATGCTTTTCCGAGCCTGATGCGTATTCGAATTAACTTTGGGCCTGGTTCATGCTTCAGCCGTGCAACCTGCGCCGTTCGCGCGTTTCAAAAAAGCGGGTCAATTCCACTCCATAAGGACGGTCGGTCCTTAGCTGGATGGCGTCAATGCCGGCGGAGCGAAAAAGCCGCGCCAATTCCGACTGGGCACGCGCCTGGCGTTCAGCGAAGGTGGAGCGTTTGCGTTCATCGGCGGTGTTTACCTCGACCACTTCGCCGGTTTCCGCGTCGGTCAGGATAAGCCGGCCCAGCGGCGGCAGTTCGAGTTCATAGCGGTCGGTGATTTGGACCGCGACGACGTCGTGGCGGCGATTAGCCTGTTTGAGCATGGAGAAGGACGCCTGGGCCAGCGATTCGAGGAGCATGATCTGCGGGCGCAATTTGCCCGTCCGGCGTCCCGGGACGGCGGGCGAGCCGATAAAATCGGAAATGACCACCGCGATCGCCTTGTGCGGCGTGACGCGCAGGAGAAATTCCAGGGCGCCATTCAAATCCGTGCCGCGGCGCTGCGGCTCGAAAAACAAAACCTCGCGGATGACCCGCAGGACGTGCCGGCGTCCCTTGCGTGGTGGAATGAATTTCTCGACCTCATCGGAAAACAGGATCAGACCGACTTTATCGTTGTTGCGAATAGCTGAGAAAGCCAGGACCGAGGCGATCTCGGCGGCCAATTCGCGTTTCGATTGCTCGCAGGAACCAAACAGGCCCGAGCCGCTGACATCCACGAGCAGCATCAGAGTCAACTCGCGTTCCTCGACAAACTTCTTTACGAAGGGATGATTCATCCGGGCCGTGACATTCCAATCGATGGTGCGAACTTCGTCCCCCGGCTGGTATTCGCGGACTTCGTCGAAATTCATTCCCTGGCCCTTGAAGACACTGTGATACTGGCCCGCCAGGGTTTCGCTCACGAGCCGGTTGGTGCGGATCTCGATCTGACGGATTTTTTTGAGGATCTCGCGGGGGATCATTTTGGCTCAGGGCACCGGCAACTCATCAAAAATCTTCTGAATGACCGTTTCGCTCGTTTTGTCCTCGGCCTCGGCTTCGTAGGTAATGGCAACCCGATGGCGCAGCACATCCATGCCGATGCTTTTGACATCCTGGGGGGTCACGTAGCCGCGGCCGCGTAGGAAAGCGTAGGCTTTGGCGGCGAGCGTGAGCGAGATGGTGGCGCGGGGCGAAGCACCAAGCTGGATGAATTCCTTAACCTGGATCTTATAGGATTCCGGCTCGCGAGTGGCGCAGACTAAATCCACGATGTAATCCTTCACTTTGTCATCCAGGTAGATGTCATTGATGACCTGGCGCGCGTTGAGGATCTGTTTTGGTTCAACGACCGCGCTGCTCGAGGGAGTTCCAGACGTGCGGGCCATGACATCGAGAATTTGTCTTTCTTCGGCGCGCGAAGGGTAGCCGATTTTGAGTTTGAGCATGAAGCGATCAACCTGCGCTTCGGGCAGTGGGTAAGTGCCTTCCTGTTCGATGGGGTTTTGCGTGGCTAAAACGAGAAAAGGTTCCTCGAGTTTGAAGGTCTGTTCGCCGATGGTGACTTGCTTTTCCTGCATGGCTTCAAGGAGAGCGCTTTGGACTTTGGCCGGGGCGCGATTGATTTCGTCGGCGAGAACGAGGTTGGCAAAGATGGGTCCTTTGCGAGTGGTGAAGGCGCCGGATTGCGGGTTGTAGATCTGGGTTCCGATGACGTCCGCCGGGAGCATGTCCGGAGTGAATTGCAGCCGCGAGAACTTTACGTTGAGGCAATTGGCGAGGGATTTTACCGAAAGAGTTTTGGCGAGGCCGGGGACGCCTTCGAGCAGGACATGGCCATTGGCAAGGAGGCCGATGACCAATCGTTCGACCAAATAGGTTTGGCCGATGATCACTTTGCCGATCTCGGCAAAGAGCGGGCGGACGAACGCCCCGGCTTCCTGAACGGCCTCGTTAATGGCTGTTATTCCCGTATTCATTCGTGTTTGAAAGATTACTGAGCGATGGACATAAAAACCAGAAAATGCGTTCAAATTGACCAAAGAAACAGCCCCTTTTCCAAGCCTTTCGGGATGAAATTGGACGATGCGCGTCCGCGCTGGTACTTCGCCAACCGATTGCCGCTTGACGCTATTTCTCCACCGGCAGACCGGCTTTTTCCCAGGCTTTGATTCCGCCGTCGAGGTGAAAAACAGATTGAAAGTGATACTTCTCGAAGACCGATAATGACTGGGTGCTGCGGCCGCCCGAGGCGCAGTGGACGAGATAGCTCTTGCCCTTGTCGAGGCCGGCGATGCGTTTCTCGAAATCGGTTTCCCGGAAGTTAATGTTTGTCGCCCCGGCAATACGACCGGACTTGAATTCCTCGGGCGTGCGAATATCGAGCACGACGACGTTGGTGCGGGCGATCAGTTTTTGCGCCTGAACGGCATTGACGTGGATGACCGGGCTTGCCTGGGGAATTGGGTCCGACTGCTCGGCAGCCACCGCGCTGGAAATGCAAAGGGCGGCCGCGAGCAAGAAGCCCGCTGGATTCAGAACGGTTTGCCCGGAACGATGATTCAAAATACTCAGCTTCATAGTTACCTTACTTTTCTCATATTCGGGCTCATGAGTCAAAACTTCGATTGGGCGTCCCGAATATCCCGGCCGATTTGCTCGCGCAACTCGGCCAGCGACGCGAACTTTTTCTCTTCGCGCAATTTTTCCACGAAGGCAAGCTCCATTTCCTGGCCGTAAAGATCGCCGTTGAAGTCCAGCAGGTGCGCCTCGACGCGGCGTTCCGGTTTTGAATCCTGCACCGTCGGGCGGAAACCGATGTTCAAGGCAGCGCGATAAGTTTTGCCGCCGATTCCGGCATGGACGGCGTACACACCATTTGGCGGTAAGACGAGACCGGCGGCATCAAGGTTGGCGGTGGGGAAACCCAGCTTATGGCCGAGGCGCTGACCTTGAATGACCGTTCCAGCCAGGGAGTAAGAGCGCCCAAGCATCTGGCTGGCGGCATCGAAATCTCCCACCATGATGGTTTCACGAATCCGCGTGCTGCTGACGGCTTGACCGTCCAGGGCGACCGCAGCCATGCCATGCACCGCAAAGTGCAACTCACCTCCCAACTTCTGAAGCAGCGTGATATTGCCGCCGCGTTTATGGCCGAAGACAAAGTTGGCGCCGACGCACAGGCTCTGGATTGAGCCGAGATCCCTCCAGAGGCCCCGGATGAACGTCTCGCCGCTCTGTTCGCTGAACGCCTGATCGAAGTGAAGCAGCAATAATGTATCGGTCCCGAGGGAGCCAATGGCGCGCAGCTTTTGGGGCAATGAATAAATCAAGGGCGGCACCCGGTTCGGAGCCACGACCGCGTTCGGGTGGCGATCGAAGGTAATCACCAGTGCAATGGCCTCGTGCTGGCCGGCATCGCTAATGGTTTGGCGAATTATCTGCTGATGGCCCAGGTGGACGCCGTCGAAGAAGCCGATGGCCAGGCAGACTTTCCGGCCTTGTGGCTTCAGTTCGGCAGCGTGTTGAATGGTCCGCATCGGTGTTACCTGGTTGCCAGAGCTTGCAATGTCACATTCCTGGCTCAATTCAACTCCCGACCAGCTTGAGAAAAGGCAAGACCCGGCGACCCAATTCAATGGGAGTCAGCTTCAACACGGCCTCAAGGGGAATGGCTTGAGTTACTTCGAATTTCCCGGAGGTTACGCGGCGCAGCGCGGCGAGGTGCGCACCGCAGCCGATTTTCTGTCCAAGTTCGTGCGCGACGGTGCGCACATAGGTGCCTTTGGTGCAGGCCAGGCGGAATTGCGCGTTGGGTTCCTGGTAGGCGCTGAAGTGGAATTTGTAAATATGGATGAGCCTCGGCTCGCGCTCGACTTCAATGCCTTTGCGCGCCAGTTTGTAGAGGGGCACCCCGCCGATTTTTACGGCCGAGACCATCGGCGGGGTCTGCATCTGATCTCCGATGAACGGCGTGGTCATTTCGTTGAGCTCGTCGAGTGTCAGCGGCGGCACGGGCAGGGAACTGACCAACTCGCCATCGGCATCAAAGCTGTTCGTGGTTTCCCCAAATTTGATGGTGCCTTCATAGACTTTGTCGTCGGACATCAGTTTTTCGGAGAGTTTCGTTCCCCGGCCGAGCACAATGATGAGCAGCCCGGTGGCATTTGGGTCGAGCGTCCCGCAGTGTCCGACTTTCTTGATGTTGAAATGCCGGCGGATGACATCCACGACGTCATGCGAGGTGGGGCCCGCCGGTTTATCAATCAGGAGCGCTCCATCCAGCGCGGAGAATTCTTGAATCACAGTGTTGGCTGGATTAATGCGAGTTCAACACTCTCTTGATCGCCCCGATGACCTTGCGCTGGACTGACATTGGCTTGCCGGGAATGCGGGCCCCGGCGGCCGCGGGATGACCACCACCGCCGAATTGGGCGGCAATTTCATTGACGTTCACATTCTCGTTCTTGGAGCGCAAACTGATGCGGGTCAGTTCCGGCTCGATTTCTTCGAAGACGCAGGCGACGACGACCGGCGCGATCGCCCGAATGTGGTCGATCAGTCCTTCTGAGTCGCTGCTGTCGGCGCCGGTGCGGGCAAAGTCGGCTTTTTTCAACCAAAAGTATGCAATCTGGTTCTGGTGCGTAAGCCGGAAATGGCTATAGACGTGGCGCAGAAGCCGGGCGCGGGAGAGGGGATAAGATTGATACACTTCATCGCAAATCTTCGCCAGGTTGGCGCCGCGCCGGACCAACTCGCCGGCGACATGGTAAGTGCCGGGGCGCGTACTGGAATATTGGAACGAGCCGGTGTCGGTGGACACGGCCGTGAAGAGGCAATCCGCAATTTGCCGGGTGATCGGCCACTTGGCGATTTTCAGCAACCGGAAGATAAGTTCGCCGGTGGAGGCTTCGCGGGCGGAAACCCAGTTCAGGTCCGCATAACGAGTATTGCTTTCATGGTGGTCAATGTTGATGAAGAGCTTACGGTTGCCAACCGAGGGGGCGACCCTTCCGAGTCGTTCGAAGCTAGCCGCATCGGTGGCGATCACACAATCGAATTTCATGCCTCGCCTGGGTTTCTGGAAAAGGTGGCCGCCGTCGAGAAATTCGTATTTCTGCGGGACCGGGTCTTCGTTCCAACACGTGACCTTTTTCCCTTCGTTTTGGAGGGCCAGAGTGAGGCCGAGCTGCGAGCCGACACAATCACCGTCGGGACGAATGTGGCCGACGACGCAGAAGGTGCGGCTATCGCGAATACCCTCGATGATACGATCAATAATTTTCGGATGCGGCTTCATTCGTTGGAGCGGGCTTGGATCTGAGGTCGAGAAATGCGCTCGAC
>Ga0193729_1001307_pt1 | contig 12783 bp, 15 predicted proteins | sample U1c2metaG_FD_143036 | JGI IMG/M metagenome (GOLD analysis project Ga0193729, IMG submission 143036) | Soil microbial communities from a riparian zone of the East river system, Colorado, United States - U1c2 | ecosystem: Environmental > Terrestrial > Soil > Riparian zone | place: USA: East River... | reverse complement strand
CCAATCGTTCTGTTGACCGCGGTCCAACAGCAACTGCAAAGCGCCGAGGCCAAGGCTCAAGGTCGCGAAGCCAAATACGTCGAAGCGCGCGCTGTTGCGTCCCGGGTCCGGCCGGATGTATCGCCACATCCCGTAGAAGGCCAGTATGCCAATCGGGACGTTGATGAAGAACACCCATCTCCAGTTGTAGCTATCGGTGAGCCAACCGCCCAAGGTGGGTCCGAGGATCGGTCCCACCATCACGCCCATGCCCCACACCGCCATGGCGGAGCCTTGTTTTTCCCGTGGATTGATCTCCATGAGAACCACTTGTGCCAACGGCACCAAGGCGGCCCCAAAAACGCCCTGCAGAAGCCGAGCCAAAACGATCTCGGCGAGCGAATTGGACATGCCGCACAGCGCGGACGCCACGGTGAAGCCGGAAATCGACGCGAGGAATATGTATTTTTGGCCGAAACGATCGCAGAGCCAGCCGGTGAGCGGCGTAGCAATGGCAGAGGCCACGATGTAGGCCGTCAACACCCAGGCAATCTGGTCTTGCGAAGCGGACAACGTGCCTTGCATATGCGGCAGGGCGACGTTGGCGATGGTGCTGTCGAGCGTCTGCATGATCGTCGCCAACATGATCGACAGGGTGATCATGGGCCGATTGAGCGGGCGATTCATGGCTAGGAGGCTGTCTGGCCGTCTTCACGGCCAGGAATACTCACACGGGTTCCTGCGTTTCGATGATTTCGCGCAGGCCCTCGAGAAGTTCAGTGGCGATGAGGAGTTTTTTGGCGTCCATGTTCGCCAGCAACTCCTTGCGCAGCGCCGTGCCTTCGGCTTTGACTTTCTCGTAGACCTTCAAGCCCGCCGGCGTGAGCACAACGCGCTTGACGCGCCGATCGGTGGTTGAGGCTTCGCGCAGAACCAATCCTGCCTTCACCAATCGGTCGATCATTGCGACCATGGTCGCGCCCTCTACGCCCAATCTGTCGGCGAGTTCGGATTGCGACAGGGGCGAGCGCGCCTTGGCGGTGATGGCGATCGTCATCCAGCTGGCCTGGCTGACGCCCAAGTATTTCAACCTGCGATCCACCGCCTGGCGCCAGGACCGGGAGGTGCTGTGCAGCGCTTCGCTAAATCGCTCTTCGAGGTCGTTCATTCAGAGGGCTCTAATGGTTAGCCATCTAAGTAATATATCACAATGTCCTCACGATGTCGCAGCTGGTGTCACGCCGTGGATCGAAGGTGTGCTCGGCGCGCCGGTTCAGGATCTCTCACGGGGTGCGAATCGAGTACGCGATTTGCCACCCGTCTTTCAAGGGTTGGAACTGAAGCGATGCTTGCTGCGCATGGTCCTGCCTGTTCAAGACGAAGCGCGCCGTGGCGATTCCCAGCGCCGCTCCGGCGACGGTGTCCGACAGCCAATGAACGTTGTCGCGAACGCGAATGTAGCTGGTGCCGGCGGCGACGCCGTAGCCGATGATGCGACGGATCCAGCGGTATTCATCATTGCCGGATTCCGCGAAGACGGTGCCGATGGCAAATGCCGCGCTCGCGTGGACCGAAGGAAAGGAATCACCGCCCTGACGCCATTGATTCGGCGAACTGGTCGCGTCAGGCCGCTCGCGCCCTCCGGCCAGCGTCAAAACTTCGCTGGTCGCAGTGCTGAACACACCCGCCTCCAGCAACGACCAGGTCTCGCGATAGCCGTCGGAATCGCCGATGAAGCTGGCATACAGACCGGTGCCGGCAATCAGCGCAACCGCCGGCAATGCATCGCGCACGGCATTGCGGTCCTTGCCATTCAATTGCGAATCGGCGGGGGTGGTAAAGTGAGTACGTACCCGGCCATCGAACTCGTGGGAAGCGCCGACCGCCAGCAATGCACCTCCGAGGTATAGCCAATCCTGGCTGTCCCAACGCAAAGGTGCGGTGAAGTAGAGCTTGGTGTCTTCGAGGGCTTCGCCCAGCGTAAATGAGTCGGCGAAACTGCCGGCCGGCCAAAATAGCGTGGCGCCGATCAGCACCGCTGATCGACGAATCGCTTTTCCATGAATGTAGTCTTGAATCGCCAGGCGGCGAGACTTTGCCTTAGAGAGACAATGGAGTCAAGACAGTCGGCAGGGCGGCGGCGAGAGCAACGGCTTGACGATGGCTTGACGATGGCTTGACAGTTTATACTTTGCGTTACAAAGTGACGCCTGCATTGGCGGCCGCTGGGCGGTCACCGGGTTCGGGGGTTGCGTTTCCATAGGAGAGGCGCATGCGAGCGAGGCATTTATTCTTATGTTTCACCCTTGGCGTTACCGTACAGATGAGCGGTTGCGCTGCCCTCGGCGTGAAGCCCTGGGATCGAGACCTGTTGGCTCGTGATGACATGCGCTTGGATGCGAACCCCGTCGATGCCGCCATCGATGAGCACATGTACTTCAGCAAGGAGGCTTCCTCCGGCGGCCGATCCTATGCGGGCGGCGGTTGCGGATGCAATTGAAGCGGGTCAGGCGCCAGCTCATGGCCGCGAGTTGCGCACTGCTCGGAGCGGGCGCGCAGAGCCAGGAGGCCGCCGGTCCGCAAAAAGAGGACAGCCTGCTCGATCGGCTGCTCCAAGGCGTGTCGTTCGACTCCGCCTTGGCTTACTACCGTGAAGACGGGAGAATTCAAGCGATCGAACCGGTGGTCAATGTCAGCAAGACGTTTGCCGATGGCGAAGTCGCCACGCTAAACGTGACCTTTGACAGTCTCTCCGGCGCCAGTCCCAACGGTGCACTGCCGAGCAATGTGCCGCAAACCTTTGCAGCACCCTCGGGAACGAGTTTGACCACGGGACGGCATCTGTACACCATTGCACCCGGGCGATTGCCCGCGGATCCGAATTACCAAGATGACCGGATCGCCGTCGCAGGCAACTGGGATCTGCCCTTGTCGCGGCTCACGCACCTGAGTCTCGGCAGCAAGGTCTCGGGCGAAGATGATTTCGTGTCGGTGTCGGTCAATGCCTCGATTGCGCAAGATTTCAACGGCAAGAACACCACGGTGGCGCTCGGCCTGAACAACGAGTTCGATTCACTGCGGCCGATCGGCGGTGCGCCGATTCCCGACAGCGACTACGCCGCATTCACCAAGAATGGCAACAAAACCAAGGACGGCACCGGCGTGTTGCTGAGTCTCACGCAGGTGATGACGCGCCACTGGCTGAGCGAATTCAGCCTCTCTTGGGATCGCTTCCACGGGTACTTGAACGACCCCTACAAAATCACCTCTGTTCTCGATAGCGCCGGGAATACCAGCGGTTATGTCTATGAGAGCCGCCCTGACGAGCGCACACGCAAGAGCGCCTATTTCGAGAATCGCGCAGCCTGGGGCCAGATGTCCGCCGGCCTCTCGCTTCGATATATGAAGGATGATTGGCAAATACAGTCCGATACGGCTCAAGTGCATCTGCATTGGTCTTTTGCCAATCGGGAACGCTATCTTGAACCCACCGTCCGCTGGTATCGGCAATCGGCCGCGGCCTTCTACACGCCGTGGCTTACCACGGAGGAGAGATCATCGATCGGCAACCAAGCCTCCGATTCGCGTCTTGGCGCATTCCATGCGTTTACTTATGGCGTGAAATACGCGCACAAGCTCTCCGATGCGGCAGGATTGGCAGGATCCGAATTCAGTGTGCGGCTGGAGTTCTACCAGCAAATTCAAGATCATCGCTTGCCGGCGCCGGAACTGCTGCAAGGTCTGGATCTCTACCCCGGGCTCAGGGCGATCCTCGCGCAATTCGGATGGCGCTTCTAGGCGCCCTAAGCGTGGAGCCGCGAGCCTCGGACCTCGTGGCGGTGTGTTTTACAGCCATGGCAAGTCCCTGTGAAGTACTGTTGCGCGCCTCGCAACTGAAGGTTGCCCGGGAACTCGGCGAATGCGCCGCAGAAGAAGCCTGGCGAATCGAGCAAAAATTCAGCCGTTATCTCGATGATAGTGTCACCTCGCGGATCCACGCACATCGAGGCGCCGCGATTGAATTGGATGAGGAAACCGCGTCGCTCATGAATTTTGCAGAACGCTGTTACACCATCAGCGAGGGCATGTTCGATATTACCTCGGGAATTTTGCGTCGTGCGTGGACATTCGATGGATCGGACCGCCTGCCGCAGGCCGCCCTCATCGAGACTCTGCTGCCGTTCGTCGGCTTCGACAAACTTAAGTGGCGATCGCCGCGTCTCGAGTTGCCGATCGGCATGGAGCTGGATTTTGGCGGAATCGGCAAAGAGTATGCGGTGGATCGCGCTTACGATTTATTGGCGAGGAACTCTGCCGGCCCTTTTTTGGTGAATTTCGGCGGCGACTTGCGCGCCAATGCACCGCCACCGCGCGGACGCTGGCAAGTGGGCATCGAGAAGCCCGACCGTGAGGGCGATGCGAAAATGATTCTTGAACTCGAGCGCGGCGCGCTGGCCACCAGCGGCGACTCGAGACGTTTCGTGCTGCGCGACGGTGTTCGCTACGGTCATGTTCTCAATCCTAGAACGGGTTGGCCGGTCGCGCATGCGCCGCGTTCCGTCACCGTGGCTGCCAGCAGCTGCACCGAGGCGGGATTGCTGTCGACTCTGGCGGTGTTGCAAGGTTCCCGCGCGCGGGAGTTTCTGAGTGAGCAGGGCGTCAAGTACTGGGTGCTCGAGTGAGCGCCCGGGAGCTTCACGCCAGCGATCGTCCCACCGCACGCATCACCTCTGCGTAGCCGCCGCGAACGGCAACCGCGTTGAGCGCCGCGCGAACCCGTAGGCTCGACAACGCGTCCAGCTCCTCGGCGTGCCGATACTGACTCATTGACGCCGTGATCGCGGACCCTGATTCAGTCGCAGGGTGCAAGTAGATTTCGCTGACGCCCGGCGGCAGGCGCGCGAGTATGGCGAGCAATCCTGCTTCGTCCATGGCACCGCTGCCCGCCATCCCAAAGATTCGGTCATTGTGGAAAATGCGTGCCCGGCGCAACCGGTGTTTCATCAAGGCAATCCAAGGAGACAGCGACGCCTGCGCGAGCCCCGGTAAAACACCCGCGCTTCGCGCCGCAAACCAGAAAGGCTCGTGCGGCACGCGCATGGCCGGCATTCCATAGTCTCTGCCCACCTCGAGCAGGATATTCAAAATGGTAGGGTGAATGTGGAAGTGCTTGTGGACGTTCACATGATCGAGAGTGAGTCCGGTACGCGCGAAGGCGGCGAATTGCGCGCGGATTTCCGCCTCCAGCTGGCGGCGCGCTCCAGACTTGAAGAAGAAGCGAACGCCCTTGCGAAACATATCGCTGTGCATTCGCCCCGTTGGGTCGGCTATTTCGGGAATCAAATGCGCGTCGAGCGTCGACCAGCCATCGGCGAGCACAACATGCAAACCTACGCCCAAATTGGGGAGCACGCGGGCGCGCCGGACGGCGTCCTTAGTCGCATGAGCCGTGACCATGAGGCTGGCCGCGTTCAGGATTCCGGCGCGGCTCGCCTGTTCAACGGCTTCGTTGACCGATTCATGAATGCCGAAATCATCGGCGGTGACGATCAGGTAGTTGTGCACATACTAGGTCCTCACAACAGGCTGAACTGATCCGTCCGGGGTCACATGATAGAGATCGCTCCGCCATTGGACGCGGCGCGTGACGAAGCTCCAGCCCCAGAGGGCGCAATGCAGCAGGTCTCTCAAAGGCACGAGAAGCAATTTGGCGCGCCGAGATCGATGGCCGTCGACCGCAACATGCAGGCTCGCGTTCGACAGCGCTGTAATGGCGAAGATAATGACCGCCGAGGCGGTACCGCCGGCCACCAGCAGCTGCAACGTAGTAATGGGCAATCCAAATGTAATGAAGGAGAATCGATACCCGGATGGGGACAGGATGCGAATTGTCCGGCGCCACCTCAACTCGTGCGAAATCAACTCCGCAACACTTTGCTCACGGACCATGGTTTCGACCTCGACGTCCGATAAAACAGTAACCAGACCCAAGCGGCGCGTCAGTTCTCCCAAACGATAGTCATCGGCTAACTGGCCGGCCACGGCCGAGAATCCGCCAATGCGCTCGAGCGTATCGCGCCGCAGCGCAATGCTTGCACCAAACGCGAACGATCGAAATCCCATCATCGCGGCAACGCGAACCGACGGCAGAAACCATTCGTTGATGAACATCGATCCGAGAATGGACCAGACCCCGGATCGAGCCACACCGCGGTAACAGCACGTGACGATGCCGACCTGTTCATCGGTCAACGGCGCAACGATGCGCCCGAGGTAGTCCGAAGCCACCCGGACATCGCTGTCGGAGATCACCAGGAAGTCATGACGCGCGGCCGCCATCATGTTGATGAGGTTGCTGACCTTTCGATTGATGCCGTGGGAGCGCTGTTCAATGACCAACGCCAGGTCGCGTTGTGGGTATTCACGCTGCAGCCGCCGCACGATGGAGATCACAGGATCATTCGGATCGCTGACGCCGAAAACCACTTGGTAATTGGGAAACGCTTGCAGGCAAAACGAGCGCAGGCATGAATACGTGTCGGGCTCTGCGCCGCACAAAGGTTTCAGGATCGTGACCGGGGGTAATCGGTCGCCCGACCGGTCCACGGGTGAAATGGGCCTGCGCATGGCGAAGGCGGCGGCCAGGCTGTACAGCATCGCGGCGAGGGCGACGGCATAGCCGAATTCGACGAACCAAGCCCATGGGTTGATAGTCAGAAAATGCACCCTTTGCAGTTGAAATGCCCGCGCCGCCCCAGGCAGCGGCGATACTTTGCCATGCAAAGCAAAGTACACGTAGTGGCGGGCGGCATGCAAGTCCTGTCAATCTTGGCGGACCGCCTGCAGGGTGAGCTTGATTGTCGGGGGCCGGGGCTCGCTTGTCGAAATCGCGCCGGCTCATTCGTCGTTCGAAGAGACAATGTCAATTGGCCCGGCAACCGCCGGTACGAGCAAGGCGTCAGCGGATCGAGGAGAAGCTATGAAAGTCATGGTGTTGGTGAAAGCGACCAAAGACAGCGAAGCGGGGATCATGCCGAGCCAGACCCTCCTGGCGGAGATGGGCAAGTTCAACGAGGAGCTGGTGAAAGCGGGCGTCTTGCTCGCCGCGGAAGGCCTGCGACCGAGCGCCAAAGGCAAGCGCGTGCAGTTCTCGGGCCGCCATCGAACCGTGGTAGACGGCCCCTTTACGGAGACCAAGGAACTTGTCGCGGGGTTCTGGCTATGGCAGGTGCGATCGATCGACGAGGCTGTCGAATGGGTCAAACGCTGCCCAAATCCCATGCCGGGGGATTCTGAAATCGAGATTCGCCCGATATTCGATATGGAAGACTTCGCGGAGGTATCGGCTGCGGGACCCGCCGGCTGACGCTGGATTCAGTCATAATTCAGGCGTTATTGGACACTGAAAGCGAGAGGCCGACATGAGCTACATGCTATTGGTCGTTGAACCTGCGGGGCAGCGTCAGACCCGGACCGAATCGGAGGGTCGCGCGCTGTACGACAGCATGGTGAGGTTCAGCGAGACGCTGAAGTCGCGTGGTTTGCTCAATATGAGCCAATCATTGAAGACCGACCATCACGGCTCGCGTGTGCGGGTGCACGCCGGGGCAACGCAGGTCGTGGACGGCCCTTTCGCCGAGGCAAAGGAAATGATCGGCGGAATATTCTTGCTCACCTGCAAGACACGCGAGCAGGCGATTGCGATCGCAGGCGAATGTCCGGCAGCGAAATGGGCAACGATCGAAGTTCGCGAACTTGGCCCCTGCTTCGAATGATGTCTCGCGGGGCGCCGGGTTAGCCATGGTTGAGTCCAACATCCAATGCACCATCGAGGCGGTCTGGCGAATGGAATCGGCCAAAATCATTGCGAAACTTGCGCGAATGCTGCGCGATGTCGGACTTGCCGAGGAACTGGCACAAGATGCGCTCGTGACTGCGCTCGAGCAGTGGCCCAAATCCGGCGTCCCAAGCAACCCAGGAGCCTGGCTCATGGTAACCGCCAAGAACCGCGCGCTTGATCAGCTGCGCCGCTTCAAACTCCTGCAGCGCAAGCATCAGATCGTCGCGCAGGAGGCGGAACTGTTCGCAAGCGAGACCCTGGCGCCGGACGAGATGCCCGATAATGACGTCGGGGACGATCTGCTGCGGCTCATGTTCATCGCCTGTCATCCGGTGCTGTCCACCGAGGCGCGGGTAGCGCTCACACTGCGCTTGTTGGGGGGCCTGACCACGGCAGAGATCGCTCGCGCGTTTCTGGTCACCGAGCCGGCCATCGGCCAGCGAATCGTGCGCGCCAAACGAGCGCTGAGCGAGGCGCACGTACCTTTCGAAATGCCGCGGGCGGAAGAACTTGCGGCGCGGCTCGCTTCCGTACTCGAAGTGATCTATCTGATTTTCAATGAAGGTTATGCGGCAACCACGGGAGCCGAGTGGATGCGTCCGACCCTGTGCGAGGAGGCGTTGCGCCTGGGCCGCATTCTCGCGGAACTCGCGCCGACGGAGCCGGAAGTGCACGGATTGATCGGCCTCATGGAGATTCAGGCGTCGAGATCCGGGGCACGCATCGGCCCCTCCGGGGAGCCGATCCTGCTGCTCGAGCAGGACCGGGCACGATGGGATCAGTTGTTGATCCGGCGCGGACTTGCCGCTCTGGAGCGCGCAGAGGGACTGGGAGGTGCGCTCGGACCCTACGCTCTGCAGGCCGCCGTTGCGGCGTGCCACGCTCGAGCGCGAACGGCCGGCGAGACGGACTGGGCGCGCATCGTCGCCCTGTACGACGCGTTGGCGCAGCTCGCGCCTTCCCCCATCGTCGATCTCAACCGAGCGGTCGCCGTATCCATGGCCTTCGGTCCGGTCGCGGCACTCGATATCGTGGATGGCCTGATCCGCGATTCCCGGCTTGGCAGCTACCATTTGCTGCCGAGCGTGCGAGGAGATCTGTTGGAAAAACTCGGGCGCTTTGATGAAGCACGCACCGAGTTTGCCCGCGCCGCGGCACTCGCCCAGAACGCCCGCGAACGCACGCTGCTGCTCGGACGTGCTGCGGCGTGCGGCACGCACATCAGCTGATGCATGGCACTCCGGCGCGCTGTGGCGAGGGATGAACCAGCCATTGCCAGGCTTCACGCCGACAGCTGGCGCACGGCCTATCGCGGTATTCTTCGCGACGACTTCCTCGATGAGACGGTCGTTGCGAATCGGCGTGAGTTGTGGAGCGCCCGTTTCTCCGAGATCGGTCGAGAAGACCAGTTGATTTTAGTGAGTGAAGAGCACGGAGAAATCCAAGCGTTTGCCTGCGCTTTTCTCGACGCCGACCCGGAGTGGGGAACTCTGTTGGACAATTTGCACGTGATTCCCGGATTGAAGGGAAAGGGCTTGGGACGTCAGCTGCTAGCTGCCGTGGCGGAAAATGTCCGGCAGCACGCGGATCATTCCCGGCTGCATCTTTGGGTCTATGAGCAAAACACTCAGGCGCGTGGCTTCTATGAACGGTTGGGCGGCGTTATCACCGATTCCGTTGCCGAAGAGGCACCCGACGGCAGTCGGGTGAATGCCCTTCGGTACGTCTGGCGAGAGCTGTCTTTTTTCGCACGGCGTTGAGATCCAGGCGTTGCGCCCCCATTGGGGGCAGGGTGGCAAATGTCGAACCCCATCAGGAACCCGGTGAAGGTTCCGCCGTTGTTTTTCGCGGAACCAGATCGCTATGCCACGAATTCAGCCTGGTACTCGAAGCGAAGGACATAGATCATGAGACGCGGCAGGACGAGCGCTCCTGGATACTGAGCGTGCCATCCGCCGTACTGAGTCGGGCGCACGATGAAATCACCCGCTATGCCGCTGAGCGCAGCGTGCCGCGCCGTGTTCCCGATGCCATCAAGGCGCGGCCCGGCGCGGCGATCGGCGCCATCGCATACGTTTCAATTCTACTGCTGACCGCCTATTGCGCCGGCAATGGATGGTTCGGTGCCGACTGGCTGTCGATAGGCGATCTGCAGGCAGGTGCCCCCGGCGAGTGGTGGCGCGCGGTCACGGCACTGACCCTGCACTTGGACCAGGAGCACCTGCTCGGCAACCTGCTGTTTGGCGTACTCGCCGGCATGGCCGCCGCCCGGTTGTTGGGCGATGGGGTAGCTTGGGCGAGCATTCTGGGCGCGGCGGCGCTGGCCAACTACATGGAGATTCTCATCGCACCGGTCACGTATCGCGCGGTCGGCGCTTCCACCGCAGTTTTCGCGGCCTTGGGGCTGCTTGCCGGCATGGCGTGGCGATCGCGGCTCACGCTGCGCGAGCGTCTCTGGTATCGCTCGGCACCGCTGATTGCGGGAATCTGTTTGTTGACCTTGCTCGGCGCAGGAAATGCGCACGTCGATGTTCTTGGGCACGCGCTCGGATTTATCTTTGGAACTGCCGTGGGTTGGATTTATGCGCGGGCAGATGTCCCAAACCATCGAGGCCGGCGGCTACAGATCCTCGCCGGGGCGGGCGCGGCATTGTTGGTAGGCGTCGCGTGGCTCTTGGCTTTGACCGTTGACGGGTAAGCGTGTCGGGTGGGCGTGTAAAAATGGGAGCAATGTTTCTTTATAAATCAATATGATACAAATATAAACTAGATTCATTATCCTTTGAGCCAGGCGACAGTTGCGATGCCGGCAAACGTCATCAGCAACGACCCCACCAAGTGAGCTCCCACTGCACCCAGCGCGAAGATCGATCGTCCCGATTGCATCAACATCACCACTTCCGCTGAGAACGTCGAGAAGGTGGTCAGTCCGCCGCAAAAACCGGTGGTGATGAACAACCGCCACTCGGGTGCGAATGTCGGGTAGGTGGTGAAGAAGGCGATGGCAACTCCAATGATGTAGCAGCCGATGAGATTCGCCGCCAAAGTACCCGGTGGAATCGCAGGGAAATATCGATTCAGGAATATCGCGAGATACCAACGGAATAAGCAGCCGAGTGCACCACCCACTGCGACCGCGATGAAAGAACGCCACATGGGATTTAGCGCAAGCTCCGTGTCAGCCAAAAATACAAAGGGACTCCTAGGCACAGAAGCACGGCGCCCCAGGCGACTGCCTCCGCCCCGGCGCCGATGATCGCCCAAAGAGAATAGGCGGTTGCGATAACTCCGACAATGGCTAGTGCGGCCGAACCCTTCCGAGCCGCTCCCAATTGTCCGATCCACTGCAGCCGCAACAGCGCCGCCGAGCACAAGGCGTACATCACCAGACAGGCGGTGGTGGAGAGCAAAATCATGAACGTGAAAATACTCACCATGGACTTTTGGTAGTTTGCCATGATGAGCAGCGTAACGAGCGCGCTGCCGAAGCAAAGCGCAAATCCCGGTGTGCTGCGCGAAGATTCGCGCGCAAAGATGCGCGGAAAATCTCCGCGCATCGCCATCGCGCGCGGCAGTTCACCCTGCAGGAGAATCCAGCCGTTCAGGGCGCCGAACGCGCTGATTGCGGCAAAGACGGCAAGCATCTTGCCGGCGCCGTCACCCCAAAATTGCGCTGCCAGATCGACGAATGGCGCATTTGATTTGGCAAGCGTTTCGGGCGGCAGCAATAGCAAAACCGTTGTGCACGCAACCGCGCAGATCAGCGCGGTAACCACTGTGCCGAGCAATGTAGCCATGGGAATGGCGCGCCCTGGATTGGCAACTTTGTCCGCGGGAATGGTCGCAGATTCCAGACCCAACAAAGCCCATAGTGTCAAAGTCGCTGCCGCAGTAACGCTGCCGACTGATAGAGGAATCGAGTCGGTCGCGGAAACATGGTGTGAGCGCACGAATGACAATCCCAAAACGGCGACCGCCAACAAGGGCAGAACTTTGAGAACCGTCGTGACACTCTGCACCCAGCCGGATGCTTTGATTCCGTACCAATTCACGAAGGTCAGCATCCATAAAAAAAACAGAGTGACGGCGGCCGATGCGCCCGGCGACGCTCCGATCCAGGGCAGCAGCGAGGTGAGATAACTCACGGCAGCCGTGGCGATGGCGGCATTTCCGACCCAAATCGAAATCACATAGCCCCATGCGACGATGAAGGCGGTAAGCGGTCCGAAGGCCAAATGAACGTAGGCATAGGGGCCGCCGGCTTGCGGGTACGCCCGGCTCAGACGCGCAAATACGATGGCGAGTGCGATGCCGCCGCTTGCGGTGAATCCCCAGGCAATCACGCTGTTGAGACCGAAGGGTGCGAGCGATGCGGGCAGCAAAAAGACACCCGAGCCGATGGTGTTGCCGACCACCAACGCCACGCACATCCAAAAGCTGAGAAGCTGCGGGCGCGGCGTGGTCATGGAGCGACACTATAGCTTGACCATAAGTGTCACGCATTTGACATTATCGCGAAACTCGGGCTCTCACCTCCGCTTCGATGCGACACCGTCCTACAGAATTAGAGTATCTTTGGCTTGAGAATACCCATGCCGCCCCGATGAAGGGATTCTCCGGTGCATACCGGAGTTCTTTAGGGGCAAGGAAGAAGGGGGCGAAATATGATCGACGCCGAAGTGGTGCGACTCCGCAAATTGCGAAATGTGGCTTTACGGGCGCGTGCATTGGCCAAGGCCTTAGAATCTGATTCCATCGACCGTTGCGTTTTTGCCAAAAGCGCGGTCATGTGCTGGACCATTTCGCGAATTGCCGCAGGGCGGCTACGGGCGCATCCGTATTTGAGCTACCAGCAAGGCCCGAGCCGGATTCGTGAACTCGCCGATCGCGCGATCGCCTCTATAGCTGCCTTCACTGCGCGTCGTAAAAACCGGCGCTTCACCATGTATGCGCCGGAATTTCAA
>Ga0193729_1001305_pt1 | contig 12785 bp, 8 predicted proteins | sample U1c2metaG_FD_143036 | JGI IMG/M metagenome (GOLD analysis project Ga0193729, IMG submission 143036) | Soil microbial communities from a riparian zone of the East river system, Colorado, United States - U1c2 | ecosystem: Environmental > Terrestrial > Soil > Riparian zone | place: USA: East River... | reverse complement strand
CTACAAACAGGCGCGGCAGCGCGACCAACACTTGAGCAGGTGGTGGACAATCTGATCGCTAACAACGCAGAACGTGCGGCCGCGTTGCAACGTTATCAAAGCCGGCGGTTTTATCGACTGGACTACACCGGATTCCCCACCTCGCTAAAGGCCGAGATGGTTGTAGACATGGTGTACGAAGCGCCAGCCACAAAAACGTTTAAGATCGTTTCGCAGAGCGGCCCCAAGTGGATGATTGACCGTATTTTCAAAGGGCTTCTGCAAGCCGAACAAGACGCCCTAAGTACTAAGAATCGCGAGCGTGTCGCCCTCAACCGGAACAACTACGAATTTAGTGGGATGGAGTTTCAAGAAGGCGGTGATAGTTGCTCTTATGTGCTGACCGTTCAACCAAAAATACCGAACAAGCTGCTATATCGCGGGAGGGTGTGGGTGAATAGCAAAGATTTCGCGGTATGCCGGATCGAAGCGGAGCCGGCGAAGAACCCGTCGATGTGGATTAAGAGCACCGCAATTCATCATCTCTATAAGAAGTTTGGTGATTTTTGGTTTCCCGCGGAGAATGAATCGACGTCCAGCATGCGCGTGGGTGGACGCGCGGTACTGTCGATCAAATACCGCAACTATGAAATTCTCGCGGCGCGTTCTCTGCAGGAAATAGATTCCCGACGATCAGAAGCCCGACCGTCATCCGGTTCTTCGCTGTCCAATCGAATGGACTGAATTTTTTTGCGCTGCTGAGAAATATCACCGAAAAACTGCCCGACATAGTCTTCCGTTGATTCGATAGCAATTTGATCGTTCGAGGTGTGCTGGAATAAAGGTCGGCAAGGCCGCGTATACGATAAGGATAAAAATCTAACTTGAGAAATTATCTAACCGATTTATAAAGCAGCGTGGCGAGGGACATTCCCGAAATTGAATCTTCAGAATTTTCCTCATTGATGGCGAGTTTGTCCTGGCCGGAGAGTAATTGCAGCAGCGGACATTTATCTGGCGGTCCAGCCGCCGTCAATAAGGATGGTATGTCCGGTAATGAGCGCAGCCGCGGGCGAGGCCAAAAATATCACTGCTCCAGCCACATCCATGGGCTCGCCAATACGATGCAATCCGGCTATGCGTTCGATGACATCGGCGCGAAACGCCGGATTTGAAAGTGGTTCTTCCGTTCCGGGAGTGGCGATAAACGTTGGGGCGACGGCGTTTACGGTGATGTTTTGCGGACCCCACTCCACTGCCAGGCATTTGGTTAATTGAGAAATCGCGGCTTTGCTGGCGCAATACACTGATTCGGTGGGCAAGGCAGCGAAAGCGGCTTGCGAACTCATATTGATGATCTTGCCGCCGCCATGCCGAGTCATAATTTTGGCAACGGCCTGGCTTGCAAAAAACGTGGATTTTACGTTTAGCGCAAGGGTGGCATCAAATTCGGATTCCGACACGTCGGTGGCCAAATTTGTAAATCCGCCGCCAGCATTGTTCACGAGGATATCAATTTTTCCAAAAAATGCTTCCGTCTGCTCCATGGCGCGGAAGATTTCATTGAGCCGCATGACGTCCATTTGCAAGGCAATGGCACGTCGTCCCATGGATTCGACTTGTCGCACCAACTCAAGTCCCGTGGATTTGTCGCGAAGCCCCAAAGCGACATCAACGCCGGCGTGAGCAAGTGCCAGAGAAATTGCGCGCCCCAACCCGCGAGCGGCTCCGGTTACTAGCGCGACCTGGCCGGCCAAATCAAAACTAGGGTATTCATTCATGCGATTCGCCCATCCTAAACGGTGCCTTTAAGAACGACTGCCTTTCATCCTAAGCAGTCTTTCAGTTCCTGCCAAAATACTTCCACGCTCTGTGGCCTGTGCTCCTCCAGCGGGGCAAAAGCGCGTTCAAAAAACTCGTGCCATCTGTCAGGAGCTTCTGGGACCAGCGTCGCAACTTTTGGAAACGTCGCTCCCAGGATAACGCTGCGCAGCGTGGCGTAGTCCATTCCTGCAAACGGTGCGGCACCGCACAACGCTTCGTACGCAATGACGGCCAGCGCCCATACATCCCAGCGAGCGGATATCGATTTGCCCTGAAGTTGTTCGGGTGACATATAGCGCATCGTGCCGACCAGCACTCCGGTGGCCGTGGCATTCGTGTCGTTAGCGAATTCGGCCAAGGCCTTGGCAATTCCAAAGTCGGTGATCTTTACGAGTTCGTGTACGTTCGGTTTCGATAGAAATATATTCTCCGGCTTCAGATCGCGATGCACCAGGCCCCGGGCGTGCGCCGCTCCGATTCCCGCGCAAATGCCTTCAAACAATTCCAGCGTTCGCTCGGCCGTCAACCGGGTTTTCTGACGGAACTCCTCGCGCAGCGTAATCCCTTCCAAGAGCTCCATGACCAGGAATACGCGCTGGTTCGCGTCTACTCCAAAATCGTGGACTGTCACTACGTTGGGATGCGCAAGGCTAGCGGTCACACGCGATTCCTGGCGAAACTTTTCCATAGCGTTTTGGTTCGCGAAAAGTTCGTCGCGAATCATCTTTACCGAGACTGTGCGATTCAAGGAAACGTCCGTGGCCCGATACACTTTCCCCATTCCTCCCTGGCCAAGCCGCTTCTCCAAACGGTATCGCTTTCCGAGCATTCGCGGAGTAGGCACGAGCGTAAGCAACGATTCATCTTTTTCACATTTCGTAGTTCCCGTGTCGTAGCAGGTTCCGCACGACGGACACTCCTCAAGCGAACGTCCGTGCATCGCGGAGGTGCCGCGTATCAGCAACAGCGCGACCGCACTCGCAACGTTTTCCAAGAGGCCGGTGTCTTCAGTACTGTACGGTTCCTCGGATCGTTTCGCACCCACCACAATTAACGCTTCAGTGCTGCCTTCCGCCAGCGCCACGGGCACCAACAAATCAATGCGCGCGTCGTGCAGAAAATCTTTATCCACTTGCGGCAACTGTTGTCCCAGCCAGCCGCTCTCGGCCAGCATGATCGGCACGGAGCGGTCCAGCATGCGCACCAATGGAATCAATTTGTTGGTGGCCGGCAAAGCGGCTGTCAGCGAACCGGAGGGGGCTGCGGCCACGACGCGATACAACGGTTCTTCGGGCTTGCGAACGAGCAAAGCGCAAAACTCGGCATGGAATGCCTCCACGACGCGAGTCACGACACTGGAGGACACCTCCTCGATATTTGCGGCATGACGGATGTCATCCATAACTTGTTTGAAAAGCGTTTGCGCATCATATTGGTCGCGAAAGAATCTGCGATCCAACTCCGATAGCCAGATTTGGCGTTGCGCGTATGCCAAGCCAGCCACAGCAAAAACCGCGACGTAAACTGCCCCACGAGCTTTTAAGACCCCAAACAGGGGCTGGTTTCCATGGAATATTAGATCCACGGCCAACAATGCTGCCGCCATCATCGGTATCGCCAGGAGAAAACGACGGGCCATGGCGTACTGCAATCCTCTGCGGATGATGACGCGCACATCGAACAACCGCTGCCGCAAAATCGCATATGCAAAGGACAACGGAAAAATCAGTACTCCGAGGTTGGACACTAGATTGGCGGTCGGCGACTCCAAAAATTGTGTCAGGACCGAATTCGTTTCAAATGCGGCCGACTCGATCACTCTTGGCAGATAGAACACCATTCCTACAAGGGCTCCATAGGAGACCACCCGAAATCGCCGGCGGTCGGTTACTAATTCTAATCGCCAGTAATTCACCGGTACGACGACCACCGCAATTAGCAGGTATACGAGACTCTGCAACCCAATCGCGGCTAATACCCACTTGGGCGCGAGCCCGCTCAAATGTTGCGGGTCGTATGCGGTCCGAGCCAGCAGGTCCAGTGAATACACGGTAGCTAACAATGGCCCTGCAACGAAGACGGCCCAGATCCATCGTTTGGTAAAAAGAGTTTTTGGAAACAAACAGAAAAATCCTGCCAGGAGCGGCGTGCGAATCGCAGCGCTCACATGCACAAGCATTACCGCTATTGCCACAACAAATGGCAATGCACGCACCGAGGCTGCCAGTCCGGCTGGGAACGGTTCGTACACGGTTGCCATGGCCACCAACACCCATCCGCCTATTCGCGACACCAGGTCCTTCGGGCGGCTGAACACAACGAAAAGGCCAATTACTAGTGTGATGAACTTGTTGGCGAGAAAAATAATCTGCGAAGTCTTCGCCGAGCGGTCGAGTTCGTCCCAGATTCTTCCGTGCACGGTCATCTTCAGATCAACGGGCCGCCCCCCGCGCTCTACCCGAATGGCGATGGGCTTGTCAGGTTCGAAATTCATGCGTTGCGCCAGCCAGTCGACTTCGGTTCTGATACGTTGCCCGTTGACCTCTGACAATACGTCACCCACAGCTAGTCCGGCGCGTTCTGCGGGCGCAGCCCAGATGAAGGTCACCACTACGCGTCCCGTCTTATCCGCTACATCGACACCATCGCCTGCCAACCCGAACAGCAGGTAGTATCCGAGATAAAAATTTCCAACAATGCTGATGGCGGCGATTGCTAAGATTCGCCAGGGATATCGTGCGTTTGACATGCTTTTCGCCGCGGATATATGGAAGTGGCAAGATTATATGCGTATTTCTGGGCTTTTCGACAAAGGGAAGTTTCTGAGGATGCTGCTCTAAGGAGATTCTCGGTCAGCTGACCTTAATTCCTGACGTAATGAGTTGCAAATTTTAGGTCTCAACGGGTAGAAGATTTGGCTGGGAGGCCTGGACTCGAACCAGGATAGCCAGATTCAGAGTCTGGAGTCCTACCAATTGGACGACCTCCCAGCCGGGAGGAATAAAAAGGAATCGCGACACATCCGGCTGTGCCGGCAGCCACGATTCATCCTTTCTAATTTAATCGGGATTCATGAGGGCGTCAACCAACGTGACACCAACGTGGCAGGCAACGTGGCAGTGCTGTTCACGAGAGCCTTGACGATTCAGTGATGCAGCGATGGCGACATTTTTGCTTGTTTCCGGACGCGACTCGGTTTTTGTTTTGGGGCGCGACTGGGGTTCTGTTTCAGGGCGCGGATGGTTTCATTCGGCCAGCACGATCGATCACGTACTCAATGTTGCCCCACACTACGTGATTGGATGCGAAGCTCGCGGTCCACACAACAAAATGGATTGCATCCCACAACGGGACCAGCCACAAACGGCGGCGCACGACTTGATCGCCGACCACGGAAACACCGACGAACCATGCCACTGCTAGTCGCAACACCAGATACACGAGTAAGTAGCAGGCGCCGATCCAATGCGTGGGCGCTAGCAAAGCCGCGGCGATGGCCCAAGGGAGCCCCAGCGTAAATAGCAATGCGGCATAAGAAGCGGGGCGGCACAAACGGACTGTGCGCGCCCAACGCAACTGATGCTGCCAGAAATTTGGTGGTGTTTGCGCCGAATACATGGTCGAGACGGTTTCATGGGAAAGCACTACTCGTCCGCCGGACTGCGTGACGCGGCGGCCAATCTCGTAATCGTCGGCCAGGAAGGCGGCAATGGCTTCAAAGCCGCCAATTTTTTGCACCCATGTTTTTGTGGTTGCAACCGAAGCGCCGAGCGCAAATTTGACGCCTTCCGTCCACGCGGCCATCAAAACGCCCGCGAAAAAATCGCTGGACGCGCCGACTGCTTCGAGTTCGGCGTAAAGATTGTTCTGCGCAATGCCCCGGTAGAATGATGTTACGGCTCCGACATTTTCATCTCGCAACGGTGCTACCACGTTGCGCAGATAGTTCGGGCCGACGCGGACATCGCCGTCACTGAGTGTCAAAACTTCATGCCTGGCCTCATAAGTCAATCGCACCAGGTTGTTGACTTTTTGATTGGCGCCGAAGTATTCGGAACCAATCAACAGGACGATGCGCCGCTGCGGATAGTCCGCGATCAAGCGCGTTATGAGAGCAATTGCCGCGTCGCTCTCCTTGTTGACGGCGAAAAGGATTTCGTATTCGGGGTAATCCTGTTTGCAGAAACTGGCGTAGTTGTCGTAGGACGCGAAGTCAACGCCGTGCACAGGCTTCAAGATGCTTACGGGCGGCTCAAATGTTGGCGTTGGCGGCGCCTGCGTTTTCGCTTTGCGAGAAAAAGCCAGCGCCGCAAAAATTGCCAGCAAGTAATAGATCAGGGGAAGAGTAGCGACCACCAGTACCGCAACGACCCATCCGTGGTGGAGATGAATCATTGTCGTTTGCTCATGTCCGAATTATCCAGCGGCCACGATAGCCACGCCTACGCAAACCAGAAGCACGCCGGCCCAGCGGATGCCGTTCACATTTTCCTTCAAAATATATTTTGCTCCCAACGTGCCCACCACATAACTCAAGGCTGACTCGGGAATCACGAGGCTGATCGGCTCCCACGACAGCAGCACCATCAACAAATAGAAGGATAAGGCCATCAGCGGGACGCCCACCCAAAACCATCCATTGCGGAAAGCGCGGCCCAGAAAGCTGATCACCGGTTTGATTCGCAAATGGTCCGGCGCACCAGCCTTTTTCATGCCGTGGGTTACGGCCAGTTCACCTGCGGAGCCGGAGAGCACGAAAATCGCGAGCGTAGCGGCAGTGCGAATCATGGCACGGCCTGCGCAACAGCGCTGGTGCTCGGTCTCGTTTGCCCAACCAAAAACACGCCGACACAAATGAGCGCTACGCCAATCCAGCGCCGCGGAGAAACGGTCTCACCAAGCAGGGTCATGCCCACAAAAGTCACGGCCACGTAGCCAATCGCTGATGCCGGCATGACGTAGCTATAGTCAGCCCAGCTAAGCACAGTCATATTGGAAAGCATGAAGCCGATGAGAAAAAAAATTGCGAGCCAGATCGTTCGGCTGGTCATGGCGAGCCGGAAGGCCTGGAACAATCCCTCGTGCGTTAAGTTGACTGGGCCGATCTCCGACATGCCGCACTTCAGCAGTGAATCGCCGGTGGTGGCGCACACCATCATTGCGAAGACCATTACCAGGGTCTTCAAACGGAGCTTTCGCTCGTGGGACATTTCTTACTGGTTAGTCGTTGCCAGAGGCAGACGGGGCTTGCGAGACTGCGACCATCGGCTTCGCGCTGTCGCCGCCTTCGCGCGCCCACTTCAAACGTTCCGCTCGCAGTTTTAGAAATTCCGTGGCTTCGTGATACAAGCGCTTGCGCTCATGGCCATCCCAGAGGGCTTCTTTGACGATGCGCCACACAACTTTTGGACGGAAATAATATTCATCGTAAAAGCGGTTTACTCCCGACATCATCTCGGCCTTTGAGAGATGGGGATATTCAATGTGCGGCAACTGGTGTCCGCCCATGTCCGCCAGGGCTTCTACCTTTAGAAAACCTTCCTTGGCCATGGAATCATATAGCTCGGTGCCCGGCATAGCGTGGGCAAGGGAGACCTGGATAGTTTCCGGATCGAGCTCCTTGGCAAAATCGATGGTTTTCTGAATGGTTTCGCGCGTTTCGCCGGGTAACCCGATGATGAAGTCGCCGTGGACGCGAATACCGACTTTGCGGCAATTCTTCATGAAGGTGCGGGCCATTTCTACGGTCGCGCCTTTTTTGATGTTCTTCAAAATTTGCGGATCGCCGGATTCGAATCCGACGATGAACAATCGCGCGCCAGCATCGGCCATGGCTTTCAGCGTGTCGTAATCACTGTGCACGCGGGCAGTGGAGGACCACTGAAATTTCAGAGGCTTGAACTTGGCGCAAAGATCGAGCACGCGGTCTTTGCGAATATTAAAGGTGTCATCGTCGAAGAAAATCTCTTTCATCTGCGGGAAATATTCGATGGCTTGTTTTACTTCGCGGGCCACGTTTTCCGTGGAACGCGTGCGCCAGGCATGTCCGGAAATTGTTTGCGGCCACATGCAAAAAGTGCACAGCGCCGGGCAGCCACGGGTAGTGTAAAACGAAACGTAAGGATTGAGGAGGAACGGGACGTTGTAGCGCTCAATTTGCAGATCGCGCTTGTAAATATCTGTCGCGAAGGGTAGCGCATCGAGTTCCGCGGTGTGCAATTGCTCGCGAGGCGCGTTGTGCACAACCTTGCCGTCTTTGCGGTAGCTGACGCCCATGATCTCGCTGATGGGTTTGCCGTGCGCATATTCGACGACGGAATGGTCAAATTCGCCGCGCGTAACAAAATCGATGTCTTCGCTGGCCATCAACGTTTCATCAGGCTTGATGTGACCATGCGGCCCGACGAAGGCAATCTTCATGCTGGGATTGGATTCTTTGATCTTGCGAATGAGCTTGATGTCGCTATCGAATCCCACCGTGGAGGTAAACAAAATGAGGAATTCGTAGTCTTTGCAAATCTGCACGGTCTGCTGCCAGTTGACCTTGTGCGGCGAGGCGTCCAGCAGACGACTTCCGGGAATCATGCCGGCGGGATAGGTCAGCCAAACGGGATACCAATAGGATTCGATCTCGCGGGTTGCGGGCCAGCGAGAACTTGCGCCGCCGTCAAAATTCTCAAAACTCGGCGGGTTTAACAGCAATGTTTTCATTACATCAGGCATTCTTAACCCTCAGATTCGTAGATATCGGTTACAGCGCAAACCTCAACCGCACCACCATGTCCCAAGTTAACCTGGTCAGGACGCAAGCCAAGAACACTAGCTAACAGTTTAACTGAATTAGAGCGAACGCCTCAAACCTTTCTGCAATCGGGTGCTATGGCGCATCAAGCGGTTAAATACAGCAGTGAGTGGGAGTTGCGGGCTTGGCAGCAGAGAGCCACACGGACTATTTGGTGCGGCGGGAAATTCCTGTTTTTGCATTTTGGACGTCGGCGATCGATTCCAAGATCCGCGCCCAGATCTGGTCCACCCAGTCAAAATGGGTGGGTTTCATGAGCACCGAACGCAGGCAGGTGACGGTGTCGCGATCGCGCTTGATGTTGGGCGGGAGGTTCTGAAACAGTTGGAGCGGCAGATCCGCTAAGGCCAGATGTAAATCTCGGTTGGCAGCGGCTTCGAAAATTCGGCGCGAAAGCAGTGACGTGGCGCTCACACTTTCGGAGCGAATTGCAAAAATCAGTATGTCCAACTCTGGTGCGAATGGGGTGATGAAGCAGTCGTCGGCCTGCAATTGCTCATACAGCGCTCGCGCCGCTTCCCTGCACTTAGCTAAACCTTGAGCAAACTCGCCGTGCTTCGTAAGCGTCAACAACTTTTGCGTGGCCCATAAAGCTGCTGCTGCCGCACCGGGACGTGAGCATTCCAGACTGATCTCGCCGAGATGCAAGTCGGTCGAGGTGAAATACGTGTAAGGAGAATTGTGTTTGTACCAGCGGCCGACTGTGGGGTCCTTGAACAAAATGCAACCGCATCCATAAGGCTGGAGACCATGCTTATGAGGATCAATGGCAATGGAGTCAGCTTCACCCAGCGCGGCGAAAGCTTTCTGGGTATCCGGTTGTAGATTTTCGACGAGCGTAAAATATCCGCCGTAGGCAGCGTCGGCGTGAATGCGGAAATTGTATTTCTTGCGCAGGGCTACGATTTCATGGAGCGGATCGACGGAGCCTGTTGCGGTGGTTCCCATGGTCACCACGACGGTCCCTACGCCCTGTTGCTTTAGACGTTTTTCAAGAAGTTTCAAATCGATACGTGCACGCGCGTCAGACGCAATCGTTTCGAAGGGCAACTGCAAAACTTTGCTGATGCGCTGGTGTGTGTAGTGCGATTGGGAGCTGGCCAAAATTGTTTTGCCCGGCGCTGACTGGCCGGCCACCCACAAAGCCTCGAGGTTGGCCATCGTTCCACCGCCACATAAATGGCCGAGAAATTTTGTCCAGCCAAACATGGCGGCGAGTTGAGCGACTGCTTCTCTTTCCATGGCCGACGTGGCGCGGCCGCCATCCAGCGCATGATTGTTCGGATTGATGGTCATGGCCAAGGCATACGCAAGTTGAGCGATCGGGTGCGAAGGCTTCAACATCTGGCCGGCGTACAAAGGATGAAAATAGGGGTAATTGTCGCGCAGACGTTGCGCAGTTGCGGTGAGTACGTCACCGAGGCGCTCAGAACGTGGGTCGGCGTTTTTAAATTCAGGGAGATTTTGGAAACCTTGGTTCAAGGTTAGCAAGGCGTTCGACAGAAATTCGAGATACTTACCATTCAGGAGTCCCGATTTCTTTTGGGTGGTCGATTTGTGAGAAGTGGGTGATTTAGAAGAGGATTTACTCGCTGATGCCTTACGCATACTGATTTTTCTTACTGCCAGACTTTGTTGAGTTGCCCAGCGACTCGCAACAATTCAAGTTGTGCCTGTTGGCGCGCGAAGTTGGCATCCAGATAAGCCATCCAACGTTCGTTCTCGCTGAGGCGCGCTTTTTCCACTTCGCGGAGATTTAATTTGCCTTCAGAGTATTGCGATTGGAATACGGCAACGTCCTGCTGCGCTAGTTGCAATTCCAGGCGCGCGACTTCTTTTGCGGCATCTTTTTCGCGGACATTTCGCGTCTTCTGCCGCACATCCGCGGTAACTTCGATTTTTTTATTGCTCAGGCTGGCCCTGGAGGCTTCCAGATTTACGTCCGCAAGACCTATGTTTGCTTTGGTACGCGCGCTGAAGAGCGGCATGTTCACCTGAACACCGGCGTTGTAATTATTCCTCTGAAAGGTCTTGAAGAATTGATCGTAATTGTTGAACCTGCCGAGCAAACTGTACACGCTCACGAGTTCGAGGGTCGGAAAATAACCGCGTTTCTCGCCTTTGAGGCGAAATTCCTTGGCGCGCACATCGGCCTCGGCCAGCCGCAGGCTGGTGTTATTTTGCATGGCCATGGCCACCAGAGTCGCGCCCTCTTGTTCGGCTTGGCCAGGCAAGTCTTCGGGCAAGACCTCTATCGGCGAATCGGCTGCAAGACCAATTTGCGCGCGAAGAAATACTTCCAACTCATCCTGGCGTCCCTCCAACAGCAAAATCCGTTGCACTACTTGCGCTTTAGTCAGCTGCGCGCGGGTGACTTCGATGGACAATTCAAAACCTTCGCTTTCTCTTCCGGCGGTCACTTGCAAAATTTTGTCGGCGCTTGCCTGTTCGGCGCGCAGCAAATCCAGCGAGTGGCACACTTTGCCAAGTTCGAGAAAGGCCATCGCAGTGCGGACGATGACGTTATCTCTCACTTCTTCCAGCGCAATTTTCTGCGATCTGGCCTGCTCCTGCAGCTCTTTGGCCTGGCCGCGCAAAGGCTCGTTCAACACCTGCTGCGTATAGGTGACATTAAAAATAGCCGGAGCCCGGCCACCGGGCGTTTCCGGAATCCCGTAGGTATATCCGAGGCCGGAACCTGTATACAGATTCGGCAGGAATTCTGCTCTGGTGATGAGCGCCGAATGATCGGACAAACGTGATTGAATCTTTGCTAATTGAAGGTCTTTACTGTTCTGGAGAGCGAGTTCAATGGCGCGTCGCAAAGTGAGAGCGGGAACATTTTGCGTGGGTGTCGATTGTCGCGCGGAATCGTCCGCAGTTTCCTGCGCGCGAGTGTTCAACGCCAACATAGTTCTCACATTAGCAGCGTTTTGCGCATAACAGGCAGCAGGCCCAAATAGCCCCAGTGCGACAATCGCAGATGTTCGCATCGCAATCCCGGTTCGCTGTGGCAGGCTAATTTGTCGAATCACATTTGCACCTCATTCGCACCAAGTTTGTTTTCAATGGCCCCTTTTTCAATCGTAAGCCTTCACTCGTAGCGCAACGACTCGATGGGCTGTAGTTTCGCTGCCTGGCTGGCCGGCAAATATCCGAAGAAAAGTCCCGTCGAGCAGGACACCACGAATGCCACAATCACGCTGGTGGGTGAGATAGGCACGCGCAAGTTTCCCGGTATCAGGGGTTGAATGCTTACGGGGATGGCCAAGCCGATCAAAATTCCCAGTACGGCGCCGCCGCCACTGATCAAAAACGCTTCAATCAAGAATTGATAGAGAATTTCTTTGTAAGCTGCACCGATGGCCTTGCGAATACCAATTTCGCGGGTGCGCTCTTTCACGGTGACCAGCATGATGTTCATGATGCCGATGCCGCTGATTAACAGCGCAATGGCCGCGATCACCAACAGTACCACTGTTAACGCCAACGAGATGGTTCTGGCCGCGCCCAATATCGCCACGAGGGTTTGCACATCGTATTCCGCATCCAGGGGGTGCCTGCTCTTTAGCAATTGGGTCATTTCGCGTTCGACATTGGCCACTGCTTCGGGACTTATTGCCTGCGCATACAACACCCGCAAAACGTCTTCGCCGGTGTAGTACTTCATCAAACCCAGGGGAATTATTACCGACTCTTTTTGAATTTCAGACAGTCCGAAGGTGGCCACACGCTCGCGAAAAACTCCAATCACTGTGAATGTCAATTCACCCATGCGAATCGGACGCCCGATGGGATTTTCCAATCCAAAGACGCGCTCGGACAATTCCTTAGTGATGAGGCAGACTTTTCCGCGCGCTTCCATGTCCTCGGCATCAAAATAACGTCCGCGATAAATCAGCAGCCGGCGAATGGTCTGGAAACCTTGCGTCACGCCAATTAGATTTACGGGGCGTTCAATCCCACTTACCACCACAGCCATGGGCAATTCACGCGTCCCGGCCACCTCGAGTACGCCCGGCTCAGCTCTCATAGCGCGCATATCGTCCATAGTGATTTCATGGCTAAGTGGTTCTGATCTCCCTGGTGCGTGCACCATTTCTGCCCACACCAGATTTGAGCCCACGCCTTCAATTTGCGAAATTACGAATTTCTTGCTGGTCAAAGCCACGGTAACCAC
>Ga0193729_1001303_pt1 | contig 12802 bp, 6 predicted proteins | sample U1c2metaG_FD_143036 | JGI IMG/M metagenome (GOLD analysis project Ga0193729, IMG submission 143036) | Soil microbial communities from a riparian zone of the East river system, Colorado, United States - U1c2 | ecosystem: Environmental > Terrestrial > Soil > Riparian zone | place: USA: East River... | reverse complement strand
TCCATCCAGAATGAAAGTACCAAGAGAGCGGTTATCCTTCGCGAATTCGCGCTCACCCTGAAGAATGTTAATCTCAACACTCGGCTGATTGTCAGTTGCGGTTGAGAAGACCTGACTCTTCTGAGTTGGGATCGTTGTATTGCGCTCAATCATACGGGTAAAGACGCCACCCAATGTTTCAATACCAAGTGAAAGTGGGGTCACGTCGAGCAGCAGGACGTCTTTGACATCTCCAGTGAGCACACCAGCCTGGATGGCAGCACCGATAGCAACAACCTCATCAGGGTTGACGCCACGGTTTGGCTCACGATCGAAGATGCGGCGCACCAGCGTTTGCACAGCAGGCATACGAGTCTGACCACCAACCAGAACGACCTCATTCACATCTGCAGGGCGAACATCGGCATCCGAAAGCGCCTTGGTCACCGGGATGCGCGATTTCTCAATCAGATCCTCAACCAATTGCTCCAGTTTTGAGCGTGCGAGCGTCATCACAAGATGCTTGGGACCACTGGCATCTGCAGTGACGAAGGGGAGGTTGATTTCTGTCTGCATCGAGCTAGAGAGTTCTTTCTTGGCCTTCTCTGCCGCCTCTTTCAAGCGTTGCAAGGCCATACGATCCTGTGTGAGGTCGATCCCTTGCTCTTTGCGGAACTCAGTGGCCAGCCAATTGATAATGCGCTGGTCGAAGTCATCACCACCTAGGTGGGTATCACCATTGGTACTTTTCACTTCGAAGACGCCATCGCCTAATTCCAGGATCGAGATATCGAATGTACCGCCACCCAGGTCATAGACTGAAATGCGCTCGTCCTTCTTCTTATCAAGGCCATAGGCCAGAGAGGCAGCGGTTGGCTCATTGATGATACGTAGCACTTCCAGGCCAGCAATCTTGCCGGCATCTTTTGTCGCCTGACGTTGAGCATCATTGAAGTAAGCCGGAACAGTGATCACAGCCTGCATGACACGTTCGCCCAAGTAAGCCTCAGCATCGGTCTTGAGCTTCTGCAGGATCATTGCCGAGATCTCCGGTGGGCTATAGGCTTTCCCTTGAACCTCGACCCACGCATCACCATTATTGGCACGAATGACCTTATAGGGAACCAGTCGTTTGTCGCGCTCGACTTCCGGGTCATCGTATTTGCGCCCCATAAAGCGCTTAATTGAAAAGACAGTGTTTTCAGGATTGGTGATAGCTTGACGTTTTGCGACTTCGCCGACAAGCCGCTCACCATTCTTATTAATTGCCACGATCGATGGTGTGGTGCGGGCCCCTTCTGCATTAGGGACGACAACAGGCTCGCCGCCTTCCATTACCGCAACACAAGAGTTCGTTGTTCCAAGATCGATACCAATAACTTTTGGCACAGTTGCCTCCTAAAAATACCTAATAAATTACCGGGTTACTCACCACCATAAACATCAGCTAATAGTTCATTCATGACTTGGGCCATGTAGCGTACTACAGCAATAGCACGCCCATATTGCATACGTGTAGGACCAACTATTCCCAGCAGCCCGCCAATCTTGCCTTTCTGTCCGTAGCGTGCAAGGACCATACTGACATCTTTCATCTCATCCCATTGGTTTTCCCCACCGATGAGCACTTGTACCCCATCCGCGGAAGGGAGTTGCGCAGCGAGTGCTGGTAAAATGCGCTTGTGTTCCAGCTCATCCATCACTTTGATAACGCGCTTGTGCTCGGTCTCTTCCATCATCTTGCGAATGCGCTCGACCCGCTCATCCTCAGGTTCTAAGTGCACAGTTGAAGTTGGATGAGACTGATCTAGCATATTCACGACATCTACACCATAGAAGTCATCTACTTGTATATCACTATGCTGCTCTAAAATACGCACAAGTGCATTCACAATTACTCGTTCTACAGGAATAGGATCATATGTGATCAACCAATCATTGATTTCAACCGCTGTCTTATTCTGGATCAGTGGATTGAGTTGCGCCGTGATAGAGGTTAAGTCTTCCTGAAATGTCTGTGTATCTAAGAGCAATCGTTGCTGCTGCACAGTGCCATCCGTCAGGACGAAGACTATATGAGCAGAAAAGTCAGTAACGGAGAGCACCTCGACGTGTTTGAGCCTCCCTTCGCTGGAACGTGGGGGCGTCATAACCGCGCCGCTATTTAGCAGGCGTGCCATCACCGAGGCTGTCAGCCGTACCCATTGATCCAGCTGATCCTGCACCTGGTAAAAGAGGTGGCGGATCAAACGCTGCTCATCTAGCGCCAATGCCGATTCCTGCATCAGATGCTCGACAAAGTAGCGATAGCCAAGATCAGTTGGTACACGGCCAGCAGAGGTGTGTGGCTGGTTAATCAGATCGAGTTCCTCCAGCCCTGCCAATTCATGACGAACTGTGGCGGAGCTGAACGGCAACCCATATTTGCGTACGAGCGTTTCAGATGCTACTGGAGTAGCATTGTGAATATACTCTTCAACCAATGCACGCAAGATCTCTTGTTTACGAGGGCTCAGTGGTGCCATTTTCTTTGTTTGTTTCAATCCTCAATCGTCGGTTTTAACCCTCAATCGTCGTACTGTATCTTTCTGGCATGACTCTTAATGACTCTGCTTGGATGATACGACATTTGTAGGTCACGATTGCTAGCAATCTCTCTACGAGATTGCAAGTACAGCATAGCACTCGCAGCGGGAGATTGTCAAGTGTTAGCAGAGTCGGTAGGAAATTTGCTAGCTAGTTTGCGACCTGTGAAATTGTAATTGCACAAAATAAAAGGTTAATAGTTCGACTATTGACCGTTATTTGCATTATTATTGCCATTTCCATTAAAAAATGGATTGTTAGTATCCCCATTATTATCGGTATTAGGCGCAAGTCCGGTCTGTGTTGGCTCTTCACCATTAATCATCCAATCGCAGTTGTCTCCACCCAGCAGTCCAGTAGCGCTAGAGGTGCAGACTGTCCTCACTCCCGAGGGAGGAACAAAGGTTTGCTGCTGAGCAATGCCTAATTCTTGGGCGAATCTCGTAGGGTCATAATTCTGCGGACATGGGACGGTTGGATATGTTGGGGAGGGGCAGGTACCAGCCAGTGTTTCGGTAATACTGTGCCAGATCGGTGCAGCACCTACAATACCCAGTGTGCCTGCGGCCATGGCCTGATTATTAGCATTGCCGGACCAGACACCCACAACCACATTGGGTGTATAACCCATGGTCCAGGTATCTTTTGGACCATCAGTGGTGCCGGTCTTTGTTGCTACTGGGTGCTGGCATTCATCGGTACTTTCATACTGACAAAGTGGATCGATATCCCAAAATGAGAGGTCATGATCACCACTAAACTCGGGGGTACGATCCTGCTCGTCAATGAGTACTGAGGTCATAAGATAGGACACCTGCTGTGAAAAGACCATTTGCACTGGGGGATGGTTTGAATCGTAGTGAAACAGGTTATGCCCATAGTTATCCCAGATATCCAGAATGCCTTGCGGAGGCACACGCTCACCTCCATTGGCGAAGGTCTGGTAGCCACTGGTCATCTGCAGCACAGTGGTATTTTGAGTGCCCAGAGCCCAGGACACACCGAGATTCTGAACTTGGTTCAGCCCGAGGCGGTGCACCGTCGTAAGCACATTGTTTGGCCCAGCATATTGCATCGCTCTCACTGCGCCGATGTTTTGTGATTGGGCAATCGCCGTCCTGACTGTGGACTGTCTATTTCCACCATAGTGATTTGGGTCACCAGTCGCGCTATAGTCGGGAGGGTGATATATAGCAGAATCCGTGATTGATGTTCCGGCTGGAGCACCGTTCGGAAAGTATGTTCGTATGTCAGGAACAACCGTACCTGGATACCAGCCCATCTCAAAGGCTGTGGCATAGACAAAGGGTTTGAACGATGAACCAGCTGGTCGTCCCGCTGGTGTCCCATCGGCATTGGGTGGTGGATCGGCAGCATTGTACTCACCTCCAACCATGGGATCGGGATTGTTATAGTCGGCACTGCCATTCATTGCCAGGATCTCACCATCGTGGGCATTCATCACCACCACGGCAGCATCATGGATATTGTGTGCTGTATCTATTGGCGTCGTATCGGCGAACCAATGGAATTCTGGCTGGGTCAGGTGAAAGTCCACCGTTGACTCTACGTATTGTTCCAGATTTGCATCGATGGTTGTCCGGATATTGAAGCCTCCCGTTATAAAGGGAACAACTCCCTGGTTGGGATCTCCATTGCCTAGCACAGTCTCGACTTGATGAATAACCCAGTCCACAAAGTGCGGAGCACGTTTGAAATGCTGATAGGGCGTAAACGTCATCTTCGCCGTCATGTCTTCTGCTTGTTGCGCTATTGCACCAGTAACAGTCCCTAAGCCCTGAACCGATACGTTCAGCTTTATCATCTGTCCCAATACATACTTCTGTCGATTCAAGGCATTCTGCAAGGCTTCACTACCGCCAGCAGGATAATAGCTAACCGGATTCTGTGGTAAACCTGCTAACAGTGATGCTCGTGCTAGACCTAGTAGTGGATCATGCTTGTTAGTCTGCTGGTTCAGATCTAGCAGAGCAACGCCAGGAGTACACTTAAAATTCTGGTCACACTGAGGCATGAGATGGAAATATTCTTCTACCGCAGACTCAATTCCCAGATCCAAGGGACCAAAACTGGCCACGTTGAAGTACATCTGCAGGATTTGCTGCTTGTTATATTGCTGTGTCAAACCAATTGCCAACACAGCTTCGGCCGCCTTGCGGTTGAGTGACACTTCTTTGTTCCCTGTCAGGTTTTTGACCACCTGCTGTGTGAGAGTACTACCCCCACTCTGCACCGCGTCGTGCTGCAAAAATGTGACACTTGCGCGGAGGATACCCTCCAGATCAATGCCAGAGTTGGTCCAGAAAGAGGGATCTTCGGCAGAGATTATCGCATCACGCATAACCTGCGGTACATCGTCGTAGGTTACACGGGTACGTCGTCCACCTTGTTCAGCGTTATCATATGCATCATAGAGCACAGTCATGTTCCGGTCATAGATACGTGTGGTTTGTGAGAACATCTGGTGGGCTATTTGTTGCACTTGGGGTAACTGGCTCTGGTAATAACTATACCCATATGCTGTTCCCGAACCAGTGATGATCACAAGTAATAGCGCTAGTGTGATCAAAATACCAGACCAGATGCGGCCAGCTTTGGGTTGCGTACGGTCCAACCGTTGTCGTCGCTGACGCATCATCATCGTAAGACGCAAGGTACGCGAACGTTTCCATCGTTTCGATCGCTCGGGCAAGGGAGCGCTTAGTCCTGATACTGGAGCGGGATAACGTTCAATAGAAGGAGCTGATGGCTGTATAGCTTGGTCTGCTAGAGCTGCCATCTTGCCGGTCCAGCCACGCATTACCTGTATAGTGTTAGCAACCAGATTATATATCTGGCCTGACACATCCCGCGGACGCTTCGGGATAAGACTTGGTCGTTGAGGCGATGCGAGTCTTACCGACAGAGACGGCGACGAGTTTTCCTTTGCAGCAGGGCCAATTCCAAGAGGTTGCTGATTCAATTGCTGGCCTTTTAGTTGTTGTGGCTGCTCTCCAGAATTGCTTATTAAGCTATCTGCAGGCACAGACAGATTGTTCTTATCTTGTTGTAGTCTTTTATCACTCATAAAAACAGAAACCTCTTGTTTCCACATGACGGACGGACGCGCTAATGATATTTGACAAAATAATCCAGCCAGAATTGCAGCCCTACCCCTCCCCCACGGACGCGCTGAAGCGGGTCCGTACGTTGACTCGGGCTAAAGCCCTCCTCACAAGCAGGACAGCGGTAGCGTCCTGTGCCCGCTTCAGCGGGCCGTATCATGGGGTAGGGACCCGCTTTAGCGCGTCCGTTGCATTCCCCAATCATCGCCGTACTAATTAGTCAACGATCATAAGCGGGTCCCTACACTTTCAGGCGCTGAAGCGCTCAACACGTGGCCCGATTTATCGAGCGAGAACGTACGGACCAGCTTTAGCGCGTCGGTTAGTTACCCCCATTAAATGGTCCATTGCCGTTATTGCCCCCATTGTTATTCCCGTTATTGTTGTTGGTGGGTGGGATGCCAGCCTGAAGCGGCTCTGTACCATCAATCACCCAATCACAATTGCCGCCGCCTAGGAGGCCATTGACACTGGAGGTACAGGCTTGATGCACTCCAGAAGGGGGAACAAACGTTTGCTGTTGACCAATGCCCAGTTCTTGAGAGAGCGTAGCAGGATTGTAGTTCTGTGGGCACGGGACAGTTAGATACGTCGGGGAAGGACAAACACCATCCAGCGTTTCCGTAACGCTGTGCCAGATCGGCGCAGCACCTACAATACCCAATGTTCCTGGGTTCATACTCTCATTATTGGCGTTGCCAGACCAGACTCCCACAACTACATTAGGTGTGTAACCAATAGTCCAAGTATCTTTTGGACCATCAGTGGTACCTGTTTTTGTGGCTACCGGGTGCTGGCAAGCCTGATAATTCCAGATACAAGTCGAATCAATATCACCAAACGAGAGATCATGATCAACACCAAACTCACCCGCACGATCCTTCTCGTCAATGAGCACCGAGGTCATCAGGTAAGATACCTGAGGAGAGAATATCGGTATTGTTGGCGGATGGGTTGGATCGTAGTGAAACAAGCTATGTCCATAGTTATCCCAGATATCCAGAATGCCTTGCGAAGGCACACGGTTGCCGCTATTAGCGAAGGTCTGATACGCATCTACCATCTGCAGTACGCTAGCATTTTCTGTGCCCAAGGCCCAAGATATACCAAGATTCTGCTCCTGTGTCAGTCCTAGGCGATGAACCGTCGTAAGCACATTGTCCGGTCCGGCATATTCCATCGTTCTCACAGCACCGACGTTTTGTGATTGGGCAATCGCTATCCTGACCGTAGACTGTGCATTTCCTCCATAGTGATTCGGGTCACCATGAGAGCTATAGTCTGGAGGATGGTACAGAGTAGTCCTCTGCGCTCCTGCCGATGCGCCATTCGGGAAGAATGTTTGTATATCAGGAACGACCATACCTGGATACCAGCCCATCTCGAAGGCTGTGCCATAGACAAACGGTTTGAAGGTTGAACCAGGCCCTCGTCCCGCTGGCGTTCCATCGGCATTGGGTGGTGGGTCTGCAGAATTGTACTCGCCACCGACCCGTATGTCTGGATTATGATAGTCGGCACTGCCATCCATTGCCAGGATCTCACCCGTATGGCTATTCATCACCACCACGGCCGCATCATGGATATTGTGTTCCACATCTATTGGCGTCTCGTCTCCATAGTAATGAAATTCCGGCTGTGTCAGATGAAATTTCACGGCGGCTTCCACGTAGTTCTCTAAATTCGTGTCGATGGTAGTACGAATATTGAAGCCTCCGGTTAGAAAAGGCACAATTCCCTGGTTTGGATCTCCATTGCCCAATACTGTCTCGACCTGATGGATCACCCAGTCTACAAAGTGTGGGGTCTGTTTGTTACTTTGATAGGGTGTAAATGTCGTGTTAGCCATCAGATCTTCTGCTTTTTGAGCAATATCGGGTGTGATAGGCCCCAGACCCTGGACTGACATATTCATCTGTATCATTTGGCCCAGCACATACTGCTGACGTGCCAGAGCTTGTTGCTTGGACGCATCACCACCTGCGGGATAGTAGGTAACTGGGTTCTGCGGCAAGCCCGCTAATAGTGAAGCCCGTGCCAATCCTAGCAATGGATCATGTTGATTGGTTTGCTGATTCAGATCCAACTCGGCAATGCCAGGAGTACACTTAAAATTCTGGTCACACTGAGGCATCAGATGGAAATACTCTTCTACTGCAGACTCGACTCCAATATCCAAGGGACCAAAACCAGCCACGTTGAAGTACATCTCCATGATTTTCTGCTTGGAGTATTGCTGTGTCAAACCAACCGCTAGCGCAGCTTCGGGAATCTTACGATTGATCGTCTCTTGAGCATTACCAGTCAAGTTTTTGATTACCTGCTGGGTGAGAGTACTACCGCCTCCTTGGATTGAGTTATTATGTTGAAAATAGGAAAGGGCGGCACGGGTAATGCCCTGTGGATCGACACCGGAGTTTGTCCAGAAGGTGTGGTCCTCGCTGGCAATCATCGCATCCTGCATCACCTGTGGTATTTCTTCATAGGTCACAGGAGTACGGCGCCCGTTGCTATCATATGCATTATAGAGCAGGCTCATGTTCCGGTCATAAATATGCGTGGTCTGTGTGATCGTGTTGAGCGCGAGTTCTTGTACTTTCGGCAACTGGCTCTGGTAATATGCATAGCCGTAAGCTCCTCCTGAGGAACTAAGAAGTACTGCCAGTGCGGCCAAAGTAATGCCAATAGTATACCAGATGCGCCCAGTGCTAGAGTACCAGCGCTCGCGCCGCTTGCGCATTATCATCATAATGCGCAAGGTTCGTGAACGCTTCCACGGCTCCGCAGCCTGTTCAGGCATTGCCGTAGCAGGAGAATGCAAACGCTCCATATAGGGAGCAGGTGGTTGCATACTGTAGCCTGCCATCGCTGCCATTTTATTAGAGATTACAGAGAGCTTCCCAGACCAGCCGCGTATAGTCTGAAAGGTATTGCCTACCAAGCCAGCTGACCTATTTGCAGGCGGATACTGTCCACCATTGGCCACTAGAAAGTTCTGCTGGTTCTGCCCGTCTCGTTGTTGTGATACAAGACCTGAACCTGTGGGTGAAGGTCTATTCATTCCCGTTGCAGGTCCCGGACCTGGAGGCTGATTATTTTGCTGAGCTGGCTGCGCCTGCTGTGATGGCAATCGGCTATAACTACTTAACAGACCTCCCATCCCCGGAGGAGGATTATTCTCTGAACGGTGATTATTTACTGGTTCTTGCTGCCAACTATTACTCATAAATCTTACCCTCTTGTCGACCTACGAAGTGTGTATTGTTGTATTTGCCGATCATCGATCAATAACGGAATTTACATCTATCTATACTCTTTTTAGGCAACACATCTAAGTGTGCAGACTCTTCCAACATGATCACTCCTATTGAGAGAGTTGGTCACTACTATAACGGATGCCATGACACACGCTAACATAGGTCACCCTTTGGGGGGATAGCATTGGGACATTCCAAATGAAAAAGGCACCCCGGTGAGAGGTGCTTTTTTCATTTGCATCAAAAATCACAAAATTGTCCCTCTTTCTTCCTAGACAAGCAAATCTCCTGTCAGATATGCTTGTAACAAGTACTCTGGATGAGGTTCTCATGGCAGTGACGTCTATGCCTGTTCAATCTTTTTGAGAAACCTGCTCTCAGATGTTCTCTTGGGTGAGAGAAAAGGAGACACGTATGAGAAACGTTTACCTTAACAAGCTCAGTACATCAGTGGTAGCCAAAGGTCTTGGTCTGTTTGCTGTGGCGATTTTTGCTGTGGCTTTCTTTGCCTTCCCCTTAGGGGCTTTTGCAATATGTGAGCTGAACGGGGCTGAATTCACACCCCTATACATTGTCCACCAAGCCACTATACTTCCGCAACTTGAGAAGAATCCTAATAGTATTCCCAAGTCCATTCCCGTGACTCCCTTCACAAAGGGTGCCACGCTCTTTCCTGGAGACTATGCTGTGGGCTATGCCATAAAACAAAGGGATGATGGCACGGTTGGCCCTCCTAACAAAGCTTTTGTCACTTGCTTCGTACAAGAAAACAAATGCATGCCCGTTGACGACGCTGGAAGCATGGTCTGGGACCTGAAGACAAGTGCTCTAAACTTTGGCAAGCACCAAGATGTAGACGGTGACAGCAAGCACAACTAGCCGCTATTTGGTCAAAGCTATCTCCCTCTCCCTTCCCTAATGGATGCGATAAAATCGGGTCCTATAGTTGCCTGCGTTCCTACACTTCCTCAGAAAGTGTTTGGTTAGCCTGAGAGGCCGATCGAGACGACATTGAGCTTAGTATAGACGGTCATAAGTGTGTTCCGAGTTTGCTATGGTAGATGACCTCATAATGAGAGGGTCAACTCGAATTGGAAAGGAAGTATAGCATGCAAAAGGTCAGCATACCCCAACGGCTAAAGAAAATACAGGTATCAGAAGTATCGCAGAGCATATCGAAACTGAAACTCATGAAATTGGCCTTTCCAATTCTTGCTCTGCTTGTGATTGGAGGAGTAATATTCATAGCAGAACAACCCATTGCTAATGCGACGAGCACCCAAAACATCACTAGCAATGATATCGGCTTCAACCCACCAAATCTTTGCCAAAGTCGGCATCCCATCAATCCAAACCCACGAAACGGTCCCACTGGGCCCCTTGGGAAAGCTTTGTCTGGTGCACAGTTCAATAACGCGTCGGATGGGTCAGATGTGTATTGTAAAACTGCCCCACCAAAGAATCCTTATTATCAGGATACAAAGGATCATCATTACAAGCGGGGTAATGACCACCTTAATGCATTTAAGATCGCAGGTCAACTCACGAAATCCAGTTTCGATCAGTTCTGTCAAACGAGCCTAGGTGTCAGTGGTGGTCCGAAAGGTGGTGGAGCACACAGAGATGGCAATAATGTCTACTCTTGGCAATGTCATAGGCAATCGGGTGATGCGGGTATACCCATAGAGGTGAATAATGTATGTCACCATCAATTCGGTGCTCAAGCGGCGCGATCCCGTCTCAACTATTATTGGAGTGGGAATCCTCAGATGTGGGAATGCCTTTCCCAGGCAGAGAATTTAGGTGACATTAACCTAGACCAGTACTGTCGCGATGTGAAAGATAGGAACGGCAACATCCTCTATTCGAAGTCCATGTGGGGCAGTACTGCCTATGACGGCTTCTGTCAAGCTAAAGATTCTAAAAGTGACCAAAGTGGTACAGGTGGAAATTCTGTGAAATTCGACACCATGCTTGATGTTTGTCAATGGCAATATCCCCAGTATCAGTATATCATCGATATCTTGATTACTTACCAGGACAGAACGAGTTGGAAATGTTGGGGTAATAAGGACTCTTTGGTTCTGCCAACCCTGCAAGCTCCAACCCCGCAAGCTCCAACCCCACAAGCCCCAACCCCGCAAGCCCCTAACAACAAGGTAAATGTACTTTAAACCTTGACAACCAACAAAGAGAAGGTACTACAAGCCCCCACCACAGCATGCATAACACAGCAAAATCATGTACAATAGGGATTGCTATTCTTACGACTGCTGACTAGGAGATTGATAGATGTTTCCACGACATGTCCGCATCTTAAAAGTCTTTCTCTTCATATGTATAGTTTTAAGTATATCACTTCTAAATTATTCTCCTGTCACGCGAGCTGTCGGCGATCCTATTCAGGTAGGCTCCCGCAGCAATGCCTTGACGTTTCCCAAAGCCATTGATTTCAAGATCAGTGTCCACGACAGCAGCAGTTCTCTTACCCAGGCGACCATTTACCTCACGTACAAAGGGTTCGATTACCAACAATCCCATCAGGTGAACGCTACGCGTGCTGGATCAGCATACACATTCCAGTGGCACGATGATTTGACAGCGAGTGGAGACCAGTTCCCTCCAGTTGGTACGCAAGTTAGTTATTATTGGACTATTGCTGATGCTGCTGGCAATAGTTATACTGATCCCTCGCAGACTGTAGACATCGTAGACAACCGTTTCAACTGGCAACACCTCTCAAAAGGGTTCTACCAGGTCAACTGGTATGACCGTGGGACAGACTTTGGTCAGATGGTTCTTGGGAAAGTAGATACCGATATCCAAAGTATCAGCCATAACCTAGGTGGAGGACTGAACCACCAGATTAACTTCTGGGTTTATCAAAGTGCCAACGATTTTCAGGGCTCTTTGCCACCTAATGTTCACGAATGGGTAGGAGGCATTGCCTTCCCATCTGTATCTGAGGCCTCTATTGTCGTCCAGTCAGCCGACGACGACACCCTCCAGCGGGATATGCCACATGAATTGACGCATCTTCTTTTTCACCAACTCATCGTGCCGGGAGTAGCACCGACCTGGTTTGACGAGGGATTGGCGGTTTACAACCAGAACTATCATGAAAGCGAGATGTTAGTACGGTTCAAAACAGCTCTCAATAACCATAATCTACTGCCGCTAAACAGCATTGCCCAAGATTTCCCAGCTGATGCCGATAAAGCGTATTTAGCTTATGCACAGAGTTGGCAACTGGTAGACTATATGTACCGGGCATTCGGATTGCAAAAAATGGCTGCGCTAATCCATAATATGGATACCCCCAATCAAGGATTTGATGCAGATATGCGTCAGTCCTTCGGGCTAGATGTCGCGCATCTGGAGAATCAGTGGCATCTCTCACTTAACCAGCCTCCTACACTCTCAAAAGATCAGATGCTAGAGCCATTGCCAGCGCCGCAGCCGCCGTCCAATCCATACGACAGGAGAACTATTATTCTCCTCCTGTTGGGTGTACTGCTTGTAGTAGTCGCGTTGCTTGGTCTGAGTGGCATAGTATCATATCAGCGCCGAGTAAGACAAATGGCATTACTCGGTTATCAGGCACAGAATCCTCCGCAGAGTATCTTTGCAGGTCAGAAATGGCTACGAAATAGGTTCCCTCAGATACCCTATCCGCCCCCAAGCAACTATCCACCCTCGAGCAACTATACATCACCATCGGCCTATAGACTACCGGAACAACCTCGCATGCCGGAACAGCATGTGCGACGATCTGAATATCCACGATTTCGATCCAGCCCACCGAGCCAAAGGAAATAGAATATAAGTAGACTGTCTCTTCAGCAAAAAACTTGC
>Ga0193729_1001302_pt1 | contig 12808 bp, 9 predicted proteins | sample U1c2metaG_FD_143036 | JGI IMG/M metagenome (GOLD analysis project Ga0193729, IMG submission 143036) | Soil microbial communities from a riparian zone of the East river system, Colorado, United States - U1c2 | ecosystem: Environmental > Terrestrial > Soil > Riparian zone | place: USA: East River... | reverse complement strand
ACCGACTTGGCCGTGCGTTCGAGCAACGAAAATCCAATTTCGTCTTCGAGGTCGCGGATTTGCCGGCTGAGCGCTGGCTGTGAGACATGCAGCTTCAGCGCTGCGCGCGAGACGTTTTCCATCTCGGCCACCGCCACGAAGTAGCGCAGGTGCCTCAGTTCCACGGCCCGTTAAGAGTATGTCTGTTAGTTATGCTGAGGCAAGAAACATAGTCTTTCTCAAGATCGACATGCCGGCGCGATCATGTCGGTATGAAGAATCAAGTACTGAAAGAGAAAAAGCTGCTACCGCCGGACGATCTGCAGCGCATATCGAAGGTAGTCAACCCCGACTCGGATCCGAATCTGCCACACATTGGTTTGGTCGGAGACACTTACACCATTGTGCTCTTGGGCAATGATACCAACGGCCGTTATTGTTTGATCGACATGCACGTTCCGCCGGGCGGCGGACCACCGCCACACCGACATGATTTCGAGGAAACCTTTGTCATCGTTGAAGGCGAAATCGAGGCCACGTTTCGCGGGGAAAAACGCGTGGTGAAGGCCGGCGACACAATTCACATTCCAGCCAATGCGCCGCATCAGTTTCACAATTCCTCTTCCGCCGCGGCTCGAATGCTTTGCATTTGCGCGCCTGCCGGGCAGGAAGAATTCTTTACGGAAGTAGGGACGCCGGTCGCAACGCGCATTACATCTAGTCCAAAGCTCGGCCAAGCAGCTCAGGAGGCATTCATCAAGAAAGTGCAAGAGCTTGCGCCGAAGTATCGAACCGAGCTGCTCAAAGGTTAGCGCATGCCGCGCGGACATCGAACAATGAAAGCGATTCGAATTCACAACTACGGCGGACCGGAGGTCCTCAAGTACGAAGATGCGCCCCGTCCGCAGCCACAGGCGGGCGAAGTTCTCGTCCGCGTCCACGCGGCGGGAGTGAACCCGATCGATTGGAAAATTCGTGAAGGCCACATGAAAGACATCTTCCCGGTTTCATTCCCGCTGATCTTAGGGTGGGACCTTTCCGGCGTGATCGAAGAAGTCGGATCCGGCGCGACCAGATTCAAAATCGGCGACGAGGTTTACAGCGTGCCTGATCCGACACGCAATGGCGCGTACGCTGATTATATCGTCGTTCGCGAATCAGAACTCGCGCTCAAACCGAACTCGCTTCATCACATCCGCGCGGCGGCCGTGCCTTTGGCGGCGCTGACCGCGTGGCAAGCGTTGTTCGACACCGCGCAATTGCAGCCAAGTCAGCGCGTGTTGATTCATGCCGGCAGCGGCGGAGTCGGTCACTTCGCCGTGCAACTCGCAAAATGGAAAGGCGCGGACGTTTTCGCGACGGCCTCTACTAAAAATCAGGACTTGCTGCGCAAGCTCGGCGTGGACGAGCCGATCGATTACACGCAGCAGCGATTCGAAGACGTCGCGCGCAAGATCGACATTGTGCTCGACACCATAGGCGGCGAAACGCAGGAACGCTCCTGGTCCGTTTTGAAAAAGGGAGGAAATCTCGTTTCGTTGGTCCAGCCGCCGTCGGAAGAGAAAGCGAAAGCGCTCGGCGTCCGCGCCGCATTTGTGGCTAGCCACCCGAGCGGTGCTCAACTGGCCGAGATCGCGAAGCTAATTGATTCGGGCAAACTCGCGCCGGTAATCGATCGTATCCTTCCGCTGAGCGAAGTGCGGCGGGCGCACGAGCTTAGTCAATCCGGCCACACTCACGGAAAAATCGTCCTGCGGGTCAAAAACGGAGACGGAACCTTGGAAAGGAAACAGTCATGATCGCGCGGGTAATTCTTCGTGAATTCGCGGAGAATTCGCGAATTTTTGCCGTGTTTGCGCCCGGCGCAAATCGAGCTCCACAATTTTTTTCCCCTCGTAAATCAGCGTTCCGGAACCTTGCTGGCATTCGATATGCGAATGCCGCCGCTAATGAAAGGAATCTCAACCCATGAAACCGATACCTGGAACATTGCAAGAAGGAGGAGCTGGATTTCAGACGACGCACTGGACTTTAGTTCTGCGCGCTCGACAAACTCAGTCGGAGATATCAGCTCAAAAGGCGCTTTCGAATTTCTGCGAAGCCTACTGGCCGCCGCTTTACGCGTTTTTGCGTCATCGCGGACACGCGTCACCTGAAGCGCAGGATCTTGTCCAAGGTTTTTTCGCCCATCTGCTCGAACAAAATACGTTGAGTCGCGCCGATCAGGAGAAAGGCCGGCTCCGCACATTTCTGCTCGGCTCACTCCAGAATTTTTTGTTCAACGAATATGATCGTGCCCACGCTCTAAAACGCGGCGGCGGTAAACAAATATTGTCGATCGACGAACATCTGCTCGAAGCGGAAGCGGCCATGATGGACACCGTTCATCTCAGCGATTCGCGCGCTTATGATCTGGCCTGGGCGTCAACAATCGTGAAACGCGCCTGGCAACAGTTGCAAGATGCGTTCGAGACGGAAGGCAAAGCCGAAACGCTTGAAGTGCTACGGCCGTTCGTAGCCGGCGGTGGAAAGACGCCACTCAGTCAGGAAGAAGCGGCCGCAAAACTTGGAGTTCCGATCGCGACTCTGCGAACGTGGCTTTCGCGGCTGCGTCAGCGCTATCGCGAAGCGCTGAGAACGGAAGTGGCGAATACGGTTTCCGATCCGGCCGAAGTCGATCAGGAGCTTCATTATCTTTATCAGATTCTGACAACATGAGCGCCGAACCTGAAATTCTTAACCGCGCATCAGCGGTCGTGCGCGGATCAAGGCTCCCCCTCGAACGAGATAGGAGGGACCCACTCTTCCGTGGCAGTTCAAAATCTACCAGAAGCACAGTGGGGATTGCATCGGCTCTAAACGAGAATGGGCGGATGTTAGCGCCTTCCGCCGGAAACCACTCGAACGGTACCGATGTGATTGAAAACGACATCGACCTGACGCGCGGTTCGGAATTAAATGGACAGCTCGCATTTACCGGTATGGAACGCGAACCAGCCGTTGGAACATGCGCGATCTGCGGACGACCGCTCACCCAAGTAGGTTCAAAAGGCGAATGCCTTCGTTGTCTCGCTGATCTCGGTTTTCTGAGCAGCAGTCAAGAACCAGGACAATCCGAAACGCCGCGGCGATTAACGCCGGGACCGCTGAAGTACGATCACTTTGAGGTCGAAGTTGGAGTGGACGGTTTTCCGATCGAGCTCGGCTCGGGAGCAATCGCGATTACTTATCGCGCACGCGACACGGTTTTGAATTCCGTCGTCGCTCTTAAAGTCATCGACCGAAAAGTTGCGAAGATGCCCGGCGTCCGGTCGCGTTTCCTGCGCGAAGCGCGCGCGGCCGCGCAAATCCGTCATCCGAACGTCGCGCGGGTGAGTCATTACGGCGAGCAAGACGGTGAGTGTTTCTATGTGATGGAGTTGGTCGAAGGCGAGACGCTCGAAGCCAAGGTTCGTCGCGAAGGTCCGATGCCGCTTGCGCTGGCGCTCGAAGTAATCGAACAAACGGCGCGCGCATTGGCCGCCGCGGAAGTGTGCGGTGTGGTGCACCGGGACATCAAGCCATCGAATATCATGCTGGAGTCGGATCCAGGCGGCTGTGCGCCCATTGTTAAAGTGATTGATTACGGCATCGCTAAAATCCTCAACCCGGAAGCGGAACGCGGTGCCGAAAAAACTCAGCCCGGTTTCATCGGAACGCCGGCCTTCGCCAGTCCCGAGCAGTTCGCTCCGTCCGAACAGATGAAGATCGATACGAGATCGGACATTTATTCGTTAGGCGCGACCTTTTGGTATTTGCTCTCTGGTCGGGTGCCATTTGTTGGCCGCACGCTCAACGACATTCGCTTAAGGCAGGCAGGGCCGTTACCCGTTGAACAGCTCAAGGGCGTCGACGTTCCGGCCCGAATTCTTGCACTACTCAAGTCGATGCTGGCTCCAGATCCCAAAGATCGCCCGCAGTCTGCCCGCGAACTCCTCTCCGAAGTCCACCGGTGCTACACAAAATTTAACCCTGAAGCGCGTTCGCGCCGCCGACGAGTCGTGTTCGCGGCGGCGGGAGCGACGTTAGTCATCGCGGCGATTGCAATCGGAGCTTGGCTGTACCAGCAGGCCCAATTCTCCGGCCAGTTCGAACGATCGATCGCGGTTTTGCCGTTCGAAAATCTTAGCGACAACACGGAGAACGCCTACCTGGCCTCGGGGATACAGGACGAAATCCTGACCCGATTATCAAAGGTTGGAGACCTAAAAGTGATATCGCGCAGCTCGATGCAGCATTACAAGAGCAAGCCTGAAAATCTGCGGGAGATCGCAAAACAACTTGGTGTTGCCCACGTTCTGGAGGGAAACGTCCAGAAGAGCGCCGACGGAGTGCGGGTGAACGTGCAGTTGATCAAAGCCGCTAACGATTCCCATCTGTGGGCCGATACCTTCGATCGCAAACTGACCGACATCTTTTCAGTGGAGAGTGAGGTGGCCAAAGCCATCGCCGAGCAGTTGCGAGCCAAACTCACAGGTGAAGAAGCTCAATCAATTGCGGCGACGCCGACCGACGACCCTCAAGCCTACGATGCATACTTGCGCGGTCTTGCTTATACATTGAAGAGTGGCGGCTTCGAACCGGCCAACGTTGTCCCGGCGCAGCAGTATCTTAAAGAAGCGGTGCGAATTGATCCGAAGTTCGCCCTTGGTTGGTCATTGCTATCGTCGGTTGATTCCGCCGGTTACATAACGGCAACTCTTCCACGAACCGTCGCCCTGCGCGATGAGGCGGGTAACGCAGCTGAAACCGCTCTTAGACTTCAGCCCAATCTTGGCGAGGCAGTATCGGCCAAAGGATTTTATCATTACGTCTTTTTAAAGGACTACGACACCGCCTTGCGTTACTTTGAGCAAGCGGCCCGACTGTTACCCAATGACAGCCGTGTTCCTGAGGCGCTGGCATTTGTCGAACGCCGGCGAGGTCGCTGGGAGCAAAGTCAGGCGTACTTCAACCGCGCCGAACGGTTAGACCCGCGCAACACTCGCATAATCGGCCAGCACGCAGTGCTATACAAAATGCTTCGTCGCTTTCCCGACGCTGTCCGCAAATATGAAGACGTTCTTAATATTACGCCGGACGATCCTCAGCCCGTTGCGCGTCAGGCCGCTATTTTTCAGGCAATGGGTGACCTTCCTCGGGCTTCCGCGCTCTTAACTCCACTTTATTCGAGAGCTGACGATGGCGGCACGATGAATACACAAGTCTACCAGGCGATTTTGGAGCGTCGCACGGCGCCAATCATTCCCCGGCTGAAAGAAATGCTCTCCAAGCCTGATTCAGCACCGGGCGATTCCGAGGACGACCTGCGTTTTTGGCTTGGCTGGGCACAGGACATTGCGGGCGATCGTGCCGGTGCGCACGAGAGTTGGACGCAAGTTAAGAATGAACTGGAATCTTCCCTTAAAGAACAACCCGAAAGTTATATCCTCATTGGAGAACTCGCGCTCACCGAAATGAAGCTCGGTGAAGACGCTTTGGCAATGACATTGGCCGACCGCGGGCTCTCCGCGAATCCGATTGAGAAAGACGCGGCTACTGGACCCTGGTCACTTGAGGTGTTCGCCCGAGTGACTGCCGCAACGGGCGATCACGACCGCTCCATCGCCGCCTTAAAGAAGTTACTTTCAATTCCGTACGAGGGGCCGTTACCTTCACATATCCCACTCACACCGGCGCTACTCAAACTCGATCCGATGTTTGACCCACTACGCAACGATCCGCGTTTCAAAGCGTTGACTGAGAGCTCCGCCGCGCCTGTCGCCGTCCATTAAAAGCAAACAACCGCGGATCGCGCGGATTTAGACAACCACAGTATCGACCTGCTGCCTAAGTTGGAGTTAAATACGTCGTCCACACTTAGCGGTATGGAACGCGAACCAACTGTTGGAACATGTGCGATTTGCGGACGACCGCTCACCCAAGTAGGTCCAAAAGGCGAATGCCTTCGTTGTCTCGCTGATCTAGGTTTTCTGAGCGACAGTCAAGAACCCGAAAAATCTGAATCAGGCCGGCGATTGACGCCTGGACCGCTGAAGTACCACCACTTCGAAGTTGAAGTCGGGGCGGACGGTTTTCCGATCGAGCTCGGCGCCGGAGCAATGGCGATAACTTATCGCGCGCGCGATACGGTTTTGAATTCCGTCGTCGCTCTGAAAGTCATAGACCGAAAAGTCTCTAAGATGCCCGGAGTCCGATCGCGTTTCTTGCGCGAAGCGCGGGCGGCCGCCCAAATCCGTCATCCGAATGTCGCGCGTGTCAGTCACTACGGCGAACAAGACGGTGAATGTTTCTATGTCATGGAGTTGGTCGAAGGCGAAACGCTCGAGGCCAAAGTGCGGCGCAAAGGTCCTCTGCCACTCGCGCTGGCGCTTGAAGTAATCGAAAAAACGGCGCGCGCGCTGGCCGCCGCGGAAAAGTGCGGCGTTGTGCATCGCGACATCAAGCCGTCCAACATCATGCTCGAATCGGATCCGAGCGGCTCGTTGATTGTTAAAGTCATCGACTACGGCATCGCTAAGATCCTCAACCCGGAAGCAGAACGCGGCGCCGAGCAAACTCAAACGGGATTCATTGGAACGCCAGCATTCGCCAGTCCCGAGCAGTTCGCTCCTTCCGAACAGATGAAAATCGACACGCGATCGGACATTTATTCGTTAGGCGCGACCTTTTGGTATTTGCTTTCCGGCCGTGTGCCATTTGTTGGGCGCACGCTCCGAGAAGTTGTGGCAAGACAGGCCGAGGAACTTCCGCTCGAGCAACTGAAGAATGCTCACGTGCCGGCGCGTGTGATCGCGCTCTTACAGTCGATGCTGGCTGTCGATCCAGCGAAGCGCCCGCAAACAGCGCGCGAACTGCTATCGGCAGTCCACGGCTGCTACACAAAATTCAGTACGGAAGCACGTTCACGCCGGAAGCGATCTATCATAGTCGCTGCCGGAGCGATTCTAGTTCTCGGTGCGGTCGCATTCGGAACTTGGCTGCATCAACGAGTACAATCTTCCGCTGAGATGGAACGATCGATCGCGGTTTTGCCTTTTGAAAACCGGAGCGAAGACAAAGCGAATGCGTACTTCGCCGAGGGCATCCAGGATGAGATTTTGACGCGCTTATCCAAGATCGCCGATTTGAAGGTAATCTCGCGCACTTCCACGCAGCATTACAAGAGCGCGCCGGAAAACCTGGCCGAGATCGGCAAGCAGCTTGGGGTTGCTCACATCCTGGAAGGAAGTGTGCAGAGGAGCGGCGACGGCGTGCGTGTGAACGTGCAGTTGATCAAAGCCGCTAACGATTCCCATCTGTGGGCCGATACCTTCGATCGAAAACTGACCGACATCTTTTCAGTGGAGAGTGAGGTGGCCAAAGCCATCGCCGAGCAGTTGCGAGCCAAACTCACCGGTCAGGAAGAGCAAGTCATCGCCGCTAAACCCACCGACAACGTCGAGGCTTACGATGCCTATCTGCGTGGTCTGGCTTATACACTGAAAGCGGGAACCACACCGGCCAATTCCCTTGCCGCGCAGAAATATCTCAGAGAAGCGGTGCGCTTGGACCCGAAGTTCGCCCTTAGTTGGGCGCTGCTGTCATTCGTGGATGCGCGCGGCTACCTTACGCAGGCTCTTCAACCGACCCTCGCCCTGCGCGAAGAGGCACGGCAGGCAGCCGAAACCGCGCTCACTCTTCAGCCCAATCTCGGCGAGGCCGTAGTGGCGAAGGGAAATTACCACTACTTCTGCCTAAAGGATTACAACACTGCAGTGCGTTACTTTGAGGAAGCGCGTCAGCTCATACCAAATAACAGCCGGATTCCTGAATCGCTGGCCTATATTGAGCGCAGGCGAGGCCAATGGGACCGAAGCGAGTCGTATTTCAACGAAGCCGAGCGGCTCGACCCTGGCAACGTTAACCTACTCACGCAGCACGCGATTTCCTATATCGAGCTTCGTCGTTTTCCAGAAGCGTTGCGAAAGCTTGATCAGGTTCTCGATATTACACCGGACGACGTCGATACCCTGGTCGCAAAGGCGGATATTGCACAAGCTGAGGGCGACCTGCCGCGTGCCTCGGCGCTCCTCGCTCCGCTCCACCCGGCTGTCGACGACACTAACGTGTTGGAAGCACAAGTTTACCAAGCGATCTTGGAGCGCCGCCCTGGGGAAGTCATCCCTCGGGTAAAGGAAATACTTGCCAAGCCTGATCAAGCGTTGGGTTATCACAACGGCGAACTGCGCCTTTGGTTAGGCTGGGCGCAAGAAGCCACGGGTGATCATAGCGCTGCCCAGGAAAGTTGGCGACGGGCGCGCGGCGAACTTGAGCCTTTTCTTAAAGAACAGCCGGCAAATTATCAGCTGCTTGGAGATCTCGCGCTGACCGACATGAGCCTCGGTGACAAAGCTTCCGCATTCAAAATGATCGAGCGGGCCATGGCCTTGATCCCGATCGAGAAGGACCCGTTTGATGGTCCCCAAGTTATCGAGATCCTCGCCCGGGTGGCGGCCCAGACAGGGGAAACCGACCGCGCCATCGCTGCCTTACAGAAACTGCTCTCAATACCATACAATAGCCCATCGGGTGTGCCGCTCACTCCAGCGCTACTCCGGCTCGATCCGATGTTCGATCCGCTCCGGAACGATCCACGTTTCAAAGCGTTGACTGAGAGCTCCGCCGCGACCGCAGCTCGCTAAAAAATTATTCATCCACGCTCTAAACGACAATGGGCGGGTGCAAGCACGTTCCGGAAACCACTCGAACGGTACCGGTGTGGTTGAAAACGGCATCGACCTGACCCGCGGTTCGGAGTTAAGTGAGTCGCTCGCATTTACCGGTATGGAACCCGAACCAACCGTTGGAACGTGCGCGATCTGCGGACGACCGCTCACCCAAGTAGGTCCAAAAGGCGAATGCCTTCGTTGTCTTGCTGATCTGGGTTTTCTGAGCGGCAGCCAAGAACCAGGAAAATCTGACACAGGCCGGCGATTGATGCCTGGGCCGCTGAAGTACGATCACTTTGAAGTGGAAGTCGGCGCGGACGGCTTTCCGGTCGAGCTCGGCGCCGGAGCAATGGCGATAACTTATCGCGCGCGCGACACGGTTTTAAATTCATTGGTCGCTCTGAAAGTCATAGACCGAAAAGTCGCGAAGATGCCTGGAGTCCGATCGCGTTTCCTGCGCGAAGCGCGCGCGGCTGCGCAAATCCGTCATCCGAATGTCGCGCGCGTCAGTCACTACGGCGAACAGGACGGTGAGTGTTTCTATGTCATGGAGTTGGTCGAAGGTGAAACGCTCGAAAGCAAGGTCCGACGCGAAGGTCCGATGCCGCTCGCGCTGGCGCTTGAAGTGATCGAGCAAACTGCGCGCGCGTTGGCCGCCGCCGAAAAGTGCGGCGTGGTGCATCGCGATCTCAAGCCTTCCAACATCATGCTCGAGTCAGATCCGAGCGGGTCGTTGATTGTTAAAGTCATCGACTACGGCATCGCTAAGATTCTCGATCCGGAAGCGGAACGCGGTGCCGAGCAAACTCAAACGGGATTCATTGGAACCCCGGCCTTCGCCAGTCCCGAGCAGTTTGCTCCTTCCGAACAGAGAAAGATCGATACGCGCTCGGACATTTATTCGTTAGGCGCGACCTTTTGGTATTTGCTTTCCGGTCGTGTGCCATTTGTTGGACGCACCCTCCGAGAAGTTGCGGCAAAACAGACGGGGGAACTTCCGCTCGAGCAACTGAAGAATACTCACGTCCCGGCGCGAGTGATCGCGCTCTTGCAGTCGATGTTGGCGGTCGATCCTACGAGGCGGCCGCAAACAGCGCGTGAACTTCTATCGGCCATCCACCGCTGCTACACAAAGTTCAGTACGGAAGCACGTGCGCGTAAGAGGCGAACTTCGTTCGCAGTGGCAGGGATGGCGTTAATTGTCGCCGCCATTAGCGCGGGAGCCTGGCTGTATCAACGCGCGCAATCTTCCGCCGCGATGGAACGCTCGATCGCGGTTTTGCCTTTCGAAAACCGGAGCGAAGACAAAGCGAATGCGTACTTCGCCGAGGGCATCCAGGATGAGATTTTGACGCGCTTATCCAAGATCGCCGATTTGAAGGTGATCTCGCGCACTTCCACGCAGCATTACAAAAGCGCGCCGGAAAACCTGCCCGAGATCGGCAAGCAGCTTGGGGTTGCTCACATCCTGGAAGGAAGTGTGCAGAGGAGCGGCGACGGAGTGCGCGTGAACGTGCAGTTGATCAAAATCGCTAATAATTCCCACCTGTGGGCCGATACCTTCGATCGCAAACTGACCGACATCTTTTCAGTCGAGAGCGAGGTGGCCAAAGCCATCGCCGAACGTTTGCGGGCGAAACTTACCGGTCAGGAAGAGCAAGTCATCGCCGCTAAACCCACCGACATCGTCGAGGCCTACGATGCCTATCTGCGTGGTCTGGCTTATACACTGAAAGCGGGAAACACAGGGGCCAATTCCATGGGCGCACAGAAATATCTCAGAGAAGCGGTGCGCTTGGACCCGAAGTTCGCCCTTGCCTGGGCGCTGTTGTCACGGGTGGATGCGAGCGGCTATATCTCACAGACTCTTCAACCAACGGTCGCGCTTCGTGAAGAGGCACGGCAGGCCGCCGAAACCGCGCTCACTCTTCAGCCCAATCTCGGCGAGGCCGTATTGGCCAAGGGCCATTACCATTACGCCTGTCTAAAGGATTACGACACGGCGGTGCGTTATTTTGAGCAAGCACGTCAGTTCCTGCCCAATAGCAGCCAGATTCCCCAATCGCTGGCCCGTGTCGCGCGGAGGCGAGGGCAGTGGGACCGGATCGAGTCGTATCTCAACGAAGCCGAGCGGCTCGACCCCCGCAATGTCAACCTGCTCGCCGTGCACGGCTCTTGCAATGGGTTTCAGCGTCGTTTTCCCGAGGCGCTGCGAAAGCTTGATCAGCTTCTTAATATCACACCCGACGACGTGGATATCATCGCACTCAAGGCGAATATCGCGCAGGCTGAGGGCGACCTGTCGCGTGCCTCGGCGCTCCTCGCTCCGCTCCATCCTAACGCCGACGCCGCCGCGGCCGTGGAAACACAAGTCTACCAGGCGATCCTGGAGCGTCAGCCCGCGGCAGTCATCCCTCGGCTAAAGGAAATATTGGCCAAGCCTGATCCCGCGTTGGGCTACATCACTGGCGAACTGCGCTTCTATTTGGGCTGGGCGCAAGAAGTAGCCGGTGAGCATGCCGCCGCCCAGGAAACCTGGCGACAGGCGCGCAGCGAACTGGAGCTTTTCCTCAAAGAGCAGCCAGAAAATTCTATTCTGATTGGTATCCTCGCGCTGACCAATATGGGTCTCGGTGACAAAGCCACCGCATTGGCTCTGGCCGAACGGGGTATGGCGGTACGCCCGATCGAGAAAGACGCATTGGAGGGTAGCGCTCGGATCGAGTCCCTCGCCCGGGTAGCGGCGGGCACGGGCGAACCCGACCGCGCCATTGCCGCTTTACAAAAACTACTCTCGATGCCAAGCGCCGGTGCGCTCGCCGAATCCATGCCGCTCACTCCTGCGCTGCTCCGGCTCGATCCGATGTTCGATCCGCTCCGGAACGATCCGCGCTTCCAAAAACTCGCCGCCTCGTCCGCATCGCGCTGAAAACAACTATTCGCCCGCTGGAATCGCAGACCGTTCTGGCCAGAAAGCTACAACAGCGAGAGCCACGATGATCCCGACTGAAACTTCAATGAATCGATGCAAGGCAACGATCCACGCGGGATTTGTTCGCGGAATCAAAACAATGATCGTCAGGGTGACACTGGCATATCGATAAGCGGTCTTCTCCAGCCGAAAGCCAAACGAAAGCAGGCCGATGAAAAAGATCGCGAGCATGAAGGCGGCAAGATTTGCTCCGAAATAATCTACCTCGACTGCTCCGACTGATGCGCCCAGGGCCGTAGCGACTACGCGTTCGATGGAGAGCGTCAGCGTAGCGCCGAGACTGGATTGCATTACGACCAGAGTCGCGATTGCCGCCCAATAAGCTTCGGGCATCTGCACCAAGCGCGCGACGACGACTGACACGGTCGCCGCGAGGGCTGTGCGAACGGAGTGTCCAATCGAAGGAAGATTCTCTTTCTGCCAGCTCCAGAGTTTCATGAGTAGCATGATCTTGCTAGCAGATCCCTCTTGGCAACATCGGGTGCAGGAAAAATTCTCAATCCTATCTGAAATCCCGGTCTTTGAACGCTTGAGAAAATAATATGAAAAGAAATCCGACTCCTGAAAACCCTGGTAGGCGCACTAAAGGCGGCCGGAAACGGTGCGTCGGCAGATTCGCGATCTCATCTGCGAATTGCTCCAAAGCCGGGCAGATCGGACCAACGACATTTTCGCACATGAATGAGGTCCGCATAACAAAGGCGGAGATTTGGCGTACAGCCGAAGCCATTAAGCAAGCTGGATGCCGTGACGTGCTAATCATATCCACGCCTGAATACGTCCGCTTTATCGTAACGATGAAGCTTCCCCAACCTCGTTAGGAATTCATTTTGAAAACCAAGGCAATACTAGCAACGCTGTTAGTCGCGGCGGCGGCCAGCGCCGATGCGCGTTTTGCGTGGCCCTATCCGCGAAAAGCAGTATCACCTGACGAGATCGGTCACTGGGTTGTGATAAATGGCAATGCGTGGTCACACGACGTGGAGTCCGAATCGGACCGGCGAAGAATCGTCGCCGAGTAAGGGAAAAATACCCCACGTCGAGGCACGGTCTCCCTAATGCCGCGCTCAAGGCATCCCGAAAGAAG
>Ga0193729_1001301_pt1 | contig 12814 bp, 5 predicted proteins | sample U1c2metaG_FD_143036 | JGI IMG/M metagenome (GOLD analysis project Ga0193729, IMG submission 143036) | Soil microbial communities from a riparian zone of the East river system, Colorado, United States - U1c2 | ecosystem: Environmental > Terrestrial > Soil > Riparian zone | place: USA: East River... | reverse complement strand
CGCCGCTGACGGTCGCCATCGGAGCGTGGGTGCAGTGCCGCTGGATCCCGAATTTTCCCCGGCGCGAGCCGGGAACTGGCGCGATGGTGCGCTTTGCGTTCAACATCTATGGACGGTTCAGTTTCAACTACTTCGCCAGAAATGCGGACAATCTTCTCGTGGGATGGCGTTTCGGATCGAGCGCATTGGGCTTTTACAAGAAGGCGTACGATCTGTTTCTATTGTCCGCCTGTCAACTCTCTGCGCCGTTGACGTCAGTTGCCGTCTCGGCCTTGAGCCGTCTCGAACGTCATTCGGAGCAGTATCGCCGATACTTCCTTAGGAGTCTCGCAGTCATGGCATTTGTTGGCATGGGGATTGGCGCGGACATGACCCTGATCGGAAAAGATGTGATCCTGCTTGTTTTAGGACCGGGGTGGGCGACGGCGGGCCGGATTTTCAAGTTCTTCGGGCCGGGGGTGGGCATCATGCTGATCTATAACACCCACGGCTGGCTTCACCTATCGATCGGAACTGCGCACCGCTGGTTCCGCTGGGTGGTGGTCGAGTTTGCCGTAACATTCCTGCTGTTCCTAGTCGGAATACATTGGGGGCCGGAGGGAATCGCGGGGGCATGGACGTTGTCCTTCTGGATTCTCACCATTCCAGCATTCTGGTATGCCGGAAAGCCGATTGGCTTTGGTGTTATGCCGGTGATTACCGAGGTTTGGAGGTTTATTCTAGCTGCTCTAGTGGCTGGCGGCGCATCGGCCATGATCCTGAGGAGCGTTCCTGTTTTCGCAGGCGTCACCGGTCCGCTTGGGGCTTTGGTTCGCATGGTTGCCGATTCTCTCTTGTTCGGAGCTTTGTATCTGATTGCGGTTGCAGTCCTCCACGGCGGGATGGCTCCCCTCTTGCAGTTCCGAGGACTGCTGCTCGATATGTTGCCATGGCGTAAGTATTCCCGAAAAGCTCCCGCAATCTCTCTCCCCACGCCAGAGGCAAGTGACACTGAACTTGTGACGCATCCGTTTTGATCTTGCGCGGTGCGGAGCACACTCCATGAAAATTCAGGAATCGAAGATTGCCGAATCGATGAACTCTCTGAGTCAGTATTACAAGTGCTCCGAGCGCCATGCTCCCCTTGAGCTGAGCGGCGCGCTCTCGGACAATAGCGGTTATTTTCGTTTTGGGGAAGACACACTTTACGGCCAGTGTTCTGGCCATCGTCCGGCGGCATCTCCGAGGGACGCGCTCCGGGACGCCCGCCCGGATGTCCACATCAAAAACGGAAATCTCCACTTACCCTTTGATTTGTCCCAGGTGGTCGATGGTCTTCGGAGGGAAATGTACGCGAAGGACTGGCGCGACGGAAACTCTCCGCTGGCGAGTCTGTACTACTTGATCCGGCCGTTGATGCCGGTTGCAGTCCGGAAGCATCTCCAAAAAATACGCCTGCGGGGATGGGAGAAGATTCCATTTCCGCGGTGGCCCGTTGACCGTACCGTCGACAACTTAATGGAGCAGGCGCTGCTCCTGTCGATGCAGGCTCAGGGCCTGCAGCAGGTTCCGTTCATCTGGTTCTGGCCGGAGGGCGCTTCTAGTTGTGCGCTGATGACGCACGATGTCGAGACATCGCTCGGCGTCGATCTCTGCTCAAAATTAATGGACGTCAACGATTCCTTCGGAATCAAAGCGTCTTTTCAGGTTATCCCCGAGGAACGTTATCACGTGACCCCGGCTTTCTTGCAGTCAATCCGGGATCGCGGTTTCGAGGTTGTCGTTCACGATCTGAATCATGATGGACACCTGTTCCGGGACCGGAAACGTTTTGTGGAACGCGCCGCCAAGATCAACGCGTATGGTAAAAAGTTCGGAGCGACCGGTTTTCGCGCGGGGATGCTCTACCGCAACCAGCTCTGGTATGACCTGCTTGATTTCGAGTACGACATGTCAGTGCCAAACGTCGCGCACCTCGATCCGCAGCGTGGCGGCTGCTGTACAGTGATGCCGTACTTTGTGGGCAAAGTTCTGGAAATACCGGTGACCACGACGCAGGACTACACCTTGTTTCATATCCTGAATGACTACTCGACGACTCTGTGGGAGCGCCAGATCGAGCTCATCATCGAAAAACATGGCCTGATCAGCGTCGTTATTCATCCCGACTATCTCACCAGCGGGCGGGCCAGAAATGTCTATGAAGGGCTTCTGACTCATCTTGCGAAATTGAAATCTGAGAAAAATGTTTGGGTCACCACACCTGGTGAAGTGAACACTTGGTGGAGACAGCGCTCGGAAATGGTACTCGTCGAAGAGGATGGGCAGTTACGAATCCAAGGCGCCGGCAAGGAAAGAGCTTCAATCGCATATGCCAGCGAGAAGGATGGCCGATTGGTGTTGTCACTAACCGCGGTGCCCTTGACGGAAGGCAGCCTGCCGATTCGTTGAAGTTCTTTCGCTAAGAGCTATTCCAAAGAACGCGAATGGCACTTTCGGAAGTTGAGATTTGCGCCCAATTTCGTTGATGACTCAAGTGTTCCCAACCGAAACTTGTACGTCCGGAGCTTCACCCCAAAGACTATTATCTAACTAGCTGATTAATAGTACATTAGGATGTATTTAGCCGAAACAGCTGGTGCGCCATAGTTCTCACTAAGTTTGTAAGAATCATGCTCTGAAGCGAGCCTGAAACAATATGGATCCGGCAAGCATTTGACTAATTCAGACATTCCCGACTGTCTCATTCAGGACCTGTTCTTTGAACAGGCGACGCGCACGCCTGAGCGGCCAGCGGTCATCTCGTACCCGCGAACGCTGTCCTATGCTGAACTGCTTTTCTTGGCACGATCTCTGGGTCGCCGACTGCGGGCACTTGGAGTCCGGCCCAACACACTGGTCGCGATCGTGATGGAGAAGGGTTGGGAACAGTTCGCTGCCGTGCTGGGCATACTTGAGTCGGGTGCGGCTTATCTGCCCATTGATCCAAGTATTCCACCGCAACGCCTGTCGTACCTTCTCGAAAACGGAGAGGTCGAGATCGTTCTTACTCAATCCTGGCTGGAGGAGAAGCTGTCGTGGCCGTCCTGCGCGACTCGGCTCTCTGTGGACGAGGACTATCGAGACAAGGATGATTCAGACGCCGACGGCTCGAATCCGCTTGCTCGGGTGCAGTCTCCCGACGATGCCGCCTATGTTCTCTACACTTCAGGTTCGACCGGAAAACCAAAGGGCGTCACAATTGGTCATCGCGGGCTCGTGAATTGCATTTTGGAAACGAACCGCGAATTTGGTCTGGGGCCGGACGATCGCGCGCTTGCTGTTACCGCTTTGCACCACGATATGTCTGTGTATGACATCTTCGGATTGCTGGCTGTTGGCGGAGCCATCGTGGTACCCAGTCGCGATGGGACGCGCTCGCCCGATCATTGGGTTGAACTTATCGATCGGTACAACGTCACCGTGTGGAACTCCGTGCCGGCTTTTATGGAAATGCTGCTGGTTCATGCAGCGGCGCAGAACCTCAGCATGCGCGATCGGTTGCGTCTTGCTTTTCTCGGTGGCGATTGGATCCCGATGAGCGCCCCAGAGCGTATCCGAGCGCACTTCGGCGATGTGAAGGTTGTGAGCGTCGGGGGACCGACGGAGACGACCGTCTGGAACATCTGGTACCCCGTGAAGGAAGTGCAGCCAGAGTGGAAGAGCATCCCGTACGGACATCCGATTGCGAACACCCGCTACTACGTGCTCGACGAACTGTTGCAAGATTGCGCCAGCGGGGAAGCAGGCGAACTCTGCTGTTCCGGTGTTGGTCTCCTAAAAGGATATTGGCGCAACGACGAGCAGACCCGTGCTCGCACAGCGATTCATCCTCGCACGGGACAGAGAATTTACCGCACCGGAGACCTGGGGCGCTTCATGCCGGACGGCGAGATCGAGTTCCTCGGCAGGATTGACCGCCAAATCAAAATCAACGGGCAGAGGATTGAACTCGGCGAAATCGAAGCCACATTGCTCCGTCAACCTGGCGTAAAGCAGGCCGTTGTGAACGCGATTGACCTTGACGGCCAGAAGAACCTCGCAGCTTATGTCGTGCCTGACAATGGCCATCAACCTCAACCGCATGCGCTACGGACAGCTCTTGAGAGCATTCTCCCAGCCTATATGATCCCTTCCTCATACTTGATGCTGGAAGCGTTGCCCTTGAACGCGAACGGCAAAGTGGATCGCAGCCTTCTTCCTTTGCCGGTTGTGGCGCGGAGCGCGGCACACGACGGCTCCCCAGTGAAAGCGGGAACGGAAGAGATCATCTCGGCAGTCTGGAAGAGAGTGCTGGGGGTCGAGCATCTCGCCCCGACCGACAACTTCTTTGACATCGGTGGCGACTCTATTCTTCTCGTGGAAGTCCACGCGGCACTGCAACAGACTCTGAATCGAAGGTTTTCGGTGACCGACTTGTTCGAGTTCCCATCGATTCGCGCATTGAGCAACTATCTTGACGGGCAAGGATCACAGGTGGCTAGTTCTGAGATCTCCGAAAGAATTCGCAAGCAACGGGACGCGATGGCGAAACAGCGCAAGGACAAGGTGGGGCAACCTTCATGAGCGATCACGAAACGCAGGATCTCAGTAACGCTCTCGCGATCGTCGGGATGTCGGGTCGTTTCCCGGGAGCTCCGACCGTCGCCGAGTTCTGGCGGAACCAACTGGCAGGCGTTGAGTCCATCGCTCATTTCCGAGTGGAAGAGCTTGAAGTCGCCAATGCGGCCGCTGTCGCCGCTGATCCGACGTACGTGCCGGCGAGGCCCGTCCTCGACGACGTGGATCTGTTTGATGCAGCCTTTTTCGGCATTTATCCGAAAGAAGCGGAGTTGATGGATCCGCAACAGCGGATTTTTCTTGAATGCTGTTGGGAGGCGATCGAAGACGCCGGCTACGATCCGCTGAACTGTCCGGCGATGACGGGCGTGTATGCGGGCTGCAGTCCCAGTACCTATTTCCTTCGCCACGTATGCCGCGACCGGCGTTTTATCGAAGACTACGTCAGCGGCTATCAGGTCGCCAACTATCCGGTTACCCTCGGCAGCAACGTCGATTTTCTAGCGACTCGCGTTTCATACAAATTGAATTTGAAGGGCCCGGCCTTCACGATGGTGGCGGGTTGCTCGACCTCGCTGATCGCCGTCTGCCAGGCCGCGCAAGCACTGCAAACCTACCAGTGCGACATGGCTCTTGCGGGAGGAGTTTCCATTTCGTTTCCGCAGAAACGTGGATACCCCTACCAGGAAGGCGGAATGGTTTCGCCCGACGGCCACTGCCGCGCCTTCGATGAGAACGCGAATGGGACAGTCTTTGGTGCTGGCGCGGGAGTTGTCGTCCTTAAGCGGCTCGAAGATGCCGTAGCTGATGGTGACTCGATCTATGCGGTCATCCGTGGCTTTGCCACGAATAATGATGGCTCCGATAAGGTCGGTTACACTGCGCCGAGCGTCGAAGGCCAGGCCAACGTGATCGCTATGGCGCAGGCATTGGCCGGCGTTTCTCCGGACTCCATCGGCTACGTCGAGGCGCACGGGACCGGAACGCCGCTCGGCGATCCTATTGAAATGGCGGCCCTCACGAAGGCATTCCGCACTCACACGAAGGCGAAGCAATTCTGTGCAGTCGGTACGGCCAAGACGAATGTCGGCCATCTGGATATTGCCGCCGGTATTACGGGACTGATTCACGCCACACACATAGTGCGTGACGGCGTTTTCCCGCCGACGCTGCACTTCCAAAAACCGAACCCGAAGCTCGATCTCGAAAATACCCCTTTTTTCCTTAATTCAAAGCGCAAGGAGTGGAGGCAGGAAAACGGTCCTCGCCGCGCAGGCGTGAGTGCTTTTGGAGTTGGCGGCACCAACGCGCACGTGGTTCTTGAACAGGCGCCAGCCCGGCAGTCTTCTCCTTCGGCCCGTTCTATGCAGCTGTTGGTACTGTCGGCGCGTTCAGAAAAGGCGCTGGAGAATGCCACCACAAATCTTTACCATTATCTAAATGGCCACCCAGGCCTAAATCTTGCTGACGCTGCTTGGACACTTCAAGCGGGCCGCGGCTCCTTCCCCTGTCGCCGCGCCATCGTTGCGCGTGACGTGCCAGAAGCGATCGCAAGCCTCTCGCAGCGCGATCGGAAACGGTTGCTCACACGCTTGAAGCCTCTCGAAAACCCCACGGTGTCGTTCCTGTTTCCGGGACAGGGGGCCCAACATCCGAACATGGGCCGCGAGCTGTATGAAAACGAGAGAGTCTTCCGCGAGAGTGTTGACCAGTGCGCGGAGATTTTGCACGCCCCTCTCGGAGTCGATCTTCGATCCTTGCTCTATCCCGCAGAATCCGCCTCCGAAGAGGCCAAGAAGCGCGTAACCGATACGGTGATCGCGCAGCCTGCGATCTTCACGATTGAGTATGCTCTCGCTCAGCTCTGGATGAGCTGGGGAATCCGGCCTGCGGCCATGCTCGGCCACAGTATCGGCGAGTTCACCGCCGCTTGTCTGGCCGGAGTGTTCTCGCTTGTAGATGCCCTGACGCTGGTGGCTGCGCGCGGGAATTTGATGCAGGACTTGCCGCGCGGCGGAATGCTGTCGGTGCGACTGCCCGAGTCGGAACTTCGGACGCGGCTGGACGGAAAACTTTCGCTCGCCGCCGTCAACTCGCCGTCTCTATGTGTCGTTGCCGGCCCTTTCGATGCGCTGGAGGAGTTCGAGAAAAAGCTTGGGGCGGACGGCATAATGTGTCGCCGTTTGGTGACCTCGCATGCTTTTCACTCCTCGATGATGGATCCGATCATCAAACCCTTCACGAAGCTTATTGCCGAGGTGCGCCCTGGCCGTCCGCAGATCCCGTACGTATCCGGCGTGACCGGAAGCTGGATCACCGAGCGGGAAACGACTGATCCTGGGTATTGGGCTCGTCATTTCCGCCAGCCCGTGCAGTTTGCGCCAGCTCTGGCAGAGCTTCGCAAGAAGCCGAACAGCATTCTTCTCGAAGTGGGCCCCGGCAACGTCTTGAGTACGCTCGCTAGGCAGCAGGCCGGCGCTCCCCCGGATCAACTAATTCTTTCTTCGCTAGGCGACAGTTTTTCTGGAGACGGGGACGCCGCAAGCGTCATGAATTCTATGGGCGCACTCTGGCTTGCCGGTGCTCAGCCGGACTGGCGCGCCCTTCATGGGGAGGAAAAGCGCCAGCGTATCTCTCTTCCCACATATCCTTTCGAGCGGAAACGTTATTGGATCGATGCTCCCCTACTTGACGAATCTGCGGCAGCGCTTCCGGCTGTGCCGGTTGCGATTCCGCCCTTTGCTGAAGCTCCCGCTTCGGAGGAAAGCATACAGGTGAACGTGAATTCGCAAACCCTCGCAGCCTCTACCGCATTCGTATCTCGGCAGACGAAAATCACGAAAGTTCTCAGCGAGATCTTCGAGGACCTTTCTGGTGTGGATCTTTCTCAGGCCGACGGTTCCACCAGTTTCCTGGAAATGGGCTTTGACTCGCTGTTCCTGACGCAAGTAACGCAGTCGCTGCACGGAAAATTCGGAGTGAAGATTACGTTTCGCCAGTTGCTGGGCGACTTGTCGACCATGGATGCGCTCTCCGAGTACCTTGATGGTGAGCTCCCGGCGGAGGTTCTCGCGGAAGCCGCGCCGCCCGCGATAATTGCCCCCGCCACCCCGGTTGCGATGTCTGCGGTTTCGTCCATGCCGGCGACCAACAAACCACGGAGCAACGCCCCTGTAAGTGGAAATGGAGATGGTGTTATGTCGGAATCTCCGGTTGAACGCTTGATGCGCGAACAACTTTCGGCGATGAATCAACTTTTTGCACAGCAGTTGGAAGCATTGCGAGGCGGAGCGCCTGCGCAGGCTGTACCCGCCGCGGCTCCAGTTGCTCCTGCCCCGGTTGGGCAAAAGCCGTCCTCTCTTACACCCACTTCAGTTACGGCGCCCATCGCACCTGTTGCCGCCACGAGCGTGAAGGAAGAGTTCAAACCCTTTGGGCCATACAAGCCACCGCAAAAAGGTACATCAGCCAACGTCACGCCGCAGCAGCAGGAAGGCCTGAAGAAGCTGATCGATCTGTATTCGCGGCGCACTGCGAGGTCGAAGAGCAGCACAGAGAAGAATCGCGCCGCGCTTGCCGACCCGCGCGTCGTTTCCGGTTTTCGCTCGCAGTGGAAGGAGATCGTATATCCCATCGTCACCGACCGCTCCCAGGGGTCGCGTCTGTGGGACGTGGATGGCAACGAGTATATCGACATTCTGAACGGATTTGGACCGATTATGCTAGGGCATCGCCCGGACTTCGTGGAGCAGGCGATTGCCAAGCAACTTCATGAAGGCTTCGAAATCGGCCCGCAGACGCCGCTGGCTGGCGAGGTCGCGCAGCTCTTCTGCCAGATGACCGGCAACGAGCGCATGACGTTCTGCAACACAGGTTCCGAAGCAGTGATGGCCGCCCTGCGCGTGGCGCGCACCGTCACAGCCCGCAACAAGGTCGTGCTGTTTGCTGGTGCGTATCATGGCATGTTTGACGAGGTACTGGTCAAGAGCGTGAAGAAGGCGGGCGTTCCGCACTCCGCTCCCGTTGCACCCGGAATTCCTCGCGAAAATCTCTCGAACGTCGTCGTCCTCGATTATGGCGCACCGGAATCGGTCGAGTGGATTTGCCGGAATGCCAACGATCTGGCTGCTGTACTGGTCGAGCCAGTGCAGAGCCGCCATCCACACCTTCAGCCTCGCGAGTTTCTGCAGGAGATTCGCAAGATCACGCAGGAGTCGGGCGCGGCTCTGATCTTCGACGAAGTTGTGACCGGATTCCGAGCGCACCTCGGCGGCTGCCAGGCACTTTTCGGAGTCCGCGCCGATCTCGCGACATACGGTAAGGTTGTCGCCGGCGGTATGCCCATCGGTATCCTCGCCGGCAAGGCCGCGTTCATGGACGCGCTCGACGGAGGAGCGTGGTATTTCGGCGACGATTCCTATCCTGAGGTCGGAGTCACTTTCTTCGCAGGCACCTTTATCCGCCACCCATTGACACTTGCTGCTATGAAAGCTGTGATGCAGCACTTCCAGCAGCAGGGTCCTGGACTGCAGGAGCGCCTGACCGAGCGGACCACACAACTGGTCAAGACCATCAATGACTTCTTTGAAGTCCAGCAGGTTCCTACACGCATCGAACATTTCGCGAGCTTCTTCTACTTCGCGCTTCCTGTTGAAGAACATTTTGCCAGCCTCTTCTACTATTTCCTGCGCGCGAAGGGGATCCACATTCTCGAAGGCTTCCCCTGCTTCCTCTCAACGGCCCACACCGACGCTGACCTGGAGAAAATCGTCGCCGCGTTCAAGGAAAGCGTATTCGACATGCAGGCGGCTGGCTTTTTTGCGAAGCCGTCCGGTGCTGATCAACCCACCTCCGGGGCGGCAACCGCAGATGCCGGTGCTGGAATCGCTCAGGAAGTTCCGGTCACCGAACCGCAGCTGGAAGTCTGGCTGTCGGATCAGCTAAGTGACGACGCGTCATGTAGTTACAACGAATCCTTCACTTTGCGTATGCGCGGAAAGGTAAACGAAGCGGCGCTCATCGGTGCGGTTCGCCAAGTCGTCAATCGCCACGACGCTCTGCGTGCGACCTTCATCCATGAAGGCCAGGTGCAGAAGTTCGCTCCAAGGCTCGATCTCAATGTCCGAACCGTGGATCTCACGTCACTCGGCGCAGCGGAACGCGATTCCCGCTGGAAGCAGATCATCCGCGACGACGCACACACACCCTTCCACCTGGTGGAAGGTCCGATGGTTCGCGCGCAACTGGTCAAAATGGAGCCAGAGTACTCTGCGTTGGTCTTCACTGCGCACCACATTGTGTGTGACGGATGGTCCACCAACGTTTTGCTCGACGAACTTCCCAAGTTCTATAACGCGCTCAATCGCGGTGAGTCCTCGACATCCTCGACCCTGCCTTCGCCGATGAGCTTCGCGACCTACTCGAAATCGCAGAGCGAATTCCTGAGCGGACCGGAGGGCGCGAAAGTCGAAAAATTTTGGCTCGAGCAATTCCAACAGCCCGCGCAGCTGCTCGATCTGCCGACTGATCGGCCACGGCCCGCAGTGAAGGAATTCAAAGGGGCCACCTACCGAACAAGAATAGGAGCCGATGCCTACAACGCCATCAAGAGGCTTGGAGCGAAGCACAAATGTACCCTCTTCGTCACACTGCTCGGTGGCTTCCAGATTCTTTTGAGCCGCCTGAGTGGTCAAGACGATATTGTCGTCGGAATTCCCACTGCCGGGCAGTCGCTCGTGGATGACGCAGTATTGGTTGGACACTGCGTCAACTTCATTCCTCTGCGTGGAAAGCCGGCCGCGGATTCTACGGCAGCGCAGTTCCTGACGCAAATGAAGCAGACGGTGCTGGCTGGTTACGAGCACCAGAATTACACCTACGGCCGGCTCGTAAGAAAGCTGCAGATTCCGCGTGATCCCAGCCGTTTGCCACTGACCGAGGTGCAATTCAATCTCGAACGAGTGGGCGGCGACATGCAGTTCGACGGCTTCCAGGCCGAAGCCGATCCCAACCCGAAAAGCTTCGTCAACTTCGATATCTTCCTGAATGTCGTCGAGTCGAAAGATGGACTGATGCTCGACTGTGACTACAACACTGGGCTGTTCGATGAAAGCACTATTGCCCGCTGGTTGAGCCATTACCAAACGTTGTTGCTGGGCATGGTCGAAAATGCGAATCAGCCCATATCTAGGCTACCCCTGCTTAACGAAGCGGACCGCCGCCAGTTGGTCGTCGACTGGAACCAGACCGCAGCTGATTATCCGCGTAACCTCTGTGTTCATCAACTGTTTGAAGCCCAAGCCCAGAAGACACCGGACGCCGTCGCGGCCGCTTTTGAGGGCGACCAACTGACCTACCGCGAACTCGATCGCCGCACCAACCAGTTGGCTAACTACTTGCGAAGCAACGGAGTGAAACCCGGCGTCATGGTCGGCGTGTTCGTCGAGCGCTCGCTAGACATGATTATCGGGCTGCTGGGCGTCATGAAGGCGGGCGGTGCTTATGTCCCCATGGATCCCACTTATCCAGCGGAGCGTATTTCGTTTGTGCTGAACGATGCGAGCGTGCCAGTCCTGCTGACTCAGGAGAGCTTGTTTAAGACTGTCAATATCGGCGCCGCCCGTCACGTTTTCCTAGACACCGAATGGCCGACCATCGCCAAGCACTCGGGCGATGCCCCGGCCAACGCGACCACCGCCGACGATCTGGCGTATGTCATCTACACGTCGGCCTGAAGGCAAACGACACGTTAATTGCTGTCACAACGCTCTCGTTCGACATCGCCGGACTGGAACTCCTTCTCCCGCTCGCGATCGGTGCGAAACTGGTGATCGCCAGCCGGGAAGCCGCTGCGGACGGCAATCTTCTGCTCAGCCGCATCGCAAGTTCGGGAGCCACCGTCATGCAGGCAACGCCGGTGACCTGGAAGCTCCTGATCGAGGCGGGCTGGGAAGGGAAGCCAGCTCTCAAAGTTCTCTGCGGAGGCGAGGCATTTCCCCGCGATTTGGCGAACGAACTCGTGCGCCGCGCGCAATCTGTCTGGAACATGTATGGACCGACCGAAACTACGATCTGGTCCTCGACAATCGAAGTCAAAGGCGGAGAAGGCCCGGTGCCCGTCGGGCCACCGATCGACAACACCCAGTTCTACGTTCTTGATGCCGCCAACCAGTTGGTGCCGATCGGAGTCGCAGGTGAACTCCACATTGGTGGCGACGGACTCGCCCGAGGCTATTTCCACCGTCCGGAATTGACTGCGGAAAGATTCGTAGCCGATCCTTTCCGGTCCAACAAGAGCGATCGCATGTACAAAACCGGCGATCTCGTCCGCCGTGTTCCCGACGGCACCATCGAGTTCCTGGGACGCCTCGATCACCAGGTCAAGCTGCGCGGATTCCGCATTGAGCTTGGAGAAATCGAAACCGCGCTGGCGCGTTATCCCGGAGTTAAGGAAGCGGTAGTGATCGTGCGTGAGGACATACCGGGCGACAAGCGTTTGGTGGCTTACGTCACCAGCGACCAGCAGGGAATTACGGTCGCAACCGTGCGAGAAGTACTTACCGGAAAATTGCCGAACTACATGCTGCCGTCGGCCGTGGTGCGCCTGGACGCGATGCCACTTACGCCGAACGGAAAGATCGACCGCAAAGCGCTGCCAGCTCCCGACACTGGCCGTGCTGCGCGCCAAAGGGAGTACGTCGCCCCGCGCACCGAACAGGAAAAGGCGCTGTCCGCCATTTGGGCCGAAGTGCTGCATCTGGAGCGAGTCGGCATTCAGGACAACTTGTTCGAGTTGGGTGCAGACTCGTTACACATCTTCCAGATCGTGGCCCGCGCGGGCAAGGTGGGCATGAAAATTCCTCCCGCCCTGATCCTGAAACACCGTACAATCGCTGCAGTCCTCACGCAGTTCGAAAGTGGAGCCGCTTCCCTCGCCAAGGCAGCCCCCAGCATCGTCGCGGTTTCCCGAGACCGCTATCGGGTTAAGACGGTTCTCAAGGTTCCTGAAAAAGAGACAGTGAAGTGAGCACCTTGGAAGACACAAAACCAGTTACGATCCCGGCGAATCCCGAGCCGCCGAACACCCAGGCAGAGGAAGTGTTTGTCCTGCCTGCTTCGCTCATACAAGAACGCTTGTGGGGGCTCGACCGCATGAATCCAGGTAATCCCACCTGGAGTGTGCCCGTCCGCTTCCGTCTGCAAGGGCCGCTTGATCCCGCCCTTCTGGAGCGGGCCT
>Ga0193729_1001300_pt1 | contig 12818 bp, 11 predicted proteins | sample U1c2metaG_FD_143036 | JGI IMG/M metagenome (GOLD analysis project Ga0193729, IMG submission 143036) | Soil microbial communities from a riparian zone of the East river system, Colorado, United States - U1c2 | ecosystem: Environmental > Terrestrial > Soil > Riparian zone | place: USA: East River... | reverse complement strand
CTTATGCTCCTGCTCGCGCCTATTTCGAAATCAGTTCCAGCATTTCCACGCAACGGTTGCTGTAGCCCCACTCGTTATCGTACCAGCCTACGATTTTCACGAATCGATTGCCAAGCATCAGCGTCAGTTTGCTGTCAAAAATGCATGAATGCGGATTACCGACGATGTCTTGCGAAACGAGCGGCTCCTCGCTGTATTCGACCACACCTTTGTAGCTTTTATCGGAAGCAGCTTTTTTGAATGCAGCATTGACTGAATCCACCGTCGCATCTTTTTCGAGCACGGCGGTGAAATCCGTGACCGAACCATCCGGAGTGGGGACCCGATAAGCGCCGCCATTCAATTTGCCTTTCAAATCCGGGATGACCTCACCGATCGCCTTTGCTGCGCCGGTTGTAGATGGGATAATGTTCATCGCGGCTGCGCGCGCCCGCCTCAGATCATCATGCGGAAAATCGAGGATGCGCTGATCGTTGGTGTAGCTGTGAATCGTGCTCATGAATCCGTGTGCGATTCCAAAGTTGTCGTTCAACACTTTCGCCATGGGTGCGAGACAATTCGTTGTGCAGCTCGCATTTGAAATGATCACGTGTTTCTCCGGATCAAAGAGATCGTCGTTTACGCCGATGCAAATCGTCACGTCCGGGCTTTTCGCGGGCGCACTGATCAGCACTCGTTTCGCACCCGCTTTGCTCACGTGCAGCTCGGCTTTTTCGCGGCTGGTGAAGAATCCGGTCGATTCGAGCACAACATCGACACCCAGTTTTTTCCAGGGCAAATTCGCCGGGTCGCGGTCCTTCAAAATCTTAATTTTGTGGCCGCGAACTATGATATTTTCGTCATCATAGCCGATCTCGCCGTCGAACTTGCCGTGGATCGAGTCCCATTTGAGCAAATGGGCGAGTGTTTTCGTGTCAGTGAGATCGTTAATCGCGCGAACTTGCTCGACTTGTTTTTGCGTCATGGCGCGCAGCACGTTGCGCCCGATACGACCGAATCCGTTGATAGCGTAATTTGCCATAGAAAGAAAAGTTGAAGAGTTGAATCGTTAACCCGTTAAATATCGAACATCAAAGATCGAATGTCGAAAGTGTTCCTCGCTCACCTTGTTGCCGCATTGTCGATCTCGTGCGCGGTTGCCGCATCGAGCGCCACGCCCAGCTCTTCAGAAATGAAAACGATCCTCGTCCTGGGCGACAGCTTATCGGGCGGATTTCAGCTCAAACGGAGCGAAGCTTATCCTGCGCTGATCGCAAACAAGTTGCGCGACGCCGGCCTGAACCTTCAAGTGACCAACGCGAGCGCAACTGGCGGTACGACCGAAGGTGGCCTGGAACGCCTCCCGGCCCATTTGAAACGCAAGATCGACATCTTCGTCCTGGAGCTTGGAATTAACGACGCTTTTCGCGGGGTGCCAGTGGAGCAAATCCAAAACAATCTTCAGCAGATCATCGATAGAGTGAAGGCGCGAAATCCCGACGTGCGCGTGGTGATCGCGGGAATGCAACTGCCAAATTATGGAGCCGCCGATTATGTGTCCGCCTTTGGCAAAATGTTTGGCGAGCTCGCGGCAAAAAATGGCGCCGCACTGGTGCCGTATCTCCTCGACGGCGTGGCCGGCGATCCTTCGCTGAATCTGCCGGATGGCATTCATCCCAACGCCTCCGGGCACAAGATTTTGGCCGAAAATGTCTGGCGCGTGCTCGAACCCATTGCGCGCGAGACAGCCGTAGAGCGGTCCTCGCACGTTAGATAAAGAAACGATGGACCCCGCCCGACCCAGCGATCCCGACCCGAGCGATCCTTTTAGTTCAGAACGCGCCGATCACGCGATATTGGAAACGATCGAGATTGCAACAGAAGGCGAAGATTGCGACGAATGCGTGCGCAAATTGCGCGCGCCGCTTATGAAGGTAAAAGGGGTGAAGAGCGTCAAAGTCGATCTCGGCCATGAGCGAGTCGTCGTCACATTCGATGCGCGCAAGACGCACGCGCCCGATCTCCACGACGCGATTCTAAAAAGCGGCTACAAGCCGGGACGATTCGCGGAAGAATAATGCGCTATACCGCCGGTTGCTGTTGGGTGAGGCAATGAAACGTGCCGAGTCCCCAGATCAATTCCCGGCAGTCGATACCGATCACGCGACGATCGGGGAAAAGCTTTTGCAAGATCGACGATGCAATTTCGTCGTTTGGATCGGCGAATGTGGGCAGGAGCACGCATGAATTCGCGATGTAGAAATTGGCGTAGCTCGCAGGCAGGCGCAGGTTTTCGCGCACGATCTTTTTCGGCATCGGCAAAGTGATAATGTCGATCTTATGGTCACCGATCTTCATTGCCCTAAGGCCCGCCAGATTTTCCTTGAGCGGCTCGTAATTTTTATCTTCGCGATTTTCCTCCACAACCATGACGACGGTGTTCTCCGAAACAAAACGCGCGAGATCGTCGATATGACCGTCGGTATCGTCGCCTTCGATTCCTTCGCCTAACCAGAGAATGTCCTGGACGCCGAAATAATCACGGAGGCGTTGCTCGATTTCGCCGCGGCCCAAACTTGGATTGCGATTCGGATTTAGGAGACACGATTCCGTCGTCAGCAGTGCGCCAGCGCCATTTACCTCGATCGAGCCGCCTTCCAAAATCGTGCGCGGATAAAAAACCGGTAGATCGAGAATCCGCGCGATACGGGTTGGCACGACTTCATCGAGATCGCACGGTGGATACTTCCCACCCCAGGCATTGTAATCCCAGTCGACGATCGCGACGCGCGGATCGGCATTGCGCGTGAGAAAAATCGGCCCGTGATCGCGGCACCACGGCTCGTTTGTCGGAAGCCGATAAAAAGTGACGCGTTCCATCGACAACCCACGCAAAACGGCGCGCGCCTCTGCTTCATGCGCGTCGTCGCCGACGTTGATGCAAACTTGCTCGGATTCGATGAGCGCCTCCACCATCGCGCGCAAAGCCGGCAGAACGCGATCGAATGAATCAGGGAAACTGATTCCGTCCCGACGGGGCCAGGAGAGCCAGGTAGCGTTGTGCGGTTCCCATTCCGCCGGCATGCGATACCCAAGCGCGGCGGGAGTTTGCGTCATCGAATCAATCCCGGCACGTTCATGCCAAATGGCAGTCCATTTGTCGATATAAATTGCAGCTGGCGTGCTCTTTCGATACTACGCCGGCACTGCCGAGGCGTGATTCGGGTGCGCAGATTCAATCTGCAATCCTAGCTCGCGCAAAAGCGCAACGTCGACATCAGCCGTGGGATTTTTAGCGGTGAGAAGCTTGTCACCGTAGAAAATTGAATTCGCGCCGGCGAAGAAGCAAAGCGCCTGTCCTTCACGCGAAATTCGGGTGCGGCCGGCGGCGAGGCGGACGCGCGCTTTTGGCAACGCGATCCGCGTGACCGCAATCAGCCGGACGAGTTCAAAAATATCGACGGGCGGCTGATCGGCCAGCGGCGTCCCCGGCATCGCCATCAAACAATTGATCGGCACGCTTTCTGGCGGCGGATCGAAATTGCTCAGAACTTCGAGCATACGAAGACGGTCGTTTTCCGATTCGCCCATGCCGATGATTCCGCCACAACAAACTGACATCCCGCTCTCCTGCACGGCGGCAATTGTATTCAACCGGTCGTTAAACGTGTGTGTGCTGACAATTTCGCGGTAAAACTCCGGTGACGTGTCGATGTTATGATTGTAAGCGGTGACTCCAGCAGCCTTGAGTTTGCGCGCTTCGGCCGAACCAATCTCACCTAGCGTGACGCACACTTCCATCCCAAGCTGGCTCACGTCGCGCACGATCTCGAGAACGCGTTCAAATTTTTCCGAGCCGTCGCGCACCCCCCGCCACGCCGCGCCCATGCAAAACCGGGTCGCGCCTTGTGCGCGGGCCCGTTTTGCCGCGGCAGCTATCGTCTCGACCGACAACAACTCCTCGCGCTCGATGCCGGTGGAATAGTGCGAAGATTGCGCGCAATAGGCGCAATCTTCGCTGCAGCCACCGGTCTTGATGCTAAGCAAACTACAACGTTGCACCGTCTCGCCGGTCCAATGCTTGAGATGCACAGCGCGGCTTTGCGAAATTAAATCGAAGAGCGGCTGGTGATACAGCGGGTGGAGCTCTTCGAGATTCATAACGCGTGGATCAACGTCAGATTAAAGAACAGTAAGAGATTCCTCGACTCCACTCGGAATGACAAGACAGCAATCCGCGATCCGCAATCGCCAATCCGCAATTCAGTTCACCCACTTGCCGCCTTGGGAAACAAGTATCGGCAGTTCCTCCATCATGAACTGCGTTTTCCCAAGCGCGCCGATCATATGGGTGCCAGTGGCCCGATACCATTTCTTCGACATGCTCTCGCCGGTATGGCAACCCCAACTCCTGGCGTAAGTGCCGCGCGCGAAATCCCGCCGATTGATTTTGGTCAACTCATCCTCGTGCAGCCACGATTTGCAGGCGCTGTCGATGTTGTTGCTGTAATCGAACATAAAACAAGCGCGGTTTGAGTGGCCGAAGTATTCGAACCCGGAAATCTTCATCTGATCACGACCGTTGTTTAGGTAATCGATGACTTCGGATCCCGCATGAAACCAAACGAGATTGAGATTAAATTTTTCGCGCACCGAATCGATTAAGCCAATCAGGTCCTGGTTTTCCTGTTTCGCGCGATCCTCATAGCCTTGCTTGTAAACAAGCCAGGTGATCTTCGCGTCCGGTCCAAGTTGGGCGCGCACTTGCTCAGTCCGCAGCCGTGCGGCGCGAACAAAGTTCGCCCACCAGTGATCGTGCGGATAAACTTTATATTTCTCCCATTGATACATGGAGGGTCCGCCAACCAAAATAATGTATTCGCCCGACGGCGGCGACGCCGCCTGCGATGCCAATGCAAAGATTGACACTGCGCAAATGAGCAAAAGCCGTTTCATCATACAAAGGCAGGAGACTATTTATGCAGGACGCAAAATTCTGCAAATGGGGTGTAGGGGCGGCTGTCCTCAGCCGCAATCCGCGGACTTCTGCGCGTGATTACACGCGCCTTTACAGCCATTGCGGATCGATTTCACCGCGGATTAGATCTTCATTCGTCTGCCGGTCTCGAATCAGAGCGAACTTGTCGCCGCGAACAAGCGCCTCGGCCGGCAACGGCCGCGAATTGTAGTTCGAGGCCATCACAAATCCGTAAGCGCCAGCGCTCATGATCGCGAGCAAGTCGCCCTCGCGGAGTTCTGGCATCTGCCGATCGAGCGCAAAAAAATCGCCCGATTCACACACCGGGCCGACTATGTCCATCTTCTCTGTCTTACCCTCACCTAGCGCTTCGCGTCCTCCTCTCCCTGAGGGAGAGGATTGAGGTGAGGGCCAAATTCTTTGTTCCACCGGCACAATTTCATGATAGCTATGATAAAGGGCAGGCCGAATCAGGTCATTCATACCCGCATCGACAATAGCGAATTTCTTTTGACCGGTGCGCTTGATATAACGAACCCGGGTCAGCAAAACGCCCGCGTTTCCGACTAACAAACGGCCTGGCTCGAGCAGAATTCGCAGTTTCAATTCGCGCAGCGGCGGCAAGATTGCATCGACGTATTGCTGGATCGACAGCGCATTCTTTCTCTTACTCGTGCTCTTGCCTTTGCTCGTGTTCCACCAATCGAGACTGCCGCTGGCAAAGGACGACTCGTAAACGATCCCAAGTCCGCCTCCGATACTGAAGAACTTGATCCCGTATTTTGATTTCAATTGCCGAACAAGCGGCGCGACTTTCTTGATTGCATCGGCGAACGGCTTCGCCTCGGTTATTTGGGAGCCGATGTGCATCTGCACACCAACGATGTTGATGTTACGCAGTTTCGCGGCGCGCTCGTAAACAGCGGCGAGATGGTCGAGCGCGATGCCGAACTTGTTCTCATGCGAGCCGGTGGAAATGTACTCGTGCGTGCGCGGATCGACGTCGGGATTTGCGCGCAAAGCAATGGACGCGCGCAGATTTCTCGCGCCCGCGATCCGATCGATGTAATCCAACTCCGCTTCGCTCTCGACATTAAAACTGTAAACGCGTTGCTCGAGCGCGTACGCGATTTCTTCGGAAGATTTTCCGACGCCGGCGAAAGTACATTTCGCCGGATCGCCACCCGCCGCCAGAACGCGATAAAGTTCGCCGCCGGAAACGATATCGAACCCGGCGCCTTCGTCGGCGAGCACCTTCAAAATCGCGCGATTCGAGTTCGCTTTGACGGCGTAACAGATCAGGTGATCGAGCGGCGCGAGCGCGGCGTCGAGCCGCCGGTAATGATCCAGAATCGTGCCAGCGCTGTATACATAAACGGGTGTTCCCGACTTATCGGCGACTCGCGCAAGATCGACATCTTCACAATAAAGCTGGCCGTTGCGATAACGAAACGAATGCACGCCGAAATGTAGAGGCGGTTGTGCCAACCGCCGAATTAAAGCAGCAAAAATTTGTAGGGCGTCTGTGCCAGACGCCACGGCGTTTCACAGAAACCCCCTACAATCTTTGCCACGATCAAAAATCGCGTAGCTTTACCACCGATGCACCGCGCGGATCATTCACGTTTCCGGCAGACGCACGACTTTGTCTCCGATTTTTCCAGGGCGGAACGACGCACCCGGATCGTGATCGGCATCACTGCCGTGATGATGGTCCTCGAGATCACAGTGGGTCTGATGTCGCGTTCGATGGCGCTGCTGGCCGACGGCTGGCACATGAGCACGCACGTAACAGCGTTCCTCATCACCGCCGTGGCTTACTATCTCGCGCGCAGACATGCCTCAAACGTGCGGTTCAGTTTTGGCACGGGAAAAATTGGCGTGCTCGGCGGTTTCGCCAGCGCCGTCGTACTCGCGGTCGTCGCGTTCTTGATGGCGGGTGAATCCGTCCGTCGATTATTCGCTCCGTTGACGATTCATTTCAATGAGGCGATCGGCATCGCCTGCCTGGGGTTACTGGTGAATTTGGGCTGCGCGTTTTTGCTCAAGGATGACCATCATTCTGAAGGTCACAGCCACGGCAGCGCTCATCAACATGACTTGAATCTCCGCGCGGCGTATCTGCACGTGCTCGCAGATGCCTTCACGAGCGTTTTGGCCATTGTCGCGCTTAGCGGCGGCAAGTTCTTTGGCTGGGCGTGGCTCGACCCGATAGTCGGGATGGTCGGGAGCGGCGTTGTTTTTTCCTGGGCTTATACCTTGTTGCGAGACACAAGCGGAATTTTGCTAGATCGCACGCCGCCCTCGTCCGATCTGCCGGAAGAAATCCGGAGAGCGGTTGAAAGCGACGGCGATTCGCTCGTGACCGACCTGCACGTCTGGCAAGTCGGGACTGGGAAATTCGCAGCAATCGTCTCAATCGTCGCGCATCAGCCGAAGAGTTCTGATGAATATCGGGGGCTGCTTCGAAAACATCGAGAACTGGTCCACCTTACCATCGAGACCCAACATTGTCGCGAGCACGAGCCCCTCAGCGCAGGTTCCTGATTAATTCGAAAATCTCAGAAGTCGTAGGCGACCGTCCCGTAGAAGCCGCGGCGCTGGCCAAACTGCGGCGCGCCCACACCGATCCCGCTGCCGTCGCGCAGCTCGTAGATCGTGTCGAGAATGTTGACGACATCGAAACGGATTTTGACGGCAGTCTTCTCCGTGATCTTGATCCGGCGCTGCAAACTAACGTTGAACGTTTCGTAGGGATGATTTTTCTGCGTGTTGGCGAAACCGCGCCGCAGTCCATTGCCGTATAGTCCATCGATGGCCGCTTTCCAATCGTTCCACGTATAGGAGATCCCAGCGGAACCGGTAAAGCGCTGGTCGTGGTCGAGGAAGACCCAATTCTTTTTGATGTAGGCGAACTCATCCGGGTCGAATAGAAATTGCGCGGAGCTGACGTTCGTGCCGCGCGCCCATTCGTAAGCCGCGTTCAAATATGCTGAGAACGGACCCTTATCGTAGCTGGAAGTGAATTCGCCACCATAGATTTCGCCGCGCTTGTAGTTGAACGACGAAAGGATAAGCGCTTGCCCGAATTGGCCTTCGTCGAGGGTCGAATGCGAGCTTTTGTAGAAACCGTCCAGGCCGACATTGAAGCCTTCCGCGATTTTCTGCGTCACGCCCACATCGAAGTAATGCGCGCGCTCCGATGTCACGGGAGCATCTTTGGTGATGGCGGATTCGTTAGTCGTGCCGGTGAACTTGGCGATCGTACTCTCTGGAACAGCCTCTAAGGGCGGCGGCGTGAAATAACGCGCGTAGCCGGCGTGAAGCGTGGTCCAGTCAAATGGCTTGTAAACGACATTAATTCGTGGGCTGAGCTGATTCTCGTCGGCAAACGCATTCACAAAGTCGAGCCGGCCACCGAAATTGATCGTGAGCTGCTCGAACGGCTTCCATTCGTCCTGCAAATAGAAACCATAGAAGTAACCGTACTTGTCGTTGTTATCGACGATGCGCTGCGGCACGTCGCTGGTTTGATTGCCGTCGGCATCGACAGGGAAAACAAGCGTCGCGGTGCCGACACTGGCATGTTGTTCGGTGAAAAGAAACCCACCGCGAATCGTGTGTTGGTCGTTTAGTTTGTAACTAGCGTCGAACTCCACACCGTTTGAGAGAATGGCCCGGTCGACACGCGACGCGACGCCGTTGAAGATGAGATCGCCAACGTTATCAGGCCGGAACAGAATTGAGCTGTAACGGTTAAAGACGGAAGCCTGGAAGTTGAAGTCGTCCGCCTTCTTCTGATAGGTCAGAATCTCGTAGGCAGAATCTTCCGATTGGTTCTCGTCGAGCTTGGCGGAATCGAATGTCGACCTTCCATTAACCGTAAACGCAGGTGTCTGACCCGGATTATTCGGAATCTGGAAGTCGCTATGGTTCCCGCTGATGAGAAGAACGAGCCGGCTGGTATCGTCAAAAATGTAGGACGAATAGCCGAACATTTTGTACTGGTCTGTGTCGTCATGAATCGGGTTGCTGCTTCGAGTCGGATTCTCAACGCCGATGCCGTCGTGCAGGTAATTCGCTGTGACGTAATAGTTGAGTTTCCCGGCGACGCCGCCGTATTCGATACTCGGCATGATGGTGTCGAAACTTCCGCCATACACGGACGCTTCGCCTTGCTGAAAAACGGCGCCGCTCTTCGTGTGAATGTCGATCACGCCGGTCGTGCGAAACCCGAATTGCGCCGGCAAAGCCCCGGTGATGAGCGAAATGTTATCGGCGAAACGCGTCTCCAATTCCTGTCCGAAACCGGGAATGCTTTCCGGCAGGAGCACGTCATCGATGCGGTATTGCAAATTCGCGTGCTCGCCGCGGACGTGAAGCTGTCCGAATGAATCCTGAGACACGCCCGGAAAGCGCAAGATAGTTTGGTTGAACTGCGCGTTTTCTCCTTGTGCTTGGGAGTCGAGACGGTCGGGCCCAACTGTATAACGTGTCGCGCCGAGACTCGGTACGATCTGTTCACGCGATATGTCGAGTTCCTGACTTTGGACGACGACCTCCTCAGCCGTCGCAGCCCCAGGCGTTGCTGAAGTGGATGGTGTGGGGCTCGGCCCAGCTGTGACGGCTTCTTGCGCGATCGCAATGCTTGCCCCGAAGAGTAGTGCGGTCGCTGTGGTTAAAACTTTTTTCATTGAGATTTTTGAGAAATGTATTTTTCAAGTTGTGATTGGTTGTTGGCTTCGCGATTGACGCGAAGACACGTGAAAGCGGCGCGATGATTTGTAGGGCGTTTGACTCGCTCACTCCCGCTCGCTCGCCTGACGGGCTGCCCGTCTATGTCGCGTGCGCCCGCGGGTCCATTCTGCGAACCCCGAAAGTTTTCGGGGCTGCACAGACGCCCTACAATTTTAGGCGCGCGTGGGCGGCGCGTGCTCGAAAATACACGCGCCAAGAAACGGCGATTCGACCCACTGCGGAGTCAACGCCGGAATTTTTGAGAATTGAACGGCCGGAACCGGTGCACTGACCAGTGGCGCATGAACGGCATGATCGTAGCTGCCCGATGCGATCATGGTCACCGCGCAGTTGTGCTCGGCGCGATTTGCGTCCGGGTGGACGCGCTGGTGCAACTGCGGGGAAGCGCTCAGCGCGAGCGCCCAGAGAAATGCCGCCGAAACGCAAGTCGCGACAAATGCACGCCCGCGATTTGTCGAACGCGCGAACGTGCTCATTGCGCTGCGACCTTCTGGCTTCGGTTCATCTTGCGCAAGAAATTTCTGCAAAATCTATACTACCTAATGATAATGCACTTTCGTTTCTTTAACGTTGCGAAAAATATCCTGCTGCTTTTTTCTGGCGTCAACTGTCGTCGTTTTTACAATTGGTCACGAATCGCTCTCAATTGAGATTTACATTTGAGTACCCATCGTGAGCAAGACTGAACCAGAGAACGCGCCAAAGAGGAACCGGAAAGGGTTCGACTCAGCCACCAACATCCTTCTGGCGCTCGCCGGCCTGTTTATTTCAGCGGGTCCGGCAGGCGCTGAAAATACAAGCGACTGGGTAACGGGATCGCCGCGAGAACCCATTCATGTAAAAGCGTGGCCGGGCGGAAAAAAGGTCGCGGTCTGCTTCGTCTTCGATGTCGAGGTGTGGGGTTTTGGACACGGCCCTAATTTTCGGCCGGATATGACTGCGCGAGATCCGGATGTTGTCGACGAGGGCTTTCGCCAATACGCGATAGAATGGGGTGTCCCTAGGATTGGCAGGCTTTTCAACGAAGAAGGGATGCCCCTGAGCATTGTCTTGAATGCGCTCTTTCCCGAGAAGTATCCCGATGTCTGGAAAACATTTCGTTCCAGTGTGCCAAAGGCCCCGATCATCGCGCATGGTGTTAACAACTCTACCGACCAGCTGCCACTTGGACGCGGCCTGGACGAGCAGGAAGCATACATTCGCCGAACACTGAATCAGCTGGAAAAGAATACGGGCGTGAGGCCACGCGGATGGTCAAGCCCAAGTGTCTACCCCAATGCCGATACCTTCAGGGCCAGCGCGGCCGAAGGCATCACCTATACCCTCGACGGCATGGACTCCGACGTCCTCTCTCGCCTCATCACCAAGTCAGGACCGCTGGTGCTTATTCCCTATCCGGCAATCACAGTTGACATGGGGCAATACCTGTCGCGCTTCAAAGAACCAAGCGACATGGAGCGGCTGTGGATCGATTATGTAACCGAACTTGCCCGCGAGGCTGAGACTCATCCCGATCGTGACGCCACTGTCGTTGCGATCGGAATCCATCCGTTTGTGATTGGGACTCCCAATGGCACAGCGGCGTTGCGCCGCGTTCTCGAAAATTTCAAAAGTCAGAAGCTAGTCTGGGTGACAGACACTCAAGCGGTGTTGGACGCTGCGGGCGAGAAGCAGTAGCTAAGAGCGAAGAAATGAGCGTAGCGTCGCTAGTCCGGGCAGAATAGATATTTCTTCACGTCTTTGCCCTCGCGGAAACCGCCGACGTTTTGGATCAGGGTTGGATTGCTCCTAGGGGTTCGATTCCCGCTGTCCACCCGCTGTTTTAACTGGCTTTTGCATTATCTTTAAAATTAGAAATGGCAAATAGTGCGCTTTCGTTTTCGTAACGCTGGGAAAAATCTCCTGCTTACTTTTTTTCTGGCACCAGCTCTCGTCGTTTCCACAACACACGCTGCAGAAACAGAACCGGCTGCGGCTTCGCCACAAGAAGGATTGCAACCCATCGGCATCGGCGCAAATCCCAGTGCCGTAAATGCTACTACTGGAACAGGCGAATTGGAGAAATACGTTCTGGATCTTGCCGGCATCAAGGATGACCACGGCGTCCGTATTGGCGGGCTATGGATTGGCAACACCAACTGGCTCATGTCGGGCGGTGCGGAACCGGGCAAGGTAAGCTGGAACAGCCTGTTCATTGCTGACCTGTTAGTAGATATGGAAAAGCTCACTGGCTGGTGGAAGGGGGCCTTGTTTGGCGCCGAGTTTCTACGATTCGATGGGCAGCAAACAAACGAGCAGGCAGGGAGTATCCAAGGCTATAATGGTTTGCCGGGGCCGAAGCCGCTCGACCGCTCGGAGCTTTACCAGCTCTGGATTCGACAGGAGTTTCTCGACGGAAAATTCATTGTTCGTCTTGGCAAATCCTTGCCGACCGCTGACTTCGGCAACGTCCTCCGGCCGGTCCCACTTGCTGAGCAGAACCTTTTCATTCCGGCCGTGAGCGGTCTTCTCTACACGCCGGTCTTCAAGAACCCGACGCTCTTCGGGGCCATGCCAGGATATTATAATTCGGCCTGCGGAGTCAGCGTGACCCTCGCGCCGGTAAAGTGGTGGTATTTGAACTACGGTTTTTACGATGGCAACCTCGCCAGGGGCATACAGACCGGAACAACAGGTCCGCATTTTAACGGCTATTATTTCAACATCGCGGAAACCGGTTTTTCCTGGCGGCTGGGAGAAAACCACCTCCCCGGCAAAATCGGTGCAGGCTTTTGGGATCAGACCGGGCAGCTCAATGGTCCGAACGGTATTTCGGAAAATGGCACATCTGGCTTTTATCTCTTCGGCTCGCAACGGCTATGGTACCGGCAACCTGACAAGGACAGCTCGGGCATCTCTACGTTCTTCCAATTCGGGACCAATGATTCCGAAACCCTCCCTGTAAATCAATATTTCGGATTGGGTCTGACAGCGTTCGGACTTGTGCCGGGAAGATCGCAGGATTCCGCGGGCGCCGGCATGGCATGGTCCTGGCTGAACGGAAATATTTTCCACCGCAGCAGTGAATTGATGTTTCAAGTTTACTATCAGGCTCATATTATTG
>Ga0193729_1001299_pt1 | contig 12818 bp, 14 predicted proteins | sample U1c2metaG_FD_143036 | JGI IMG/M metagenome (GOLD analysis project Ga0193729, IMG submission 143036) | Soil microbial communities from a riparian zone of the East river system, Colorado, United States - U1c2 | ecosystem: Environmental > Terrestrial > Soil > Riparian zone | place: USA: East River... | reverse complement strand
GTTGTTCCTGCACTTCCTCCCAGGTTTTGAGCGAAGATTGGTAAAGCTCTGCCGCTTTTGCGTAATCACCCCGCGAATGATAGACCACTGCAAGGTTGCATTTGGATTGCGCTATGTCTGCAAGGGGAGGGGGATCCAATTTCTCCCGAATGGCCAGAGCGCGAAGATGTAGCTTCTCAGCTTCAGTGTAACGGCGTTCGTTAGTATAGAACACTGCCAGGTTGTTGAGTACCGACGCTACATCGGAGTGGTCCGGCCCCAGTTGCTTCTCATAAATTTCCAAAGCGCGCACGTAGCAGGGTTCCGCCGCTTTTTGCCGGCCCGACTTGCGCAAAATCAGCGCGATGTTGTTTAACATCGTGCCGATATCGGCATAAGGAATATCGTCGATCTGCGTGCCAGCAGCTATTGCTTTCTGGTAAAAATTAATAGCTTCCTCGGATTGGCCGAGGCTATCGCATAGGGCTGCCAGCCGGCGCGCCGAACGGTAAATGGCGCGATGATCGGGTGGCTTCCCTTTTTCGAGGATCGCATGCGCTTTGAGCAGGTTTGCCTCGGCGGCACTGTAATCTCCTTTTTCTTCGAGTAGCTCGCCTAGCTTCTCGAAACTGGTGGCAAGCGGCTCCTCGCCGCGTTTGAAAGCGCGCTTGGCGATTTCAAGCGCAGTTTCTGCAACGCGAATCGCCTCAGGCAAACGATTTGTGGCATGCAGAGTATCAAGTTTGTCGTTGAGGATACTCCAAAGCTTTTGTTCACCTTTCATCACTCATCACCAGCCCTCGCTCAGTTGAGTAACCAGTCGGCTGGCGAGATCCTCAGTGGCCAGGGGCAACGCTTGACGCTCATCAGTGGTTACGTCGCTACTGACAAAGAAGCTTGTGGTTCCGTATGCGTCACTCGGCCCAGCCAGGTGTTCACCATTTCTTCCAGTCAGCGAGTACCGTACGGTTAAGCCCAGGTTAAATTCGGTTGTGGCCAATACATTTCCACGCACCGAGCGCGCCGGGGTGCGGGTGATCCGAGATATCTCCCCGCTCAAAGTAGCATCCGCTTTGTCCTCGCTGGTGATCTGATAAGTCCCGTCCTGTTGCAACTGTTTGATCACAGTATCGGTGACTAAAACTTCGATCCGCGGGAGAAGAGTTTTGTTCTTAAAAGTCGGGACTGCGATGCGATGAACGTCACGCAAATAGTACGGCTTGACTGGCCCGACGTGATAGCCAAGGCAACCACTCAAAGCCAGGCAGAATAGTGCCGCAAGTGAGGCTTTCAAGGCGCCGGTGAGGCGGACTCGTCGGTAGACGCCGATCCGCCCGGGGCTGGAGACGCGTTGGAGCTGCTAGCATCGGGCAGAGGCAGCGGCGGTTCAGGCTCAGGCGCTGTCGTGGTGTCCGGGGCAAGGGAAGCTGGTGGTGGAAGCGAGGAATCAGTCTCCGACGCAGGCAACGGCGCTTCGTTATTTGCCGCACCTGGTTTTGCAGGCCCAGTTCCAGCACTCTGTGCCCCATGCGCTTCGCTCTTTTTCTTGCTAACTTGTTGTGCCACGGGCAAAGCCGGCTGAAGCGCAGCGTCTCCGAATTTTGCGCGCAACTGATCGATCCGTTTCTTGGCCTGATTGCTTTCCTCCGATCCTGGCTGCTGACGAATGACCTCGTTATAGTAGATCACGGCCGCGCGATAATATTTTTGTTTATCGTAAAATTTCGCGACCTTGTACGAGTTAGCGGTTTGCTTGTGTTCGAGAATATCGAGATTAGCGCGCGCCTGAGCTGCTTTCTCGCTTTTCGGATAATGGAAAAGAAAATCCTGGAAAGCAGTTTTAGCATTGGTTGCCGCAGCGGCGTCTTTTGTTCCAGTCTGAGCTGCGGTGAACCAGATGTAGCCGATTTGATATTGGGCATCCACGGCCACGGGCTCATTCGGGAATTTGTCCACTACGGCTTGGTAAGCCTGTAGTGCCGCGTCATTGGCGCCCTGTTTTTCGCGGGCAAGGCCAATATCAAACTGCGCACGCGCCGTGTATTTTCCGTACGGCGCGGTGCGAACAACGTTAGCGAAAATAGTCACCGCGCGATCCAACGATGATGCAATCGACATGCCGAGAACCTTCAACTTCTTGCCATTCAGATAAAGTTCGCCGATGCGAAACTGCGCCTCGATCGCGTCCTCGAAATAGGGACTGCTGGGATATTTTTCTACCAGCTCGCGATACGAATCCGCCGCTGGTGTGTAATCGTGGAGCTGTTCCTGCAACTGAGCGCCGCGATAAAGTGCACTGGGAGCCAGTGAGTCTTTAGGATGGTGTTTAATCAGGCTTTTGTAGGCTCTGATCGCGCGTTTAGGGTTCCCTTCTTTTTCGGCAGTTTGTCCAATTTGGTACAGCTGAGCAGCATCCCCGCTTAGTTCTTCTTCGCCGGGCGCTACGTACTGCGCTTTTTTGCCCGCTTTGAAAACAACAGAAGCGGTTCCCGGTTCAGGCAAAAGAAACACTGCCGCAGCGAAAACTAGAAAGGCGCGAATAACGAATTGCATTCGGGTCGTGGCAGGGTAGTTAACTTATTTGACCAGTCAAGTTTCACCAGCCCCCCGAAGAGGCGGCGCGCGTACCAAAGGCCGTGGCATTTGCTACGGGTGAAAATTTTCGGAGATGGGAAAACTTACTAGTGTTTATCTCAGTTGAACTTAACTGATCAGCAAAAAATTCGAATCGGGTCGTGCGCATGGAGCTTCCAGGACTGGCGCGGTGCGTTTTATCTGCCGGATCTACCGGAGTCTCGCTGGCTGGAGTTTTACGCCAACTATTTTCCGGCGGTTGAAGTTGACTCTACATTTCATGCTGCTCCGGCGGAAGATATTGTTCGTCGTTGGGTAGAAATGACTCCTGCCCCTTTTCGCTTCACCTGCAAGCTTCCCCGGCAGATCACGCACGTTTGCCGGCTTCGCGACTGCACGGCCGAGTTCACGTCGTTTCTTCGAGCGATAGAGCCCCTGGCGCCAAAGCTCCAGGTCATCCTCATCCAGCTACCGCCTTCTTTAGCGCCAAGAGACGGCAAGCTCGGGCTGCGAAAACTTCTTCCACAACTGTCGCGAGATTTCCGTTTTGCGATTGAGTTTCGGCATTCCGGCTGGCATCGGCCGCAGTTTATCCGGCTGCTGGAAAGATATCGGGTTTGCTGGGTCTGGGCCGATACCACGCCGCTTAACGAACGAAATCTTGCCCCGTTTGAATTTTTGCCGTGCACGACAGATTTTCTGTATCTGCGTTTGCTGGGCGATTACGCAACGAAATATGACGTCGACGGCGGCCATATCCATCACTACGAAAAATTGCTCTGGAAACGTGAAGCCGCCTTGGAAAGCTGGTCACTTAAGATCGAGCGCCATCTTGCGGAGATGCGCAGTGTCTGGGCATTTGCGAGCAACCATTTCGAAGGATTCGCACCTGAAACCTGCCAACGTCTTGCCCAACGTTTAGGCTTCATGTTGCCGCTGCCTACGGAGACTGAACAGGCGCTCTCGGCAGAAAGGCAGCCGCAGCTCGATCTTCAGCTATAATGGTAACTGTGTGCGTTTGTGCTTTTCGAAAACGCAAACCTGCTGAATTCCGAAGCTAACCATTCTTTGCGCCAGAGGCGGAAACTTGTCACCAAGTTGCGCGTGGGAGTGCGCATCTGAGGCAGTAGTGAAAGGAACCCCTTTCTCGATTGCGAGTTTGACGATCCGGTCACCCGGGTACGCTTCATTCACCGGCTTGCGCCAGCCGGCCGTGGAAAGTTCGATCGCGAGATCCTGGCCACGAATAAAATCGAGTGTCTCGTTCGCCAGGCTCGCAATATCTGCGCTCGGCCTGTGACCATGGATCTTGACGAGATCAAGGTGAGCAAGGCAATCGATCAGTCCCGTCGCTGCAATTTCGCGGACCCGGCTAAAGTAATTTGCATAGATCGCATCGATATTCCGGCCTTCGAATTGCGCGGTGCCATCCGGTACGCTGTCGAACATCTGGTCATCGCGATCGAGGAAGTGAATTGATCCCAGAACAAAATCCAGCTTGTCCCAATGCTTCTCAATCCAGTTTTGGCCAGCTGCCGAGTGAATGGGGTCGTTATCAAGCTCGATACCCGCCCGGATTTGCAAATCCGGATTTCTGTCGCGGAGGCGCTCGATTTCGTCCAAGTCGATGCCTGCGTGATAACGGTCGTGATCGGTAAAGGCAATGTCGAGTAAACCTAATCTGCGCGCGGAATCCGCCCAGGGTTGAAGCAATGCCTGGGTGTACCTTTGTACTCGATGTCCCTGCGGGTGTGTGTGGTAGTCGGAGAAGAGTTGATAGTTTTTGGTTGATAGTTGATCGGTACGCACCTTCCGCTCTATCAACCATCAGCTATCGACTATCAAATCGCCGGCTCATGGTACCGCCAGGAATTTTTGCCGGATGCGCATCTCCGGGTACTGCGGAAAGAAAACCTCCGCGATAGAGACCTTGTTCGGCGTAAGCTCGCGGGTCGAGATGGTTTCACTATATTCGATTCGCTCTTGCGGGTTAATGACAATCGTGACGGGTTTTTCCGTGATAGCGTGATTGTCGGACCATTTGGCGAGGATGTCTCCGCCGGAATCCATCAGGTAAATTTCAATCCGCTGATTGGTCGGAAAGTCGAGCGCCACGGGACGCTTCGACAGATTTGCCAGTGTTACTTTTACTCCGAGTTGACGAACCTCAGAAAGTTTTACTGTCTGCGGCATGATTTGGAGATCCAAAGCAAGCCCACGCAGCCTTGGATCTTTGTATTGCGGAACGACCTCGGGAGAAAACGGATGGAGAATTCGGCTCAGCCAACCGCGTCTCCGCGGCGGTGTAGAGGTCGGCGCGATGTCCTGGGCCAAAATGCCGTCGGCCATCAGAAGCATTAGAAGGAGCAAGATAAAGCAACGTTTCATCAACGGCCTAAAACAGCGCCGAAAGCTTTCGGGGTTGCAAAATTCCTGTCAAACCCTTTATCAATCGGCATGAAAACTCTCTGTGTATTCGCGGTTTGCCTGGTTTTCGCGCTTGCCGACGGGGTGGCCAAACAACGACATGTCACGTTTCGCGTGCACGCACAAGCGAATCCCCGCGACACGGAGGTATTTTCAACATCGGTTCGCGCCCGATTTTCCGGTAAAGATATTTCCATCGAAAAGGTGCCCTGGCTTTCGGAGCGAGATGTCACAGCGTTTTTTCCCTATCCAGCCCAGGACGGAACCTATGGCGCGCTGATTCAACTCGACGAGCATGGTCGCGTAGTGCTCGATAGTTTAAGCGTGCAGCGTCGGGGCGGTTTGCTTTTTGTCCTCATTAATGGTCGGCTCGTCACTGAACTTGAAATCGACAAACGCGTCTCGGACGGCAAAATCTATATTCCTTCTGGGCTGACCGCAGCCGACATTGATTTGATGAAAAAAGACTGGCGGTTGATCGGCCAAAAGAAGAAATGACGAATGCCCAATGATCAATGTCGAAGGAATGACGAATGTCCCAATGAGGGACTGCCGCGCCAGACACATTTCGTCATTTGTCATTAGTTTGTCATTCCGTCATTCGGCATTCGTTATTGCCATACGTTGTTTTGCAATCGCGACGACAATGTTCGGAGCTTGCACTCTTTCACTCAATGCCTCGGCGCGCGATACTATTGATCTTGTTCTACCGACGGACAACGACGCCCTGTTCTCCGGTGACGGCGCCGCGTTTTATCAGTACGTCGAACGCGATTATAAAGGTGCAAAATCGACGCCCTGGGAGGGCGGGCGATACGGCTTTGTGCGGGATCCCGTGGACACGGCAGGCGGCACCGTTTACACCCGCTTTCATGAAGGAATCGATATTCGCCCCCTGCACCGCGATACAAACGGTGACCCCCTCGACGAAGTGCGCGCGATTGCCGATGGCAAGGTCGTGCACGTGAATCCAATCCCCGGCTACTCCAACTATGGAAAATACATCGTGATCGAGCACCGGTGGGACGGCTCGAATTACTACAGTCTCTACGGACATCTAAGTTCGATCGCTGTCCACCCTGGCGATCTAGTCAAACGCGGCCAGCCTGTCGCCACCATGGGTTATACGGGAGTTGGAATAAACCAGGAGCGCGCGCATCTCCATTTGGAATTGGACTTGATGTTCAGCCGCCAATTTGAATCGTGGTACAACACATTTTTCAGAAACGATCCCAACCACAATGGCATCTACAACGGCATGAACCTCGCCGGTATCGATGTTGCGCGGCTTTATCTGGCGCTCCGCAAAAATCCGGCGCTTACGATCCCAGAGTTTCTCAGTGAAGAGGAAACATTCTACAAAGTTGCCTTGCCGAAATCGCGGCACTTCGATTTGCCACGGCTTTATCCGTGGATGGTTGGTGGAAAACGAAATGAGAAATCATCGTGGGAGGTCTCTTTCGCGAGTTCCGGTGTACCATTGAAGGTTGAACCGAGCGACAGACGTGTGATGCAGCCCGAGCTAAGCTACGTTAAGAAGAGCTCGATCGATTACTCCCATCTGACTCGCGACATCGTTTCCGGCCGCGAAGGGAACGCGCATCTCACAAACTATGGCAGCCAACTGATGCGGCTTCTGATTTATCCCCAGTGATATTTCCGCAGTTTCCTTAGCACGATGTCGGCGTCTCTTGCGCTAGCGCGACACCGTGCGGGATCGCTCCCTGCACGAAGCCAAAACACTCCACAGCACCGCTTGGTTTCCCGGGAAGCGCGATCACCAGAGCATGACCGACAATCGCCGCCAGACTACGCGACAGGATTGAATTGGGCGTAATTTTCATCGATTCGGCGCGCATTACTTCGCCAAAGCCTGGTAGCTCGACGCGCATGATCCCTCGGATCGCTTCCGGCGTGACATCGCGCGGTCCGATGCCCGTACCGCCAGTCGTCAGAATCAAACCGCAGCCTTGCCGAGAAAATGAGCGGATTGTTTCTTGAATACGTGTTGCGTTGTCCGGCACAATCGCTTCCGCGAGGACCTGCCACCCTGCTTTTTGCGCCACTTCTTTCAACGCGGGTCCGCCAAGATCCTTGTAATCACCAGCGCTGGCGCGGTCCGAGATGGTAATAACGCCGACGTTTATCTGATTGGAGTGCTGGAGTGCTCGAGTGTTAGAGCGCTGTTTGTTTTTCATTACTCCATCACTCCACCACTCCATTACGCCACTGTTTTCTGTTCCGGAGCAGGCAGTTTCGTCTTTTGAATCAAGTGCACGTCGCTGATGACCATGCGCTTATCCACGGCTTTACACATGTCGTAAATCGTGAGCAACGAGACGGTGACACCAATAAGCGCTTCCATTTCCACACCCGTCTGCGCAATCGTCTGCGCAGTGCACTTTACGTCTGCGCCGTCCTTCGAAATAGCGATATCGATTCTAATCTCTCCCAGCGGCAAAGTGTGGCACAACGGAATGAGGTGCGCTGTCTGCTTCGCAGCCTGGATCCCGGCAAGCCGAGCGGTCGCGAAGACGTTCCCCTTTGCGATTTGATCTTTTGCGATCAAATCGAGAGTCTTGCGTTGGAGCCGAATCGTGCCAATGGCAATAGCTCTCCGCTTGGTTGTCGGTTTGGCCGAGACATCCACCATCTGCACGCGACCATCGCGAGAAATGTGCGTGAACCGTTTCATTTTTGTTTATTGCGCAAATTGCCTGCTCAGCGCTTTGGCCACACAAGCCGGAACAAAACTCGAGATATCGCCGCCCAGGCGGGCAATTTCTTTTACGATTCGAGAGCTCAGATAAGTGTATTCCTCCTTCGGCATTAAGAAAATCGTTTCTGCCGCGGCATCCAGTTTCCGGTTCATTAACGCCATTTGAAATTCGAACTCAAAATCCGAGACCGCGCGTAGACCGCGGATTACGGCGCCTGCGTTTTGTGCCTTCGCGAAGTCGACTAGTAAACCCTCGAACTCAGCGATTCGTACATTGGCGATTCTGCCGGCGGTCTCTTGCAGCAAATCGAGCCGTTCCTCTAAGGAGAAAAGCGGTTGCTTCTCGTCATTGTGCGCGACAGCGACAATGACTTCGTCGAAAAGTTTTCGGGCACGCTCAATCACATCCAGGTGACCGTTCGTCACAGGGTCAAAGCTGCCTGGATAGATCGCGCGTCGCATCGGCGAAAATTCGCAGAGGAATTGTAAAATGAAAAGCGGATTGGTGACCCGTGCCCCGGCCGCGCGATCTCCATGTTGCCGAATTTTCTTGGAGCGCGACAGTTCACTTCAATCCATGGCTGAGCCATCGCCATATAAAATCATTGCCGTGGCGACGACATTTTCGCCGCGATTCAGGAAGGTTCTTGCCGAGGCGAAGCGGATCCGGGAACGTTTTCCAGCGGATCTTCATCTGATCTACGTGGGCGAAAGAAATGAAGGAACGGCAAACAAGTTCCGCAATGTGCTCACCGAGCTACATCTCCCGCCTGATTCAATGGTTCATTATGAACAGGGAGACCCTGCCGACGCTATTTTGCGCACGCTCGCTCGTGAGAAGATCGACGTGATCGTCGCCGGTGCATTGGAGAAGGAGGTGGTGTTGCATCCATTTCTCGGCAATGTCGCGCGCCGCCTTGTGCGAGAAGCGGCATGTTCTGTTGTGCTCTTTACCAAACCGGCGGTGAAACCCAAGCCGCTGCGCCGGATCGTTTTCGTTGCCGATTATTCCAGCCATGGATTGGAGGCTTTGAAGCGAACGCTTCCGCTCGCCGCGGCCGAAGGCTGCGAACGGCTTTACGTGATTCGCATTATCACTGCGTTTGATGAGGCGCGCGCGTCAATCGGCGCAGGCGCCGGCACAGCTGAAAAGCGCAGCGCGCATGATGAGGAGGAAGAGACTTTGGAACGCTTCGTTTTATCCGCCGGTATGACCGAAGTCCCGGTCGAAGTCCGCTGCGTCAGGGGCAATACGGGGTTAGTCGCCTCGGATTTCGTCCAATCGGTGAAGGCCGATTTGCTTGTAGTGCCGCTGCAGAAAAACGGTGAAGCCAATCGACCGCTTCCGAGCAACATCGCTTGGATTACCGATGTAATCCCGTGCAACCTCTGGGTGATTCGATAGCAGAAGCTCCAGGGAATAACGGCTTAGGCAGCCGTCGATTGCAATGTTGACCGCTGCGAAGCCGTCACTGCTTGAAAACTTCAGCTTCGGATTTCTCTGGATGTTGGAGCCTGGATTTTGGAATTTCTGTGTGACTACATGAACGACGCCCCTGAGTTTCAGCCGTACGGTTTGCCGCATCTCACGGTAATTTCGGCTGCAGTCGTGCTGCCGTTTGTGCTTGCTGCGATCGTGCGGCGGACAAAATCGCAGCGTCTGGAGAAGATAATCATCGGTGTTCTTTCAGCTGTGCTGATCTCGAACTACATCGTTTACCTGGTTTTCATCCGCAGCCGCGGCGTCGTGGATTGGCGGCAAATGTTGCCGATGCAAATGTGCGATTGGGGCATGGTCGTTGTGATCGTGGCAATGTGGACCGGCAGCCAGCGGTGGTTCGAGGTCGCATACTTCTGGGGAATTGGTGGCACCTTGCAGGCCGTGCTCACGCCAAATCTGCGCTTTGGTTTCCCCGATTGGCGGTTTATCAGTTTTTTCACCTCGCATTCAGGCATCATCGTGGGCGTGGTTTTCCTGATGTTGACCCGTGGATACCGACCATATCCGATGTCGATTGTGCGGGTATGGTTGTGGTCGGAGTTTTATTTTGTGGTCACGTTCGTTGTGGACGGGCTGACTGGTTTCAATTACGGATTTCTGCTGCACAAGCCGGAGGCGTTTTCGATTTTAAGTTTTCTCTCCGATTCGCGCCCGTTGTACCTTTTACAAATGCATGGAGTGGCGCTGCTCTTTTTTCTCGTACTATACGCACCGTTTGCCATTTTCGATTTTACGAGGAGAAAATTGCGATGGAACACAGCAAAGCAGGGGGCAACCCTTTAAATTTGGTACGTTCCGGCTTTCCTTAGACCCTTATTGTGAAACCAAAGCCATTGCGCGTGGGTAAAGTCATGATCGGCAGCAGACGTCCGGCGTTTGTTCTCGGACCATGTGTCATTGAGTCGGAGAAGTTTGTCTGGCGGATGGCAAAGAAGATCGCTGAAATCTGTTCTGTTGAGGATGTTGATTTTATTTTCAAGGCTTCGTACGACAAGGCGAACCGGACTTCAGTACGTTCGTTTCGCGGGATGGGCGTAGAAGAAGGCTGCCAGATTCTTGCTGCCATTGGATACGACTTAAAAATACCAGTGACGACAGACGTTCATTCGCCTGCTGAAGCGAAGATTGCCGGTAAAAAAATCGATATGCTACAAATCCCAGCGTTTCTCTGCCGCCAAACGGATCTGCTGCGCGCCGCTGCGGAAACGGGGCGCGCAATCAATGTGAAAAAAGGCCAGTTCCTGGCCCCGTGGGATGTGCGAAATATTGCCGAAAAACTGATCGCCTTTGGTAACGCGCAATTTTGTTTCACTGAGCGCGGCACCACGTTTGGCTATAATAACCTTGTCGCTGACATGCGCTCGCTCTATTGGATGCGCGAAGCCGGATATCGCGTGATCTTCGATGCGACACACTCTGTGCAGCGGCCAGGCGGAGCAGGGGACTCAACCTCAGGTGACGGCGTTCGCGCGCCGGTATTAGCCAGGGCAGCAATGGCAACAGGTTGCGACGGAATTTTTATGGAGGTGCATGAAAACCCGGCGCGGGCTTTGTCCGACGGGCCGAATCAGATTCCGCTGAAGGATTTGCCGAAGCACTTGCGCATGTTAAAGGCTATTCATGCTGCCGTTTCGTAGCAGCCGCTCCATACATTTGGGCTGGCTCGTTTGGCTATTGTCAGTCGCGCTGTGCGTTTTGATATCGGCGCCTTACGTAGCCGGACAGTCAAAAGGTCACAAGAAAAAAGGTCGCGCCGCCGCGACCCCGACCGCATCACCCGGCGAACAAAGCCTTACAAACATCCCATTACCTATTGGCCATGAAGCCAAAGGCCTCGTGTTTGCAGATTTCGATGCCGAAGGCCATTTGCGTGGACGATTCGAAGCAGGAACCGCACACCGGATTGATCAGGAGCACATTGGTTTTCAGCAGCTTAAAATTACGACCTACACTCCCGACAATCAGCCGGATCTGCAGGTTGACATGCACACATCGGTGCTTGATTTGAAAACCCGAATCCTTAGCTCGCAGGAGCGCACAACAATTCAGCGGGCAGATTTTAACATCGCTGGCGATTCGGTGCAGTTCGATACAAACACGAGGACCGGGCGATTAATCGGAAATGTAAAAATGGTGATCAGTAGCAAATCACACCTGACAGCCAAGCCTGACGAGAAGGAATGAAAAAGCTGCTGATGTTAATGCTTTTTGTTACCATCGGCGCGGCAGGGCGCTTGCAAGGCCAGATCCCCGCTGCAACTGCTCCGAAGACTTCCGCCGCTGCGCCGGAGAAAAAAGCGAAGAAGAAGGCAGCGAGCGAGAAACAAGATAAATCGCCGGCCGAAAACTTGTTTGGCACAGGGTTGCAATCCAACGAACCGACAACCACGGAAATTTATGCGGACGAGGCGTTTTTTGATTCGACCAAGAACATGGGCATCTTTAGCGGCCGGGTGAAGGTAGTCGATCCGCGTTTCAATCTTCAGTCGGACAAATTGACCGTGTTCATTACGAAGGGACAAAATCAAAGCCTCGAGAAAGCCATTGCCGAAGGAAACGTTGGCCTGGTACGCGAACGCCCTAATCCGAGTGGACCGCCAACGCTCGCCATTGGCCGAGCGGATAAAGCAACTTATATAGCGGCAACTGGAGACGTTGAACTACGAGGAACGCCGCGTGTGCAGGAAGGATTGAACATGCATGTGGCAACGAGCCCTGATACGGTCATGGTTATTAACCAGAACAGTCAACTGACAACGCATGGCCCGAGCCGCACAGAGATCCGTCAGCAACCAGGCGAGCAAAAGAAAGCCACAGCAACCCCTGGTCAGACTTCTCCCGCTCAGACTTCCCCTGCCCAGACACCACCTTCTGCCGCTCTTCCAAAACCATGATCAGTCAAGCTGCGCCCATTTCCGCTCGTAAGATCCCTTCGCCGGCAGCGACGAAAGAGGAAATGGTTCTTGCGACTGATCAATTGGTCAAGATCTATGGCGGTCGCGCAGTGGTGGATGGGATCAACATGCATGTTCGCGCAAGTGAAATCGTGGGCTTGCTTGGGCCGAACGGCGCCGGCAAAACAACCAGCTTTTACATGATCGTTGGCTTGGTCAGGCCAAACAGCGGTCACGTGATTTTTTGCGACACCGATGTGACCGATTTCCCAATGTACAAGCGTGCGCGGCTCGGCATGGGCTATTTGCCGCAGGAGGAATCAATTTTTCGAAAGATGACGGTGGAACAAAATATCCTGGCCATTTTAGAAACGCTCCCGCTGAGCAAGACAGAGCGGCGGAACCGCTGCGATCAGTTACTCCACCAGTTTGGCATTGAACGGATCGCGAAAAATACAGCGCTAACGTTGAGCGGCGGGGAGAAACGACGCTTGACCATCGCCCGATCGCTCGTGACACAACCGAAGCTCTTGATGCTCGACGAGCCATTCAGCGGCGTTGACCCCATTGCCGTATACGACGTGCAACAAATCATCGTCAACCTGCGCAAATCGGGGCTCGCAATCATGATTACCGACCACAACGTGCGTGAGACTCTCTCCATCGTGGACCGCGCGTATTTGATTTACGATGGCCGCGTCGAGAGCGAAGGTACAAAGGACTT
>Ga0193729_1001298_pt1 | contig 12819 bp, 10 predicted proteins | sample U1c2metaG_FD_143036 | JGI IMG/M metagenome (GOLD analysis project Ga0193729, IMG submission 143036) | Soil microbial communities from a riparian zone of the East river system, Colorado, United States - U1c2 | ecosystem: Environmental > Terrestrial > Soil > Riparian zone | place: USA: East River... | reverse complement strand
TGCTGGTAGAGAACACTGAGAAATGGCCGGCCGTCAAGGAAATCGACAAACAGATTGCGGCTTTGCAAAAACAAATGAATGACACGCGGGCTCGGGCCACTCAGATTGTGACCACGAATCTCGCCACGCGCTATCGGCAAGCCCTGGCAAATGAGGATGCGTTGCGCAAGGCTTATGACCAGCAGCGGGCCGAAACTCTCACGCAGAATGAAGCTGCCGTTAACTATCGAATTATTCAGCAGGAGATCGAAACCAACAAGACTCTCCTGGACGGTCTGCTTCAGCGGACCAAGGAGAACGACGTGGTAATGGCTGGGACTCCGAACAATATTCGGATAGTCGATTTTGCCATTGCTGAGAAACGGCCAGTCGCACCCAAGAGAACTTATATTGTCGCGTTTTCATTTCTGCTTTCGCTGCTCTGCGGGATAGGCCTGGCTTTCTTAATCGAGTATCTTGACGACAGTGTGCGCTCAATGGAGGATGTCGAAAACTTCCTTCACTTACCTGCAGTCGCACTCATACCACAGGTTGGCAACCTGAAACCGAAGCGTAGGCTCGCGCTGGCCGCAAAGAATGGGGCCGCTCCATCCATCAACAGCAACGCGTCTCACGAAGTGCTGTTAAGCGAAGTCGATAAGCGCTCTGCAGTGGCTGAAGCGTATCGACACCTGCGTACGTCGATTCTCTTATCGACGGCCGGCAGGCCGCCGAGAAGCCTTCTGGTTACTTCGAGCGTGCCGTCTGAGGGAAAGACGACGACTGCGATCAACACTGCCATCAGCCTTGCACAGACCGGTGTTAAAGTTCTCATTATCGATGCCGACATGCGCCGGCCCCGGGTGCACTCGGTGTTCAACCTGAGTAACAGTCATGGACTAAGTGCGCTGTTGTCGACCGAGAGTTCAGAGAAAGAGATACTCGCGACAGTTCAACAGGACGAGCAATCCGGGTTGTATGTTCTTACCGCTGGGCCGGTGCCGCCGAATCCGGCAGAGTTGGTCGGTTCCGAGCAGATGATCAAACTGATATCCGTAGTGACTCAGAATTTTGCTCATGTCGTGGTTGATTCTCCGCCGGTGGCCGCATTTACTGACGGGGTGTTGATTGGTGCGATGGTCGAGGCCGTACTTCTGGTGGTCCACAGTGGTAAGAGTTCGCGGAAAGTTGTCGCTCGCGCTAGAAAACTGTTACAGGACGTTGGAGCCAGAATAATTGGCGTGGTTCTAAATAAGGTTCCTACGGCTGGATCGAACTCCTACTATTACTACGGCGGGTACTATCAGCATTACCACTACGGGGCGGAAACAAATGCCGACCAGGGGGTTGGTACCTAGACGCCTTCGCGAGATAACCCAACTGCAAAATCACAAGTCCGGGTAAAAGCGGCTAGTGATCTGTTAGAGGGTCGGTTTCTGCGCGAAGGTGGGTCTATATCGCCTTGCAAGTGAGATTCCATTGGTAGTTTGAGATTCTACGGCGCGATTCGCAGCAAATTGTTTGACCGAGCAATATACTCGTCCGCGGAATCCAATCGGGAAAGGCCACCGAAAGCCAGGTCTTGAAACAAAAGCCGAGACCAGCGGTCGCGGTTTGGTTTCGTTGGGAAAAAAACTGGGAGCTTATAGATGAAAGCGCTGATCACCGGCATCACGGGACAAGATGGTTCATTTCTGGCTGAACTATTGATCGAAAAGGGCTACGAAGTATTTGGCATGGTGCGCCGCGCAAGCGTGGACCGATTCGATCGTATTCAGCACATTCGCGATCAGGTTACGCTGGTGCAGGGCGATCTCAGTGATCAATCTTCGTTAGATGAAGCGATTCGCAAAATCTCGCCTGATGAGATATACAATCTCGCGGCCCAATCATTCGTACCAACGTCGTGGAACCAGCCTGTGCTGACAGCGGACATCACGGGGGTAGGAGTCACGCGCATTCTCGAAGCCATCAGGAAATACCAACCATCGGCGCGCTTTTATCAGGCGTCGACCAGCGAAATGTTCGGCAAGGTGCGCGAGACTCCGCAAACCGAGGATACGCCGTTTTACCCTCGCAGTCCGTATGGTGTTGCCAAGGTTTATGGGCACTTCATCACCGTGAACTACCGTGAGAGCTACGATCTTTTTGCTTGCTCAGGGATCTTATTCAACCACGAAAGCCATCGGCGAGGTTTGGAGTTCGTGACTCGTAAGGTGACCCACGGCGTTGCCATGATCAAAAAGGGAAAAGCCAAACAGTTAAAGATGGGCAACCTTGATGCTAAACGCGATTGGGGATACGCGCCAGATTATGTAGAGGCGATGTACCAGATCCTGCAGCAGCCTGAACCTGGAGATTACGTTATTGCAACCGGAGTCGAGCATTCGGTCAAATATCTCGTGGAAGTGGCTTTCTCATGTGCTGGGCTTAATTGGGAAGATCACGTGGTCATTGATCCTGAGTTTATCCGACCCACCGAAGTGGACTCTCTCATCGGCAACGCGTCGAAAGCTCGCGAAAAGATTGGCTGGCAGCCTCGCGTCCCGTTTGAAGAGATGATTCGACGCATGATTGAGCACGATCTTGAAGTGGTGGAGAGAGAGAGCAATTATGGAGCTGCGTTGCGTGCCACGCAGCCGTAAAAGGAGATTCGCCACGCAATCGAAGAGTCAGCCCCACCGCAGTTCGCGACACTCCAGCTTATTCAAGGCACGAGACGGCTCAAAGATCGACGAGACGAGATCATGAGTCCGTCCGCAGTATGACTTCTGATAGGCAATATCTTAGTCGTGGGTGGAAGGTTGCAGACTTATGAATGGGAGACATTGACTCATGGAAAATGAGATAGGTAAATTGCTGGAAGGTCGAACGGTCCTGGTAACTGGTGCGGATGGTTTTGTTCCTTCTCACCTGACGGAGTTGTTATTGGAATATGGCGCAAATGTTCACATATTCATACGCGCTACTTCTTCCGGGATGTTGCATAACATCGGGCACCTGCAACGGAAGGTAGTTATTCACCGCGGTGATCTCACCGACAAACAAGCAGTAACACGCGCTCTGCATGCGTTGAAAGGTTTTGGTGACAAGCCAATCATATTTCACCTGGGCGCACAGGCGCATGTGGGGGAATCATGGGGACGACCTTACGAAACTTTCGCCACGAACGCACTCGGTACCCTGAATCTCCTACAATCAATAGTCGATCTCGACTTAGACATTTTCAAATTCGATACGGCCGGGTCATCGGAAGAGTACGGTAACGTTAATGATGAGGTGAAGGATCAATATCGGTTCGACGATCTCGGCGGGTTGATATTGGATGAACGCTCGCCACTCAATCCGCAAAGTGTTTATGCTACTGCGAAAGTGGCAGCGGACTTCTTGACAAGGAATTTCTATCGCGCGTATGGCGTGCCGACGGTCGTTACGCGCATGTTCAATAACTATGGTCCTCGGCAGAACCCTCGATTCATTACAGGAACAATTATTAGTCAAGCCTTGCTTCGAGATTTCATTCAATTGGGCTATGTCCAATCGAAAAGGGATTTTTGTTTCGTTAAGGATGGCGCTCGAGGTCACCTGCACGCGACCCTGTTCGGAGAACCTGGCAATATGTACGTCTATGGATATGGCAAGACCATATCCATGCTCGACTGGTATAACGAAATCATCAGGATTGGCCAGGAACTCGGTCTTTGGGGCCCGAAGGAACTCAAGCTGAACGCGCAAGATCGAGGGCGCTTAGGCAAGAGCGAAGTCGAAGAACTGCGCGTGGACTACACAAAGCTGAACAAACTGACGGGCTGGACTCCGGCATATTCGTGGGAGGACGGCCTTCGAGAGACGATACAGTGGTATGCGACGCATAAGGATGAGTGGATCGGCCGCGTTGATTGGTAAGAGGCAGCGACATGACTGATAAACCGAGTTTGTCCCTAAAGGGCAAGAGAATACTGATTACCGGCGGCGCCGGTTTTATTGGATCGTTTTTGGCCGACAACCTGATTGAGAAGCGCGGCGTTGATCCCGCCGACATCGTGGTGCCGCGCTCAACCGAATTTGACCTGAGGGATTCTGAGACTTGTCGTCGGGTGATTGAAGGTTGTGAGATTGTATTTCACCTGGCGGCTCAAACTGGCGGTATTGCCTTCAGCCGAAGTCATCCGGCGTCGCAATACCTGAGTTGCTCTTTGATCAATCTAAATCTGTTCGAAGCTGCACGACAGGCTGGTGTCGAGAAACTCGTATCGGTTGGCAATCTCCTGGCGTATCCCGCCAAGGCTGAGTCGCCGCTTCGCGAGGAGACCGTCCACGATGGTGAGCTGGCTGGAACTCACCTTGGCATCGGTCAATCGAAACGCGATTTGTTGCTGATGGCGGAAATGTATCACCAGGAATATGGAATGAATGTCGTTACGGTATTGTCTGCCAACAGCTATGGTCCGCGCGACAGGTTCGATCCTTCAGTCGCCCATGTTATTCCGGCGACGATCATAAAGTGTTTTGAACAGAGCGAGCTTAATGTGTGGGGTGACGGCAGCCCGACTCGCGATTTTCTCTACGTTGAAGATGTCGCTGAAGGCCTGGCGCGCGCTGCTGAGAGTCTGCAATCGCCAACCTACGTGAATATTGCTTCAGGCGCCGAAACCAGCATTCGTGATTTGGTTTTTCTGATTGCGCGTCTTTCTAATTTCAAAGGCCCGATAAACTTCGACTCCAGCAAAGGCGGCGGAGATCCCAAGCGCAGTGCGAGCACAGATCGAGCGGAAGAGCTGATGGGTTTCAAAGCGCAGATCGGCCTCGAAGAAGGTCTGCGCCGAACAATAGAGTATTACCGTACCGAGATTAGAGGAAAGGCCTAGGCGGTCATGAGTGAACACATCAATCAGATGGAGCCGTGGATCGGGCCTGAGGAAAAACAGGCTGTGATCGACTACCTGGATTCAGGTGGCTGGCTGACCGAGTTTCAGCGTACGCGCGATTTTGGGGCGGCGATTGCTAATTACGTAGGCTCCAAGCATGCCTCTGTTGTGTCGAACGGCACCGTCAGTTTGTTCGCGGCGCTTAAGGCGCTGGGAGTTGGTCAAGGTGACGAAGTGATCGTCCCTGATTACACCATGATCGCTTCCGCCAATGCCGTATTGCTCGCGGGCGCTACGCCCGTTTTTGTGGACGTCGCCATGGAAAACCTCTGCCTGGACCTGGACCAGGCAGAGCAGGCGATTACCCCAAAGACGAAAGCAATTATGCTCGTCTCGCTAAATGGACGTGCTCCCGATATGGAGCAAGCACTTGCGCTGGCCCGAAAGTATGGTCTCTGGTTGGTAGAAGATGCGGCACAATCGTTGGGCTCCTTCTGGCGGGGAAAACACCTTGGGACATTCGGCGATGTGGGCTCGTTTTCGTTTAGCGCGCCAAAGGTGATCACGACCGGACAGGGCGGGGCGCTAGTAACTGACGATCCCGACTTGTTCGATCGGATCTGCAAAATTCGCGATTTTGGCCGCGAGCGCAGCGGAGTCGATGAACACATCTCCATTGGTTACAACTTCAAGTTTACTGACTTGCAAGCCGTAATCGGGATCGAGCAGATGAAGAAACTGCCGTGGCGGGTAGCGCGCAAGAAAGAGATGTTTGCTCGTTATCGCGAAAATCTACAATTAGTGGAACAAGTAACTTTCCTGGCCACGAACTTAGAGGATGTCTCGCCCTGGTTTATTGATGTGCTGGTGCCAGAGCCGCTGGCCCTGAAACAATATTTGACTGAGAATGGTATCGGTTCTCGTCCAGTCTATCCGGCAATTCACAGCCAGGCTGCCTATCAATGCAATGGCTCTTTCCCGAACAGCGAGTATGCGGCTGCGCGCGGGCTGTGGCTCCCGTCTTCCTCTTTTCTTAGTGATGAGCAGATTGATTTGATCTGTGAGGTTATCGCCATGTATTACGCGAATGGAAGATAAGAGCATGAGTGCCACTGGGAAGAAAATCCACCTGGGATGCGGTAAGCGGTACATTCCTGGTTTCGTTCATGTCGATTTGGCGGACTTTGCACATATCGACTACCAGCATCGCATCGATCGCCTGCCGATGTTCGAGGACAATAGCGCGAGCTTGATCTACTCTTGCCATTCGTTCGAGTATTTTGATCGGCAGCAGGCAAAAGAGGTTCTGGCTGAATGGCGACGGGTTTTGGAGCCCGAGGGTGTTTTGCGTTTGGCCGTCCCCGACTTTGAAGCATTGATCAAGGTTTATGAAAAGTTCGGTGACCTCAATCGTGTATTAGGACCCTTGTATGGCCGGTGGGCAGTGCCGTCCTCTAATCCTGACAGTTTGATTTACCATCGCACTGTTTACGACTTCAACTCCTTACAGGACCTCTTGATCCAGAACGGGTTCAGCGAAGTTCGACGCTACGACTGGCGAAATACCGTACATAAAGATTATGACGACTACTCACAGTCTTATGTGCCTCATATGGATAAAGACCGAGGCATATTAATAAGTCTGAATGTGGAGGGAGTAAAGGAGTAATGTCCAAGCAACGTCACGCCGCTCTCCGCCGCCAGTCGACCGTGTTGCGCATTACTAAGTCATTAGCACGGCTCACACTGCCCTTGGTACCGCTCAGGATTTACAATCCGGTCTATGCAGTCAGAAGGTATGGCGAAACGATCCGGGATCTCTGGCGCTATCGTACTATGGATGGAGCAGAGCCGATCCGCATTACTAATCTTCGTCCGTGCATATTCGACAAAACATCGACGTCCGAGGGGGGCAGTGAATATCTTTATCAAGATACTTGGGCGGCGGGTAAGATATTTCTTCATAAGCCCGCGTTTCATGTTGATGTCGCATCTACGATTTATCTAGTAACTATAGTGTCTCAGTTTACGAAGACCCTTAGCATTGATTTTCGGCCTCTGCTGGTAGATTTGCCCAATCTTCTCTGTTTGGGAGCCGATATGTGTAGCTTACCTTTGGAGAATGATTCCCTGGAGTCGCTTTCGTCTTTAAGTGTTGTAGAGCACATTGGACTGGGGCGATACGGGGATCCGCTTAACCCGAAGGGGACCGATCAGGCCTGTGCGGAGTTGGCTCGCGTTCTCAAGCCACAAGGCAATCTTTACGTTGCCGTTCCCGTCGAGGGTACTCCGGCGGTCCACTTTAACGCACACCGTACATTTTCGCCGGAAGCATTCTGCGCAAAATTCCCGGGCTTACAACTTCTTGAAGCGCGATTTGCTCTCGCATCGGGCCTCGTAGAGCTTGATGAATGGGACGCGCTTAAGCGGCCTTACGCATACGGCTGTTTTCATCTTACTAAGCCCAGCCACTAAGGCCGTCGAAGACGATCAGCCGCCTGGGCCAATTCATCGTCGATTTGAATACCCGTTACCCGGATGACCAACTTGTCATAAACCAGTGCGCCCTGAATAATGAGCAAGGTACGGCGAAAATCGACATCACAAAAGGATCAAACATCGGTAAACCTGGCCGATTTTACAGAAGTAGAGATTACGACGTTGCGAGTAACCACTGATGTGTTGTTCCCATCCGCAGCTTCACAGCAGAGTGAGCCTCATCATTAAGCCGGCCTGGCTATTACAAAACATTAGTATCGCGTACTAGTTGATTACAAGCTTGAAGAAAGTGATTTGAGTTAGATATCGTGAGGATTTTACTTTCGTGGGGTCACCATGGCTGGATGCTCACCCGTACCAGACGGATGATTGACGCGTATAGGGACGCCGGCTACGACATAACGGAAGTTAACCATCGAGAGATCATTGGCGAGGATCGCACATATACGCCTGCCGCGCTTTACGAGCGGTACAACTCTAGACACTCTGGATTAATGGAGCTCTATCGCCAAGTGACTACGCTCGCGGCTACACATGATGTCTTGATGGTGATCTACGATAACGTTTACACGCCTGAGTTCCTCCAATCTTTGCGCGGTATTTACAAGGTTTACTTCTGTGCCGATGATCCGGAAGGGGCTGATGTGTGGTCAAAACCATATGTCAACGCGTTTGATTTTGCAGTCGCGGGGGCCGTCAATTTCGATGCGACGACAAGAGTCTGGCAAAAATACTTGGAATGGGGCGCAAAGAGGGCAATTTGGTCCCCCATGGGCGTAACGCCAGACGACTATGATGCTGGGGTGACTGCGGACGCGATTCGTGAACACACGCGCACTGTCGACGTTGTGTACGTTGGCGCGGCCGACCCACTGAAAGTCGATCGAATACTTCAAATGAAGGCGGCCTTGCAAGACCGGTTTCAAATCTATGGCCCAGGATGGGGAAACTATCTGACAAGTGCAGGAAAGATTAGATCCACTATGTCGCGACGTCTGTCGCGAACATCATTGCGAATGCTCAGAAGGGATTTAGTTCCTACGTCCAATTTCTACCTACCGGATGAGCAATTGGTTCCGCTTTACCAGCGCACGAAAATTGGAATCAATGTTCATGAATCGTATGGTCCGTGCAACCGAAGACTGTACGCCTTGCCAGCCAATGGCGTGATGCAGATATGTGATTGTGCCGAGGGCATTGATCAGGTCTTCGAGGAGGGAAAGGAAGTCGTCGTTTATCATTCGGTTGCAGAAGCGGTTGATTTGGTCCGGTATTATCTGGAACACGAGGACGCACGGAAACAAATTGCCATTGCGGGATACATGAGAGTGATGCGAGATTACCAGGATCTGGACATTTTCGGGCGAGTCCTAGACAAAGTAAAGCGCGCCATGCGAGAAGAGGGTATAACAGCTAGCAAGGAGGGGAAGTCGCTATGATGCTTCAATCGCAAGTATCGAAGAAAGAAATCTTCGATAAATACCTAAGTTATGGCTTCGCCGACGCGAATTTGTCCTCTTTGGAACCTGTTCTGTCAGCCATACATCTTGATTATGTAGATTTGCTTCCTGAAGCGCGAGACGCTCGAATACTTGACCTGGGCTGTGGGATGGGCCATTTTCTCGCTTATCTGAAATCCCGCGGCTACTCCAATTTCATTGGTGTTGAAGTTGGAGCAGAGCAAGTTAGGTTCTGCCATCAGCACATAACGGAAAATGTGGTTCTTGTTGAAGAAACCGCTGACTTCTTAAATGCGCATATCGGGGAATTTGACTGCGTAGTATTTCGCGATGTGATAGAGCATCTGGAGAAACGTCGTGTAATAGAGTTGCTGCACCTTGTGCACCAATCTCTGAGGACGAATGGTTTTCTCCTTGTCGAAACAGGGAATATGAGCTCATTTACAGGGAGTTTCCTTCTCCACAAGGACTTTACTCATGAAGTCGGATTTACTGAATTTAGTCTGAGACAGGTCTTACGCGCAGCTGGGTTCCAGGATGGGTTGATCAGAGGAAATAGAACGCCGACGGAGACCAATCCCAATGGACTGGTGCGTTTTCTCCTGCAAAAGCTGTGGCATCGGTTTCTGAGATTTGTCTTTTGGATTGAACGCGGTGGTGCTCCGAGTCCTCAAGTGTGGACCAAGCTCTTGATTGCCAAGTGTGCGCGATGACAGTGGTGAGATCACAATGTTTTTTGGTAATCACAGTCGATACAGAATGTGACCATGGCCCCAATTGGATAAAGGCCAATCCTTTAGCTTTTGCCTCTGTCATTCGCGGCATCCCCGGAAGGCTCCAGCCAATATTTGCAAAATTCGATGCGCGTCCCACCTACCTTTTGAGCAGCGAGGTGTTAGAAAGTAAAGAGTGCGTCGAGGTTCTTGCCTCGCTGGCTCAGGGCTGTGAGTTGGGGACACATTTACATGGTGATTACGTTGCCCCGCAACCGAGATATACCCGCTACGAGGGAACGAAATCGAAAGATTGGGCGTGCCGCTATGATCCGGAACTCGAGTTGCTCAAGCTTACCACGCTGACGAACCTCTTCATTCGCCAATTTGGGTACTCTCCGTTGTCTTATCGGGCTGGGCGTTTTGGTGCGAGTGGTCAAACACTCAAGAATCTCCAGACATTAGGGTATAGAGTTGACACCAGCGTCACTCCATATATTATTTGGCCCTCGCACGATGAACAACCGGATTTGGATTTCTCAACCGCGCCTGTGCAGCCCTATTTCCCAGATGAACGTACAATCTGCAAGAAGGGCGATTCGAACATACTGGAGGTCCCTGTCTCCATTGATATCAGATATCCCCGCTTACGTAGGCTCCTCACGCCGTTGCAGAAATCAGAGTCCCTGCCCGGTCAGTTTCTGCATGCCAATTTAACCGCTCCAGTCTGGTTGAGACCCTCGCTCTCTTCTGCCGAGTCAATGATCATGCTCATAGAAAAATATCGTCAAAGACATAGGCGCCAAAAGAATATCGTTCTTAATATGATGTTCCACAGTATGGAGATTATCCCAGGTGCCAGTCCACATGCGCAGACTGAAGAAGACTGTCAAAGATTACTGATGAGGATAGAAAGAGTTCTCGACTACTGCCAGAAGCATGAATTCAAATTTGCCGCGCTGTCAGATCTATACCCTCTCTTTGCAAGTGGCCGCAGAAATGCCTAACCAAGATTCTAAATTAGGGTCGCTGTCGACACAGACATTTAATCAGGCGATCGCGATTATTATCATTACCGGTTTGGCTACCAAGCCGCTGGGATTCCTGACCCAAGTGGTTATTGCCAGGACGTTTGGAGCAACCTATCTCACTGATACATTCGGTTTCGCTGCCGGGCAGATCCAGCTAATAATCGGCTTGCTTACAGACTTCATTCCTTTTGTCGTTATTCCCACCTTAATAGATATCAGGGAAAAGGAAGGGGAAGAAGCAGCGTGGAATCTAGCTAACACTGTTTACACGTTTTTGGCCTTCGGGCTTGTCGGCCTGGCTGTTTTGTTAGGCGTGTTCGCGTTTCCACTTGTCCGCTTACTTTCCAATTTTCCACCATCCGAGACGTTGCTTGCCGCCTCCTTATTCACCTGGTTGTTACCGGTCCTGGTCTTCTCTGGTCTGAACAATTTTCAGGTTTCGGTAGTGCAATCCTATAAACACTTTACGATCCCGGCTCTATTGGGTGTGTTCGGAAGCATCACAACGATTGTGGCTGTTTTTGCTTTCTCTGGCCGCCTCTCTATTTTCAGTATGGTCGTGGCACAAGTGTCCGGCGTGTTAATCCAGTTCATCATAGTTCTCTTGTTCATTCGGCGGAAGAAACCCTTTCCAAGATTCTATGTCAATCCATCTCAGTTGGCTCGATTAAAGAAATTGAGCTATCTAGTAGGGCCTCTGGTTTTGTCTACCCTTTTTAACATTGCGGTCCCAATTGTTATGAGATACATCGCGTCAGGTCTGCAAGAAGGGACAATTTCGGCATTGAACTATGCTGATTACATCCAGGGTTTGCCATATAGCATGCTTGTGGTGTCAGTCGGTACGGTGGCATTTCCTTTCCTCGCAACCCACTCAGCCAGAGGAGAATGGGCAATTCTTGCCCATAATTTGAATCTACGAATGCGTTCGTTATGGTTCGTCCTGTTGCCTACATCCGCACTAATGATCGGCTTGAGCAAACCTCTTGTGCGAATTTTGCTAAAGAGAGGAAGATTTGATGAAACGGCTGTTACTATGACGGCTGGGGTCCTGATCTTGTCATCTCTCGGCCTTTTTGCCCAAGGCGGACATTATTTGGTAACGAGAACCTTTTTTTCACTGCAAGACACTCTTACGCCTCTCAAAGTGGGAGTCCTTTTTGTTGCGATTGAAATTGTCCTCTATTTCGCATTGTCGCATGTGATGGGTTATAGAGGACTTGCCTTGGCCCAGTCGCTTACTACTACTGGCACTTTTTTGGCTTTATATTACGCATTACAAAGAAAACTCGGAGCATCGTTTCAGATGAGAATTGGAGCAGCGGCGTTCAGGCTGATTGGGCTTAGCGCGGTTGTGGGCGTCATCGCCTATGTGACCTATCGCATAGTCATTAATAGCTTTCCACCTGCGTCAGTTGTCGGCGAAATAATTCCGACTTTTGTATCTGCTTCGATCGCGATTCTTGCTTATCTTGGCATCGCCTATGCGCTAAAGTTTGAGGAAATGCGGGAGTTCATGTACGTTTTGAAAATTCAGAGCAACAAGTTGCGCCAGCGATTCTTTCGTCCCCAAGAACAGCCACTATGAACTTGAATTTTGTGTGTTGTAACGTATGCGGATCCTCGTCCTACAGGGTGCTCGCCAGCGTGAGTTTCGTAGTCGAAGGTCTGCAAATTGTACAATGCAATCAATGTGGTTTCGAATTCGTTAATCCGCAACCCTCTCCGAGCGATCTCGGCGGGCTGTATGATGAAGACTACTTTCGAGGGGGTTACCTGCCATTTTCAGATATCCGAATAGATAATTTTCGCAAGCGGGTAAGAATGCTCGAGAAGTCGGTCAAAGGGGGTAAGCTCCTGGACATAGGTTGTGGTCCGGGATATTTTCTGGCGGCCCTTGACAAGAATAAGTGGGAGAAATTCGGGCTTGATGGTTCGAACTTTGCCGTTGAGCATGCGAGGAAACTGCTTGGTCCGGACGGCACCATATACCTGGGCGATTTGCGAGAAGTCGCGCTTACAAACGAAAAGTATGACGTAGCAACGATGTTCGATGTGATCGGACATCTGGCGGATCCGAAGACGTATCTGCAGGTTACTAATCAGATTCTAAAGCCTGCCGGATGGCTGCTGATTCAACTGCCGAATTTCCACAGTCCCTGGCACAGATTCAACTATTACTTATCGATGCATTATCGAGTGAACCGGCTGCACCTGCCTACCATCGTGAATCGCTTCACCTTGCCAACCCTGACACGATTGCTAAAGG
>Ga0193729_1001297_pt1 | contig 12819 bp, 13 predicted proteins | sample U1c2metaG_FD_143036 | JGI IMG/M metagenome (GOLD analysis project Ga0193729, IMG submission 143036) | Soil microbial communities from a riparian zone of the East river system, Colorado, United States - U1c2 | ecosystem: Environmental > Terrestrial > Soil > Riparian zone | place: USA: East River... | reverse complement strand
AAGAAGGAGCGTGACAACCGAGAGCGCCACGCTCGCTGCGCAGGCGACAGCTATCCCGTCGTGCTTCAATGCTCTCATCGCCGGCGACCTCCATCCGCGAAAACCCGGCGCTAATCGACAGCGCCATCTCCCTGACGGGATGATATCTATTAGTAAGGTTTGAAACGTCGGGGCGGTAGTCGAACGTATCGAGTTCGTCCCTTACCCCGACGAGACTATCCCTACAAACGTCACTGGGCGCTGTCAACTTCGCTGTAAGCTCGATTGGTTCGCTAAAGCGTATTAGGTTTCCGAAGGGGTCTACCCGGAGCGGAGAGATGGTCGGCTAACTATGAAACGCACCCAAATTGCCATACGCCGCATCGGCAACTCACACGGAATCGTGATCCCGAAGCGAATGCTTGCACAGATCGGGCTCGAAGGGCACGCAGAAATGACGATTGAGCGTGATGCGCTGGTGCTGCGCAGGCCTGCCAAGGCCACGCGCGCCGGGTGGGCGGCTGCGGCGCAGAAAGTTGCCGAGCATGATGACGATGCACTCGTGATGGGACCGTGAATTTTTCACGCGGCTTCGAGTCGTGAATTGATGCACCGGGGTGTGTGTCACGAAAAGCGGGGTAACCGCCACGGCGTCAGCCGGCGCGGCGCCGCCAAGCGGCGATGGCCAGCAAGCTCAAAGCTCCCGCGAGAACAGGCACATTGCCGAACCGCGCGTAAGGCGTCAGGCCCGTCATGGGCTGCACACTCGCGCGCAGCACGCCCTCTTGGAATTGCGGCAACTGTGCGACGACTTTTCCTCGAGGATCGATCGCCGCGGTAATGCCGTCGTTCGCGGCACGTATCAAGAAGCGCCCCGCTTCGAGTGCACGCATGCGCGCAATTTGCAGGTGCTGATGCCGCGCCGTGGAGTCCCCGAACCAGGCATCGTTGGTCACATTGATGAGTAATGCAGCCTGGCGCAGAACGTTGAGCTGTTGGCTGCCGAACGCGTCTTCATAGCAAATCGTCAAACCGAGCTTTTGCCCGGCCGCGCTCAACAGGGCCTGATGCGGGCTGCCCGCGGTGAAATCGTCATAGGGCAAGCTCATCAGCCGCAACCAGGCGCGCACGAAGGCGGGCACGGGGAAGTATTCGCCGAAAGGCACCAAATGCCGCTTGTAGTACCAGTCATCGCCGGACTGGTTGAGCACCAGGATCCCATTGAAGTACTGCTTGGTTTCCGGCCGATAGTTCACGAGTCCAATTGCAAAATCGGCATCGTGAGCGCGTCCCTGCTCCCGCAGGTTCATCAAATAATCCTGAATATTGGGCGCCAGGGCAGGCAACGCGGCTTCCGGCCAGATGATCAGGCGGGAGCCCCACGCATCACCGGTAAGGCGCAAATAGCGCTGCATGGTGAGCTCGCGATTTTTCACCTGCCACTTCTGATCCTGCGGCACGGCGCCCTGCACGGCGGCGATCGCGACCGGCGCGCCGGCCGCCTGTGTCCATGCGTGTCGCGCCAGCAACGCGGGCACGGCAAACAGCATCACGGCAACGGCTATGCCTAAGCAGCGGCGCCAGAAGAGCACAGCCGGCATGAACGCGACATTGATCGCCACCGAAACCGCGGCCGCCGCCCAGGTCACCGCATACACACCGAAGATCGGCGCCCAACCGGACAAGGGCGAATCGATCAGCGCATAGCCGGTCGACAGCCAGGGAAAACCGCTCAAGAACCAGCCTCGCAACCACTCCAGCAATACCCACAGCACCGGCAAGACCAGCCAGTCCCGCGTTGCACCGGGTTTCAGCCAGAAACGGTTCGCGACATAGCACAGCGCGGCCAAGTACAGAGACATGGCCGCCACCAAAAAGGTCTGCAGCAACAGGGTGAGCCAAAGTGGGACGAGGCCGAACACGTGCAAGCAGGTGTATAGCCAGTAGGTGCCGAATGCGAACAGACCGACGCCGAAAGCCGCTCCGGTCCATCCGGCACGGCGAGGCGGCAGGCCGCGTATCAGGGCAAAGAGCGCCGCCGGTGCGAGCAACGCCATCGGCCACCAGCCGAAAGGCGCGAAACCGGCATTGAGACTCGCGCCCGCCGCAAATGCGGCCGTCAGACGCGCGACGGCCGGGTTCCAATGCGCGACCCTGAGGCCGCGCACAGCGACGCTCAAGGAATCGACTCGTCGGCGGGCGGCGGCTCGATATCGTAGGGAACGATCACGCGCAACAAATCAATGCGGCGCCGATCGGCGCGCAAGATGCGAAACTCCAGGTCTCCGACCTTGATGGTTTCGCCGCGGCGGGGCAGGCGGCCGAACTCCTGCATCAGCAAGCCGCCGATGGTGTCGTATTCCTCGTCGGAGAACGAAGTTGAAAAATACTGGTTGAAGTCCGCGATCGGCGTCAGCGCGCGCACCGTGAATTCGCGCGGCCGTTCCTTGCGGATGGTTTGATCGTCCTCGACATCGTGTTCATCGTCGATCTCGCCGACGATTTGCTCGATGACATCTTCGATGGTGACCAACCCGCACACACCGCCATATTCGTCGACCACCATGGCGATGTGATTGTGGCTGCGGCGAAATTCCTTGAGCAGAACGTTGAGCCGCTTGCTCTCGGGAACGAATACCACCGGGCGCATGTATTCTCGAATCTCGAAATCCTCGTCGGCCGCAGCCTGCAGACGCAACAAATCCTTGGCCAACAAGATGCCCAAGATTTGATCACGATCCTCGCCGATCACCGGGAAGCGCGAATGGCCCGACTCGACCACGAGTTCGACCAGCTTGTCCGGCGGCTCATCACGCTCGACGAACACCATTTGCGAACGCGGCACCATGATGTCGCGGACCTGCATGTCCGCCACCGCCAGCACTCCCTCGAGCATCACCAGCGCATCGCCGTCGAACAGGCCGCGCTCGCTGGCCTCGCGCAGATTCTCGACCAACTCCGCAAGATCACGGGGCTCGCCGGACATCGACTGGGTAATTCGCTTTAACCAGCGGCCGGTGGTGCCGCCATGAGGCTGTTCAGACATGGGGGCAGAGCATACCGGATCACGGATACGGGTCTGAAAACCCAAGCCGATCAAGGATTTGAATCTCGCGGGATGCCATTTTCGCCGCTTCGGGAGCGCGTTCGTGATCGAATCCAAGCAAGTGCAGTACCCCGTGAACCGTCATGTGCGCCCAGTGCGCTTGCAGGGATTTGCCTTGGGCGCGCGCCTCGAAGGCGACCACAGGCGCGCAGATCACCAATTCGCCCAGGAAATATCGACCGTCGGGAGCATTCCCCGCGCCTGCAAATGACAGCACATTGGTGGGCTTGTCCTTATGCCGATAGTGCGCGTTCAAACTGCGGCTGCGCGAGTTGCCGACGATGCGCACCGACAGCACCATGCGCTTTCTCATGGGCATCAGCGCTGCGCCCGCCCACTTGGACAAGAGGCGCGGGCCCGGAACCCAGGGCGAGCGTGACGCGTAACTCAGCTCGAGTTCGAGTCGCGGCTCGAGTTCGAGTCGCAGCGCCACTCTAACCGCCGTCGTTGGGAGCGCTCGCCTCATAGGCTTGGACGATTCTCTGCACCAGCGGGTGGCGCACCACATCGCGCGAGGTAAACATGGTGAAGGCAATGCCGCGCACGCCGCGCAATATATCGATCACGGTGCGCAAGCCGGACTGCTTGGAGTTCGGCAGGTCCACCTGCGTGATGTCGCCGGTGACCACCGCCTTGGAGCCGAAACCGATGCGGGTCAAAAACATTTTCATCTGCTCATTGGTCGTGTTCTGCGCTTCGTCCAAGATCACGAAGGAATCGTTCAGAGACCGTCCGCGCATGAATGCCAGCGGCGCGACTTCGATCACGTTGCGCTCGATCAGCTTGGCCACCCGTTCGAAGCCCAGCATTTCGTACAGCGCGTCATACATCGGCCGCAGATATGGATCGACCTTTTGCGACAGATCCCCCGGGAGAAAGCCCAAGCGCTCGCCGGCCTCAACCGCCGGGCGTACCAGAACGATGCGCCGTACCTTTTCCGATTGCAGCGCCTCCACCGCGCACGCGACCGCGAGATAGGTTTTTCCCGTGCCGGCAGGTCCAATGCCGAAGGTCAGGTCATGCGTGCGGACATTGTTCAGGTATTCGGTTTGATTCGTGCCGCGCGCGCGCACTGCGCCGCGGGCGGTGCGAACCTTCAATTCGTCCGCATCCGGAGCGGCCTCGGCATTGTTGTTGCCGCCCATGTCCAGTTCCTGCAACGCGATGTGCACGCGCTCCGAGTCCACCGGCTCGCGCTGGGCGCGCGCGTACAGGTCCTGCAAAACCGATTCCGCGCGCTTGACCGCCGGCTCCAAACCAACCAATTGAAAACGATTGCCGCGCCGTCTCACCTCCACGCCCAATCTGGATTCGATCAGGCGCAGGTGCTCGTCGAGAGGACCGCACAACTCCACAAGGCGGACATTGTCGGCGGGATCGAGCAGCACATCCCGAGTCATCCGTACGGAACTCACGGTGCTCCCGCGCCGGCGAGGCGTCCGCGCAGGGAATTCGGCATGGCCTCGGTGATGATGACGTCGGTAAACGTATTCATGAGCTGCGCCGGATCATCGGCAGGACCGTCGAAATTGACCCAGCGGTTATTGTCGGTGCGGCCGGCCAATTGCACAGGATTGCGCCTGGCGGGGCGCTCGACCAGCACCCGTTGACGGCTGCCCACCATGCGTGCGGAAATCGCGCGCGCCTGGCCGTTCAAACGCTGCTGCAACAGTTCGAGGCGTTGCTGCTTGACCTCATGCGCCACCTCATCCGGCAACGCAGCAGCCGGGGTGCCGGGTCTGCGGCTGTAGAGAAAACTGAACGATTGATCGAATCCGACATCGGCCACCAAATTCATGGTCGCCATGAAATCCTGTTCCGTTTCTCCCGGAAACCCGACGATCAAGTCGGTCGATATGCAGATATCAGGCCGCACGGCGCGCAGTTTACGCAGCTTTTGTTTGTACTCCAGCACGGTGTGCCCGCGCTTCATGGCGGCCAGAATACGGTCCGAGCCGCTTTGCACCGGCAGGTGCAAATAGTTATTGAGCTGCGGCACGTTGGCGTACGCCTCGATCAAGCTGTCGTTGAAATCCAGCGGGTGCGATGTCGTGAAGCGAATGCGCTCCACGCCCTCGATGCCGGCCACGAAGTGAATCAACGTCGACAAGTCGGCGAGCGTGCCGTCGGCCATGGGCCCGGCATAGGCGTTGACGTTCTGGCCGAGCAGCGTGATCTCGCGCACACCTTGCGCGGCCAATCCTTCCACCTCAGCCAGCACCTGATCGAACGGGCGGCTGATTTCTTCGCCGCGCGTGTAAGGCACGACGCAAAAAGTGCAGTACTTGCTGCAGCCTTCCATGATGGAAACAAATGCCGTCGAAGCCGTGGTGCGCGTCTGCGGCAACCGGTCGAATTTCTCGATTTCCGGGAAACTGATGTCGATTTGCGACCGGCCGGACTGCTTCAAGCCGTCAAGCATGGCCGGCAGGCGGTGCAGGGTTTGAGGCCCGAACACCAGATCGACGAAGGGTGCGCGCGCGGTGATCCCCTCCCCTTCCTGGCTGGCGACACAGCCGCCGACGCCGATGACCACATGGGGGCGCTGCTGCTTGAACAGCCGCCATTCCCCCAACAGGGAAAACACCTTTTCTTGAGCCTTTTCGCGCACCGAGCAGGTATTGACCAGCAAAACATCCGCCTCGGCGGGATTGTCGGTGCTCGTCAACCCCGAGGCTGATTCGAGCACGTCCCGCATCTTGGCGGAATCGTATTCGTTCATCTGGCAGCCGAAGGTTTTTATGTATAAAAGACCGGGCATTTAGAACATGGGCTCATGGGGAAAAGGCCGCTAAGATACTAGGAACCATGGCAATACGCGAAGTTCTGAAAATGGGCGACCCACGCCTCCTGGCTGTTGCGCAGCCGGTTGGCCGGTTTGGCACGCCGGAGCTCGAAAACCTGCTTATTGATATGCAGGACACCATGCGCCATCTCAATGGCGCCGGGCTCGCTGCACCGCAAATTGGGGTCGGGTTGCGAGTGGTGATATTCGGCTTCGAACACAGCCCGCGCTATCCGGAGGCCGAGTCAGTCCCTTTCACCATCCTCATCAACCCGCAGATCAAGCCGCTGGGCGAGGCCTTGGACGAGGACTGGGAAGGATGCCTGTCCGTCCCCGGCATGCGCGGCCTGGTGCCCCGTTATCGCGAACTGCGCTATACCGGCTTCGACGCCGCGGGAAACCCGATCGATCGCACCGTCAAGGATTTCCACGCCCGCGTGGTGCAGCACGAAGTCGACCACTTGGATGGGATCCTCTATCCCCGCCGGATTCGCGATCTCAGCCAATTCGGCTTCAACGATGCGCTGTTTCCCGGAGAAATCCTGGCGGACGAATAGGCGGCGGTGCTCGCTAATCCTCGTCAAAAATGATGACGCCGCGTCCCTGTTTGCCCTCGTTCAGATCGGCGAAAGCGCGCGGCGCTTCTTCGATGGAATAGGTCCGCGTGATCAATTCGTCGAGCTTCAGCCTTCCCGAGCGGTACAGGCCGATCAAGCGCGGAAAATCCAGCTGCGGACGCGCAGATCCGTAGTAGCTTCCCGTCAAGGTCTTCTCGGTGGTCGCCACTTGTTGCGCGTTCAGCGTGATCTGATCCTTAGGATTGGAGATCCCGACGATGACCGCGGTGCCGCCGCGGCGCAGGACTCCCCACGCCATTTCCGAAATCTTGCCCACACCCACGCAGTCGAAGGCGTAGTCGGCGCCGCCCGCCGTCAACTTGTACAAGTCTTTGGCGGCATTCGCCTGACCCGTGACGTTGTAGCCATGCGTGGCGCCGAACTCTTTCGCCAATTCGAGTTTTTCATCACTGGTGTCAACGGCCACGATCATGCCGGCGCCGGCAATGGCGCAGCCTTGGATCGCATTCAAGCCGACGCCGCCGCACCCGAAGACCACCGCGATGGAGCCGGCCTGGACCTTGGCGGTATTGACGGCAGCGCCAACGCCTGTCATGACGCCGCAGGCAATCAATGCCGCGCGGTCGAGCGGCATGCTTTGGTCGATTTTCACGACATTGCCCATGTGCACGGTTGCAAATTCGGCCATGACGCCGCATCCGCAAAAGACATTGAGATCCTTGCCCGCGGAGTCGCGCGTGCGCACGGTGCCGTCAGGCAGGGTGAACAGCGATTTGAGCGATTGCACGCACAGCTGCGGCCGGCCGGTCTGGCAATAATGGCAATGGCCGCACATGCTCACGAACGATGAAACCACATGATCGCCGACGGCAAAATTATCGACGCCGTCGCCGACGGCGATCACCACGCCGGCGCCTTCGTGGCCAAGCACCAGCGGCAGCGGATAGGGAATCGTGCCGTTGGTGGCCGACAAGTCGCTGTGACAGACGCCGCAAGCGGCGATGCGCACCGTCACCTCGCCGTGCCGCGGATCCGCCACCTCGATCGATTCCACCACGACCGGCTTGCCGACTTCGCGCGCCAAAACTGCTTTCGCCAATTGAGCCATGAGTGTTCCCTTGAAGATCCTACGAGCGCGTGAGCGCAGCATAGCGCTGCAAATGCGTATCGCTGTCGCCGAACATGAGTTCCGCCGCGGTAAGACGTTTGAACCAGTGGCTGACGATGAGTTCATCGGTCATGCCCATGCCGCCGTGCAGTTGCACGGCTTGTTGAGCGACGAAGCGGCATGACTGGCCGACGACTGCCTTGGCGGCCGACAGCGCGCGCCGGCGCTCGCTGACATTCTGATCGCTGCAGCGCAGGGCAGCCAGATAACTCATGGAGCGGGCCTGCTCCAAATGAATCAGCATATCCGCGATGCGATGCTGCAGGGCTTGGAAGCGGCCTATCGCCGTGCCGAATTGCTGGCGCGACTGCACGTAGGCGACCGTGGCATCGACCAGCGCCTGCATGACGCCGACCGCTTCGGCGCACAGTGCGCCGAGTCCGACATCCAGGGCCGCATCGATCGCCGGCAAGGCGCCGCCTTCGACACCCAGCCTGCTGCTCTCAGGGACTTGCACGCCTGCGAGGTAGATATCTGCCGCGCGCCGGCCATCGATGGTCGGGTACTGATCCAAACTCAAACCCTTGGCATCGCGCGGAACCCGAAACAGCGAGATACCCTTGGCATCACTTGGCTCGCCGGAGGTGCGTGCCGAAATGAGCAGGGTATCGGCAGCGCCGGCGTGCAGAACCACGGCTTTGTGGCCATCGAGCAGGTAATTGTTACCCGATTTTTGCGCGCGGGTCCTCACCCACTGGGTCTCGTAGCGCGAGTCGGGCTCGTAATGCGCAAGCACGGCAATCGCATCGCCGGCGGCCATGCGCGCCAGCAGCTCGGCGGCCGCGGCGTCATCGGCGAAGGCGCGCAACAACCCCGTCGCGATCACGGCGCTGCTCAAAAAGGGCTCGAGCAGCAGACTGCGTCCGCAGGCTCCCATTACGCTCAAGGTTTCCAGCGGCCCAAATCCCAAGCCGCCCTGCGCCACAGGAACATTGAGCGCAAGCACGCCAAGCTCTGCAAGCCCGGCCCAAGCGGCCTTGTCCCACCCCGATGGCGATGCATTGATGGCGCGAAATTTTTCGAAGGTGTACCGGTCGGTCAGATAACGATCGACGGTATCCTGCAGCTGTTGCTGCTCGTCGCTGAATTCGAAGTTCATGTGCGGATTCTCTTAAAGGCCAACGATCATTTTGGAAATGATATTTTTCTGAATTTCGTTGGTGCCGCCGAAGATCGACAGTTTCCGCTGATTCATATATGCCGCCGCCAAGGTCGCGGCATACTTGGGTCCCGGCGCCTCGCGAGTCGGGTCCGGCTGCCAGCCGGCTTCCATGGCTTCGCGGCGAAACGGCAGCGCGTAGGGACCGACCGCACGCATCAAGAGCTCGGAAATCCGCTGGGCGATTTCGGTGCCGCGGATCTTGAGGATCGACGCCTCAGGTCCTGGTGCGCGCGCACCGCGCTCGCCCGACAGCACGCGCAGGTTGGTAATCTCCAAAGCCCACAAATCGACTTCAACCTGGGCAATATGCGCCGCGAACAGCGGATCCTCGATCAGCGGCCGGCCATGCTTGGTCTCACTCGCCGCGATGCGCTTGAGGCGCGCGAGTTCCCGCTTGGCGCCGCCGATGCCCGCAATATTGGTGCGCTCGTGTCCGAGCAGAAACTTGGCATAAGTCCAACCTTTGTTTTCATCGCCGACGCGATTTTGGACCGGCACGCGCACGTCCTCGAACCAAATCTCGTTGACCTCATGGCCGCCATCCAACAACGTGATGGGTCTGACCGTGATGCCGGGGCTCTTCATGTCGATCAACAAGAAGCTGATGCCGGATTGCGGCTTCGCCTGGGCGTCGGTGCGAACCAGGCAAAAAATCCAGTCGGCGTACTGGCCCAGGGTGTTCCAGGTCTTTTGGCCGTTGACGATGTAGTGATCCCCGTCGAGCGTTGCGCGCGTCTTCAATGACGCGAGGTCCGAACCGGCGCCGGGCTCGGAATAGCCCTGGCACCACCATTCGGATCCGGAACTGATGGGCGGCAGGAATCGCTGTTGTTGGCCCGCGTTGCCGAAGGCCATGATCACCGGGGCCACCATCTTCGTGCCAAAGGGAATCAAACGCGGGGCGCCGGCCAATGCGGTCTCTTCCTCGAAAATATATTGCTGGACCGAATTCCAGCCGGGACCGCCAAATTCCTTCGGCCAGCTCACGCCTCCCCACCCCCGCTCGTGCAGGGTGCGCTGCCACGACACGTGATCTGCCCGGCTCAGCTCAAATCCATTCAGCACCTTGTCGCGTATTGCGGCCGGCAATTTCTCCCGCAAGAAGTCGCGCACTTCCTCGCGGAAGGCCTGCTCTTCTTCAGTAAATTCTAGACGCATGGGAAATTTCCGTTTAAGTTCTGTTCTGCAGATCAGAACTTAATTCTGAAATGGTGCAAAATTATGCGGATGCCGATCAGGGGTTGTCAATGACGCCGAAAAGAAAGCCGAATATCTCCGCGATAACGGCCGCCGCCAAAGCCGACCGCCATTTCGTCAATGCCTTAGGGCGCGGTCTCGAAGTGCTGGCCTGCTTCCGCCACGGCGATCGCGTGCTCGGCAATCAGGATCTGGCTCGCGCCTGTGGGTTGCCGAAATCGACTGTCTCGCGCTTGACCAATACGCTCACCAAGCTCGGCTACTTGGTGTACGTCGAGGAGAGCGCGAAGTACAGCTTGGGAATAGCGACCCTGAGCCTGGGCAGCGCCATGCTGGCGCGCCTGGATATCCGCAAGCTCGCGCATCCGCGGATGCAGGAATTGGCTGAGTTCGGGCAGTGCATGGTGAGTTTGGGGACCCGCGATCGGCTCTCGATGCTGTACATCGACGTGGTGCGCGGCTCCGGAGCCGTTACCTTGAGCCTGGATATGGGCGCACGAATTCAAATCGCCACCTCGGCGATGGGCCGCGCCTACATGACGGCCGTGCCGGAGCAGGAAAGAAACGAAATCATGGAACGCGTGCGCGAGTTGGTTCCGGATGATCGCTGGCTGGAGATCAAAGCGGGCGTAGACCGGGCCATGCTCGACATCCGCGAGCTCGGCGTCTGCTGCTCATTCGGTGAATGGCAGAAGGATGTCAATGGCATTGCGGTGCCCGTACGCCCCGGCGGGGGCCTGCCGCCCATGCCCATCAATTGCGGCGCTCCCGCCTACATGGTCTCGAAGGATTTCCTGCTCGAGAAAGTGAGGCCGAAACTCATCGCGCTCGCCAACGAATTGGAAACGTCGCTGGGTACTTTGTCCTGACCAAAAAAAAGAATTGATCCTGATCCCGGATGCCGGACATAACTTCACACTAACCGGTAGCCGTAATTTATGCCTTGAATATTGAGCGATGATCGCTCAATATTCAAGGCATGTTTATCCGGGCTCCGCGCGCTATACGCTCCGTTCTAAGGTCGAAGTGATGTCGCTGGCGGAGTGTGTGGCCGAGCTGACTGGACGCTGACCACACGCCGCCTCAGCGTTTAAGCAATCGTCTCCGCCGCACGCGACCCTCTCGCACCCGCCCGCCAATCGGAGGGTGATTGGCCGGTCCAGCGGCGAAACGCCCGCGTAAAACAGCTGCCGGCTGAAAACCCCAATAAATAGGTGATGTCGCTGACGCTGTGGCGCGGCGCGCTCAAGTAAGCCAAAGCCAGGGCGTAACGCGTGTCGTCGAGTATCTCTTTATAGGTCGTGCCGTATTCGCCCAATTTTCGCTGCAGCGTGCGCGCGCTCATGCCAAGAATTTCTGCAATGTCCTCTTGGGAGGGTTCGCCGTGCGCCAGCCGCTGCGTCAGCACTTCGCGCACCCGCACCTCGATGTTATCGCGCTCGAGTTGCGACAGATACTGAAGTGCAATCGCATCATTGTGCCGCGCCAGTTCCGGATTGCCGCCGTCCAAGGGGCGCTCAACGCTTTCACGGTCGAACACCAGGCGCGTCTCCTCGGCGTCAAACACCAGCGGAGCGCGCAGCAGACTCAAGAAATCATCGAGCTTGGCGGGCTGCGAGCGGCGGAATTCGACGCGCAGGGGCGAGTACTCCCGGCCGATCAGCGAACGGCACATTCTCAGGTACAGGCCGACCACCGCATCGATGGGCGCGTCGCCCAAGTTCGTCGTGGGCGAGATGATGAAGTGATACTCGGAGCCGCGCAGATAGAATTGGTAGTCCACCGCGTCGCTGACGATGTGGCAGTAGCGCTGCGCCCGCTCGAAGGCCTCCTTGAGAGTTGAGCTGGCGGACATGCCATAGCTCATGGCGTGGAAACTGGTCGGCCGAATGTAACTCGCCACCTTGAGGCCGAAAGCAGGGTCGCCGGTCGCGGCCAGGGCGATTTTCCACAGCCGCAGACTGTAGGTTACGGGACAGCGGGCGGTCGGGCCGTCGAGGGACTTTGCTTCCAAGCCCGCTTCGGCGAGCAGCACCGCGCTGTCGCATCCAGCGGCATCCAAAGCGCGGCAGATAGCCTTGACCCAGGAGCACAAGGTGGTCTTGCCGTTCCCGGCATCAGCCGCCGCTATCCGCGTCGCTTTTGCGCCCAATTCGCCTCCTTGAATCAGAACGGGATGTCGTCGTCGAATTCCTCTTTCCCGCCTGCCGGCGCCGGTGATTGATCATAGTCATCGCGCGGCGGTGCGCCGGCGGCCGAGCCACGCTCGCCGCCACCACCACCACCACCGGCTGCGCCGGCGCCGCCCGCGCGGCCGCCGAGCATTTGCATATTATCGGCGATGATTTCCGTGGTAAATCGGTCATTGCCCTGCTTGTCCTGCCACTTGCGGGTTCGCAGCTTGCCTTCGACAAAGACCTGCGATCCCTTGCGCAGGTATTCGGCGGCGATTTCGCCTAGACGGCCGAATAGCGCGATGCTGTGCCATTCCGTGCGCTCTTGTTGAGCTCCGGAGGCCTTGTCCTTCCAGGATTCGCTGGTGGCGATCCGGATATTCGTCACCGTCATCCCGCTCGGCATGGAACGGGTCTCAGGGTCAGCGCCTAAGTTTCCGACCAGAATCACTTTATTTACGCCACGCGCCATGTCCTTTCCCCCGCGCCGTGAACCTTTCGCACCACGGCCCTTTAAAAATTAAGTACTTAGCAAAACCTCAGCTTTGCCTCCACAGACTTGCATCATGCCGTCTCGTCGGCGAAATAGCGCCTGTCATTAGATGCCAGAATCACCACATATTACCTTAGACCACCGCAGTCGACGCGAATGGTGAGTCTGCGTATATCC
>Ga0193729_1001295_pt1 | contig 12821 bp, 7 predicted proteins | sample U1c2metaG_FD_143036 | JGI IMG/M metagenome (GOLD analysis project Ga0193729, IMG submission 143036) | Soil microbial communities from a riparian zone of the East river system, Colorado, United States - U1c2 | ecosystem: Environmental > Terrestrial > Soil > Riparian zone | place: USA: East River... | reverse complement strand
CGGCGGAGGATGACGACCTTGTTGTACTCGTCCGGATGGTAGAGCAGTTCTTCTTTGCGGGTGCCGGAGCGCTCGATGTTGATCGAGGGGAAAATCCGGCGGTCCACCAGCGCGCGATCCAAATGGACTTCCATGTTGCCGGTGCCTTTGAACTCTTCGAAGATGACTTCATCCATCCGAGAACCCGTGTCCACCAGCGCGGTCGCGATAATCGACAGCGAGCCTCCCTCCTCGATATTTCTCGCCGCTCCGAAAAAGCGTTTGGGCTTGTGCAGCGCGTTCGCGTCCACGCCGCCGGAAAGGATTTTCCCCGAATGCGGCTGCACGGTGTTGTAGGCGCGCGCCAGGCGCGTGATCGAATCGAGCAGGATGACCACGTCGCGCTTGTGCTCGATCATGCGGCGGGCTTTTTCGATCACCATCTCGGCCACTTGCACATGCCGCTCCGGCGGCTCATCGAACGTGGAGCTGATCACCTCGGCGCCGCGGCAGGTTCGTTCCATGTCCGTGACTTCTTCGGGCCGTTCGTCAATCAGCAGGATGAAAAGGTAAGCCTCGGGATTGTTTTTCAGGATGGCGTTGGCGAGCTTCTGCATCAACACGGTTTTGCCTGTGCGCGGCGGCGCGACAATCAATCCGCGCGTGCCCTTGCCAATCGGGCAAACCAAATCCAGCACCCGGGTTGAAAGTTCATCCGCCGCCGTCTCCAGGATGAACCGCTTGTTCGGAAACAGCGGCGTAAGGTTGTCAAAGTGGGTTTTGTCCTTCGCCTTGTCGGGATCTTCCTGATCCACAGCCTCGACCTTGAGCAGCGCGAAGAAGCGTTCCTTGTCTTTAGGCGGGCGAATTTGCCCGGCGATGAGGTTGCCGGTCTGCAAATCGAACCGCCGGATCTGTGACGGCGAGACATAAATGTCTTCGGGGCAAGGAAGGTAATTGAAGCTTTGGGAGCGCAGAAAACCGAAACCTTCGGGCAGCACCTCAAGGACGCCTTCCGAAAACAAAACCCCCGCTCGTTCAGCATTCTTCTGCAGGATGTGAAAGATGACCTCATGCTTGCGCATCGTCCCAAAATTCTCGACACCCAGATCCCGTGCCATCTGGTTCAAATCGCCCATCGACATCGCCTGAAGTTTCGCAATGTTCAGCGAATTGGCGATATGGTCCTTGTCTTCCGGTGTGGTTTTGGACTCTGCGCCTTCCACCTGCGGAGCGGGCTGCGGCGGCTCTTCGGGCAACTCGGCTACCGCCGTGGCTGCCGCGTGCGCTTCAGGCGAACCATTGGCCGGCGGCGGAATGCCGGGCGTCCTTACGGCTTTGGTCTTGCCCTTTTTCGTGCTGGGTCTTGGCATACATCAATATGGCTAAAAATTTAAATCTTGCAGCAGGTAATTTCCTGGCGAAGTTGATCCACCAGCCCGGCTCCCTGATTAGACAATCAATAGAGGTGGCCGGTTCAAATTGGAATGACAGTTAACCAGGAGCACCGCAAGTTATCTGCTGACCCCTTAATACGGCAAGGGAAAACTTGCAGTCAGTTCACGCACACGTTGACGCACCTTTGTGATCGTGTCAAGGTTCTTAATATCCATTAAAACTTCGCTGACCATGTCCCCGATCGCCGCCATTTCCGGCTCTTTCATGCCGCGGGTCGTCACCGCCGGCGTCCCCAGCCGAATGCCGCTGGCCTGGAACGGCGAGCGCGTCTCGAACGGTATGGTGTTCTTGTTGATGGTGATGCCCGCTTCGTCCAGCGTCGCTTGACATTCTTTGCCCGTCAGCCCGCGGGCCCCAACATCCACCAGCATCAGGTGGTTGTCAGTCCCGCCGCTAACGAGCCGGAAACCGTTGCGTTTCATCCCCTCGGCCAGCGCCTTTGCATTGCGCACAATCTGGGTCTGGTACTCGATGAAAGAGGGGCGTAACGCTTCCTGCAAACAAACCGCCTTCGCCGCGATCACATGCATGAGCGGGCCGCCCTGAATGCCCGGAAAAACTTGCGAATCAATTTCCTTGGCATATTTCTCCCGGCAAAGGATCAACCCCCCGCGCGGGCCGCGCAGCGTCTTGTGGGTGGTCGTCGTGACGAAATCCGCGTGCGCTATCGGGCTCGGGTGCAGGCGGGCCGCCACCAGTCCCGCAATATGCGCGATGTCTGCCATCAAGTACGCGCCCACTTCCCTCGCGATTTCACCCATTCGCTCGAAATCAATGATCCGAGAGTACGCGCTCGCCCCCACCGTGATCATCTTTGGCTTGTGCTCGCGCGCCATCCGCGCCAGTTGCTCGTAGTCAATCCGTTCGTCTTCCTTGCGCACGCCGTAGTGGACGATCTCAAAGAATTTGCCCGAAAAATTCGCTTTGTTTCCATGCGTCAGATGGCCCCCGTGGGTCAAGTCCATCGTCAGCATTTTATCGCCCGGCTTGAGAAAAGCGAAATACACCGCCATATTGGCGCCGCTGCCGGAGTGCGGCTGCACGTTGGCGTGTTCGGCGCCAAAAAGCTTCTTCGCGCGATCGATGGCGAGTTGTTCGGCGACATCCACATTTTCGCAGCCGCCATACCAGCGCTTCTTGGGATAGCCTTCGGCGTACTTGTTCGTCAGGACCGATCCCTGCGCTTCCATCACCGCCGGGCTCGTGAAGTTCTCACTCGCGATCAGCTCGATGTTTTCCTGTTGGCGCTGCCGCTCGTGCTCGAGGACTTCGGCTATCTCAGGATCCACGGCGCGCAGGGTCAAGTCCGTTGGGATAATTCGGGTTTCCATTTTGTTAACTCGCCGTTCATGCCGGCCGCCTTCGAATTTCGCATTCAGGAACGCGTCCACGATTCGCCTGGCTTCCTCCGGCGCGGTGCTCTCGCCGGCCAGGCAAAGGACGTTGGCCCGGGCCGCCGTTTGCGCGTCCGCCACCAGGGCCGCTCGCACGCCCGGCACTTTGTTGGCCGTAATGCTCATGCCCACACCCGTCGTGCAAATGAGCACTCCAAACTCGGCCCGGCGCTGCGCGACGGTATGCGCCACCGCCTGCGCGTAATCCGGATAATCGCTGGCCTCGTCTGACCGCGACCCAAAATCCGCCACGCTCGCCCCGGATTTTTCCAAATGCTGTTTCAGGACTTCTTTGAGCTGGTAGCCCCCATGGTCCGCGCCGATTGCCACCGTTCCTGACCTTGCCGTTCCCGGGGTCGCAATTGCGCCCTGGCCCATGAATCGCAGCAGCGACGCAATCCCTTGCTCAATCTGATCCCGGCAATCCAAATAAACGTCATACGAACCGCCGATCGGATCGCTGATGTCCTTTTCGAACAGATCCAGCGTGTCGTCAAACTCGCGCAGCAGGAAAGTTTTCTCCGCGGCCTGGGGATACAGCAACATAACCGTGTCAATGTGGCTGTGCGTCATGCCCAGAATGTAATCGGCTTGTTGCACCAGGTCGGGCGTGAGCATGCGGCTGCGTTGGCCGGAAATGTCAATGCCCAGTTCTCGAACGGCTTGGACCGCATACGGACTGGGCGGCTGGCCCTCCATCGCGCCCAGACCGGCCGAGATCACGCGAAAATCGCCGCGTCCCTGGATGGCATGACGGAAGATGCCCTCAGCCATTGGGCTGCGGCAAACGTTGCCCGTGCATATGAAGAGAACGGTCTTCATGAAACGATTAAACGATTACCATTGAACTTGGGTCGAGGGGGTCAACTCGTCAACGCGCAAAATCAGGAAGCCGTATGCCGCACTACCGCCAGCCCCTTCAACAAGTCCAACGCCCGCGCCAGCACTGGGTCTTGCACCACCGGTTTGTCTGGCTCGACTTCCTTCTCGGCGCTGGCATCCGTATCCAGCGCCACCCCGTCCCGCCGTTCCCGCACCAACTCCGCCTCGTTAAACCGCGGCCGGCGAACGGCTCGATTCGTGCCCTTGGGCTCGTTTGCCAATGAGAGGTTGGTGTTTGCCGGCAAGCCAGGTTTCGAGGGTGCCTGGAAGGCATCCGCATAATAGGTCCGCTCGTCCTCCCGGCTCACCTCTACTGGAATATCGGGCCGGAGACCCGACTGGGAAAGTGTCAAACCGTCGCCCACTTCGATGGGGCCCGTCGCGATCCGCAGCCGCGCGCCATCCTTGAGCGGGAATTCCTGCGCCATCATCGCCTGGCCTGCCGTCGTGCTCCCCAGGATCAAACCCCTGCCCGTCTGGCGGATAATGGCCGCCAGCGCTTCCGCCGCCCCGGCGGTTTTGCGGTTTACCAGCACCGCCACCGGCGCTGTCACCGCATCCTTTTTCTCCTTCGAACGCGCCCAACCCTCGCCCCAGTTTAAGAGTGGCTGATCTTTTTGCAGGAGCAAATCCGCCGCCGAGGCCGCCGCCTTGTAGTCGTCTCCTCCGGCGAACCGAAGATCCAGCACCAGACCCTTTAACTTATTGCTGCTGCTAATCCGATCCGCCGCCTCCCGGATCGCCTGCGCCAATCCGTCGGCCACCCGCCCGATGCGCAGGTAAGCCACGTCGCCCTCAAACCAGCTCGACTTAATCACCAGTGCCTGGCCGGCCGATGCTTGCGTGCCGGGGGCATCATTCGTAAGCAGCACAAGCCTGGGACTCAAGGCGAGGACCAGCCCCTGCACCGCTGCCCGGTTCAAATCCCGTTCACTCAGCCCGTTGGCATGCTGACGCACCAGATCATAAACCTCTTTAAATTCAGGCCCGGCGTTCGGGGTGTCTGCGCCTGCCATCGGTGGCGACCCAAAAACCCACAGCAACCCGGTAAGGAGGGAAAAAGTCCTTAATCGCATCATGTTGGCGTAAGTTGCGCGATAAATCGCCGAAAGTAAAGCGGCAGGTATTTCGTAGAGCCTCAGAACAGCCCGAACGGCTGGAACTTCGGATGCGCGGTAACGCGCACACCACGCCTGGCGCTCAGTTCGCTATGCCGCCCACTCCGCACAAAGCAACTTCGCCTGCTCCAACACCGTTATTGTCGCCTTTTCCTGCTTGTCGGGCGGATAGCCGTATTTGCGAAGGATCCGGCGCACGAGGACGCGAATTTGCGCCTGGGCTGACTCGCGGAGCGTCCAATCAATTGTGACACTCTTGCGGACGTGCGAAACCAACTCCCTGGCAATGCTCTTCAGCGTCAGTTCGCCCAGGACCTTCACCGCGCTATCGTTCACTTCCAACGCATCGTAAAAAGCAACTTCGTCGTCCGACAGGCCAAGCTGCTCCCCGCGTTTCTGGCCTTCCCGCATCTGCTTCGCGAGTTCGATCAGCTCCGCAATCACCTGCGCCGCTTCAATGGTCCGGTTCTGGTACTTGTGAATCGTTGCTTCCAGCATTTCTGCGAACGATCGCGATTGGACGAGATATTTCCTCGAGCGGATTTTGAGTTCGTTATTCAACAGCTTCTGCAACAACTCAACGGCAAGATTGCGTTGCGGCAAATGCTGGACCTCCGCCAAAAACTCGTCGGACAAAATCGAAATGTCCGGCTTCTTCAATCCGGCGGCATCGAAGATGTCTATCACCTTGTCGGAAGAAATGGCGCGTGAAACGATTTGCCGGACTGCCGCCTCCAATTCTTCCGGCGATTTCTTTCCGTCCCCGTTACCGATGCTCTTTGCCAGCACGGCTCGGACCTCCTGAAAGAACCCGACCTCATCGCGAATCTCCAAAGCCGAGTCATGCGGCACGGCCAATGCAAATGCCTTCGACAAATCCGACACCGCTTGCAGATACCGTTGCTTGCCGTTCGTTGGCTTGAGCACATGCTCGGCAGCTTGCGCGATTAGCGGCAACCTCTTCGAGGCGACTGCTCCGGCAGCGACCTGGTAATCGAACCCGTGCAGGATGGCGCAGACCTGCTCATATTTCTCCACCATCACCGCAACGGCTTCTTCCTGATCCAGCGTGATTTCGCCTTTGCCTTTGCTATTCGTGTAATCGGCCAACGCCCGTTTCAATTCTTCTGCGAGCCCGAGATAATCCACCACCAACCCGCCCGGCTTGTCTTTGAAAACCCGGTTCACCCGCGCGATGGCCTGCATGAGGCCGTGACCGCGCATCGGTTTATCCGCATACATCGTGTGCAAACTGGGCGCATCGAAGCCCGTTAGCCACATGTCGCGCACGATGACAACTTTGAATGGTTTCTTCGGATTCTTGAACGCTTTCGCCAGTTCTTCGCGGCGCTTCTTGCTGCGGATGTGCTTTTGCCAGTCCAATGTGTCGGACGCCGAGCCGGACATGACGATCTTCATCGTGCCTTTGTCGTCGTCGTCGTGATGCCAATCGGGGCGTAGCTTTTCTATCGCCTTGTAGAGTTCCACGCATATCCGGCGGCTCATGCAAACCACCATCGCCTTGCCTTCCATCGCCGCATAACGCGCTTCCCAATGCTTCACCAGATCTTCGGCCACGAGCGCAATCCGCTTGTCCGTCCCAACCATGGCTTCCAGTTGCGCCCATTTCCGGCGCAAACTTTCCTTCGTTGACTCCTCCGCATCTTCCGTCACTTCTTCAAAATTCGGATCAATCTTCGGGCGTTCCTCCGGTTTGAGTTCAATTTTCGCCAGCCGTGCCTCGTAATAAATCGGCACGGTGGCCTTGTCTTCTTTCGATTGCAGAATGTCGTAAACATCAATGTAATCTCCGAACACGGCTTGCGTGTTTCTGTCCCCGCTTTCAATTGGCGTGCCGGTGAAGCCGATGAACGACGCCTTCGGCAAGGCATCCCGCATGTGCTTGGCGAAGCCGTCAATGAAATCGTATTGGCTGCGGTGCGCTTCGTCGGCGATGACAACGATGTTGCGCCGGTCAGAAAGCAACGGGTGCTTCCCGCCTTTCTCATCGGGAAAGAATTTCTGAATCGTGGTGAACACCACGCCGCCGCTCGCGACGTTGAGCAACTTACGCAGGTCTTCCCGGTCCTGGGCCTGCACTGGTGTTTGCCGCACCAATTCTTTGCAAAACGAAAACGTGTCAAAGAGCTGGTCGTCCAAATCGTTACGGTCGGTGAGCATGACTATGGTAGGATTCTCCATTGCCGAATGCTGGATGATTTTTCCGGCGTAGAAAACCATCGAAAGAGTTTTGCCGCTCCCTTGCGTATGCCAGATCACGCCCGCACGTCGGTCGCCGGTGGCGCGGGACGCTTCGACGGTGGTTGCAACGGCTTTATTAACCGCGTGGAATTGATGATAGCCCGCCAGCTTCTTCACGACTTTCTCTCCGTCATCTTCAAACACGATGAAGTTGCGAATAAGGTCCAGCAGGCGAGCTTTCTCGAACACGCCTTTGAGCATCGTTTCCAATTGCAACGAACCCGGCGGCACAAGCTCCTTGCCCGTGATCGTGCGCCACGTCATGAACCGCTCCCACTCCGACGTAACCGTGCCGAGCCGCGCTTCGTGGCCGTCGGAAATTACCAGCAGCTCGTTCGTGTTGAAGAGAGACGGGATTTGCGCCTTGTAAGTCTCAAGCTGGTTAAACGCTCCACGAATTGTGGCTTGCACGTCAGTAATGTTTTTGAGTTCCAGCACCGCAAGCGGGATACCATTGATGAATACCACCACGTCCGCGCGACGATTGAAATGCCCTTCCTCGACCGTGAACTGATTGACGGCGAGAAATTCGTTGGCTTCGGGATTCGCGAAATCAATCAGCCAGACCTTGTCGTGAACGATCTCGCCATCATACGTTCCCTCTCCCTCTGGGAGAGGGCCAGGGTGAGGGAGGCTCTGCCTATACTCCACGTCCAGGCCTTCTACCAGCAGCCGATGAAAGGCGCGGTTGTTTTCAATGAGTGTGGGATGGCTGATGAGCCGGACTTTCCGCAACGCCTCCTGCAATCCTTCCAGCGGAATGTTGGGATTCAAATCCTCCAGCTTGGTTTGCAGGCGATCGAAAAGAAAAACCTGCTTGTAGTCCACTCGCTCCGCCGCCGTTTCCCCCGGTGCAATCGCCAGCCCGGATAAAACCTCGTAGCCCAAACCCTTGAGCCAATCGAGCGCGGCTTGTTCAACCACACCCTCGTTCAGCGCCTGCATTCTGTATCTGGTTGGTTCTTCCCGAAGCAGAACGTCTTCATTATTCCGCGGATTAGCCGGAAACACGTTCCCCATGTTTTCAGCCCGGACGGGAATTCCTTCCCACACACGCGGCACAACGGTTTGTGCCTTGGGTGGCTGGCGACGCAGATACACGATCAAGACCGGTCGCCCCGCGTCCTGGCCAATGCCGACGCTGGAAAACCACGGCTTTCCGCTCAAGTCTTGCCCCAAGCGGATAGCGGCTTGCTTTGTTTGTTCGTCAAATGCCATGACCAGAAACTAATGCAGCATTGCCAAAGGCGGCCAACACTTGGGTAATCGGCATGATGATACCGTATTGGCCCCGGTTGTTGACCGCGAACAATAATCCTACCGCCGAGCTACCGTCTTCCGTCACGACCAGACTTCCAGAATCTCCCGGCAAAGCAAACGGCTCTGCATCGTCGCTCGTGCGAACAGTCCATGTATCAGTGAACCAGACCGTGGCGGAGAATTTCCCGGCTTTGTAAGGCAAAATCCAAGGTGTCGGGACATAAGCCTCAACAGTTCCAGTCGTCAGCCCAGTTGTGCGACCCACTTTCTTAACCTTCATGCCGGAGAACAGCGCTGCCGTTGCCGCAGGCGTGTCAAAACCAGCCGCGTCTCCTTGCCAAGAAGAGACAACAGCTTCGTTCACAACCTCCGCCAAAGCAGCATCCAACGTCATCGGCGCAACTAAAACAGGATCGCCGCTGCGCAATTCGATGATTCGTTCGTGCAGGCAGATTTCCGTTGGCGCTCTTCGGCCTGGGCGGGAGTCCATACTGCTCGGCGCTAAGATTGGCATTCCAACGGGCGTATGATTGCATGCGGCGAAAACATGATTGTTTGACAAGGCCTGCATTTTTGCGCCGGTGCGTAGCAATGCCCCAAATGTGCCCGCATATTTTTCCCTGCTTGGTGCACATGAACTCCCGCAGGCAATACGATTGTTGCGCTCATAAAGGTTGCCACCGCCGGGAGCATTCATAGCCGTTGGGCCCGCCTTGAGTTTCCCCATTAGCCTTGCCTCAACAGGGATTCCGTCAATTTCATCGGCCACAGCCTCAAGCGCCCTTTTCGAGCCGCGTACAACATAGATGACAACTTTCTCCATCTCGGCCCCGGGCGTAAATCCAACGGAATGGACTGCGAGACCAGAGAACCCGTCTTCGTGGTCGAACCACTCCTCCACATCGGCCATGACTGCGGCCTGGGCGTATTTGTATGCTGCCTCATGGCTCAAGGGCGCGCCGAGAGCTTCGTAATTGCCATTCTCAAGAAATTTCGCGGCAAGCGACTTGGCCAATTGCTCGGCAGTTGGTTGAGGTGCGGGCGGCACGGCGACTGTGCCAAGATCTGTTCCGTTCATAATCATCTTTCCTCATTACTTGCAGTGGCAACACATCAAACGTTAAGATCGCAGCGGCGTGGTGGTCGTGAAGCCTATTGGGTCGCTACCACTCATAATTATGTGCAGCCGAAAAGTATCTCACAGCTTCGGAGCCACATGTGTTCGGATCAATCTCTAAGTACTGCCAATCGCCAACCTCCGAATCGCGCCCGGCGACCACCAACCCGAGTCGGATCTCACAGGCTATCCCGCACGGCCCAAAGGGCGCGAGGTGCGCAACGAACTGTTCGGGAAATGACATCAAAATAACTCTTTTTGATTTCCTTGGGGAAAGGACGCCAAATGCTCCGTCAACCAAACGGTCATAGCCGACTGCAAAAGTCCAGCCGGGGCACCTTTAAGCAATTCTAGGAAGTCCTGTCGCTCGCCCTTGCGAAGAATAGAAATCATCCGCAGCAAGTTTTGTATATGTCTGTCGCTTATCCGACCATTTTGGGCTTGGGATTTCATTTGGGCAAAAACAATACCCACTTGATGTCGTGCATCTGGATTGAACTTTAATAAAGCGTTTGCCCAGGCAGAGGCGTGATCCACAAAGACATTAACTTCGTTCACCAGCGCAGGAGTAACCGGAAGCCTTTCTCTGCCGAGAACTATCTGAACAGAACCAATCTCAAAGAATGCAGCTGCTTCTGTTGAAGACATAAATGGTCGGGATTCGAGTAACAAGGATGGATCCGGCCCATCATGGGCGATACGGCCTAATGTTGAACCCAAGATCGGTTGACAGTTACATATAACCTGCTGACACGCTCTGCACATATCCGGATAGTGATTATACATGGCTTCCTCAAGCATCTCGCCACGCTTCTCCCTCTTAACGTTCTCCCTTAGCTCATAGACGTTGATCAATTTCATTAGCCAGGCGAAGACATCCGCAGCCTCACTCAAAAAATATCCAGGCACAACGGGACCGACCCTAACCGCCTCCGCAAGCTCGCCCAACTCCTCCGTAAAACGCCCAAAAATCATCTCGTAAGTTTCTGTTTGCCCGGGTGGATAAATGTCAGCGAACATTTTTTGCCACGCTCCCAGAGAATTTGGTTTTGCGCCCTGAGAATCCAAGCCTTTAGCCCGTAAATCGAGCCAATTTGGATTCCTACTCTTTGCTTTGGCTTCACGACACGCCTCCTCGTCATGAGGCATTCTCTTGCAATAGGGGCATACATTCGGAAATTTACCCCACAGCAACTCCTCCACACTCCTTAGGCCGACCTTCGCACACAGGGCCATCCACCACGCAATAGCCTTCGCCATATACTCCCTCGAGTTCACCTCCGGCTTGTTTTTGTGAGTTGCCATGAGACTCAGGCCACCCATAACTTCGACTAGGTGCGAATAAATGGAAGAGGTATCTCGATAGAAATTACTGTGGAAATAAATGGAGTTGATCGTGTGATACCATTCGTCAAGCCTCCGCTTTCGTGGGTCAGTCGATTCAGGCTTTTGATAAAGCTCGATAAAGCGCTTATTGTCCGCCCGCACTTGCTCGGCCAAGTCTGATGGAAACATTTCGACGGCGATGTTGTGGTCGCGGAGGTAGAGGACTCCTTTCCCGTAAACATCCGGATTTGGATCAAGGATGCCGATATACACCTTACGAATCCTTCTGCTCGCGATGCGCGTCGAGCAAGATTGCTTTGGGTGGTTGCGGTGAGTGCACGGCTCCAAAGTGGTGATCAGCGTGCAGTCGCTTAAATCATTGTTCGGAAGTTTCCGTTCTAAGGCCGTGTATTCTCCGTGGTCTCCCAACGACAGTTCGCCGCGATGTGCCGCCGCGATCATGCCGCCATCTCTGCCCAGAACAACCGCGCCAACTGATGGGTGCGGTTTGTCGTCTTCTTGCTTAGACTTTTTGCCTTCGGCGACTGCTTCCTCGAGGTGTTTTCTAACGTTTGCATCCATACTTTTAGATATTACGCACGCGCAACTCGCCCGACAGCAGCTTCGCCACCAGCGCGTCTCGCAGCATGGCAACGTCGGCTAAAACGGCGGGTCTGTTCACAACACGACCTTTATGTTCCCCTCCGAGGTGGTCTTGTATTTGCGTCCGTTCAGCCGCTTAAGATGCACAAGTAGGCCATCCCCATACAAACGGGGCTTCGCTCCGTTGAAACCATAGCTCCCGCCGACTTGTTCGTTTTCGTTGTACGCCGAAATTAGGGCATCCGCTTGATCATCGGTGAGTTGATCGATGTCGGGGAAGATAGCGGCCAACTGGTTTCCTGTGTCAAACTGGCGGCACTTCCGCACAGCTTTAATATACGCATTACGCATCCGATCGTTATTGATAAGCAAACTGGCGAGCCTGAAATTTCCCGATGAATCCGTAGGGGTCTTTTCCGAGCTTGACCGCGATGATCGGGACGCCCCGCGCAATCGCAAAACCTACCTCCTGATCGGTCCAGCTGCTTTCATGAAAGTCCGGGGTCAGCAACGCCACGAACGCATCCATTGTGGAGAGCGCATTTTCAATCTCGTCCTGCCAGGCTTTCGTGGGGCGGATGTCGGCGTGCGCCACAAAACACGAGACTCCGTAAAGATGCAAGGAATCTTTTAATTCGGCCGTCTTCTTCTTCACTTCCGCCTTGTGGCTCAGAAACACGCGGTAGGCATCGTCTTCCCAAATCCGTTTAGTCGCCGCTGGCGATACGGCGTGTTTGCAGGCCAACAACAACCCTGAGTCCTTTCGCCATTCGAGGTTGTCATCGGCTTCCATTTCGAGAAACACTTCTGCGATAAACTCGTTTTGGATGTTGTGAATATGGTTCAGGTCTTCGTTGATCTGCTTTTGAATGGCCGAGCGTTTCTTGGCCATCCTCAGATATATGCCCTCCGGAACTACCAGATACAGCGCGTGACCGTATGTTCCGCCATTCCAATTGTCCGATGCCCACGCTTCAACAACCCTCGTCTGCGAATTGACAATGATTTCCTGAAGCTGACGTTTCCCATCCTGAGCGTAGAGCTTCGATAAGGCTGCCAAACAGCTTTCTATCCGCTTGGGAAGCATGTATTGGAATTCGCGCTCACTCATACTTGGGCCTCCGTGAGCCCAGCCGCGGCTGGCACGCGCAACTCGCCCGACAGCAGCTTCGGCAGCAGCGCGTCTCGCAGCGCGGCGAGCGTGCGCGATTCGGCGAAGTTAAGCTCCATTTTCTCGCGCAATGGACGAGCTACGGTTTCGAATCTTGCGGCAACATCGTTTGGAGGCTTGATGAGGCCGAGCTTCGGAATGCTGCGCACATTCAAGGCGTCGAGAATCGTGCCGGTGTCTGTCTTAAGCGCGATTTCCTCTTTCATAGCAGAGGATAGCAGGCACTCGATAAGAAAGGTCGGGAACTGGAA
>Ga0193729_1001294_pt1 | contig 12822 bp, 12 predicted proteins | sample U1c2metaG_FD_143036 | JGI IMG/M metagenome (GOLD analysis project Ga0193729, IMG submission 143036) | Soil microbial communities from a riparian zone of the East river system, Colorado, United States - U1c2 | ecosystem: Environmental > Terrestrial > Soil > Riparian zone | place: USA: East River... | reverse complement strand
ACCCCTGCGGTCCGAGCCATTTATCTGGTAAACGCGCCTTGCGACCTCGAAAATGCCGATCGCGCGGCGCAGGTCATGGGCGGGCGCGGCTCGCCAGACGATCGCACCGGCTACCGCTCGGATGGCGATCCCTGTGCTCATGTCTTCTGGGGCGGGATCGCTGCCGCTCGCTCAGGTTCAACTCGTCCCCGGAGGACGTCCGCAAATCCCAGGAGATTTCCTCTTAGCCGACCTCGCCGGTCGACGAAGGGCTCAGGCCGAATGGCGCCCGCCAGATTGCTCGAAACATTTCTAAAAACCTGTCCCGCAACCTGTCCGACCGTCATGGTCCCCTTGCGTAGCATGTAGATGGGGTTAACGATCTGGGAATAACCGAGCCGGTCGCCGGCCACCCGACCGCTCTTGACACCCATATGGACTCCGCGGGCACTTGGGCACTTGATGAGCTGACCTCCGCGCTTCGCGACAAGCGCGCCGAAATCGCGGTCCTCAAGCCAGCCATAAAGCACAAGACGTTCGTCGAATCTCAGGTCGCCGATCGCGGACAAGCGGAACGCCATATTACAACCATAAGGGCTGAATGGCTCGATGCGCGACCAGCTAGCCGAGCGATCGGTTGCCTCCACAATGTGAGCGGCATCGTCAAACGTCAATCCGGGTCCTTTGATGCCGTCCGCGAGGACCCACCCCGTGAAGCCTTGGACGCGGGGCTCGTCGCGAAAGGTCCGTGCTGCAGCGGCCAGCCAGTTGGCGTCGGCGACAAAGTCATCATCAAAGAACACCACAACGTCAATTCCGGTCGGCAATGCGGCCAAGGCGGTGTTTCGCTGCGCGGCTAATCCAGGCGGCCCGGTCACCACCGTAACATTCGGCAGCTCGGCGGCCTTGCCGGCATCTTCGTGAACGGCGCATGACACGACGACAGCCGCCGGTTTCAGAATCTGCGTTCTCAGCAGATAGTCTAGCGTGGCGGCGACAATGTCCGGGCGACCGCGGGTAGCGATGACCACCGCGATTGCAGGCATCGCGCTATCTTGTTGGCGGCCCGAAGCGAGATTGCTCCCGTCGGGGTCGGCCTGTGAGCTGTGACGGATGTCGGGGGCCGAGTGAAAACTCATGTTCTGGCTCCAACCCGTCGACCGGGCACGTGCGATGCGACGACAACGTTGCGCTCGGGTTCCGCGCAGGCCAAGCCGGCGAGCACATAGAAGATCAGGCCCTGTTCTACAGTCGTGCCCGCAAAAGTGTTGCCTATGATCATACCGAAGCAAGCATTACGCGCGGCAAGACGAATGTCAGTCGGAAAAGTGCGTGGCGTGCCGCGCTGGCGCAAGAACGCCGACATTGCAAAAAGCACATAGAAGATTGTTCCCGGTATTCCGACATTCGATAGAAGAGCCACGGGAAAACTCGACGTACGAACGGTACCGAGTCCCACTCCTACTCCATAGGAATCAAAGAAGTTCTGCAGCGCGGTGGAGTTCCAGGAATTGCGCTCGATGCCCGAACTAGTAGCCGATTTACTGAATATGAGTTGATCAAGGTAATCATGGATCGGTCTCGATACGTCGGCATCGAGTTGTGCGGCCAGGATCACCGCGACAACTGCCAATGGTGCGCATAGGAGGGCCGCCGTGCTAAATGTCGGTCGAAAGCTGATGCGCTTGAGAGCCGTAACGTACAAGATGAGGAGCAAGGGCGGTGTACCGGCGAGGCCGGTTGAGGACGTGGACAGGACGACAAGGGCGAGCGAGGCCAGCGCGAGCGGTCCCGTCACAGTCGGCCAGCGCCCGCACAGCCACAATGTTCCCGTGAATCCGAGTGCGCCCAAGGTTGCTTCAGCGAAGGCCGAGGCTTCGGTGAAAGACCCCACAATTCGCTTCAACCCGCTGATCTCTTCCTCGATATGCAACGTGTACTGGGCATTCCGCATAAAATCCAGGAGCCACTGGGTACCGGTATTGTAGGTCGCAATGTCGATAAGCGCGAACAGCACATTACAAGCAGCATACGCCACAAGCGCACCGGCGATCGTAGTAAAGCCGGATTGAGTCGAGGCGATCGCGACGATCATGATGAAGCAAGTGAAATCCCCGACGAGATATATCGACTGAGTGAGGTTGCCGGAAGTGGGGCTCAATGGCACGGTTGATCCCGTTTCCGCATATTCCGAGGTGCCGAGCGGAATGCAGGCCATGGTGCCTGCCAGTAGGCGAGGCATCAGGATGGCAGTTACGATACCGTAAATGACCAAGCACATCAGCCAAAAGCCGGGCTCGGGAAATCTCGTAGCTCTGATCGCCTGGGCGGTCTCCCGGCGCCGCATGAATGTGGTCGCAGCTCCAAATCCCAAAAGAACGTGCGCGGGTTGAATGTTGGCTGTCCCAACCAGGAAGGCTGCGGCCGATCCGAGCAGCGTCGCAACCACCAGGGTCGCCGCCATCACACGAAAACCGAATTGCAAGCAAATCATTCCGACGATCAACGTCAGCAGACCAATTGGCTCAATGCTCATTGGAACCTAATCCGGCGCCTATGTAGCTTTTGGCGCGCCACCCGTCAACTCGTGAAAGACGCGGCCGCCTTCACCTAAAAAGCATTTAGGCGCGTCAAGCGCCGTCATCAGCAGCAGCCAACAATTGACAAGAAACGCGCGTTCATGCGCTATTCCGTCTACGAAACGTTCGAAGTTTGGTCAAGGCTTAAACCAAGCCGCCTACTATTGCCGGACGTGCGGAAGTCTCCCGACTATCATTAACCAAGAGATGGTTTTTGGATCGTGTTGATTGCCAAAAGAAGGATGCCTCGGAGTTTGGGTGCGCTTTGTTTCCATAGTCGTTTTGTCTCTGCACAAACCCGCCGCAAGCGTCAAAGAAGAGTAACATGAATGTAGCAATGCTTCTAAGCTGTACCTCTTTCGAAGGTTTTTTCGGCAAGGTCCAGCGGCAGAGTCGACAAAGCTATTTGGAAAGCTATCGCAATGATTGGTCGTGGTACTATGGCCGCGGTCTTGTCGAGAATGGAATTCGTCCGCTTTTCTATATACCTGCGCTCTACGAATCCGGAAAGTACGACACCGATGCAAGGATAGCCGTGCGCTTCCTGCCATTGGCTCGCTGGTTTCGACCAATCGAAGAGCTGTCGCTGACAAGATTAAGCCGGGCGACGCGCTGGTCTCTTTATGCCGGCGAGGTGGTTAATGCTCTCGCTTTCATGGAACCACTCAGAGAGGCGCTTCGCGAGGACAAAATTGATTTGCTTTATGTGCAAGAGTATTGGAGCGGAAGGTTCGACTACATCGCCCGCGCGCTTGATGTGCCTGTGGTGGGTGCCGACCATGGCGGAATGTCGCAGGGAGTCGTAAAGTTATTCAAGAGGGGTGCGCTCGAAAGAGCCGCTCTGTGTTACGGCCAGACAGAGAATGAGTGCAAGATCATTGAAAAATTCGGAGGACGATCAAAACTGCAGCCGAACGGCTGCGATGTTTCAGAGTTCTTTCCTGATCCCGATGTGAAACGCGGCAAGACTGTCTTAACAGTGACACGTCTGAGCAATAAGCAGAAGAGAACCAGTGATCTCGTTCGAGCGATGGCGGAGTTACCGGAGGATTGGACCTTAGATATTGTCGGCACCGGGCCAGATAGGCAAATGCTAGAGAGGCTCGTGACTGATCTCGGCCTCTCGTCCCGCGTCAGGTTCCATGGCTTTGTCGGTCGTGCGGGGGTGTGCGACTTTTTCCGCCGCTGCGGCGTCTACGCGATGCCGTCGTTCAACGAAGCCGTCGCACTTGCGGCGCTCGAAGCGATGGCCTGTGGTGCCGCCGTCGTATTCACCCGTATCAGAGGCTTTGAAGGACTTGTGACCGACGGATTCAATGGCCGCCTTGTGTCGGTTGGCGACGTGAAGGGGTTGGCTGCCGCAATTATCGACGCATGGGAAAATCGTGATGCATTCGGCAAGGCTGCGTCCGACACGGTGAGGACGAACTACAACAAAAGTTTGCTTTATTCCGACTTGGCAAAATCGTTACGCGATTGTTGCGGACATGGTGAGCTAGCTGTCGCCATCCCCTGACCGCGTAAAGTGACATGAAAATTGCAAGGCGTTTTGCAGCTACTGTCCATGCTCTCAAAGCCAAAGTATAACGGCAATTTGAATTGAAAAACGATGGCAGCTCGGGTAAAATACCGGCCTTTGACCAGATGCTTAGCGGGAAATTCACGTGGCGCCTTCCGCTTGGACGGAGTTGAAGTGCCTCGCGGGCCGGGATTCACGATGGTATGTTCAAACAATTATGGAGTGGCTTAGTAATGGTCAGCAGTCGTAAAATGATACTCTTGGAACTCAATGAAGTTCCTTTTCAGGTGGTCGATGCTTTTTGCCAAGCCCAGCCTGATTCAGACTTTGCCGCGCTGCTGAAGGATAGCGCGCAGCTGGTTACGACTTGTGAGGACGAGATCGAATTGGATCCGTGGATCAGTTGGCCAACCCTGCATCGCGGTGTTTCCGACACCAAGCATCGCATCTTAAGTTTGGGCCAGACCTTGGATAAGGTGGATAATCAATATCCGCCGATGTGGCGCATGATCACGAGTGCTGGACGAACGGCCGGCGTTTTTGGATCGATTCACTCGAGCCACGTTCCTCCTTCGATGGAGGCTTATAAATTTTACATGCCGGATTTTTTCGACGAGAAGGTATTTGCGTATCCAACTTACCTCAAAGGCTTTCAACAATTCAACCTTGAGATGACGCGGCGATCTGCTCGCAACGTTAACACGTCGATACCACGCAGCGCGCTGCGGGAGTTTTTACGATCGGCAATCGCGACCGGCTTCTCCGTCGATACCGCACGCGAGGTTGTCGCCCAGTTGGCGAGCGAACGGAAAGAAAGACGGGTCCGACTGCGCCGGAGGTCCCTCCAGGCGTTGCTGATGGCCGATGTGTTTACGCGCATGCTGAAAAGGGACATGCCGGATTTCTCGACGCTGTATAGCAACCACGTGGCTGCGGCAATGCATCGCTACTGGGCAGCAGCATTTCCGGGCGACTACAAACCGAACCTCACCACGCCCGAGTGGCAACGCCTTTACCGGACCGAGGTATTCGAGGCATTTCGCATTGCCAGCAAGATCGTTGGGAAGCTTCGAAGGTTGGTCGATTCGCGTAAGGACACCATACTCGTGATCGCCTCCAGCATGGGCCAACACGCGACAGAGCATCCGCCATCGGACGGACTTTATACGATCAGGGATTTGCGAAAGTTCATGGCTAACTTCGGTGTGGCCGACAATCAATTTCAGCAGAAACACGCTATGGTCCCCTGCACTGGTGTGCTTGTCGACGCATCTATCCGTGACGATTTTCAAAGCAAGCTGAATCTACTTAGGATTAGTGAAAGCAGGATGGTTGAGAGCGAGAAGGAAGTCTCGCCAATGAGCTACGCGTTGCATGACGGAAACTTCTTCTCCCTGTATATGAATTTTGACGCCTATGCCGGCGAGCACGTTGCATACATCGGCAATGAGCCGAAAACATTTGAAGACCTCGGCATTGGTTTTCTTCCACACGAGGACGGTGTGTCCGTGACGGCCCACCATCATCCGGACGGTATTCTGTTGATTTACGATCCGACCCGCCCAGCGCACGCAGGTTCAAGACAGCGCATTTCTACTCTGGAAATCGCTCCCGCGGTGCTTGCCCACTACGGAATTAAGGCGCCAGACTACATGGTCAAGCCTAGCGCGCCGTTACGACAAGCGCTTGCTCTGCACTAGTTTGGTTGAGAGGGATTTCCGGATCGCCAGTTCGACGCGTTAGCACCGACTTCGGGAGCAGGGGTGATCTTAACGGTTCGGAGCGGCGAGAATTCGCCGCTTCTGATTTACCTGTGGCTTCGGCGTTGCGCCGAACAAGGCGTGATGGGCTCCGCCGCATTCGGTGCGATGCGCCTCAGAAAAAAGACGCGATGGAATGATGGAATCGCTGTGCGAACTGTGTTCGGGAGAGCGGCGCGCTCGACAATAGTTCGCCGACTACGAGTTCTGGGGCTACGAGTTCGGGACTCCGATAATGGATCCACCGCGAACGCGGGAATTGGCGTGTCCCGCTCAATCGACGCTAAAGTCACATCCGCAGTCTTCATCGCCTCGGCGATCGTAACGTCCATGTCGATGTAGCGATAAGTGCCGAGCCGCCCCGTGAATGTTACGCCGCTCGTCGCGCGCGCTCGCTCGACGTACGCATGCGCTAGGTCAGTCGCTGCGTTGACCACACCATTGCCGTCATTCTCGAAATGCGGCAGGAAGCGCGTGGCGCGGGCAGATTATGCTACTCCATTTCGTTGTTGGGTTATGTCTATTGACGAGCCAGCAGCCCTCGCAACGAGAGTACGGTCGCTAACAGAGGCAAAAAAGCATGTTTCAGGAGCGGAAATTGACGCGAGATCGCGCCTTCCCTCCAAAGCTGTTTTTTTATTGAAAGCAATTTTCGCGTGAATGTCTGATTCTGCCGCGGGCCAAAGACTGGAAGTATGTCAGAGCGCCCGAAATCTACCGAACGGCCACCGACCTCGAGACAACTCAATTCGGCCTGGGTAGGACGGGTGATCGCGCGTTTGAGACGATGCCATGCGACTTCGGCATCGCGAAGCGCAACCGCCCCGCCATGTGCTGGCATAGCGTCGATGTAACTGAGAGCGCCAGAGAGCAAGGCGTTGTTTTCGGTCGGGTCTATAGCACCGAAGCGTATGTCACCACAATTGCCCGCGATCGCGCCCGTTTCATCTAGCGTAAACGAACGCGCCGATGGCACCGCCGGTTCGAAAAGGCTTTCGATCAGGTGCCAATAACGCAAAACGCAGGACTGGACGTTGAGCGGACTATAAAAATTCTGCTCGACCATCAGGCCGGTAACCCTGGGAAAGTGTTCCTCGCCATGCCCTTTGTAGTTCGCCCGAGCGAATTGAATGGTTTCTATACGCATGTTGGGGAAAGCGCTCGCCAGCAAGCGTTGCGTGCTGCCATAAAGCCCGGTGTCGCACAAAATGATGCGCTCTGCGTCGCCGGACAGCTGCATAAAATGGCGGGTAAAAAGTGCGTTTTGTTTCGCGATGTCCGCCAGTACGTCGGCGCCCGAAGCACCTTCGAGCAGAGATAAAAACTGTACCGCGCGAAATGGCTGCCGCCACGTGTCAGGCAGCTCGTAGCGGCGCCCTCCAAGGGCCTCGGCGACCTCCGCAAAGACGCTTCCGCAAAACTCGCGATTTAACTCCTCGATCGCCGAGTTGCTGCGGGCGAGAAGCGCCGCCCGCGCAGCGATTAGACGCGAAATCATGAGGTTTTCGCGCCGGGTGTTCAATGGAAGGCCGAGCTTGATAAGCGCACGCTCGAACGCCTCTCGAATACCGATGCCGCCCCTCGCGCAAAACATCAAAACCGGTTTGTCGCCGGATTCGATTTCAACCGTGTAAAGCCAGATCATCAAGCAGAACTGCGTGACGATTGGCCCAAAAATATGACGCCCGAAAGAATAGGCAGTTTCTTCGAACGGCGCGCCTGCGTTTGCAAGGCGCATCCTGCCGCGAAATATCCTTCCAGCCTCCGTTAGCGCGCCATTTGCGGCGCGTAGGTAACGACGAAACGCGTGCCGCGGCGTATGATAGACAGTGATTCCTTGCGCCAAAGGAGTTTTTACGTCCGCGTGCAGATCGTCACCTAAATGCACTATCTGGCCTAGCTCGACGTTCTCCGCCTTTGCCACCGCAACGAAAAGGTCTCCGTCGCGTTTGGTCAAAGCCTCATCGGCACTGCTGTACACATGATCGACAAGGGAAGGTCCGTGAAAATGCGTGATCAGCTCACATACCGCGTTTGCCGGAAGCGTCGTATCGCTGACCGCGACGATCCGCGCGCCGGCGTTCTTGCGAGCCTGCAAAATGCCGGCAAGTCGCTTGTTGGCAACAAGCGACCTTTTTTCTATCTGTAACTCGATCCGTATGCGTTCCGAAATCAATGATTTTGGCAGGCCGAGCAGAACCAATTGTCGCTCGATGATGTCGACCAGCCGGGCCTCGCCCGCGATACCGCGCAAAGCTAGTCCTCGAAATGCAAGTCGTTGCGCTCTGAGCCGAGAGTCAAACAGCATGTCAGCGTTGATGTTCCAACCGCGCTGGGCAAGCAGATAGGAGAACAGTCGTTCACCTCTCATGATTCGCGATCGTTCCGATCGGACGTTTCGCAGGAGCAACGTGTCGAAGACGTCGGTAGAGATCACCTCGACGCGACCCGCTGCATTAACCAAATCGGCAATTTTGCTCAGACTCATTCGAAGTGGCGGTGATCCGTGGCTGATTAACAACGATTGTGCATTGTGCCATTTACTTTGGAAATTTTGCATTTGAAATATGCCGAGCTAGTGCCTGCGTTGTAGGATATGGTCTATCAGTTGCCTAGCGTGTTGGTGTGCGAAATCTGTAAAGAATTCAAGGATCGGTGTGCCCATCGACAAACGCTGGCCGCCCCATCAAGGTGGGAATAGTGTTGGGTTTGCCGAAAGAAGTGCTTCTTAAAGAGTAAACGGTCATGAACGTGGCGATGCTATAAGCTGCGGATCTTTCGAAGGATTTTTCGGATGGGTGCGGCAGAGTTATCTTGAAACCTACAGGAGCGATTGGGTGTGGTATTACGCAATCGGTTTGTTAGAGAACGGCATCGCGCCTTTGCTATATATACCCGCGAAATATGAAACCGGTAAATACCATACGGATGTTGGGGTGACAGTCCGGTCCTTCCCTTGAGAGGCTGGTACCGGCGATTTGAAACCGTCTGGCTCAAAAGGCTAAGCCAAGCCACGCCACGCTGGTCCCTGTACTGCAAAGAACGTTTAATACCATCGCCTTTATGGATTCCCTTCAGGGAGCGCTTAGCCAAGAGTATGGCGGGCGCGCCACGTGCTTGTGCCCAACGGTTGCGACATTTCGGAATTCTTGCCGGATCCCCCGGTGCCACGCGGCAAGACCGTCCTAACGGTCACTCGCCTGACCAACAAACAGAAACGCACCGGTGATCTGATTTGAGCGATGGCGTGGCTGCCCGAGGAGTGGACTTTGGACATTGTTCGGAACAGGACCAGACAGGGCTCTAATGGAAGTCTGGCGGCAGAAACTCAATCTCTCGTCGTGCGTCACATTTCATGGATTTGTTGTCATGGATTTGTTGGTCGCGACCAGGTTCGCGATTTTTTTCAACGCTGTGGCTATGCGATGCCATCGGCCAACGAAGCTGTCGCGCTGCGGTTCTGGAGGCGATGCGGCGCAGTGTGGTGCTCAGCAAATTCGGGCTTTCAAACAGGTCGTGACCGCCGGTGTCAACGGCCGCCTTATACCAGTCGGGGACGTGAAGGCATTGGCCGCAGCGATCGTCGACGCTTGGGAGAATTGTGAATCGCTGGGGAGACTGCGATCGAAACGAGAGCTGACAGGAGATGTGGATGAAGGAATTGTACGTGAGCGCTGCCTATGTCGACAAAAGTCCAACATGACAAAGGCTTCGTTGCCGCGAATCTTTCTTCGCGGCTTTTCCGTCTGTTACGGGCAGGGGCGTACAAAAGAATTGTGCCGCACATCCAGAATACCGCGCACAAAACCGGAATCGTGTTTATGGGGTTAATGCTGTGTTCCTTGCGTCGGTTCGCGCGATCGGCGAGTGCGTAGAAATACGGTTGGCTTTCGGGCAAGAGCGTGAGTCGCTTGAAATGGCGAATGGCTCTGCCGCCACGCGTGCGACACCCTTGCCGCTGGTCAGCGCGCCGCTTCGAATCCCGCCAGCACCGCTGTCAGATTTGCGCCGAGACTATCCGGCAGATACGCTCTCCTGCGCGATCGCGGTCGGCAGTCCGAGGCGAGCGATCGCCGTCGCAACGGCCGCGGACCACTACAGAAGAAGCGGAAGCATTAGAACGACAAATCCAAAATATAGCGGTCGCGCCGACGCGGCCGAGGCGATCCGCCCGAAGAACTGCCATCAATAAAAGCCGAATGGAGAAGATTAAAAACTGGGTTACGCTGATGAATATGGCATCGCGCAAAAAGGCTTCACCTTGCCTTTCGTACCCATCCGTTAGCGGCCGCCTTGCGGATTAAGTGAGGGTGTGAGTCATGTGACTATTCACAGGAATAGTCACATGACGAAGGGACGGGTCGAGGTCATCACCTCGGTTGAGCGGCGGCGGCGCTTCAGTTCGGCGGAGAAGCAGCAGCTGGTATCGGCGTCGCTGGAGCCCGGAGCCAGCGTGTCGGCGGTGGCGCGGGAAGCGGGGATTCATCCGGGCCAGCTATACGGCTGGCGTCGGCAGTTGGGTGTCCGGGCGCGGATCGGCTTCGCGCCGGTTCGGATTGCGCCGGAAGCCGGGCCAGCCGGCATAGTCGATCGCGGGACGATCGAGATCGAGTTCGCCACGGGTGTGCGGATGCGGATCACCGGCGCGGTCGACACCGTGGCGCTGACGGCGGCGGTCGCAGTGCTGGCCGAAGGTCGGCGGCGATGATCCCGGTGGCTTCGGGGCTGCGGGTGTGGATTGCCACCGGCCACACCGACATGCGCCGCGGCATGAACACGCTGGCCTTGCAGGTGCAGGAAGCGCTCAAGCGCGATCCTCACGGCGGCGATCTCTACGTGTTCCGCGGCAAGAGCGGAAAGCTGATCAAGATTCTCTGGCATGATGGCCTCGGCATGTCGCTCTACGCCAAGCGGCTGGAACGTGGCCGCTTCGTCTGGCCACAGGCGTCTGACGGCGCGGTAGTGATCACGTCGGCGCAGCTCGGCTACATGCTCGAAGGCATCGACTGGCGCAATCCGGTTCACAGCTGGCGGCCATCGGCGGCGGGTTGAGCGTGATCGCACGATTGATACGACGCATGTAAAGTCGAATTGATCGTCGATATCACGACATGAGAGCTGCGAATCGGCGGTGATTGTGATCGATTCACATCATGCCGGTGACGGACGATGATCTTCCCGAAGACTATGATGCGCTGAAGGCCGCCTTCATCGAGATGCGCGCGAAAGTCTTTGGTGCGGAAGCGCTGATCGAGCACCTTCGATTGGTAATTGCCAAGATGAAGCGCGAGCTGTACGGCCCACGCTCGGAGCGCAGCCAGCGCCTGATTGATCAGCTGGAGCTGCAACTCGAAGACATGATCGCGGGCGAGGCAAAGGCCGAAGCGGAGCGGGCCAATCTCGTGCAAGGCCATATCCGGCAGCGGCAGACCCGCCGGAACTTCCCCGAGCATCTGCCACGCCGGCGTATCGTGCATCCCGCGCCGACCTGCTGCCCGTGCTGCGGCGGTGACAAGCTCTCGAAGATCGGCGAGGACGTCACCGAGACACTCGACGTGGTGCCGCGGCAATTGTTCGTCACCGAGCATGTGCGCGAGAAGTTCAGCTGCCGGTCCTGCGAGAAGATCAGCCAGCCGCCGGCTCCGTTCCACGCCATCGCCCGGGGCTACGCGGGACCGAGCCTACTGGCGATGATCATAGTCGACAAATACGCCAATCATCAGCCGTTGAACCGGCAGAGCGAGCAGTTTGCGCGCGAGGGCGTCGAACTGTCGGTGTCGACCATGGCCGATCACGTCGGCGCCTGTGCGGCGGCGTTGCTGCCGCTGTTCGAACTCATCAAGCATCACGTATTCGCCGCGGAGCGGCTGCATGGCGATGATACGACGGTGCCGGTGCTGGCCAAGGGCAAGACCCGGACCGGCCGGTTGTGGACCTATGTGCGTGACGATCGTCCGTTCGGCGGCGCCGCGCCGCCCGCCGCGATCTACTACTACTCGCCCGATCGTAGCGGCGTGCATCCCGAACGGCATCTTGCGGGCTACAGCGGGATTCTGCAGGCCGACGCCTATAGCGGCTTCAACGCGCTTTACGAGGCCAATCGCAAGCCGGGTCCGATCACAGCAGTTGGATGTTGGGCCCATGCGCGGCGCTATTTGTTCGAGCTTGCCGACGTGGCCTCGAACGCTCGCAACGATAGCCAGAAGGTGATCTCGCCGATTGCGTTCATGGCGGTGCAGAAGTTTGATGCGATCTTCGCACTCGAACGCGCGATCATCGGCAAATCACCCGACGAACGCCTGGCCGCGCGACGCAGGGACGTTGCACCGCTCGTCGATGAGTTGGTCGAATGGATGAAGCGCGAGCGGGCGAAACTTTCGGGCCACAACCCCGTCGCCAAGGCGTTCAACTACATGCTCAGACGCGTCGACGTGTTCACACGCTTCCTGGACGATGGACGCATCTGTCTAAGTAACAACGCGGCAGAACGTGCGTTGAGAGGCATTGCGCTCGGACGAAAAGCTTGGCTGTTCGCGGGTTCGGATCGCGGTGGCGAACGGGCCGCCGTCATGCTGACGTTGATTCAAACGGCCAAGCTCAACGACGTCGACCCGCAAGCCTGGCTCGCCGACGTAATGGCCCGCATCGCCGATCACAAAATCAACGATCTCGCCGCGCTTCTGCCATGGAACTGGCCACACCCCACCCGGATCGAACGCGTCGCCTGACAAGGCTGGCGCGTCTCGCCGGCGCTCATCTTCACAGCCGACAAAAACCGTCGATGCGGTCCCCTCTGCGGTCCCGTTATCGAACTCGCCAGCCCTTCGCGCCGATGATTCGCGCTCCGAGCGCAACCGAGCACCCCGCGGCCCACAACGGATGCTTACGCTTGATGGCTGCGCCCAGCGATTGGGCTCGGTAAAGCACCAGCGCAAGCTGGCGCCGCCGGACTGCTTTTGACGTCAGGACGCAACCTCTAGCGGCT
>Ga0193729_1001293_pt1 | contig 12836 bp, 10 predicted proteins | sample U1c2metaG_FD_143036 | JGI IMG/M metagenome (GOLD analysis project Ga0193729, IMG submission 143036) | Soil microbial communities from a riparian zone of the East river system, Colorado, United States - U1c2 | ecosystem: Environmental > Terrestrial > Soil > Riparian zone | place: USA: East River... | reverse complement strand
AGAAGAATGGGCGACGCCATGCTGCCTGTTGCTTGCCCCTCACAAGACGCCTATCAGAGGGTAGGGTTATGTAGTCCTGAAGTACGGATGCAGAGACTCGGCTGTAGTCATACTACTGCCAGGATTAGATTAGAGGACGCCATCAATGAACTGAGTCGAGGTAATGGAGTGAGCGGGGGGCCGGCCTCATCCTTTGCCAGCGAGTTAAACTGGTTGAATAATCAGATACACCTTTTAGATCACCGCAAGGGTGAAGCAGAAAAAGCCCTCGCCAAAATAGAGGAAGAGATGCATCGCGCCGGTAACCGAGTGCGCAGCGGGGAGGCAATTATGGAGGCCCGGAAGCTGGTCCTGGAGATGGAGCGATCACATGATGAATACGTGGAACAGATCGGAGCGTTGAGAGACAGGGTTGTGAATGAGCTGGATAGACTACGTCAATAAACGGCAATGAATCAGAGCGCATGTCCAGATGGGTGATGATAATCATGGAGTTGACCAGCGTGGGCTGTCTCTTTGTGGATCATGTTGTTTGATTCACGACGCGCGGCAAAGCCGCACCCTCCTACCACTTCACATTATACCGGTCTAAGAATCCCTCCATCTGTTGACGATGGTCCATGACGGTCGCGTACAAGTCTTTATAGTGATCCTGCCGCTTGAATTCCATCACCGCGCGGGCGCGTTCGGCGCCAAGTAAATCTTCGAGGGCATGCCACTCCAGCATCAGTACCACCAGGTGCATGTAAGAGGTGCCCTGGTTCCCATCGCCGTGCGGCGGCGTGATATCGATGTTCGGATACAGGCGAATTAACTCAGGCAGCATTTCGCGCACCTGACCGCGATGGCGCTCCATCAGTAACCAATGCGCCTGTTCATGAACGTACGCCGATAACGCGCGATCGTCGTTGTCGAGAAAGCGCAGGTTCTGGGTCAGCACCGGCGATGAATGATTCATCGCCTGCTGATCGATCACGAGGTCGCGCGTGATTGTGTATTTCGCCAGATCGTATTTCTCCGCCAGCCGCTCAATCTGTTCCTTTCGCTTTTGCTCGCCGGTGGAATCGTGCTTGAGCGTTATGTTGAGCTTCGGCGTCTTGGCGGAAACGCCAATTGAAAGAAGTAGCACTATTAAAACTAATTTTTTCATTGCGGTCTTCTCACCCCTTTCATCGATCTGTCATTAGAGTTGTTTAGACGCCCGCCGGCTGCATTATCTTCCCGAATAGGCCCACCCAATTTAACCAAAGTTAACATCGAATTAACTTCGAGTTTACTCCACTGTAATCGCTCTCCTGTAGGTTTTCTTCTTACACAGCTATCTGGTTTTGAATCGCTTCCAATGTTCCCAGCTACCAGTCTATCCGAGCGGTCCATGTGTAACGCCAAGACTGATCGACGCTCAAAAGTCATAAGGAGAATGAAAATGCTGCGTGAAAAATCGCTGGTTCGATTTCTAATCACCCCACTTGCTGTTGCCGTGATGCTTGTCATCGCCGCAACGGCGTTCGCCCAGACGGACACCGGGAAGATTACCGGCACCGTCAAAGATCAGAACGGCGCCATCGTTCCCGGGGCAAACATAACTGTAACGAATACCCGCACCGGCGAAGAGCGCAGCGCCAAGGCGAACGACGATGGGATGTTTTCAGTCGCGGCTTTGAAGGCGTCGAGTTATCGAATCATTGCTGAGGTGACCGGCTTGTCGGCGAAGATTGATAACGCGACTCTGAACGTTGGCCAGGAACTGACGGTCACCCTGGCGATGACGGCGAACGGCGTGTCTGCCACTGTGAACGTGGTCAGCGGTGAAGAAACGCTCACGGACACAGGAACAGCCGCCATGGGAGCTAACGTTAATCCGCGAGAAGTCGAAGGACTGCCGATAAATGGACGCCAACTTTCGCAGCTCTACATGCAGGCTCCGGGTACGACGAACAGCGGTTCGGGAACGTATGGCGACATTCGCTTCTCTGGTCGCGCGGTCGAACAGAACGAGATTCGCTATGACGGAATCGAAGGCACAGCGATCATCGACACGTCGCCGGGCAATTTGAATGGCGAAATACCGACGCCGTTCCGGCTTCAATCTTCGCTCGAGAATGTTCAAGAGTTCCGCGTCGATTCGAATAACTATCCGGCGGAATTCGGCACCGGCACCGGCGGGCAGATCAGCGTAGTAACAAAGTCCGGCAGTAATAAGTTTCACGGGTCGGGATTTGAGTACTTTCGGAACGATACTCTTGATGCGGCAAACTTTTTTGACAATGTCATTGGCCAGAAGAGCAAGCTAAGAATGAACCAGTTCGGCGGATCCGTTGGTGGTCCAATCAAGAAAGACAAAGCATTTTTCTTCTTCTCGTATGAAGGCTACCGGCTGCGCGGCGGCATCAACGCCATCGAGGCCGTCCCCGGACAAGCTTCGCGCATCTGCGCGCCGCCGCTGGGCACCGGCGCAATCGCTTGCAATGCGACCACGGCCGCGCTCATTCCCACGTTTCGTGCTCCCGCGGCGGTGACGCTGCGCACGGGACCAGATCTGTTCGACACGGTCCAGCTTCAGGCAAATAACATTGTCAACGAGAGCTCGGTCGCGCTGAGATTCGATTACAGATTCAACCAGAAGCATTCGACCTACGTTCGTTTCTTTCGGGATCAGGCATTCAACAGCCAGCCTGACGGCGTGACCGGCCGCCGGATCGTGATTCGACAGATACCGCAAAACGGAGTCGTCGCGTTTCAGTCGGCATTGAAGTCAAATCTCTTCAACGAATTCAAGTTTGGCTACAACGGCGCGCTCTCTCGGATCATCGGTCAGGCGCCGATTGTGAATGGGATCGATTTGTCGAATCTGTCATTCAACATTTCGGGCAGCGTCGCCGGTTTTGCTTTACCAGGCCAGGGATCGAATGCCGGAGTCGCAGTACCGGGCGGCTTGATTCGGGCGAACAGTGCCCAGAACGGGCGCGCGCAACCTTATACGCCTTACTCGCTGTCGTTCATCGACAATCTCAGTTGGACCAAAGGCGCGCACTCCGTGAAATTCGGCGCCGAGATTCGTGCGGTTCGCCTGTACACCGACAGGCAGGGCGGCATCACCTACACTTTCGCGAGTATCAATAACTTTTTAGCGAACTCGCTGCAATCAACTCAATTTCTTGGAGACCTCTCAGCTCCGTCGCCGTTCTTCAACAACTCGACGGGCCAGGCCTTTGCCAAACAGAATTACTACATCATGTACGGACAGGATGAGTGGAAGATCCGGCCCGGACTGACACTGAGTTACGGTTTGCGCTATGAGTACTACACGCCATTGAAAGAGGCCAACAACCGTCAGATATATTTCGACACGGTGACTGGCGTGTTGCGCGATTCGACCGGCGATCCGTATCACACTTCGAAGAACAATTTTGGACCGCGGGTAGCTGTCACGTGGTCACCGAATCCCAAGGGCAACGGATTTTTCAGCGGCGGTCACACGGTCCTGCGCGGCGGCTTCGGTATGTATTACGGCCCGGGCCAGACTGAAGATCAGATTCAGCCGATCGAGTCTAATCGCATCTCGTCTACTCTGAGCGGTGGCACCTTTCCGCAGGATCCGAATGCGATCGCGGCTCTGTTCACCAGCGCTCCGCTTAACCGGCAGTATCAGCCACGCGCGTATGCACCGGAATATACAATCCCGGAAAGAATTTACCAGTACGGATTTTCAATCCAACAGGAGTTGCCTTACAAGATGACCCTGACCGCGGGCTTCGTCGGTTCGCAGGGACGCAATCTTTTCTTGCGGAGCATCGCCAATCGCATTCTGCCCGGCCAGACGACAATTCTTGATGGAACCAATCTGCCGACCACATTTGGCGTGGTCAATCGAACCAACGCAGGGGGCCAGGTGATCGCGGTCAACACGATCCGGGAATTCTCGCTCGTGTCGGGCACGTCCACCGTGAACAATCCGTACGCTGAGATTGACGACAAGACCAGCGGCGGCCATGACACCTACAAAGCGCTGCAATTATCTCTGGGCCGTCGTTTCTCGACTGGCTTGACGCTCAACTCGCAATACACATTCTCGAGTTCCTTCGGCAACACTTCCGGCTCAAACGAAGCACGTACTGCGGCGAACAACGCACGCGCGACCAGCGACTTTGATTACGACAATGGGTACAACAATTTTGACGTGCGCCACACTTTCAACTTGAGCGCGCTTTACGAGCTGCCATTCGGCAAAGGCACGAAGCACGACTTCGGATCGGTGGGCAACGCTGTTCTCGGCAACTGGGAAGTCGGCACAATCGTTAACGCGCGTTCGGGAGTGCCACTCGAGATCGGTATCGTGCGTCCCGACGTCGTGATTCAATGCCAGAGCTCGGCGGGCTGTGTCGTGCCGACAGGCGCCGGCGGGGCCACGACAACATTTGCGAACGGCTTCGTAGCACAACTGCCGGGCACAATTAACGCAGCGAATCCGTTGCCCCCGGGCTTCATCGCGGTCGTGAATACGCCGGGCGGCGGCGCGTCGCGCAATGTGCGACGGCCCGATCTGATTTCCGGTGTCAGTCCTTATCTAAGCAACGATCGACTGATTCTGAATCCCGCGGCCTTTACTACACCAGCGCCGGGTACTTTCGGAAACGTGCCGCGCAATTTCCTGCGCGGACCGAACTTCCAGCAATTCGATCTGATTTTCAACAAGCGGTTCAAGTTCTCTGAGTCGACTAACCTCGAATTCAGAACCGAGATCTTCAACATTTTCAATCGCGCGAACTTCGATATTCCGGGTTCGCGTCTGAATCTCGCATTACCAACGGTGGCTTTAGCGAGTGGCGTCTACACCATCAGCGGCGCCAGCGTTCAGCCCGGTGCCGCCTATACACAGGGCGCAGCCGGCGGTACGTTTGGATTGCTAAGACAGACAGTGGTGCGCGATGTTGGACTAGGGACCAGCCGTCAAATTCAATTTGCGCTGCGGCTAAACTTTTGATGAACGTGGCCGGCAACGCCAGGGCCGCGATCGCAGTCCGGAAAAATTGCGCCGGCTCTGCGGTCGCGGCTTACTTTCCGAGTTAGTTTCGCTTTCGCCGTTAAGCTCGACCACTCACGCGATCAGTAAAGGGAGCACGAGATTATGGGCCTCTTCGGCATCGGATTAATGCCACGCGAGGAGGACTATATCGCGTCTCTGAGCGACATGACGACGCGCCTCACGGAAGGCGCGCGCGCTTTGGTGGAAATGTTCGGTGACGAAATTGGCGAAGCACCTAAGTACTCAGAGCACATCAAGACGATCGAACACGCCTGCGATGAGATCACCCACCAGGTGTCCACGTCTCTGCAACGCTCCTTCATCACGGGAATCGATCGCGAAGATATTTATGCGCTGATAACGACTCTCGACGATGTCGTAGATCTGATTGAAGCGTTAGCCAGCGCCGTGGTAAGGTACGGCGTCCAGGAATACACCCCTTACATGAGGCTGTTCGCCGGTGTGATTCAGCAAATGGCGGAAGTACTCGATCGACTAGTGCCGGCGATCGAACGCCCGCGAGACATTAAGGATCACCTAACGAAAATCCGTCCACTGGAAAGAGAAGGTGACGACATCTATCGCGAGGCCACGGCCAGCCTTTTTAGCGGTGCCTTTCCGGTTCCGACGGTCATCATGATGAAAGAAATTTACGACAATCTGGAGAATACGATTGATCGTTGCCAACACGTCGGCGTTCTAGTGGAGCGCATCGTGATTAAGAACATGTGAAGGAGCGATTTCCGCGTCTGAACATTTATGTTTGCCTCCATCAATGCGACCGTAGTGATTGCAATTCTGATCGTCATCGTCGCTCTTGTCTTTGATTTCACCAACGGATTTCACGATGCCGCTAATTCCATCGCGACAGTTGTGTCCACGCGCGTGTTGTCGCCGCGCTATGCGGTGATCTGGGCGGCAATATTCAACTTTGTCGCTTTTGCGATCTTTGGAACTCGAGTGGCGAAAACAATCGGCGGCGATCTGGTCCGCATCGATCTCATTCAAGAGAACATGCGCCTGTACGTACTCTGCTGTGCCCTGCTGGGTGCGATTATCTGGAATTTGATCACGTGGTATCTCGGGCTGCCAACCTCGAGCTCGCACGCGCTGATTGGCGGCTATGGCGGCGCAGCTATCGCCGCCTATCGGGGCTTCGGCGGTTTGCTGAAACCTGAAGGATGGATCAAGACGCTCGTATTCATTGTTGCGTCTCCAGTGATCGGATTCGTCATGGGATTTGCGATCATGGTCGCAGTCTATTGGATTTTTCATCGATGGACACCGGCCCAGGTCGATAAAACGTTTCGTCGCGGACAATTATTGTCGGCGGCTGCTTATTCGCTTGGACACGGCGGCAACGACGCGCAGAAAACCATGGGTATTATCACGGCCGTTCTGGCAACCGCCGGCATCTTCAATCTGCACATGGGAGACAAGGGATCACTGCCGGGAATTCCGATTTACGTCGTACTGCTGGCCCACGCGGCCATCGCGTTGGGAACTCTGTCAGGCGGATGGCGCATCGTTCACACAATGGGTTCAAAGATCACCAAGCTACGTCCCGTCGGAGGCTTTTGCGCTGAGACCGCGGGAGCTATCACCTTGTTTGGTGCGACGGCGGCCGGCATTCCGGTTTCGACAACTCATACGATTACCGGCGCGATTGCGGGGGTCGGATCGACGACGCGTCTGTCAGCGGTGAAATGGCGAGTTGCCGGCAGAATCGTTTGGGCGTGGGTCTTAACTATTCCGGCCGCAGCGATCTTTTCAGCAATCTCGTTCTTTATATTTGAATTGATTCTCAAACTCATTCGATAAATTCCACCGCGCTTAGTTATGCCGCGACCTGCTCTAATCATCGAAGACGACGCCGATATTGCCGAGAGCGTGCGCTACAACCTCGAAAGCGCGGGCTTCAAGACCCTGGTCGCTTCGACTGGGGAGCACGGACTGTCACTCGCGTTGGACACACAGAATCCGCCGGCAGTTATCGTTTTGGATCTAATGCTTCCGGGGATGAATGGAATTGAGATTTGCCGCCGGCTGCGTCGCGAGAATCAGACGCGGCGCACACCAATCATCATGCTGACGGCGAAAACCTCCGAAGCGGATCGGGTCGCGGGTCTTGATGTGGGCGCAGATGATTACCTCGGCAAGCCATTTTCGGTGAACGAACTTCTGGCGCGCGTTCGGGCGTTGCTGCGCAGAACTGATGAAGAAACTCGTGAACGTTACGATGATGGCCGGCTGGCAATCGATTTCGATGATGTGCGGGCATCGTGTGATGGAGCAAACGTCAAACTCACCCACAAAGAGTTCCAACTACTCTCAACGCTCGCGAAAAAGAGGGATCGCGTCATCACCCGACAGCAGTTGCTCGATCAAGTGTGGGGTTACAGTTACTACGGCGATGCACGCACCCTCGATGTGCATATCCGACGCCTGCGACAAAAGCTGGACACATGCGGTAACTGCATTGAAACTGTGGTCGGAGTAGGGTATCGGTTTATCGGCTGTGGCCCCTTAGCATCGTCAGTTTCCACCGATGGTTAGCTCTCGCACTCTCTCTTCTCTATTATTCGCCGCTACGGCAGCGTTCCTTATCTCTGCATTTCTGCTGACGGGAAATCCTCGCCTGATTTGCTTCTCTGGTTTTTTTCTCTTGCTTGGCATCAGCATTGGATTTCTTGTGCGCCAAAAAATGATTCACCAGCTCGCAGATGCAGGCAAGCATGGTTTCGGAAACGAGTTATTGAACTCGACCATAAATGAAATGCACGAGGGCCTCGTGGTAATCGACACCGACATGCGAATCGTCGCCTCAAATCGCGCCGCGCGGCGGCTTTTCTCGAACCTGGAAACGACGATTGACTCCCGACCGATCACCGAAATCACGCGCAATCCGGCAATTTACGATGCATTTCTGGACGGCGTCCGCGGCACCGAACGCGTTGACGTGAAGGTCGAAACGCATCAGCCCGATCGGCGGATCTTTGACTTGCGGGTGGTGCCGATACGTTCAAAGTCAAATGGCGCGATCACCGGCGCGTTGGGCGTTTTCTTCGACGTCACTCGGCTGGAACGTCTGGAAAACGTCAGGCAGGAATTTCTCTCTAACGTCTCGCACGAGTTGCGCACGCCGCTAACATCGATCATGGCGTTGGCGGAAACACTCGAGGCGGGAGCGGTCGATGATCGCGAAAACAATCGGCGTTTCCTTTCCATCATTCAAAGAAATGCGACCCGCATGCATCGCTTGATTGATGACATACTTGAGCTAAGCGCAATTGAAGCGGGAATTGTAAAGCTGAAACCTGAAGCGGTGCGCGTAGGGATTCTGGTTGATGATGTTATCAGCACGCTGACAGCGGCCGCCGCTTCCCGAAATATCGAGGTCAGTAATCTAATTCCCGCCGATTCCGAGGTGTTGGCCGATCCCCATCGACTAATGCAGATGCTGACGAATCTGATCGACAATGCCATCAAATTTAATCGCGATGGGGGGACCGTCTCGATTACGCTCAGAAGAGCCGCACGCGATCGGATCTCCGTGGCCGATACTGGTGAAGGCATTCCCTCACATCATCTTGATCGTTTGTTCGAACGATTTTATCGCGTGGATCGCGCACGCTCGCGCGAACTCGGTGGCACAGGCCTCGGGCTGGCGATTGTAAAGCATCTCGCAAAATCGCACGGCGGTGAAGTTGTTGTCAGATCGGAATTTGGGAAAGGGACTGAATTTACAATTGAACTTCCACATCAAAACGACGCACCGAAAGACGAAGTCGTGGTGGTGCGTGGCGAGCCGGGCCCATCGCAATCAATGCGATAGTTGATGTCGATCACTCAGTTCACTTATTAGCGCAAGTCGCCCGGCTGTCTTACTCAACAGGTCTTCCGCCAATCTGCGAAGCTGAATAGGCATCTCTACTGCTCGATATTCCTCGAGTTCGTTGCGGTGCCGCTTCAACAGTTGGAGCTCGGCGCTACAGAACTCACAGTGCCCGAGGTGGGTTTCAACCATCGCGCGATCCTGGATCGGCAATCGATGGCGGCGATAGCGCAACAGCGCTTCTGACGACGGGCATCGTGTGGTCTTACAGAATTTTGACGGCGAATATGAAGGCATCGTTTTCCGGTTCTAGAGACTCGTCCATTTCGACAAAAGCTCGAATAGTCCCGAACTTCCAGAGAACGACGAGCGGCGTACACACGCTTTCCTCAACTATCTCAACAGTTAGCCTGTGTGTAAAAAAATGTTGCGCAATGTCGTGTCTGTTTGTTAGTATTGCTCTAGCTTGATCAGGGAACACTTACTCCCTGGTTCCGCACACTCGGTCATTTACTTATTTGCAGCGCACCGAACCGCAGTCCCCCACGCTTGGATCTGACTTGCCAACAGAGCCAGCAACCTTTCCGGGATTGAAAAGGTAAACAGAACAGCTGAAGCCGTATCGATCACACGCTCGATCTTTTTATGGACGAACGTTGCCCCAGCATCTCCTTGCAATTACTTCACGCGAACGATCGAGCCGCAGCAGCGCAATAAAGGATGTCATTCCTAGATCGATCAGTTCGTAGCCGCCGATTAGCAATGCATCCACTCTCATCTTTCGGGACAAAAACTATCGTGAAATCAATCACTCAAAAAACGCACGATTCCAGCGTTGCCGTACCGCGCGAAGTTACGCGTCCCAGTCGGGCCGCCGAACGAAGTAGCCGGGCGGGTCACTGGGTCGAAAGTCTGCGCAACTCTGACGTTAATCGTCTATGGGCCGAGCTTCATCGAATCGTCAGCAATCATCCCCTGGTCCGAGCCTCGCGCAGTGCGGGCCTGTTGGTCGAAGAAGGGGCGTCGAGCGCCTATACCGATCTTACTCAGGAACTTTTCGTGCAGCTCTTAACAAAGTCGCGCTTCCAGCATTATCTCGACACCGCGATGACTGACGCTGAGATCGAATGCGAGATCGGCCAAATCGAATTAACTAATCTCTTAACTGCGGAATTGCGAAAGCGCCATCCCGAAAGCTATCGATTAGCGCGACGCATTTCGACGTTGATTCAGTCAAGTGCCAACTTCCGACGCTTTGACAGTATTGGGATGACCGAAGAGCAACACCGCCGCCTGGCCGACCGAGTCTATGGCTTGAGCGAATGGCCCGACAACAAACCGGGTCGTGGCTCGCATGAAATGGAGCAGCGAGCGCACATGATTCCGGTACGACAGCGCGACACGCGCATGGTTGGTTGCACCGGTGATGCACAGATCGTCATTACCAATTCTGATTTGGAAGATCTGATTGTTTCCGTGCTCGAAGCGATCGACGGACCCGCTGACGTCCGCAGCTTACGCAGTCTGGTGATGTCGCGTCTGCCGGTAATGGACATCTATCTCGTGCCCCTCGGTGGAGACGATCCGGACTCTGATGGTCCAACCTACGATCCGGCCGATCTTCGAGAGAACCCGGAAGAGAGCCTGCTTCGTCATGAATCTCAGCAGGAAGCCGCGGGCTCAGTCGATAAGTTTTTAACAAACCTGCGCGGCAACGTGCGTGGCAAGATCAAGCAATACAACCGGATGGTTGGTGTTCTATGGCACTGCTATTTGAGCACCGATCACGCAACACAATTGGAAGTTGCCGCCACATTGGGTGTTTCTGACTCTTTGGTATCCGACTATCGGCGCCGTATTGAACAGGAATTGCGCGCGCTGTCGTTTACCGAAGTTGAGGAAGCGCGCATGTTTGAGTTGGCCCTGCGTGAGCGCGTCCGCACCATGGTTGCGATCGAAAGCGAAGGAATGCCGGCCTAAGTCCTTTGCCTTCCTGAGTGGTATCGACATTAATAGAAGCGCGGGGCCGCCTGCGCTTCTTTGCTTTAAAGAGCGAGTTCCCTAGATGATCAGGCGTCATCAAAAGCAAGGTTACGAGACAGTCTCGCGATCGCGAAAACAACGGGCAAGTGAATTCTCTGCGCGCGAGGATCGCGTCGAGTCAAAACCTCTTGTGTCAGGGAGAGCCCCGGTAATCCGTGGCGAGCAAGCTACGCTGCTCCTCGATCGGGTAGACGCGAGCACCTACCTTAAACCTGGCCACCTGTTTTCGTTTGCAGCTCTCTTTGTCTTTACGATTCTCCTGTATGCGCGGCCAGCCGAATTCTATCCTTCCGCAATTACGAATTCGTTGGCTCTGATCATTGGAATCGTAACTCTCGCCTGCTTTATCCCCACACAGATATCCCTGGAAGGAAAGTTGACGGCGCGTCCCTCGGAAGTGAACCTCGTGCTGCTGTTCATGCTCACGGCGCTCCTTTCGATTCCGCTCGCGATCGATCCGGCCATCGCCTGGACTGAGTTCAGCGGCACGTTCGTTCGCGGCATTCTTATTTTCATTGTGATCATCAACGTGGTCCGCACGCCGCGTCGCTTGAAAGCTCTTCTGTTCTTGTCGGTGGCAACCGCGATCGTGCTGAGCGCCCAGGCAGTGAACGATTATCGGCTGGGGCTCATGACCGTAGAAGGCTATCGCGCTGCCGGACGCGGCACCGGAATTTTCGGAAACACGAATGATATGGCGCTGCACCTCGTGACCATGTTACCGATTTCCGTGGCATTCTTTTTTGGTTCACGAAAGCCTCTGAAGAAAGCTCTTCACGCAGCTTGCGCCGCTGCAATGATCTTCGGGATCGTGCTCTCTTATTCGCGCGGAGCTTTTCTTGGAGCGCTGGTCGTCTTCGTTTTTTTCGCAGCGAAAATCGGCCGTCGTAGCAAGTTTGAGATCGCCGCGTTGCTGGTTGCCGCGGCAGCCGCACTGATCGTGCTGGCGCCAAGCGGCTACGGCGATCGACTGCTATCGATATTCCTGCCCGGCCTTGATCCCAACGGCTCGGCTGATTCACGACGGGGCGAACTCTTCCGTTCGATCTACGTTGCGTTGCGCCATCCGCTGCTCGGCATCGGGATGGGAAACTACCAACCGAACATGTCGTACAAAGGCCTGGTAACGCACAACTCTTACACTCAGGTTGCGTCAGAGATGGGCATGGCTGCGCTCGTTCTGTACACGACGTTCATCGTCGCACCACTGCGAAAGCTAGCCGTAATTGCGCGTCAGACATTCATCGCCCGCGAGCATTCGCAATTCTACTATCTCGCGCTCGGGCTCCAGGCGTCATTACTGGTCTTCATGATTTCCAGTTTTTTCCTCTCTGTCGCCTACGGATGGAACGTTTATTACCTGGTCGGATACGCAGTGTGTTTTCGCCGGATGTATGAGTCGGAAACTGGCAAGTCCGTGGTGATCGACCAGCGAAAACGCCAAAAGGATCGCATCACAGATGAGAATTCAATCGGCGAGTCCGCGCATCACCCGGTAATCGCATGAGCTTAAGAGTCACCGCCGAGATCATTTTTTGGTTGAGCGCCGGCGCGCTGTTCTATACGTACGTGGGTTATCCGTTGTTGATTGCTTTCGTCAGCACCCTGCGACCCCGCAAAGTAAAGCGAGGCGACTATGCGCCCTCGGTGACGATGATCATTACTGCGTACAACGAAGAAGGCGCCCTCGCCGCGAAACTTAATAACAGTCTGGCGCTCGACTATCCGCGTGGGTTGTTTGAAGTTATCGTCGCCTCAGACTGCTCAACCGATAGCACGGATGAAATCGCGCGGGCCTTCGCAAGCAAGGGCGTGCTTCTTCATCGACAGACGCAGCGCCTGGGCAAAACAGCGGCGCAGAATGCGGCGGTCACGAAAGCGCGCGGCGAAATCATTTTATTTTCCGACGCCACGAGCCTTTACACACCGGAT
>Ga0193729_1001292_pt1 | contig 12841 bp, 9 predicted proteins | sample U1c2metaG_FD_143036 | JGI IMG/M metagenome (GOLD analysis project Ga0193729, IMG submission 143036) | Soil microbial communities from a riparian zone of the East river system, Colorado, United States - U1c2 | ecosystem: Environmental > Terrestrial > Soil > Riparian zone | place: USA: East River... | reverse complement strand
GGTAACGTCTACATGTTCGTCGGCTTGTCGGCCCCGATCATCGCCTGGATCGCTACCAGGGGACGGCTTGGGTTGAGGCTCGCCATGGGCTGGAACGTGCTCGGGCTGCTGTCTCTCGCCAACGTCGCGGCAAGCTCCGTGCTTACTGGTCCCCTGAAACTGATCAGCACCGAGGTGCCGAACGTGGCAATGGGGATCTTCCCTTACACTTTCATTCCAGGCTTCTTGGCCCCTCTTGCTGTCACGCTTCACGTGCTCGCTATCCGTGCCATTGCGGCCCGGCACCGGGATACGCCATCGCCTGCATCGGGCATCTCCACGTCGACGAGCTGAGCGGGTGGCTTCTGTCGCGAATAGTCGCTCGCGGGAAGCGGTCGTATCTAACCTGCAAATCAGAAAGTCACACTGTGAGACCCACGATCCGCAACAACCACCGGAAGCCATCACCTGAAGCCTTGGAGAAATCTTGTAATGACCGATGTCCTTGATGGCGTGCGCGACCACTATCGCGCGTCCGGCCTGATCGAGCGGCTGAAGACGGCTCTCACTGTCTTTGGGCCGGAAGATCAACGGCTCACGCCCCTGCAACTGGGTGCCCTCGACCAGTTTCACACCCGCGGGCTCGCTGCGACCGCCGAGCTTGCCAAGTTGGCTGGGATCACCGCCGACATGTCAGTTCTGGATGTCGGTTCGGGCGTCGGCGGCCCGGCGCGCTTTCTGGCTGCGACGTATGGCTGCCAGGTGACGGGCGTCGATCTTAGCGAGCCATTCGTGGATGCCGCGCGCTATCTGACCGGGCGCACGGGGCAAAGCGGGCAGGTGTCGTTCCAGACCGCCAGCGCGCTAGCGCTTCCGTTCGACGACGGCCGCTTTGACGTCGTGTTGCTGCAGCACGTGGCGATGAACATCTCGGACCGGGCACGGCTCTACCGCGAAAATCACCGCGTGCTGAAGTCAGGCGGCAGGTTTGCGAGCTTCGACGTCGTGTTGAACAGCGGTGAGCCGCACTATCCCGTCCCCTGGGCGCGAACGCCGGCAACGAGTTTTTTGTTGACGGCGATCGCGACGCGCGAGGCAATCGAACCGGCTGGCTTTCGCACGCTTGTCTGGCAAGACGACACTGAGGCCGCCAAGGCCTGGTTCGCCCAACTACGCGCCTCGGGGCCGCCGTCGTCGCCGAATCTCGGCGTGGTGATGGGGCCGGACTTCGCTCAGCTTGGTGCCAACTTGGGACGAAATCTCATGGAAGGCCGGCTCGGCATCCTGACCGCGGTGTTCGAGGCCGCGTGAATCAACCGCTGATAGGAGGCCAAATGTCGCCGGAAATCATCTTCCAGATACATCTCGTTTTAGGTTACGTCGCGTGGCTGCTTTGCTTCGGCGTGTACGTCTGGCCCAGGCTCAAGTCGATGGACCGGGTCGAAGCGCAACGCGCCATCGCCACCCTGCACAGCTTCCGCTTCTTCGGGCTCGTCTTCATCGTTCCAGGCGTCGTCGGCCCCAATCTGCCGGCCGGCTTCGCCGCCTTCGCCGCCTACGTCGACTTGGCGACTGGGGTGCTCGCCATGCTGGCGCTTCTCACCGTCAGGATGCGTCCGCTGTTTTGGGCGTTCGTCGTCGCCTTCAATCTCGTGGGCGCGGCCGACCTCATCCTCAATTACTACCACACCATCCAGGTCGGCCTTCCTGCGCTGGCGGGGGAGTTGGGCGCCACATACGCGATCCCGATCATCTACGTGCCGCTACTGATGATCACGCATGTGGTCGCGTTCTATTTGCTGGTGCGTCCTCGGCCGTAGCTTGGCACGAGGCTTAAACACTGGTTAAGCCGTTTCTCTGTTCGCGGCACAGTTTCGACAAAACACGGCCGAGATCAATGTTGCCGGTGGTTGGGGACACGAGCGAGAGGCCTTCCAGTTTCACTGGATGACGCTCGTTGTTTCATCGGATCGCGATCCGATCGGATTGATTTGCCCGTCGGGCGTCGTTTTCGATTTTCCTGTCCAGTCTCGTTAGCAAAAATAATTCGGCTTTCGGGCACCCCAAATCACATCTACAACTCCTCCCATCCCGTCCCACTGAGAGGGGCGTTTCGCGATCGTCACGGACGTTGGGTTACGGGATGCGATGGACGCGGCAGCGTCTTGCGCGCGACGGGATCGCAGGGCGGGTTTCGACTTGTGAGCGGTCAAAAATATGCTGAAAGATTCCGCAGCACATTTTATACGTTGCTGCTCGAAGACAACTGGACTGAGCACGGCAAGGCTGCCATCCCGGTCTCCCTCCACGATCATTTCGATGCCGCCGAGCTTCGCTGCTGCCTCTTTTGCGATATCGAGCAGGTGGCGGGCGAGTTCGTCTGTCTTGAACTGCGGACTTGCGCCAGTGACGGTGCCGCCCAACCGCATGATCGCCAGGGCCGCGATCGCCCATTCCGGCGAGTTCGGTGCATAGATGGCGAGACAGCTTCCCGGTCCCGCGCCGCCGGCACGGAGCGCTGAGGCCACCCGTTCGATGCTATCAACGAGCCTGACGTAAGTGATTGTACGGTCCGAAATGCCGTCCACCAGCGCGACGCGCTCCGGCTGTCGCGCCGCCGTCTCGGCAATCAGGTCGAGAATGGTCGTGCGCGGCGGGATGTCGATATGGGGTCCTCGCCAGATCTGGCTAGCCACGGGCCTCCTCCTTCTCATTGCAGCGCTCACCCGCGCGAGGCGTCAGTGCAGCGGCTCCCGGAAGCGATCCCGGATCGCCACCGCGGAGGCCGTGCTGATCAGCGCGGCTCCGATGACATAAAAGGCGGGAGCCAACGGGGTACCCGTCGCCGCGATCAACCAGGTGACGGTAACCTGGGCTGTTCCGACCACCACCGCGACCGTGAGATTGTAGGTCAGCGCAACCGCGGTCGAGCGCAGGGGTGTTGGAAAAAGCTCGGCAAGGACCGAAATGGCAGGGCTGGAATACATCGCCATCAGAACTGCGAAGCACGATTGCACGACGGCCAGTCTCGGAAGGCTGGGCTGCGCCGCAAGCAGCATGAAGGCGGGATAGGTCAGCAACGCCAACGTCAGTGCCGCGGCGACGAGCAAGGGTTTACGGCCCAACCGGTCAGAGACTGCACACAAGAAGCACGCAGCCGGCCAAGGTACTTGCGAGCAGAGCCTGCGAAAACGGCAGCTGAAGCTGTCGGACGGCATAGGTCGGCATGTACAGGAACAGAATGTATGCGCTGACGACAAACAAAACCGCGACGCCGATGCCGGTTAGCAATGAACGGCCATGGCTCATCAGCGCATTGCTGAATAAAAACGCCGGCACTGCCTGGCGCGCCCTCAAGAACAGTTCCGGCTCGTCAAGTTTTGAGCGGATGTAGAGACCGACGGGCGGCGCAATGAGCAACCCAAGCAGGAACGGCAAACGCCAGCCCCCGGCCTCGAGCTGGGCCGATGTCATCGACAACGAAACCGCCATCGTAACCGCGGCTCCGAGCAGGAATCCTGTTGCCTGGCTCGTCAACTGCCAGCTTGCATACAGACCGCGGCGTCCCTCGGGCGCGCTCCGCGGCGTGGCGAGGGTCACACTTGGAGACATTGCCGATGCGGCGGGGGTTTCACGGCAAGCCATCTACCAGCATTTCGCCAGTCGCGCCGGCCTGCTCATTGCCATGACCCGCCATCGGGATGCGACCAGCAAGGCGGCCCGCGAGATGATGGTGGTCGCTAGGAAGACGAATTCAAGAGCCGGCTTCGGTCAATTCATTCGCCTTCGGTTCAGGCACGTCGCCGCCATCCTACCGGTCGCACGCTCGATCGAGGCGGCGGCTGTGGGCGATGAGGACGCCCGTGCGGTCTGGGACGATCGAATGGAAGAACTCCGCAAGGGCATGCGCACGATCGTCGATAGCCTCGCCACGGCTGGGCAGCTGGCGGACCGTTGGACACGGGAGGAAGCGACGGACTGGTTTTGGTCGAGGACACACATCGACGTGTGGAGCTATCTGACGTCGGACCGGCAATGGCCGCCAGAGCAGGTTGTGCGACGCGTGACTGACTCCTGTGGTCCGATCTTGTCGACCCAAATCGGGGAGCAAAATGCCGCTAAGCACACCAGACGGGAAGATGCGCACGTCAAGGCTCCCGCGGCGGGCTCGCCACCAAAACCAGCGGGTCAAGAGCGACGGCATCGTTGTCGCGCTCATCCCGCTACTCCTCCGACAAGCAGCGCGAGAGCCTCGATCGAGGACCAGTTGCGGCAATTACGGCGGCAGTGCACCTAATTCGACAGGGGTCCCGGCTCTGCGGAGCAGCGTGAAGAACGCTGCGCCGCGTCCGGGACGGGAGCGAGAGGCCTTCCAAACGCTGTGTTCAAGTTTGGGCGAGGAGGTCGAGTACGCTCAAGACCTTCGCTAGACCGTCCTGGGCATCGGAATATCGGACAATTTTGAAGACCATAGGCACCCCCAGCATTTTCGTGAAAAGTTGGTTCGATGCGACGGAGTATCTTAGAACATCCGTGTCTGGCGGATGGCGTAATATCGGCTGGATGTGATAACGTCGGGTCGAAGCCGGTAAAAGTACACGGAAACCAGACGATGGTGGGTGGCGGTGCCTCAACTGCGGAACGCAACATCATAACGGTTCTCGCTGTCGATATGGTGGGCTCAACTCGCCACATTGCGGCTTGCGATCCTGACGACGCACAAGCCTTTTTGGACCAATGGTTAGATCACGTACGCGGTGCAGTAGAACGAGCTGGGGGACAGATCGTCCACTACGCGGGGGATGGCGGTATCGCCATCTTTGGTTGGCCAAGCGCATTTGAGGATCATGCGGATCGCGCATGCATTGCAGCTTGGGATATTCAGCAGGGCCCCAGCGAGTCGACCGGACCGACAGGAGATCCGGTTACTTTTCGTGTCGGCGTTCATTCCGGCCTGGTCGGTGTGCGCAAAGGTGGTCGCAATGCAATCTCACGCTTCGACGTTGCCGGCGCGACCGTGCACGTTGCTGCCAAACTGCAACAGGAAGCTTCGCCTGGCGAGATCCTGGTCAGCGCCGAAACTGCCAAACTTTGCCGATCGCCACTCGACCTGACGCCGCACAAGGCATCTTCGGTAATCGCTGATCGCGTCATCAGGGTGCACGGGCTCAGTGCCAAGCCTGCCGACATCGACCATAACGACGTGGCGCGCCGTTATCAAAATCGGATCGTGAATCGGTTCGACGAACTTGCAGCAATTCGTGAGCGACTTCCGCGACGGGACGGCAGAAGCTGTTCTGTTGCCGTCATAGGTGAACCAGGAATTGGCAAGAGCCGCCTCGCCGCCGCGGCTATGGCGGAGGGCCTCACGCCTGATGTGAGATGCTGCGTTATCTACGGCGGTACACAAAGGCGTACTACAGCATTTGCCGCTGCCGGTGCACTAATAGGCGACCTGCTCGGTCCAAGCAGCGTGTGGTCAGATGACCATCTTCGCACGGCCTTGGCGGGACTAAGTCTGGAGGCAAGCGATCGCAAGACGCTTGAAGCCTTGTTTGTTGTTGGAAAATCCCGTTCGCGCCAACGGTTCAGCGGTAACACGCAGACGCAAATTGCGCGCGCGCTGGTAAATGCCTTCTTGGCGTTGGCCCTTACGCAGCCAACGCTTTTGCTGATTGAAGACCTCCAGTTGATCGATCCGGAGAGTCGTCAGTTCTTGAAATTGCTCGCACACGCAAATAAACCGCAGCCGCTTTGTCTGTTGCTGACCGGCCGGCCGGAATCTTCAAGTCAAGCCGCCGACATCGCGGAATCGATCATACAGCTGCAAGCGCTGTCACGGGCGCACATGGAAGATTTGGGCCGCCAATTATGGCCCGAAAATCGATCGGCGGCTTTATTTGCTCGAGCGCTCGACCGCGCCGAAGGTGTCCCGTTCATATTGGAGGAATTCCTGCTCCTGGCGGACACGACGAACGCGCCCAGCGGCCAATCGCTGCCTCAGAGCGTCGAGTCCGTAATTCACGCGCGGTTGCAACGGCTTCCACCGAAGGTCAAGACATTCGCGCAAACGCTGAGCCTTCTGGGAGAGGAGGTCGAAATCCATTTGGCGACGGCGGTGCTTGGCGTGGAAGTTGGCGAATTGTTAAATGCGTTGTTCGAGCTCGAGCGATTTGCATTTGTTCACCCGCTTGTGGGTAACACCACGCGGTTTCGACATCAGATTATCGCCGAGGCCTGCGCAGACACGATACCGCGCGATCGGCGTCGACAAATCCATCGAGCCGCCATTCGGGCCATAACACTACGCTACCCGAACCTAAGCGGTCGCTACGAACAGTTGGCATTCCACGCGGAAGAGGCTGGGGAGACTGAAGTTGCGCTCGGCTATCTCTGGGAGGCGGGCCTGGAGGCGCGCCGGAACTCCGCCGCCTCTTCTCTAAATCTCATATTTGACCGTGCGCTCAAGCTCATTGAGAGATTAGGGGAAGCTGCGGAAGAAAAATATGTCGATTTCGGTCGACTGAGTTTCGCGTCGATGTTGCAACTGGGCGAATTCAAGAAGGTGAATATGCATTTGGCGCGCACTATGGAGCTGGCCCAGCGCCAAGGCAGAGCTGCCCAGGTGTGCGGCGCCCATTCCCAGCTTGGGATGATTTGCTGGTTTGAAGGCCGATACGAGGAGGGGCTTCGGGTGACAAGCGAAGGGCTGAAAATGGCCCGCGCGCTGGGGTCGCCCGCGCTGATATTTTCAAATCAGATTATGATGGCAAATGTGTTGCATGGAATGGGCGACGTCAATCGTGCGATTTCGGTGCTGGACGAATTGAGTGAAATGCTCACGGGGACACTTGAAACTGCGCGGCTCGGGACGCCAGCCAGTCCAAAGTGCACGGTATTGGCGTTCAAGAGTTTTTTCATGAATGCAACAGGTCAGTATGAGGAGGCGCTTGATTTTGCGCGCCGCGCATTGGAGATCGCAGTTCGCGAACAGGATTTATACGGCGAAGTGCTGACCCGCAGCACGATGGGGCGGAATCTCCTCATGCTTCACCGAAATGATGAAGCCGTCGAATGTCTGTCTGTTGCCAGAGATCTTACTGAACGCAACGGCTACGATGCGATCAAGGCAGACCTTGCCGGAGCGATTGCGAAGGCACTGGCGCGGACCGGCAATGCGCGCGAGGGGATTGGCTTGGTAGAAGCTTGTTTGGAAAGCGGAATGCACCTGCGGACGGGTCAGGCCGAAGTGTGCGATCTCTATGCCGGCTACGCCGAGGCTCTCATTCGAAGCGGCGAATTGGAACGCGGACTCGCGGCTTTGGATCGTGCCCTTACCATCGCTCAGACGATCAAGAACCCATGGCTGATCGCCGAATGTCTTGGTCTGAGAGCCCGCTCGCTGTCGGAGATGGCGCCCGACGACCCGCGCATCCATCAGGACCTCGTTGAACAAGGAGCAATTTGCGAACAGTTCGGCATGGTAGCCTGGGCTATGGCCCCGATCACGGCGCAGCCTGCTTTGAAGCGACCTGCGTGAAGCGCGCCGGCAAGCTGGTCGTAACGCCGGCAAGCTTTGAGGGCTCGCCACCTTTGCCAGCTACCCTGCGCAACCCCTGCAGCCGGCTCGCAGCCATCAAGCATTCTTGCAGAACAACCATCGCCACGCGATCACGTCCCCAGCATGCCCTGCTGTTCTGTTTGTCATTGAACAACAGGTAGGTGTCGAGCGGCCGATCGAGCTTGAAACGAAACGGCTCGGGGAAGGCGTGCGGGTGCGGGTCCATGTTGGCCGCTGCGATCAGCGACGCCACCCACTCGCCTGCCATTATTGTAGCATTGCCGAGCTTTGTTTCTTTTTCGCAGTACCGCATCCGCACGCCCAAGGTGGGATTGAGCCGGTCAGCCTCGTAGATGATATGCGACAATACGTTCTCGCCCGGATCGACCGGCATTTGCATGAGAGTCGGCAAATCGAGTCGCAACTTGAACAATGCTTCCATCACAGAGGCGAAGGCCAGCGGAGTACTGGCCATAGTGGTACCGATAATTTCAAGCAGGGTCGTGCTGACGTCGTTGTAATAAAGAGACTTCCAATCGCCTCCATTGTCACAACCGGCATAGAGCGCCTTTATGTCTAGGTCTGGTCGGCTTTCATTCCGTACGAACGCCCCCAGGAGCGTCTTCGACGAGCGGATCGGAGAGGCCCGGGCTTGCGAGATCACGTTATCCAAATAGTTAAGCATTTCAGAGCCTGCTTGACGCGCGAAGGTATGCAGCGTGCTGATCGATTGGACGTTTCCGATCAGGTCAGCGAGAATGAGGGCTGACCAGATTTGAATTGTGACCAAGCCGGGATTGTCAGGCTCTTTGCCGATCAACGTGGCGATCCATTCGGGCGGCAGCTCGCCGACATGCTGGTGCGCGAAGCGCAGAGACGCGGCAAGCTCGGTCAGCCAATCCGGCGCCGGAATTCCGTACAGTTTGGCAATGACCGCGTAGGTGGCCTGAGCGGCCAGATCGTTGACCAGATCGATCCGCCGCTCGTAGGCCGTCCGGCGCAGTGCTTCGTTAGAAGCGGACTTGGCTATGGCTCCTACGACCTCGGGCAATACAACGTCGGCCATCCTGTTGGGGTCGTGCGCTCGACCGAGTGTCTCCCAGGCCCAGTAGAGGACTTTGCGAAGCCGCTCGCGTGTGGATTGGGTCGGCCCGACATCCTCGGTGCCGACAATGACATCAAATCCCCGCGTGATGTCCCGTCCCTTGAGCGCGTATTGTCGAACCGAAAAAGCCAGTTGTTTTCGAGATTCGTCCAGGTTGTTCAGGACGGCTTTGACATCGTTGTAGCGGCCGACAAAACAGAGCCTCTTGAGCGAGCTTTCATCAGAGTCAGCAGGGACGGCCAATTCGAGGTGGATAGCTGTTCTAGTATCATCTTTAAGAATGATTTGTCCGTATCGCCGCAACCGATCGAGGCTGAACAATGAGGACGTTGTTGCATCCCCCATGCTAAATCCGCCAAAAGGAATCTTGCCGTTGTCCGGGTTGAATCGGTCGCCTCTTGCAATCTGCCTGAGAGCCTCGATGCCTGGCGCAAAAAAATAGTCGCCGCCCCGAGTCGTGACGAAGCGCGGCAGCCCGGTGATGGGTGCCGATGCGCCCGCTTCCAGGAAGCTGTCCGACAGAGCGCCACTGTGATCTCCGGTCAACGGACATCGTCCCAGCCCGGCTTGGCCCAGAAACTCCCCACCGTTGATCCAATTCGCCTGAATGACTTCAAATTGCTCCTCGATACGGGAGTTCGCGGCGATAAAGAGCAGTCCTCGCCTCTCGCCATCGTTCGCAGCGTCTTCTTTCAGGTGCGGGCCACCGTAGCTGATCCCGCGCCGCAGAATGCGATGGCGCCGGACCTCGTCCCGCCCGCCGATGTCGCGCGGGTTGGCTCGGCGAATATGCGCGCCGAGTGGACATTTTCTTCCAAGCGGATCGTCGGCAACGTAGCGGAAGGCGTTTAACGCGGCCTCACTCTGCTCATCGACCATACGTTCGTGGTTAGGTGAGAGAACGAGCGGCACACCGTTGGGCCACCGTCCGACGATATGCGCGGCGAGCACCTTTTGCGCGTCCTGATCCTTGGGGCGTCGTCGGCTGAGAAAAGATCGAAAGCCGGTAACATCCTGTTCAAGTTTGCGAAATACGAGAAACGTCGCACCGAGCCCGAGACTTTCGTTAACCGGTAGTGATTGAGTCTCGCCGTCTTCGTCCGGCAGGTTGAGGAAGATTTCGCCCGGCGCGACTGGCCTCCACGTGTGATTGCGGCTCGGAGTGCCGCCTCCTGGAAGCGTGTCGCCAAGCCCCATGTCAACAAACGGCTGACTCAGACCATCGCGAAAGCCAAAATGCTCAAGTCGATAGTCGCGATTCGTCACCGTGCCATCTTTATCGACGTCATAGGGGTATTGGCCCAGTTCGATATGCAGGATCTCGAGGCCGAAGGGGCGGAACAGGACACGAAATCCGAAACGAAGCATCCGACCATGATCGTTCACCGGGTCGTTGAATGCTTCGACATCGCGACGCATCGCTTTCCAGAAGGGCTCCTTCGCGGCATTGTCCTTGCTCAATGCAAAGCCACCTGTGAAATAGCCATGCACGCTGGGTAAACCCAGCTCACCCTCCCAGAAATCGGGAGCGCTTGGACCGGTGTCGTGCAGGCGTTCCGCGCGCGCCGCCATTCCTTGTTTGAATGCGTCTGGAAAGGATGCCAACGTGGTAGCATTCATCTTGAGGGCAGCCAGGCCGGAATAGCTGAAGACAATATTGATCGGTGTACCGTCCTCGACGGGTGCTTTCGGATCGCCTGCGTCCTCGCCGCGAACAATTCCCGGCGACGGCTCCCCTGAATCGGCAGGATTCATCATTGCGGGCGCGCATTGACGCAGGATCTCGTATAGCGTCACGAGCGAGAGCGGTCCCAACACGGGGTCCGGAACGGCAGTCCCTACCTTCTCACTCAACAATTGCAATTGGGCGGCAAAATTGTCGGGCTCGGTATAAATACCAATCGACTGCTGAAGGAAATCGACATCGAGGGTTTCCAATTTAAATTGGTGTTGTATCCATTGAACTGGATCCTTCCAATCGACATTCGTCGGCTTGGCTTCTCGAGGTCCATTCGCCGCCTTGCCTGGTGGAGATTCGCTGGGCGCAAAGTTGGATGCTTTCAGCATAGCAGCCGCCGTATCCCCGATGCCGGATTTGTCGGCAGATACGATCGCCTTGAGCCAATCCAGAAAGGCCTTTGCCGGTGCGTCCGGCTCCGATGGCGGTGCGCCCGGTGCCAGGCTATCTGCCAAGCGTTGCTCGACGAGGCCGGCATTCAGGAGCGCAGGCTCCTTGAAGTCCAGCCAGAGATCCCGCTTCGCGGTTGCATTGTCGACCGTGGCATCTCCTATACGTTTCATACGTCCCAACGTGGCGTCGAACTCCGCTTGCGGGAGGATGCGAAAGAAAAAGAATAATGACCAGTTTCGCGGTACTTGCTTGTCGCCGATTTGAAATTTCGAGGCTCTGAGAATGTGGGCCTGAACGTTTTGGCGGGTCTGTTCTTGGGTGGCGTGGTCTTGATCGGTCATTTTCGTTTGCCTCCCTCAGCTCTTGTCCGTTTCGAATATTCCGCCAGGCGTCGGGAAGTTGCTCGCGTATTGCTCGCTGTGCTGCAGGAATTCGTCGAACAACTCTTCGACAGATCTCACGCGCGTTCCCGCAGGAGAGTAAATCCGGGCGACGAGCGCGTCGAAGCGTCGCTTGAAATCTTCAAGCTGCTTGATGCGGACCGTCGAAAGATTTGAATAAGCGGCGTAAAACAGGTTCGTATTGATTTGGTAACGTCTGATCCACAGCCAGAAGTGCTCGAAGTTGCGCGTGCCCGGAAAGTCCTCGCAATTCTCGAAAACTCTATCAAAGTCGCGGGCGAGAAATTCTGCAACGTCACGCATGTAGGTCTTCAACTCGCCATCGAACTCGACAAGCGTCAACAGGAAAGAGCGTAATTTCAGCGGATCCGCTTTTTGCGGCCCCTGCTCGACATAGTCATCGATCGGCAGGGGTATGCGACCAACGGTATTGGAGCATTTGTCCGGCGGATAATAGTCGACGCCCCTGATCTCTGAATAAAGTAGATATTGCTCGGGCCGGATGATGATCATACGACCGAAATGAATGCTGGGTATTCTGCCAAGTTCAGTCGGAAGACCTTGTCGATGACGATCCGCGAGATTGTCGATGGCAAAAACCAGGCGTTCTTCATAAGTGCGACGTTCGCCAGGAACGCAGCCTCTTCTGATGGGCGACAGCACGGCTATTTCGCTGATTCCTCCGATGGTTTTGGAAGCTGCCCAATTGAGTTCAATGCGCGGCGCCTTCGCACTCTCGCTGTCAATCATGGAAACCTCAAATTCATGAGTTATCGAAGAATATCTTATCAGAGCCAAGAGTGACACCGATTTCATTCCAGCACTAGAGCCCCGTCTCAGATCGACTTGGCTCGCAAGAGTTCGGTGGCAACCAATCGGTCGCTGTCACAGAAGAGTGCGCGTAAGCGATGACGACAGGGATCAAAGAATTAGGTCATGGCGGTTGACCTACCGTGCAACGGCTTTTCGTTTAGCTAAAATGTCGCAAGATCCGGGACCGTAAGCGCCGAAGGTTTTCATTATCAACTGCTGGCACTGCCCTGCAGCATCCTTCGGATTCATTCTCGGTGTGATTCCGGTCGCGACCGGCGCCGGTACGGTGACATGCACTTAATTTGACATGGGTCCGGCTCTGCGGAGCAGCGAAGGACGCTGCGTCGCGTCCGGGACACGAGCCTTGCCTTGGGCGCCGATTGGGGGGCAAAGGCCGCGCCGATTCACAGTAGTTCTGCCACTTGTTCGTGCACCGCGCGTCTGGCTCACTCATCCGGCGTGCGAGTTGGTTCGATACGTGCATGCGGTTCTCGGCCTTGTTCTGGTTGGTGAAGTAGGCTCGGCACGTTCGGAAGGTGCAGCTGGTAGGTGTAGCTGCGTCCCCGCACCGGAGTGAGATAGCGTCTGACCTGATGCGCGAAGGGCAGCGCTCGACTTGCGCCCGTTCGTCCCTTGGGGTGCCTTGGCCGACGTATTAGGCACCGGGGTTCCTGGTTCACCTCACGAATGAACGCGTAAGTCCGGAAAGTGCCCCTTTCCAGTCAACGCAGCTGCATAAAAGTATCAGCTTTTGCACCTGGGGCTCTAGCCCCGTTGGCCGTCCCACCCGAACCTCAGGCAGGGCTCGGCATATCGAGACGATCATAGCTCGTCGGAATACGTCTCCCAAT
>Ga0193729_1001291_pt1 | contig 12846 bp, 9 predicted proteins | sample U1c2metaG_FD_143036 | JGI IMG/M metagenome (GOLD analysis project Ga0193729, IMG submission 143036) | Soil microbial communities from a riparian zone of the East river system, Colorado, United States - U1c2 | ecosystem: Environmental > Terrestrial > Soil > Riparian zone | place: USA: East River... | reverse complement strand
CATCCTGTCATGGAAGAAAGGCTCGCTCTCTTAGGGGCCGATTCTCCGCGCAGCGGTCTCTACCATGTTTCGGTTAACTTTCAAACTGACGATCGAGGCATTTACCGAATGTTCGGAATACGACCGGGACGTTACAAGGTCTCGATCGGTGAGGACAACTTTGGTGCCTATAACGGCTTTGGGACAGGACGTTCGCTGCCGATCACCTTTTATCCCGATGTCACCGATGCGGCGAACGCCAGGGTAGTTGAAATCGGTGAAGGCGACGAGGCAACAAACATCGATATCACAATCGCCTCAGCGAGCCAGACCTTTTCAGTGAGTGGACGAGTCATGGATGGCGAGACTGGCAAACCGATTCCGAATGTAACGATCAGTTTGTCCAAGATACTGATAATTGACAGGTCCAGCTCGAGCAGTTCCGGCGGAGGCACCGATGTACGGTCCAACCCCGACGGCGCATTCCGTTTAGAAAAATTGGCGGCGGGTAAATACTCCGTTTCAATTCAGCCGCCCACGGAGTCGGACCTGAGAGCTGAGCCAGTCACCTTTGATCTTATCGATCAGGACGTGACGGGATTGCTGATCAAAACCACTACCGGAGCAAGCTTGTCGGGGACGGTCCTGGTTGAAGGAAGGCGTGACCGCAGTACCGGGGCAGCGCCGGCGTGGCTCTCGGTTCACTTACGCAACGAGGGAAATGGCTCCACCTCTACCTCAAGTCAATCTACCCAGATCAAACCTGACGGCAGCTTTCGCATCGGAGGCTTAATGGCTGGGACAGTTAGCTTTTCACTTGGCTCCTGGTCGGCAACCGGTGATGCCAAACCAATTCCGATCTCGCGGGTCGAGCGGGATGGAGTAGTTCAAACAAATGGCATCCAACTCCAGACCGGCGAACTCATCTCCGGGATCCGAGTCGTTGCCGCTTACAGCAGCGGAAGTATTCGCGGCGTCGTAAAGGTGGAAAATGGCAGCCTGCCGCCAAGTGGGCAGTTGGTGATAACTCTCTTGAAAGTTGGAGATTCAAATTGGAACACGAATGGTGGCGGCATCGCCGCGGATGCTCGCGGCCATTTTTTGATCGAGGGATTAGCTACAGGCACGTATGAGGTGACGGTTTCTGCCTACATTCCCGAATGGCGGCAAGGGCGACGAACAAGCAAACAACTGGTAACTGTCACTGATGGCGCGGCGACGGATGTTATGCTCGCTATCGATCTCACGCCGCCTGTGAAACCTTAACGGGAGACGCGCACGAGCGATGAAGAAATTGATAGATTGATAGGACTCTTCTAAGAATGAAACAGTACCATCAAATTCTTCGCTCGATTCTTGATAACGGGACTGAGCATCGTGATCGGACGGGTGTCGGCACGATCTCACATTTCGGATATCAGACTCGGTTTGATCTCAGCGAAGGTTTTCCCATCGTCACGACCAAGCGAGTTCCATTTCGCTGGATAGCGGAAGAGTTGTTCTGGTTTCTCACGGGCGATACGAACGAAGCAAACCTGCGAGAGAAGGGAATCGACATCTGGAAAGAGTGGGCCGACGAAGAACATACGCGCCGTTTTGGGCGCGAAGCCGGCGACATGGGCCCGATTTATGGATATCTCTGGCGATCGTTCGGAGGGCACTATCCTCAACGCGACGGCGTCGATCAAATCGCGCGATTGATTAACGAGATCGAAACGAATCCGAATTCACGAAGATTGATCGTCAGCGGCTGGGACCCGCGCGAATGTGACAACGTCGATTTGCCGCCGTGCCACACGCTCTTTCAATTTAAGATCGAGGAACGCGCGGGCGAACGAGTTCTTCATTGCCAGCTCTATCAACGATCGGCGGATGCGTTCCTGGGCGTGCCCTTCAATATCAGCTCGTACGCGCTGCTTACTCACCTGATCGCGCATGTCTGCGAGTTAAAGGTCGGCGACTTTATTTACACGCTCGGCGATTATCACATCTATCAGAATCACCTCGAGCAAGTTAACGAAGTGCTGTCGCGCGAACCGCGGCCGCTGCCGAAGCTGGAAATCAGAGATGAAGGCGATCGGCTGCGAGGCCTGCCAGGCTTGTTAAATTTCAAGTACGAGCATCTGAGTCTTATCGGTTACGAATCGCACGCGAAGATTGCGGCGCCCGTCGCGGTCTGAGAATTCAGGGGCTTATTCGCCGGCAGGGTCATAGTGAAGTGAAAAGTTTTTCTTCAAACTTCGAGAATTGGAGAAATACGTCAACGACCGTCCCTCCGGGAAACGATCAGCGGATCATGAGCGTTCGTCGTGGCGGCGAGCACAACCCACTTGGAAATCTTGAGTTCCCGGTGACCGCAGTACGTGAGGGCGGAATACTTCGAATGCGATTGGTTCAGTAGCCCGCCAACGCGTTCTTAACTCGTCGCACTAGAGGGTCATAAAGGGCCTTTAATTCTAGAGCCTTGCGTTCTTGCGCGAGCCGCAACCGTTGCGCCGCTTTAAAATCAGCGCCCTTCTTCTTCGTGGGAGCCCGACGGTCAATTGCATTTCGCATAGTCAGCTCGCTCTCTTGGCGCTCCAAGCGGTTAAAGATAGCCCACAGAACAGATCTAAAGAGAACCTGGTTTAATCGGAGTCGCTCGCGTTCGCTCTTGGATTTATTGCGAGGCTCGCTCTCGAGGTTGTCGATGGCAGCTTCCGCTATTTTTGCCCAACGTTGCAACTTCTTAAAAGGATTCGTAAGTTCTTTGACCTTCTTGCTGCGTTGGGCTTTTGTTTCGTTAGTCGTCGCTAAGAGCTTGTCGAGCGATTGATTAAACGGAGCTATGAACTCGCATAAGTCGCTGGCTGTCTTTTCAAAGTCTCTATCGCTTTGAGGCTTCGCTTGTTCCGTGACGTTCTGTAGGTGCGACTCGGCCATTATGCAGTTCCACACTGAGTCAAACGGCTTAATCGCGCTGATAAGGGGGAGTTTCTTAGCGCCGTCGTAGGTCTTCGAAACCCGAGAACTGAACTCGCCTATTAGCCTACTCGGAGAGTCGATGATCGCATCGGTTAAGAAAGAGAAGGCCGTCAGATCAACTAGATCTTCCGGATTGCTCGTCGTAATAGGGTGTGGCTTGAACTCCCGCGACTCACTAGCGTGCAACTGGTGAATTTCCTGTAAGCTCAAAAAGGATGCCACACCACTATCGCTCCGACCGTCGGCTGTGAACTCTTCCCTCGTCTCGGCAGAAATGCTGAGCAGCACGGCCTCGGCGCCTTCTGTTAGCTCAATTGGCGCCCACGAAGAATCCTGTCCTTTCCAAAGAGCTATAACGCGACTCTCGCTATTACCCGGAGCGGCGCTTCGAACTGCCATACCTAACGAGGTCAATGTCAACACCGCCGAACCAGGATCATCGGCCAACACACCAACATAGCGTGCAGGCCATCTCTGCGGAAGTTGTGGCCCATCCAGCAAAACCGCGATCACAAGATTCGGTCCAACACCACGGATTAGATGAGATATAGGTTCCAATTGAGCCAAGTCTTCGCAAATCAAAGGACAGAGCGTGAGCCAGGTATTAGGCACCAAGAAAGTAAGCTTTCGGGAGGCGATGTCCATATCCTCCCACCACTGGGTGTCCGGGTCCAAAGAGCGCCCCAACGAGTATTGTCTGATCTGGCTCTTGTCCAGTTTCCAACGGTGGTGCTTTTCCTGTCCGAGGTTGTACCACTTGCGAGCAAAGTACACGGATAAGCGAACTTTGTTAGTGCCCATCGCCTTACCGTCGCCTCTGATGCCAGTTATGATCATGGGGATTTCACTTGCCGGCACAGTCTCTTCCAATGCCATTTGTAACGCTTCGAGCTCGCTTTCAGTAATTGCCAACTCGGGGAATACCAACAGGTGAACTTGGCTTACTTCTTTGGTCGCCTCATGTAACAATCCCACTATCTTATCCGGCTCGAACTTTTCTGAGGGTACGTAATCAAAATAACCAAAGCCTTTCGCTTCGCTGGCTGGGACCGACCCCTCAGCTGGCCGGAAAGCCTTTAACCCTACTTTATACGGTATCGGAACTGCGATCAGATTTACCCTCTTGCCGGTTTCGCTTAGGTCGTACCAGGGAATCGATCTCCAAAGGGCTTTCGCCTCCGATCGATGGAACGTCAAATGATGCGAGAAGGACCTAATGGTTAAACCTCGCTGAGGGGTGCGCATTTTGGGCAAGACCACTCCTTGGTGTCGGGGCAGTCGGGATAGTGAGCCGGTAACCGCCAGCAGGTAATTGGCAAGGAAGTCGATTGCGCACATTCTACCGACGTGTAATGCCGTCATGAGACCGAAATTTGCGCAGGCCCTATCGGCCATGGTGTGCAAGTCCAACAGTGCCTCACAAGTTTTGAAATCGACGGTATCCGATCCAGGCGACAACTCACTTTCACTTTCAAAGAGGATTTTCTTACACGCCTTGATCTCAGCTGGAAGTTCTGGGTTGAGGCCCAAGATCCACATGTACCATTCTCCACCTATTCTGCGAAGCCTGTCCGTCTTTTCGGTGGTTGTGTATTCGCTCAACAACCGCTTCTTTGTATCGCTATGCGGGCTGACCGCAAATCTGTAGACGCCGGTTGCCTGGAGAAGAATTGAGGTAAACGCAAAAACATCCGGTGGCCACTGGAACCAATCTTCGGGTTGCCAGTTCGGCATTAAGCTACGGGAAAACTTACTTGTTACGATGATATTGCCGTTCATTTCCTATGCCTCCGCAGGGCGCTGTGGGAATAATCAAGCCAAGTCACCCCGTCAGATCTTCTGTGGAAGTCTACTCGGCTTGTGGGACGCGTTTTACGAGTTCCTGCCCCCGAGCGCTAAAAGCCAAGCGACCAGAGACACTGACAAGGATTCAAGCCAATCAACTTGCGAAAAGATCGTAGGTATCGAGTGCTAACTGTCAGGCTCAAGAATGTGCCGGCTTGAAAGGACTGGGCCGCTTGTGACTTGCACAATATTATAATTAACGGCTGCTTGCAACTGGAAAGAAGGTCTGAAGTAGAGTTGCCGCGAATTGCCTGAACAGACCTTAAAGCATCTCGCAATAAATCCAGCTAGCGGGATCGAGGGTAGGCAAGGCAGGTCGTGATCTAAATCGTGTTGGGTCATAAAAATCTTCTGGCATCGTCATAGCCGTGTGTGCTATCTCACGAAGCGGCGAATAAATCAGCCCAAGTCCAAATTGTTTCAGTGACACCAGCGGCCATCGCGGGCGTACAGCGGATTGAGCGATGCAGTTCACGGAAGTTAAAAGAGAATACAAACAGCGCGACGGCGGCTTTCAGATTGTCCCACTTGCGGCTAAAGGCGTTCGTCAATCGCGTCAGTCTGCGAATCCGCATCCTTACGGTCAAGTTGGTTCGCTCAACGTGCGACGTGCAAATCATGTCAGGGTCGGGGTTGCCGAACCACGGTTCTCTGATCGTGCCTTGCAATCTCGCCGGACTGTAGCGCGTCGGGCCTTCCGTCATTCCAGTGTAAACCTTAATCAACTGCGCATAGTCGATTCTCGTTCCGAGACTAAGGCTAACCGCTTGCGGATAAGCGACCATGCCGTCACTCGTCAACTGAAAACGGCCAGCGGTGGCCTCGTTCAGCTTCTCGATAAAAATCTCGGTGTCGATCCGCGTTCTGCGCCCAAGATGCCAAGCCAAGATTGCTTTGCTGCTTCGTTCGACCGCGAGAAATGTCCACGAGTCGCCTTGTCGTTCGTCATTCGGGTTGCGCTTGTTCCGTTCTTTGCAACCAACGAAGCCCCAAAGCTCGTCAACTTGAACCTGGCTAACAGGCACTTCGCGGAAATGCTCTTGCATAACGCGCTCGCACTTCGCACCAGCGACGCGCAGGACTTTCAGGACGGTAGCGATATGTACGTCGCACAGCCGCGCCGTGCTTCTGACGCTGCAACCCTCTGCAAGACAATCGAGAATGCGAAAGAGCTTTTCGTCAGGCAGATTGATCGCCTTAACAGGCTTGACGCTGCGCGCAGAGAACGTCCGGCGACATTGACGGCATCTAAAGCGCGGCGTTCGATTCTTTCCGTAGTAGCCATGAGGTTGCGGAGAATTGACGTTACAAGTTGGGCAAAACACGGTGACCGATCATCTTTCTTGACTCGGATCACCATAGGCACTAGCATTCAGGTTGTACGGCCTAGCTCGCATCTACGGTGTGAGTCAGGTTATGGCTTGGTGGAGTGTTACAAGCACTCCACCAAGTCGATTAAAGAGTTGGCGGCGACGGTGGGATTCGAACCCACGAGCCCCGAGGGGTCAGCGGATTTACAGTCCGCCCCAATAAACCGCTCTGGCACGTCGCCGCTAATTCAAACATCTTCACTGTTTCTTACTGTCATCGCGCGGCATAACGTTATAAAGGCCGCTCTTCTTGGGCGTAAGCTCCGACGGCTGACTACTTCCCTCCAAAGCCTTCCGAATTGCGGCCTTCCGTTGTTCTGCTTGGTACCACCCAATGTTGTCGATTGTTGGATCGCCCGACTTGGGAGACTGGTAAGGTGGCGCACTCCACCGATACCAAGTCCGGCCTTCAATGTCTTTGCTTTCGATTTCCTTACCTTCCAATCGTTTGATTGTTCGGTGAATGGACGGCAAGATGTTCTTGGATTTTATCTCGTAACCAGCGGCACTCAATCCCGTCCTAATCCCAACAGGCGTAAGCCAATTAGGGGCGGTATTGGACAGCACGGTTCTAATGGCGTCCGTGAGTCCAATGTCCGCTGTAGGAGTCTCAGCCTCAGGAAACAGATCGCTGTGAGTTGCGCGCGGGTTTTCTTTGGCGAGCGGAGCCAGTGCTTCAACGCCTTGCCGAATCTCCCTGATCCTTCCATCCAAGGAGTCACGTTCGATGTCCAACTGTTCTCGACGATCCATCAGATCGGAGAGTTCACTAAGAGCTTTTTCGTAAACGATTTTGTAATCCGCAGCATCCATTGGAGGGCATATTAGCCTATGGCTAAGGCGAAGTCAACCGGAAAAGTAGCCACGCAATTAGCCGCGCCCGCCAAGGCTAAGACTGACTTGTGGACGGTCGCAATAACTGACGCGGAACGAATGATAGAACAGCTAAGGAAGCAGATCAGCCAGCTAAAGCAATCTATTCAGGCGTTCCAAGGGCTTCGCGAGTCTGGCGCGCCATTTCCGGGCGCTGAGGAAGCCATTAGGCGGGTTGGTTCAGAATCCCAAACTTAAATCCTTCGCCGTTTTCGCTGCTATCTAGTGAAAACCAGACCTCACACTCTCTGAGAAAGTTATGAGCATATAGCCGAATCTGTACGCGGACTTGCTGGCGTTCCGGGAAGGCCACGTCTATCCAAGTTGGCGGGTGATAGCGGTCCAATCCTTCGTGGTTATTGCTAACTGTACGTAGTTTTGCGTTGCCGTCATCATCTCCCGGCATTGAAAGCCACCCAATGACCAAGCCCCGGACTGTGCCAACAAAAAAGTCGGTGGATTGGAATTCCTCATCTATCCAGTAAGGGGTGTGTACCGTGCCAAGCCTCTCGCCGTTTGGTCCGATGAAAACAAAACGGGCCATCACGTTTTCGATTGCGCCAACTTCTCGACCTCGTTCAGGTTCATTAGCGAAGCGGACTACAATTCCCGGGAGGATCGCGTCGTCTCGTTCATGAAAGATGTCGTTGTCGGTTAGTTCGAGAGACGCTAATCCAATGTCATCTAAGCAAACGAGGTTCGGCTGTGGGTGTTCACGGGCCTGTGGTTGCAGAGGAAGATGTGCGGGAACGAGCGCACCCGTCGTCGCTGGCTGTGAACGCCCTTGACTTAAAGCGTATAGCGAAAGAAAAACCAAAAGTGAGAGTCCGAATAGAATAGCTTCAACCCAAAAATGAGAAGGCATTTGCGTTCTTTGTTGCCAAAGTTGATAAGCTAGTGGAGCGATGATTGAGAACATAAAGACTCCGACAAGTTTAATGACATCCCACAGCGCGTGAGGCAACAATTTTATGAAGAGGGATTTGGCGCTTTGGTTGAGCCGGGACATCGCGGGAAGGCTATCATAGGCTATCCGCGATGTTGAGGCTCCACCACACGACTTAGATCACGACCGCAAGGCAGATCCACTTGACATCATGTAAAGCGCTATTGCCGTACGAGAAGCGCGAGTCCCAGGACGCACAAGATCAGCCCGATCACGTTACGCAACGATAAGTGATCTTTGTAGACGAACAGACCGACAGGAATCAGCACGACTGCGGCGGCCGCATTGGTAGCGACGGCGGCGATGCTTATTCGCCAGCCGGTCCGATATGCGAGCAGGAAACCCAACTCAATTAGAGCGGCAGCAGCTCCCAGCGTAAACACCGCCCAATTCGAAGCTTTGAAAGTTTCGATCAGGCTTTTCTTTCCCGGGTAGGTGAAAGCTAACGCAAGGCAAAACACGATACCGACAGCGTAAGCAATCACAATGACGAAAAACGGGTTCGCTTCTTTCGGCACTGCCTTCTGCGACAGGTGATAAAGCAGCATGCCGATGACGGTAAGCCCAAATGCCAGATAAAAACCGCTCATATTTTTTCGCTTAGTGGCACGGGCGTCGCGCCCGTGAATCACGCGCAGGACGCGCGTGCCACTTTCCGCTGGTTCTGTAGTCGAAAGGCGACCTGATGATACGATACGTGCGCGCGCAGGTCACTGGAAAAACATTAGCGATGTGATGCTCGTCCACTAAAATGTCCATCATTGGTATCGTCGCAGTAGATCGAAATCTCGCTATCGGCAAAGGTGGCACACTGGCCTGGCATTACCCGGCCGACATGATGTTTTTCAAACAGACGACGATCGGAAACGCGGTGGTGATGGGCTCTCGAACCTGGCAAACGCTGAAGAGGCCTCTGCCCGATCGAATGAACATTGTCTTAACGAGCAAGCAAAACACGGCCACTGATTCGATTGTTACTTTGCCTGATGTCGGATCGGTTCTGACGTTGGCAAGGACGCTGACGCGCGATCTGTTTGTGATCGGCGGCGCGCAGATTTATGAAGCATTCCTGCCGCACATCGATCGATGGGTCGTCACAGAAGTCCCTCTGTCAGTTGAAGGCGCTGACACCTTCATGCCATCGAACTTCTTAGAGGGGTTCGAGTTGTATGAGGTTAGACAACTGGATGAGGAGATACGCGCGAAGTTCTACGAACGAAGCCGTACCTAGTTCCCGTTGTCACTCACATCCAACAGATCATGCCGGGTGATGATGCCGGTGATGCGGCCGTATTCTTCGATTAGTACCGCCGGGCTGGTGCGCAACTTTCGCGAAACCACATTCACATCATCGTCGACATCGACAGTCGGAAAACTCTTGTCCATCACTTTGCTTACCGGCACCTCGAGCAAATCACGATCGTTGAAAACTTTTGAGAGCAGGTGATTCTCGCGCAGGGACCCGACCGGCTTTCCATCTTCCAGCACCGGAATCTGCGTCAGCCCCATCTCGTTCATCTTAGCCAAAGCCGCGGACACCAAATCGCCCGGCGCCACAATCACGAGATCGCTCGGCGCAGCTTTGCCCTTCGTTTCACCAATCAGTCCGGCGGTGATCTTTTGCGGCTCGAGCAGTCGCTTTTCTTTCATCCATTCGTCTGAATGGAATTTAGTTAAATAGTGTTCGCCGGTGTCGCAAACGATGAAGACGACGATCGCGTTTTCATCCAGGTCGCGGGCGACGCGCAAAGCCGCGGCGCAATTGGTTCCGGTTGAGCCGCCACAAAAGATTCCTTCGACTCGTCCCAGCTGGCGCGCCGTTTCAAACGAATCGTGGTCCGAAATGTTGAGCACTTCATCGACGTATTGCATGTGCGCGTTCGCCGGCAAGACCTCCTGGCCGATGCCCTCGACCAGATATGGCGTCGTCTCGGGAACCTTGCCCGTGTCTTTGTAAGTCTTATAAATCGATCCGAACGGATCGGCGCCGATGATCCTGATGTCGGGGTTCTTCTCTTTCAAGAACCTTCCAGTTCCCGAGATTGTCCCACCCGTTCCGATGCCGGATACGAAGTGCGTGATCTTTCCTTCGGTCTGCTCCCAAAGTTCCGGTCCGGTCGTACGATAATGCGCTTCCGGATTTGCCGGATGTGAATACTGGTCCGGATAAAAAGAATTAGGCGTCTCAGCTGCGATGCGTCGCGCGGTCGAGACATAATGATCGGGCGTGCCGTGCTTTGCCGAAACGGGAGTGATCACCACGTCCGCGCCCAGCGCCTTTAAGTAGCGCGACTTTTCCACGGACGCTTTGTCCGTCATCACAAAGATGCACTTGTAACCTTTGACTGACGCAGCGATTGCCAAACCGATACCCGTGTTGCCGGAAGTTGCTTCGACAATTGTGCCGCCGCGTTTTAGTTTGCCTTCGCGCTCCGCGGCTTCGATCATCGAGATGCCAATCCGGTCCTTCACTGAAAAACCGGGATTGAGGTTCTCCATTTTGGCGAGAACCAACGGCTTCAATCCTTTGCTCAGCCGATTGAGTTTGACGAGTGGCGTGTTCCCGATTAACTCCAGCACGCTTTGGTAATATTTCATGTCGGTGTTCGTTTGCGAAGCGTTATGCGATTCCGATACTAATGACAAGACATTCTCTGCGAAGTGATGCGCTTTTGCAAAATGAAACAGCGGAGATGTGGTTGAGGTGTCGAGTGTCGTCACTTCGCTGGCGATTCAAACCCGCAATGTCCGAATTTGTTTTCTCCGTGACTCTGTGATTGCTCGGTGTCTCTGTGGTGAGTCCTTGCTCGATTAGTTCACCACAGAGACACAAAGATCCACCGAGACACTGAGAAAAAAATAATTCCAGGACACGCGAATTCTGCCGCTCGCTTGACTAAGACAATCCGCCACGTATAATTTCCACTTCGCTGTGGGCCGATAGCTCAGTTGGTAGAGCAGCTGACTCTTAATCAGCGGGTCGCAGGTTCGAGCCCTGCTCGGCTCACCATTAGAATCAATAAGTTAGGGCATCCGATTTGGATGCCCTTTCTTGTTTGTGTGCCAGTGGTGTGCCAACTTCCTGATTGGTTACTTACGTCATGCGGTTTTTCTTAAAAAGGGTGCGCTCCAACTTCCCTTAAGCACTTTGTAGGATCAGAGACCGATGCGTCGCATGAGGTCCGCGAAGCGCGGGTCGGAGCGGAAAGATTCAAAATCCCTGCCGCCCAGCCAGATCAACTGTTGGTCATGGTCAGCGTAAGCACGCTCGAGCAATGCGAACGCCTGCTCCCGATCGCCGACTGCATCGTGGAGAATTGCCATCCCCACAGGCGAGACGTATTCCTTTCCCGCTTCTAATCGCTTGAGGATCGCTCGCGCGTTCTCACGCTCGCCAGTCTTAGCGTAAGTCGCGCCCAGGTAGATTTGCGCGTCCGGACTATGATCACCCAACTTGATCGCTTCCTGATATGCAACTATGGCTTCTCGGTACTGCCCCGTCGCCGCGTAAGTATAGCCGAGGAGCGTGTGCAAGTCGGGGTTGCTGTGATCAAGTTCGAGCATCTTCTTCGCAGCTTCGATCGCCTGATCATTTTGCCGCGCGGTCAGCAGCCCTAATACGAAAGCCTCATTCGCCCCCGGCGCGAGGGGGTCTAGCTCTCTGGCGCGTTTCGTCTCGGCAATGGCTTGCTGAGGTTGTCCTTGGATTTTAAGATAATAAGCGTACTTGATATGCGCCTGAGCGAGGTTAGGGTTCAACTCGATGGCTCGCTTGATCTCGCGCTCAGCAACCGCCCAGTCCCAAGCATTCAATTTGATCTCGGCCAATGCGAGGTGCCCTTCAGCGAGACCCTCATCCAGTTCGAGCGCTTTGCGCGCCGCTTCTTCTGCTTTAGGCAACCCTTCTTTCGGGTCGAGAAGGTTGTTATTAACAAGACCATCATAGCTGACCGACAGTTCGGCATAGGCGAGCGCGTACTCAGGATCTACGGCTATCGCGTGTTCGTAAAACTCGATGGCTTTCTTTCGATTGTCCGTCCCTCCCATTCTCCAGAAGAAGCGACCCTTGAGTAGCAATTCATAAGCTTGAGGGTTTACGTTCTCACGTTTGGCGAGTTGCTGACGCTCGCCTGTTGTCAGGCGCAAACGTAGATTCTGGGCGATCGCACTTGAAATCTCTGATTGAACCGCGATCAGATCTGTCGCCTTGCGGTTGTACTGTTCACCCCAAACTTGCGTCCTATCGCGCGCGTCCACAAGCTCCACGCTAATCAAGAGATTATCTCCGAGCTGCGCAACACGGCCTGTGAGGATTGCGTCAACGCCGAGAGTATTAGCCACCTCTCGCGGCTCAACCTCTTTGCCCTTATACTTGAATGAGGAACTGCGCGCGATGACCTTTAGGCCAGGCAGTTGTGAGAGGCCATTGATGAGACTCTCGCTGACACCGTCTGAGAGGTAGTCCATGTCCGGGTTGCCTGTTGCGTTCGTAAAGGGGAGGACCGCGACGGAGCGGATGCTTGCTGCGGAATCAATGTTCGCTCTCCCGCTTTGACGCCAATAGCGCGAATAGGCGAAAAACGCAGCCATCACCACGAACGCCGTCAGGACTATCACTGCCCCGGGCCAACGTAGTTTGATTTTTTTGAGCGGATAAGCGGCGTTTGATGTCGATTCTACGAACTTGGCATCGCTTGTTTCTACTGCTGTTGCGACTCCGTATTGTTCACTACCCGTAGCAACCGCTTTCACCTCGCCACTCTTCTCATGCGGTTCAAGCCTGTGCCCAATTTCCGCCTCAGACTCCAGTCTCTGCTTCAGCCGCCGAAGATCAACCAAGAGATCCGTCGCGGTCTGATAGCGCTCCTC
>Ga0193729_1001290_pt1 | contig 12874 bp, 14 predicted proteins | sample U1c2metaG_FD_143036 | JGI IMG/M metagenome (GOLD analysis project Ga0193729, IMG submission 143036) | Soil microbial communities from a riparian zone of the East river system, Colorado, United States - U1c2 | ecosystem: Environmental > Terrestrial > Soil > Riparian zone | place: USA: East River... | reverse complement strand
TTCGACGCATCAGCCGCCTGGCGCGCACGCCGGACGATCCGCCGGTGCTTACCTTCGACCGGCATGGCGTGGAAGCCTTCGACGGCTTCCTGGCCGGCCTGCATGCCGACCGGCGCAAGACCGAAGGGCTGGAGGCGGCTTGGCTGGGCAAGGGACGGTCGACGGTGGCGCGGCTGGCTGGCGCGCTGGAGTTGCTCGCCTGGTCGGCCAGTGACGCGCCGGGTCTGCCCGGCCATATCGGCCGCGAGCAGGTCGAGGCCGCCGTGGCGCTTTGGACGGGCTATTTCCGGCCACACGCCCGCGCGGTGTTCGACCGCGCGATGCCAACGACTTCCGAGGATCGCGTGCGGCGGGTGGCCCGCTGGCTGAAGGCCAGCGGGGCCACGGTGATCTCCCGGGAGGACATCAGGTGCCGGGCGCTGGGCCGGACGGTCAATGCCGAGGCTGCCCAACAAGTGCTTTATCGTCTGGACTTCCTCGGATTCGTCCGCCCCGATCGCGCCGACGACCAGGCGGGACCTGGCCGGCCGGCGCGGCGTTGGCAGGTCAACCCCGCCTTGACCGACGCGTAAAACGACTGCCGGAAATACCGTAAATACCGGAAATTCAACTTGCAGGTTCCGATCGACGTATGGCGGGTGTCGAATCAGGCCGACCAGCCCAGCCGCGACCTGCCGATCGCCATCGATACGGCGGCCTGGCTCGGCTCGACCACCGGCAGGCCGACATGGCGTTGCAGGCGGTCGCGGTAGCGCGCCATGCCGGCGCAGCCCATGACCAGCACGTCGGCGCCGTCCTCGTCGCGCAGCTCGGCGGCGACTTCGGCCATGCGGGCGAAGGTCGTGGCCTCGTTGCTGAGCTCGACGACGCCCAGCCCGATCGCGCGGTCGCCCGCCATGCGGTCGTTCAGTCCCATCTGGCCGACATAGCGCAGATGGCGCGGAATCGATTTCCGCAGGATGGAGATCACGCCGAAGCGCTGGCCGAGCGTCAGCGCGGTCAGGATGCCGCACTCGGCAATGCCCAGCACCGGCTTGGTGGTGATCTCGCGCGCGGCATGCAGGCCGGGATCGGAGTAGCAGGCGATGACGAACGCCGAGCAGTCGTTGTCGCGCTTCTTCACCATGTCGCCGATCGGTCCGACAACCTGCTCGACATGGGCCTGGTTCTCGATGCCGGGCGGACCTTCCTTCAGGGTCACGCACTCGATGGCCGGTCCACCCGGCATGCGCAACGGCTCCATCGCGGAGTCGATGCCCTGGGTGACGGCCTCGGTGGAGTTGGGATTGATGACGAGGATGCGGTCGGACATGAGGCGAAGGATGACCTCTAAATTGCTATTCAACAATGCCTGATCTAACGTCGCGGCCTGGGGATTTATTGGAAGGGAAGGCTGAAATGGTGCAACGTTTTGCTGCGATCGTGATCGCGGCATTCCTCGTCGCGAATCCGGTGCTTGCACAGGACAAGCTGCCGCCGCTCAAGACCGGCGTCGACGGCACTTTCGCGCCGCACGCCATGCCCAAGCTGGGCGGTGGCATCGAGGGCTTCCAGATCGACCTCTTCACCGAGGCCGCCAAACGCATGCACCGCGAAATCATCTTCGACGCGGTGAGCTTCTCGACCCTGATTCCGGGCATGCAGTCGGGTCGTTACGACTTCATCGCCGCACCGACGACGGTGACCAAGGAGCGGGCGGAGAACATGCTGTTCACCGCGGGCTATCTGTGGACCGCCTTCCAGTTCGGCATCAAGAAGGGCACGCCGCCGATCAAGGGCTGGGAAGATCTCAAGGGCAAGTCGGTCTCGGTCAACAAGGGCACGCCCTACGAGACGCTGTCCAAGCAGATGGGCGAGAAGTATGGCTTCACGGTGCAGGTCTACGACACCCAGCCCGACGCCACGCAGGCCGTGCTCTCGGGCCGCGCCTACGCAACGCTGGGCGGCAACACGACCATCGTCTACGCCGCGTCGAAGAATCCTCAATTCGTGGCCGACCTCGTGCTCAAGGAAACCCGCGCCCACTGGGCCGCGCCCTTCCGCAAGGACAGCGTCGCGTTGCGCAACCAGATGCAGGACACGCTCGACTGCATGAAGAAGGACGGCACCATCGCCAAGCTCGCCGAGAAATGGTTCGGCCAGAAACCGGACGCCGACGATCTCGCCGTGGTGATCACGCCGGGCTACGGCGTGCCCGGCATGCCGGGCTACGATCCGACGCCGCACGAGCTGAAGTGTGGCTGAAGCGATTGTCGAAGCGCGTGGGATCCACAAGCATTTCGGCGCCCTTCATGTCCTGAAGGGCGTCGATCTCACGGTGGCTGAGCGCGAGCTGGTGTTCGTCATCGGGCCATCGGGCTCCGGCAAGTCGACCTTGCTGCGCTGCCTCAACCGGCTGGAGGAACCATCCTCCGGCTCTGTGGTGGTCGACGGCATCGACATGCTCGATCCCAGGACCGACATCAACCATGCCCGCCAGCGCATCGGCATGGTGTTCCAGTCCTTCAACCTCTATCCGCACATGACGGCGCTCGGCAACGTGACGCTCGCCTTGCGCAAGGTGGCGGGCAAGTCACGTGCCGAGGCCGATACGCTGGGCCGCGCCGCGCTCGAGCGGGTCGGGCTCGCCGATCGCGCCAACCACACGCCCGGCCAGCTCTCGGGCGGCCAGCAGCAGCGGGTCGCCATCGCGCGCTCGATTGCCCTCGAGCCCCGCGTGATGCTGTTCGACGAGCCCACCAGCGCGCTCGATCCCGAACTGGTGGGCTCGGTGCTCGAAGTCATGCGCTCGCTCCGCGAGTCCGGCATGACCATGATCGTGGTCAGCCACGAGATGGGCTTTGCCCGCAACGCCGCCGATCGCGTGGTCTTCATGGATGACGGGCTGATCGTTGAGCAGGGGACGCCTGCTGCGATCTTCGAGAAGCCGACCCAGGAACGCACACGCGCCTTCATCGGCCAGATCCAGCGGCACTAGTCATGTTCGGCGGCCGGCTCTCATGCTCTGCCGGACCGCGGGCGTCCCGCCCGCTCATGATCATGAGCGGGCGGGACGCCCGCGGTCCGCAGCCATGAGCGCGTGGGACCGTTTCACCGAGACCTTCTTCAACGGCAAGGTGATGCTGAAGTACCTGCCGGACATCCTGTCCGGCGTGGTCGTCACCATCGAGCTTGCCGTATTGATCGTGATCAGCGGACTGCTGGCGGGCCTCGTGCTCGCCTTGCTGCGCAGCCTCGCCATCCGGCCGCTCAACTGGCTGATCATCTTCGTCGTCGACCTGTTCCGCTCGCTGCCGCCACTGGTCATCATCGTCTTGATCTATTTCGGCGGCCCGGCCGCCGACATCTCGCCGTCGGGCTTCGTCTCGACCTGGCTGTCGCTGGCTCTCGTGCTGATGGCCTTCTCCGAGGAGATCTTCTGGGCCGGCATCACGTCGGTGCACAAGGGCCAGTGGGAGGCCGCGCGCTCGACCGGGCTCAGCTTCGGCCAGACCCTGATGAACGTCGTGCTGCCGCAGGCGCTTCGCCTCACCATCCCGCCGCTTACCAACCGCACCATCGCCATCACCAAGGGCACTGCGCTGGGCACCGTCGTTGCCGTCACCGAGATTTTAGGCGAGGCGAGCTCGGCCATGTCCAATTCCTACAATCCCTCGCCGTTGATGATGGGCGCCGCGGCCTACCTCGTGCTGTTCCTGCCCGTCGTCGTGGCGGCGCGCTGGGTCGAGACCAGATTCGCGTGGAAGCGATGATCCAGACCTTCCTCAATCCCGAGATCATCGCCGCCGCCTGGCCGATCGTGCTGGCGGGGCTTTTAAACACCATCCTGTTGTCGCTGATCGTGGTGCCGCTCGGCCTGTCCGGCGGCCTTCTTTTGGCGCTGCTCGCCAGCGTGCGTCACCCATTGGTGCGCTGGCCGCTGATGGCCTGGGTCGATTTCTTCCGCGCCTTTCCACCGCTGGTGCTGCTGGTCCTGCTGTTCGCTGGCCTGCCCTTCGCCGGCCTGGAACTGGGCGGCTTCGCCTGCGTGGCCATCGCCTTCTTCCTCAACACCGGCGCCTATTACGGCGAGATTTTTCGCGCGGGAATCGATTCGGTGGCCGTGCCCGAGCTCCTCTACCAGGCGCGCCAGGCGCAGAGCCTGACCTACAACCCGACGCCCATCGTGGTGGCGGCCATCATCTATTTCCTGATGCTGTGGCCGTTGGTTCGCCTGCTGAGCCGCCTGGAAAATCGCGCGCTGGCGGGACGGCATTAGGCTCTGCACACCGACTGCAGGCACCTTGACCCCGGGAAGCAGCATGCCCATCTCCTGAGTATCGCTCGTCGGTAAGATATTCTACCGACAGGCGAGCCGGTTGGTTCGATCGTCCGGCAGATCAGGCGCGGCAGGCCATGCTCATCGTCGACTTCCTCGTCTCTCATGCGATCATCATTGTTCCTGTAGCCGTCGTGTTGCTGGTGGCGTTCAAAAGTATTCGTATCGCCAACCAGTACGAACGCGGCGTCGTCTTTCGCCTGGGCAGGTACAACCGTACCGCAGGACCCGGCATCTATATCGTTTGGTTCCTCATCGAATGGCAGACCATGCTCGATCTGCGCACGGTGACGGCTGCGGTCGCGCAGCAGGAAGGCATCACGCGCGACAACGTGCCAATCAAGGTCGACACGGTCGTCTGGTATCGCATCGTCGATCCAGAGCGCGCCGTCATGGAGGTGCGGGCGATCGCCAACGCCGTGGAACAAGTGGCGCTCACCACGCTACGCACGGTTCTCGGCCAGCACACGCTCGACGACATATTGAAGGCGCAGGACACGATTTCCGAGTTGATGCAGAAGGCCATCGACTCCGTCACCGAGCCTTGGGGCGTCAAGGTCGAGCGGGTCCAGATGAAAAGCGTGGAAATTCCGCCGTCGATGCAACGTGCCATGGCCCAGGAGGCCGAAGCGCTGCGCGAGAAGCGGGCGCGTCTCATCAAGGCCGAGGCTGAGCTCGCGGCCGCCGAGCAGCTGCGCAATGCGGCCGAAGTCATCATGCAGAACCCCTCGGCGCTGGAACTCCGGCGCATGCAGATGATTACGGAAGTAGGCGCCGAGCAGAACACCATGACCATTGTGATGATGCCCAGCGAGTTCGTCTCCCTGGCAAGGAGCCTCACCGACTTGGCTGGCAAGGTCGCTGCCAAGAGTTGAATGGCCTGCAGCCGACGGCGGTGGTCGAGGCCGCGCGCAACGTGACATCCTGCTGTCAAATACGCTGAAGGTGATAAAACTCACATTTGTCGGCAACGCGGTCGCGGTACCTGCTGGTGGGAAGAAGATAAAGACATTGCGGGCAGAATAGGGCTGCTACGCATCGGCAGTACGGTATGCGCTATCATACACTTGTATTTCTAGGTCAACCGGGTATTGATAGTTGCATAAGCGTGCTGCGATCGGTTGCTTCACATGCGACCGACTGCGTCCGCACACCATGCCCATTGCTGAATTGGGGGGCAATGTGCCGACTGAATGCAATATGAGGTCTACGCACTGGATAGCCGCGCGGGCCTCATCGTCGTGTAGCTATGGTTGACGCAAAGAACGAGTCCGCTGCGAAAGTTCCACCCGATGCCGTTCGCGTGTGGCGCGGCTTCCGGTTGGGCAGCCTGGCCCCGCGGGACTTCCTGATGGCGCTGGGCAGCACCTTCATTCCCGTGACGGCCCAGCTGCAGAGCCTGCAGGGGCTTACCGCCTATCTGCCGACCGTAATGCCGCTCGACAAGCCAAGCGGCGTACCGGACGAAGTGGCACTTGTCTTCTACCGCACCCGGCAGGCCTACGACGATACCGAGCTGACGGTCCCCGGCCGGGCTTGCTCCTCGTTGCATTCGACGGTGTTCGGCGTCCCGCCAAGCGAAGGCAGCTTCCCCAGCGCGCTCGGCGAGAGCCTGAAATTCGACACGCCGTACTACCTGTTCACCGACCAGGCGGACTGGATGACCGGCTTCACCCAGGTCTTTGCCGGCACCCGTCCCGCCAAAATGACGGCCCTTGATTTCGCCTCCGGCCTTTTCAACTTCGCCAAGGATCTGCAACAGGACCGCCCAAAGGGCCTCGAGGGCGCCGTGCTTCACGTCACCGAGGATTGGGTATTGTATTGGGAGCATTGGACGAACCAGCGAGCGTCGCTTGGCAGCAGGATCGCGGCGTTGCCCAAGCTTGCTGCCCAAATCCTGTCGCAGTCCCACCGGGCGATGCCGTTGTCGATGAAGCTGACGGCGCGCGATGCCGGCGTCACCGTCAAGGGTGGCGAGAGCTTCAACATCCGGTTCACGCGCGGCGGCGGCAAGAAGCCGGCCGCTGCGCGGCGCGGACGCCGGACCTCCAGCCCGGCCGCCGCGCGAAAGCGCCGATAGGTTTCCTCCCGCGATCGATGGCGATATGCCAAGATGACGCTCGACGGCGACATCAAGATCGCCGCGGGAGGAATTCTCATGCGTTTGTCGCTCTGCTCCGTTGCCCTTTTGCTGGCGTGCGCGGTCAATCCGCTCGCCGCCCAGACCAATTGGCCCGAGAAACCGGTGCGGCTGGTCGTGGGCTTCACGGCCGGCAGCGCCACCGACGTCACCGGCCGCATGTTCGCCCAGAAATTCTCGGAGGCCTGGGGGCAGCCGGTGGTGGTCGAGAACGTCTCCGGTAATTCGGGCGCCATCGGCACCGACAAGGTCGCCAAGGCGCCGCCCGATGGCTACACGCTGATGTGGTCGGGCAACGCCGCCATCACCATCCTGCCCAGCCTGCAGACGCTGCCGTTCGATCCGTTGAAGGATCTGGCGCCGATCTCGACCGCGCTGTCGATGCCCAGCATCTTCCTGGTCAACAACGACCTGCCGGTGAAGTCGCTCGCCGATCTGATCGCCTACGCCAAGGCAAATCCGGGCAAGCTTTCATACGGCACGCCGGGCGTCGGCACGCCCCAGCACGTGGCGGGCGAGCTGTTATGCCATCTCGCCGGCATCAAGATGGAGCACATCCCCTATCGCGGCGCCAATCTCGCCGACGTCATGGGCGGCGTGGTCCCGGTCGGCATCCAGAACGCCGGCGCCAGCCTGCCGCTGGTGCGGGACAGCCGAGTCCGTGGCGTCGGCATCACCTCGCTCAAGCGCTCGCCCAATGCGCCCGACCTGCCGACATTGAATGAGTCGGGCTTCCCGGGCTTCGAGGCGACCTCGTGGTTTGCCCTGCTGGCGCCGGCCGGCACGCCGCAGCCCATCATCGACAAGGTGCGCGCCGAATCGCTGAAGGTGCTGGCTGATCCCGAGATGCAGAAGAAGTTCGCGACCCTTGGCCTCGATGTCGTCGGCAGCACATCGGAGGAGACGCGCGCCGCCATCGCGGCCGATATCCCCAAATGGGCCCAGGTCATCAAGGACGCCAACATCAAAGTCGGCAACTGAGCCATGGTCGAGTTCGCGCGTCTGAGCAGTGCCCTCGACGGCAACGAAGCGCTGCGGCGGCGCGCCCGGCTCGCTGCCTTGTCGCTCACCGTTCTGAGCGGCGACGAGGCGATTTCGGTGGATGTGGGCGAGCGCATTGCGGTTCATCGGGCCGCCGCGCCCAGCGCCGCCTTCAGCCTTGTCGCCACACCGGAAAGCTGGGCGGAATTCGCCAAGCCGGTGCCGGCCGTAGGCTTCCAGAGCCTGGTCGGCATGCAGCGGATGGGCCACCTCAGGGTCGAGGGCGACATGGTGGCCTATGGCCGCAACCTGCTGTTCCTGGAGCAGCTCTTCGCCGCGCTGCGTCCGCCGCCTGTGGCGGAACGATCGGCGGACGTCGGCACGCCGGTCATCGAGCCGGTGGTAGGGCGCTATCTGCGGCTGGATTTCAACGGCAAGCCGCACCGGATTTATTTCGAGGAGGCGGGCGAGGGCATTCCGCTCCTCTGCCTGCACACCGCCGGCGCCGACGGACGGCAATATCGCGCGCTCCTGAACGATCCCGAGATCACGCGCCGCTACCGTGTGATCGCGTTCGACCTGCCGTGGCACGGCAAGTCCTCGCCGCCACCCGGCTTCGAGAGCGAGGTCTACCGGCTCACGACCGATCTCTATGTCGACACGGTGATGGCGGTGTCGCGCGCGCTCGCGCTGGAGCGGCCGGTGGTGATGGGCTGCTCGATCGGCGGCCGCGCGGTGCTGCACCTGGCCCTTCGTCACGGCGCTCATTTCTGGGCGGCCATCGGCTTGCAGTCGGCCACCCATGCCGAGCCGGGTGCCGACACCCGCCTGCGCGACCTGGGGGTGCTGTTCCGTCCCGATGTCCATGGCCAGGAGGCGGCCGCAGGCACAGTTGCCTGCCTGATTTCGCCCACCTCGCCGCAGGCCGAGAAGTGGGAGACCTTATGGCATTACATGCAGGGCGGTCCGTCGGTCTTCCTGGGCGACCTGCATTACTATTTCACCGATGGCGATCTGCGGAACGCCGCTCTCGATGGCCTCGATGCGGAGAAGTGCCCGCTCTATTTGCTGACCGGCGAGTACGATCTCTCCGCCACGCCGGCGCTGACGGCGGAACTGGCGCGGCTGGTGAAAGCCCGGCACTTCGAGGTGATGGAGGGATTGGGACATTTCCCGATGTCGGAAAGTCCCCGGCAATTCCGCCGCTATTTACTGCCCGTGCTTGATCGCATCGCTAAGGACGGGGCGGGTTGACAGTCAGGGGCTCGCGCTCCTCGAGGACTCGTCCATCGGGGAAGATCGTGATCTTGCTCGGCACGCCCTGCGGCCGCGTCGGGACGGCATCGCGGCTGGTCTCGGCCTTCCACGAGCCGTTGTTCTGCGGCGTGATCCGCTCCACCTTGTAGCCTTGCGATTCGATGCGGTCGCGGGAATAGCTTTCGGTATTGGGATAGCGACTGCCGTAGGAGGTCGAAGGCGCAACCGGGGTCGGAGCCGAAAGCGTTGGAGGCGGCGGCAAGGCGCCGGGCGACATGGTTTCAGGCATGCGTCCGCCGTTGCCGATTGAGCCCGGCGCATACTGCGCAAAGGCCGGCGAGCCGGTCGCGATCACGAAAGCGAGAGCGATGATGAGGCGAGTGCGCATGCTTCAGATATTGGGACGCCGAAGCCGCGCACAAGTCCATACACAAGTATGAGAAAGCCGCAGCGCTGGCGGGGTGCACACGAGGCGTAAACCACCCCGCCAGGCCGGGTCGCGAGACCTTTCGGCCTACTGCTCTCTGATATTGCCGCTCGGCTCGAGGATCACGGCGACCTCGACATTGTCGCGCATCGCCTTGGCCGCCCAGTTGCCGGCCATGTCGCGGGTCAGGCTCTTCACGCCGGTGTAGCCCCGCTGTTCGATCTGCGCCTTGGCTGCGGCCTCGCCCGCCGATGCGTTGGACGGCGTCTTGGGAAAGTCGGTGCGCGGATTGCTGGTGCCGCCCGGCATCGAATCCATGGCGCGGCCGCCCGGGGTGCTGGGGGCCTGCATCTGGGCGTGGGCCACGCCCGCGGCAGTAATCAGAGCGAGGGTGGCAAGGGTGGTGCGGATCATGGTCGTCCTCCTTCCGTTGCTACGGGACGGGGACTGAACGCCGACTGCTGCGAGGTGTTGCATGATAAATCCACTGCAACCTTTCGCTGACTCGTTGCCCAGCAGGCCGTTCCCGCCGCAAAAGGAAGCGGGGGGATCATGGAATTCAAGAGCGTCCTGTCGCGCAAGCCGGTTTCCGAGATCGTCGCTTCCCAGGATTCGCCCGATCGGCGTCTGTCGAAAGTCCTCGGTCCCTTCAGCATCGCCGCCATGGGCATCGGCGCCATCATCGGGGCCGGCATCTTCGTGCTGACGGGCACTGCCGCCGCGCTCTATGCCGGCCCCGCCATCGTGCTCTCCTTCATGCTGGCCGCCATCGCTTGCGGCCTGGTCGGCCTGTGCTACGCCGAGCTCTCCGCCTTCCTGCCGGTGTCGGGCAGCAGCTACACCTACACCTACGCCACCCTGGGTGAACTCGCCGCCTGGGTGATCGGCTGGGACCTGATCCTGGAATACGCCATGGGCGGTGCGACCGTGGCCGTAGGCTGGTCGGGCTATTTCAACAGCCTGCTCGGGCTTGCGGGGATCGGCCTGGACCCCAGGCTGGCGGCCGCAACAGGACAGGCGGTCACCCTGCCCGACGGCACGACCGCCGCAGCCATCGCCAACCTGCCGGCCGCCGGCATCGTCATGCTGATCACCGTGCTGCTGGTGCTGGGCACGCGCGAGTCGGCGCGCCTCAACAATTTCATGGTGACGGTGAAGCTCACCGTCGTGCTGGCCTTCGTCGTCCTGGGCGCCTTCTATGTTCGAAGCGCCAACTGGCATCCGTTCGTCCCGCCCAATACCGGCGCGTTCGGGTCGTTCGGCCCGAGCGGCATCCTGCGCGGCGCCTCCATCGTGTTCTTCGCCTATATCGGCTTCGATGCCGTCTCGAACTGCGCTCAGGAGGCGCGGCGGCCGCAGCGCGACATGCCGATCGGCATCCTGGGCTCGCTGGTCACCTCGACAGTCCTTTACATCGCCGTCGCCGCGGTGCTGACCGGCCTGGTGCCGTATCCCGATCTGAACGTGCCCGATCCCGTGGCCAAGGGCGTGCGCGTCATCGGCCACGAATGGTTCTCGCTGTTCATCGAGCTGGGCGCGCTGATCGGGCTCACCACCGTCATCCTCGTCCTGCTCTACGGCCAGAGCCGGATCTTCGCGGCGATGGCGAATGACGGCCTGCTGCCGCCGTTGTTCGCCCGCGTCCATCCGACGCTCAGGACCCCCTACATCAGCCAGCTCGTCATCGGCGGCCTGGTCGCGGTTGTCGCCGCCGTGGCGCCGATCGATGTCCTGAGCCAGCTCGTGGGCGTCGGCACGCTCTTCGCCTTCATCCTGGTCTGCGCCGCGGTCATCTACCTGCGGTCGGCTGAACCCAAGGTCCCGCGGCCCTTCCGCGTGCCCAATGTGCCCTGGGTGCCGCTGCTGGGCATTCTCGCGTGCCTCGGCCTGATGTCCGGCCTGGCACCTCTGACGTGGCTGCGTCTCGTGAGCTGGCTCGTGATCGGCCTGGTCGTCTATTTCGCCTATGGGCGATTCCATTCGCGGCTGACGGGCGGCAGGTGATCGCGCCCCGATGGCAGTTGCCGGCCTTGTCAGTCGCCGGGCGAAGGATCACGATTTGCCGAGGGTCGCCAACATTTTCGCGAGGAGGGCGCCCATGCCCGGCAAGTCCATCGTCATGGCGGTCGTTCTCAGCGGCTGGCTGATCGCTGCCGTGATCGCGTTCATGATCGTCGCCTACGCGAGCTTCTTCGGCGTCGGCGTGGTCGGCCTGATGATCTGGTTCGTCAGCACGCGCGTCGACCTGGAGCAGGAGGGTGCGGTGGGCGTCGGTGTCTCGCCGGGCTTCTTCGCGCGACAGGTGAGGCGGAAGGCGGAGATGTCGCACGCCGAGCGGGCGGCCTTTCGTGACGAGAAATCACTGGAGGCGCAGTCGATACGCTTCTTCAAGCATTTCGGCATCGCCCTCACGCTGATTGGCGCGGGCGGGTTTCTGTACTTTCAGCTGTAGGCGCCGCCCGTCGCGCCGCGCCTCAATTCGATTGCCCCATGCAGTTCGAATAGGTCTCGGTCTGGCTCGGCCCTTCCTCGACGAAGGCGCCGTCGCCCTTGCTCCAGAACACGAACGTCTGGCTTTCATTGGCGTAGCGGATGCCCGAGCCCGACGCCGTTTGCTGCAGGGTATGGGTCGTGCCGTCGGCCTGGGTCACGATCACGTGCCCGCCGGGCAGCGGCATGCCGTTAGGCGCGGTGCGCACGGCGCCGGTGAAGTATTGGACGACCAGCGTCCTGCCCTGGTCGCAGACATACCGGACGGTATTGATCGGGGCAGGGGATTGGGCGCAGGCAGCGCTCGCCGCGAGAAATGACAGCGCGAGGCAGCCGGTCACTTTGCAAAGCATGGTCGTCTCCTTCGGGTCCAACGCTGTTCTGCCCTGATCTCTTTGTCCATGCTAGTTGGTAGCGTCCTTGATCCGGAGATTCGTGAGTATGAGCCTTGAGTCAGTACGTGCTTTTCTGGCGACGCGAGCGCCCGACATCGCCGTCGTCGAATTGGACGGCAGCACCGCCACGGTGGCGCTGGCCGCCGAAGGTCATGGCGTCGCCCCGGCGCAGATCGCCAAGACCCTGTCGTTGCGCGTGAAGGACCGCAATCTCCTGCTCGTCACCAGCGGCATTGCCCGGCTGGACAACAAGAAGGTCAAGGCGGCCTTCGGCGGCAAGCCCCGGATGCTGGCGCCGGAGGAGGTCGCGGCGATCACCGGTCATCCGGTGGGCGGTGTCTGTCCCTTCGGGCTGGCGACACCGCTGCCGATTTATTGCGACGTCTCGCTAAAAGCCTTCGACGAGGTGGTGCCGGCCGCCGGCTCGACGCGCAGCGCGCTTCGCATCAATCCCTTGCGCATGGCCGAACTGGTCGAGGCGGAATGGGTCGACGTTTGCCAGAACGGCGGCTAGCTCAGGCGCTGTTGCGCTTGCCCCATCGCTCCAGGTAGTCGACGCAGAACGCCAGGTCCGTGACATCGACATAGCGCCGGCCGATGTCGCGCAGATTGTCCTTGTGCGGCTGCTCCTCGATGTCGCCGACGCAATCCTCGGGCACCAGGGTGCGGAAGCGGTGGCTGAAGGCGTCGAGCGCGCTGCCGCGGATGCAGCCCGAAGTGTTGCAGCCGGTCACGATCATCGTGTCGACCCGCTCTTTCATGAAGTAGTTGGCGACTCCGGTTTCGAAGAAGATCGACGGGCCCTTCTTGGTCACCTTGAGGTCGTAGCCCGGCTCGTAGATGCGCGGATCGAGCGCCGTGCTCGG
>Ga0193729_1001289_pt1 | contig 12879 bp, 8 predicted proteins | sample U1c2metaG_FD_143036 | JGI IMG/M metagenome (GOLD analysis project Ga0193729, IMG submission 143036) | Soil microbial communities from a riparian zone of the East river system, Colorado, United States - U1c2 | ecosystem: Environmental > Terrestrial > Soil > Riparian zone | place: USA: East River... | reverse complement strand
GGGTGGCCGACCGTTTAAGCGCCGGAAAGAGGGCGACCGCACCCTTTGGGCAACCCGTAATGGCAGGCTTGCCTGTCGTGGCAGGCCCGTCTTTTCCGAAATTTTCTCCCTGCAGTTTTCCACGGCCGCGCCGCACTCACTCACGTACGTGGAACCCGCGCTTTGACGCCACTGCGTCGCGCACCGTACACTGCGCTTATGCCTCCCACGTTCAGCTCGCGCCGCTACAACTTCGATTGGCGCGGATTCATCACTCCCGGCGTCAAGCTGATCGTATTGATTTGTTCCGGCGTTTTTGTGGTGCAAACGCTGGCGGATCTTCTGCTCGGCCGCATGCGTGCCTACCACCTGATCGATCTGACTCTGGGATTGAGTGCCTATGCGGTAGTGCATGGCCTGCGCATCTGGCAACCCTTCACCTACATCTTCCTGCACGGCGGCCCGTTTCATCTCCTAATCAACATGCTGATGTTGTGGATGTTTGGCCGCGAACTGGAACAGGTGTGGGGCAAACGCCGCTTCCTGAATTATTTTTTCCTGTGCGGCGTGGGAGCCGGCCTGATCGAAGTAATCGTGAAAACGATTCCAACGCTCTTCGGCGGTCAAGCTTCTCTGACGCCCACCATCGGCGCGTCGGGAGCCATCTTCGGCATACTCATCGCCAACGCAATTTTATTTCCCGACCGGCGCATCTGGCTCATTCCTCTGCCAGTGACCATTCCCATGCGGCCCTACGTAGCGGTCATGGCCGCCATCGAATTTTTTGGCACGCTCAGCAGCGGCGGCGACAACGTGAGCCATCTTTGCCATCTGGGCGGTATGCTGGTGGGCTACATTTATCTGCGGCGCGGCTCCTTCCTCTACAACGTTCGCAACAGCGTCACCGACTGGAAAGTTCAGCGCAACAAGAAAAAATTCCAGGTCTACATGAACAAACAGAAAGACCCGCCGTCCCGTCCCGACAACTGGGTCAATTAACAGCAGAGCATTCTGTAACTTTGCGAGTCGTAACTAACCTTTGCGGCTCACTTCGTCTCGCCGCCGATCACGTGGAACTTCATGAAGTTCGTCGTGCCGCGAATACCCATCGGCGTCCCCGCCACGATGCCGATGACGTCGCCCTTGCGCACCAATTTTTCTTCCAGCAAGCGCTTCTCGGAAATGGCTGCCAAGCTGTCAATCTTGTGCGGGTCCGTGATTTCCGCGGGCATCACTCCCCAGATCAGCGCCATGCGCCTGCGCGTGTTGGCCTCGGGCGAAAACGCGATGATCGGCACCAGCGGGCGATAGCGCGAAACCAGCCGCGCGGTAAATCCGCTGTGGGTGAACACCGCGATCAGCCGCATGTGCAGTTCGCGCGAAGCGTGGCACACCAGCTCGGCTACCGTCTCCGCGACTTTCAGTTGCTCTTGCATCGAAGGGCGCGGAAATTCGCTGATGCTTTTTTCCGCTTCCTCGATGATCTTGGCCATCATCTGCACAGCTTCGACGGGATAATTTCCCGAAGCTGTTTCGGCCGAGAGCATCACCGCGTCCGAGCCGTCGAAAATCGCGTTGGCCACGTCAGAAGCTTCGGCGCGCGTTGGCCGCGGGTTTCCGGTCATCGATTCGAGCATCTGCGTAGCGGTAATTACCGGCCGGCGAAATTCCCGCGCGCGCGCGATAATCGTTTTTTGCACCACCGGCACGCGTTCCGGGCGCATCTCCACGCCGAGGTCGCCGCGAGCCACCATTACGCCGTCGGCCGCGCGCAGAATGGCATCGAGATTTTCAATGGCTTCCGGTTTTTCCAGCTTGGCGATCACCGGAGTGTCTTTCCCCGCTTTACGAATCAGCGCCTTGGCCTGCAGCACATCTTCGGCGCGGCGCACAAAACTCACCGCGATATAATCGGCGTTGTGCTTCAGCGCGAATTTCAAATCCTGCTTGTCTTTGGGAGTGAGCGCCGGCACCCGCAACTTAACGCCCGGCAAATTAATTCCTTTGTTCTGGCCCAGCGCGCCGCCGTTCACAACTTTGCAAATCACTTCGCGGCCGCGTACTTTCGTGACGCGCAATTCAATCAACCCGTCGGAAAGCAAAATCCTGTCGCCCTTGTGAACTTCACGGGGCAGCGGCGTAAATGTAGTATTCACCCGCGTGGAATCGCCCAGAATGCGCGCGGTGGTAATTACAAATTGTTGCCCGGCGGTCAACATCACGGGCTTGCCGCCAGCCAACACACCAGTGCGAATTTTTGGGCCCTGCAAATCCGCGAGAATGGAAATGGTCTTGCCTTGTTCCAGGGCGGCGGCGCGCAGCAGCGCGATATTTGCGGCGTGATCTTCGTGCTTGCCGTGCGAGAAATTCAGCCGCGCCACATCCATGCCGGCGCGCAGCAGTTTCTCCACAATCCGTCGCGACTTACTGGCGGGTCCGATAGTGCAAACTATTTTCGAGTGACGGAAAGTCATCTTTCGTTGTTCTGGCCTTATCTGGTTTTATTTGGCGGCGGCGAATTCCGCCACGATGCGCGCTAGAACATCTACACCTTTAACGAAGGACGCTACGGGAAGCCGCTCGTCATCGCCGTGCACGCGCAGGTAGTCCTCTTCCGTGATAGGAAATGGAACCAACCCGTAGGCTTGCACGTTGTGGAGCCGCAACTGCGCCGAATCGGTTGCGCCGGTGGACTGAAACGGCAGCACTGGAGCATTTCCAAATTGCGCGGTGGCAACTTTGGAAATCGTGGCATAAAAATCCGACTCCAGCGACGATGGTGGCGCGGCGAGTCCGGCGTCCGGTTGAAGTTCAAATTTTATTTGCGGGTCGTTTACCAGCTTGCTGAGTGCTGCCAGCAAAACGTCGACGGTATCTCCCGGAAGCAGGCGAATATTTAAATTTGCTCGCGCTTCCGCGGGAATTACGTTGTTGCGCACTCCAGCGGTGAGCATCGTGGGAGCCACGGTATCGCGCATCATGGAACTCCACAGCGGGCTCGCTTCGGACACGACCTTTTGCGCATGTTCGCCGCGATCCTCGCTGTCCAGCACGCGCATCCATTTGCCCAGCTCATCGGGTTCAATGGCCGCAAGCTGCTCGAAATATCGGCGCACAATAGTTGTGAAATGCGCGGGCGCCGAATAGCCGCCGATCTTGGCGACGGCCGCTGCGAGATGCACTACCGCATTGTCTTTTGTGGGGCGAGAGGAGTGCCCGGAAGTTCCGCGTGCAACGACCATGACATTCATGGCAACTTTTTCGCTGGCCTGCACCGCGACGTATTGCACTCGGCCATTCTTCATGAAAACTTCTCCGCCTTCGTTCAATGCATAGCCGGCGGCAAATTTATCCCAATACTTGGAGATTAGCATTCTGATGCTGGCGTCGCCGCCCTGCTCTTCATCGGCGGTGGCCAGAAAAATAACGTCACGGTTCAAACGCGCATTGGAGCGTTTCAGCGCGATAAATGCGGCAAGATTCGCGGCCAACATCCCTTTGTCATCGAAGGATCCGCGACCGTATAAATAGCCATCCTTGATGACCGCGGCAAAAGGGTCGACGGTCCACCTCGACCGGTCGATGCCGACCACATCCATGTGGGCGACCAGCAATAACGCTTTCGAGGGGTCGGCCACCGCCGAGCTACGCAAACGCGCTACCAGCGCGCTGCGACCGGGTGACAGGTCCAGCATCTCGGACTGGATGCCTTCCTTCTCCAGAATGTGCGCGAGATATTTCGCGATGGACTGCTCACTTCCTGGGGGGTTGGTGGTGTTGGTGCGGATCATATCGATCAGCCAGCCCTGGGCTTCTTTGGCGAGCGCGGTGGTGTCGCCGATGGGAGATGGACTGCTGATCGCTACTGCTGGGGACTGGGTCGTGGGTGCGCCCGCGGATTGGGCTGCGGAGTGAGACGACACTTGCGCGGCCAGCGGCAAACTTGCGCTTAACCACAGCGCCCCTACGCACATTCCCACCTGCAGTTTGCGTTTCCCGCTCACGAATCTCCTCCATTTTAAGTTGAGGCCCAGGTAACTGCTTTAAGTCGGGGCCAAGTAACAGTCCAGCTAAACTGGTCAAAATTCAGCCTGCAACACTTTCCTGCGATTCCGCTTCATACTAACATGCAGGGTGTAGTCGTCCGGGCGTTCCGTGGAGCGTAGTTGCGAAGACCCAACGCATAGGTTCAGGCACGCCGGGGATTAAAGAGTTAAGCGTCAGAAAATGAGGTCCCAGCTATGAAAGCTGTCTCTGGCAAGATTTTTTCGGCGAGTCTCATTGCGCTGCTGGCATGCGCATTGGCAGTACAGTCGACATGGGCTCAAGCCCCTGCCGGGCCGCAGGGCGGGCAGCCGCAACAAAGCGCGCCACCTACGCCGCCTCCTCCGGCCGCGCAGAATCCGGCGTCGAAGCCGCCGACACAGGCGCCTCCGGAAGCCGGTGTCACGATCGCGGTGGATGTTCCGGTGGTCACGGTGGACGTGATCGCCACGACAAAAAACGGCGACATCCTGACGGGATTAAAGAAAGAAAATTTCCGCGTGCTGGACGATGGCGCGCCGCAAACGATTACGAATTTTGCGCCCACGGACGCTCCTATCACGATGGTGGTGCTGATGGAGTTCAGCGGCCGCGCGTATGGCTGGTTTGCCGCGTATGCCAGGTATTGGGCTGATGCGCTGTTTCCCAACCTGCAGCAAAAAGATTGGGTAGCGCTGGAAACGTTTGACATGAGAACGCGGCTGGAAGTGGATTTTACCCAGGATAAGAATGAAGTTCGCGCGGCGATCAATCGGCTGTATTTCCCGGGATTCAGCGAATCGAATGTTTTTGATGCGATTCTGGAGACGAATGAACGGTTGAAAGATGTGAAAGGAAAAAAATCGATCTTGTTGCTGGCCAGTGGTGTGGATACTTTTTCCAAACATACTCTGGATCAGACTATGAAACAGTTGCGCCAGAGTGATGTGACTATTTTCGCGGTGGGTCTGGACAAAACTTTCACCAATTATCTGGACTTGCACGGTTCGCGCGGCGCACACATGGATTATTTGCAAGCGGAAAATCAGTTGAAGACTTTTGCTAATGAGACCGGGGGATTTTCGTGGTTTCCACAATTCGATGGGGAAATTCCTGGAATCTTTCAGCAAGTGGCCTCGATGCTGCGCCACCAGTACAGTATTTCCTACACTCCAGGGAACGGCGCGAAGGACGGGCGCTTTCACAAGGTGAAAGTGGAATTGGTGGCACCCGATGGCGGGCCGCTTAACGTTGTGGACCAAAAAGGCAAGAAGCAGAAATACGTAGTGTACGCGCGCGAAGGCTACCAGGCGCCGAAGAGCGGGGTGGGCGACTAAGTCCATTTACCGAAATAAAACTCCAGCGGGAATAAGCAGCCAGCTTTTTAGCAGCGATTCTTTTGAAATGTGCGGAACTTTAGTAGCCGCGCGCGAAGTCGACGCGATTGAAGAGTTCGCGGCCGTCGAACCAGCGTTCCAATAAATCCACCAACATGGCAGTTTCGCGGGGCCATAACCGGTCGCTGAGGGCGCTGGTGTGGGGCGTAATAAATAAATTCTTGGCGTGCCATAGCGGGCTTGAAGCGGGCAAAGGCTCGGTCTGTGCGACGTCAAGCGCGGCGCCGGCGAGCGCGCCACTTTTCAATGCGGAAATCAAGGCGGCTTCATCTACGAGCGAGCCTCGCCCTACGTTAATCAGCCGCGCAGTGCGCTTCATTAGCGCCAATTGCTGCGCACCAATGAGGGAGTTGGTCTCCGCCGTTTCGGGGGCACAAAGCAAAACGTAATCGGCTTGCGGCAAAACGCTACGCAATTCAGACGAGGGCACGATTTTTTCGGAATGCGTCGCATCACCTTTGCCAGACCTGGTCACGCCCCATACGCGCATGCCTAGCGCTTGGGCGCGTTTTCCCGCTTCCCTGCCGATGGATCCGTAGCCCACGATAAGGAGCAATGTTCCGTTCACTTCCGCGAGATGCTGGGGTTTGTCCCATAAATCCTGTTGCGACCAGATGGCTTTTTCCTGTTGGCGCAAGGTGTCTGGAAAATTTCGCGCCAGGGCCAATATCAAGCCGATGGTGTGTTCGGCCATGGGCACGGAAAAAATCCCGCTGGCGTTGGTGATCACCACTCCAGAGTTGCGCAACTCTGGGTACATGAGTTGCCCAACGCCTGCGGAAGTGGAATGCACCCACTTTAATTTTTTCGCGGCGGCAAATTGGGCTGGTCGCAATACGCTGCCCACAAACATATCCGCGTCGGCCAATTCGGCGGGTAACCGCTCCACGTTGGAGACGTGTACCACGTTCATCTGTGGCCAGCGTTGACGGAGGGTTTCCGCCATTACCGGCTTGGCATTCCATTCGGAGAAGAAGGAATGCCAGACGCCAATTACAAGCTTGGTATTCGCGGGTTCGGTGCGGACGCTCACAGTGGCCTCTGATTTATTGCGAATAGAAGATCGTTAAGATGGCACGCGCAAATCGGTTCCGGTCATGTCTTTTGGTTGGCGCTGTCCCAGCACGCCCAGAATTGTGGTCGCGATGTCACGCAGCGAGCCGCCGGTACGCAGGCGCAAATGTTCATCACCATTCACCAAAATAAACGGCACCGGATTGGTGGTGTGATAGGTGTGCGCACCGCCGGTGTTGGGATCGACCATCATTTCCGCGTTGCCGTGATCGGCGGTGATGAGCCAGGTGCCTCCGCGCACTTTCAGTGTTTGATAAATTCGCGCCAAGCCGGCGTCCACGGCTTCAACGGCCTGGATGGCGGCTTCTAATTTCCCGGAGTGGCCGACCATGTCGGCATTGGCATAATTCATGATGATGGCGTCGAATTCGCCTTTCTCGATGGCGTGCACCACGGTGTCGGTGATTCCCGCCGCGGACATTTCCGGCTTTAAGTCGTAGGTGGCCACTTTCGGCGAGGGGACCAGGATGCGTTCTTCTCCGCCGAAGGGCTTTTCCACGCCACCGTTAAAAAAGTAAGTTACGTGGGCGTATTTTTCCGTTTCGGCGCAGCGCAAATTTTTGTAAGCGAGTTCCGCGAAGACTTGCGCCAATATTTGTTCGAGCTTTTCGGGGGAAATGACATATTTCAGCCAGGGCCAGTTCTTGTCGTATTGCGTGGTGGCCACGAAGAAAAGATTTTTGGGTCTTTGCGGATCGGCGAACTTATCGAAGTCGGGTGCGGCGACGGCATAGGTCATCTGTCTGGCGCGATCGGCGCGGAAATTGAAGAAAATCACCGCGTCTTCGTCGTGAATCAAACCGACTGGAGTAGCTGAGTCGCCTGTACCCTTCGTTACGACGATCGGTTTGATGAATTCATCGGTAACGTCCTGCTCGTAACTTTTGCTGAGCGCCGCAACAGGATCTCCGGTGCGCGTGGGGGCTTGGCCGTGCACCATGGCGCGGTAGGCCAGCTCGATGCGCTCCCAGCGATTGTCGCGGTCCATGGCGTAGTAGCGGCCCACCAGCGTGGCGATTTGGCCCACACCCAATTCGCGCATTTTGTGCTGCAGCTGTTTGACGAATTCGTGGCCGCTGTGCGGCGGCGTGTCTCGTCCGTCCATGAAGCAATGCACAAATACTTTCTCCACTTTTTTGTGCTTGGCCATTTCCAGCAAGGCAAACAAATGTTGGATATGGGAATGCACGCCGCCATCGCTTAACAACCCGATGAAATGCAGTTGGCGTTCGCGGCCGCGATCCATGGCTTGTTGAAACAGCGGCACGTTTTCCAATTGTTTATTGGCGATCAACAGATCGATACGGGTGATATCCATATGGACGATGCGCCCGGCGCCGATATTCATGTGGCCGACTTCGCTGTTGCCCATCTGCCCCTCGGGCAGTCCAACGAACGGGCCGGAGGTATGAATCAAAGTATTTGGAAATTTACGCAGCAGCTCGTCGTAAGCAGGCTTGCGCGCAAGGGCGATGGCGTTGTCCTTGGTTTCCGCGCGGTATCCCCAGCCATCGAGCACGGTTAACACGATTGGTTTCGTTTTTTTGGTCATAGCGCGTCAGAATACACGGATTCGCGGCGGTCTTGTAGTGAAGGCCTTGGATAGTAGCGGGTCAGTTTCCGATTGCCCGACTACACGTCCAAGCGCGATCGGGTATAGGCGAAGTCAGAACAATTCCGGTGACTAGTTCCGTCCAGCAGATAGAACCTACATGAAGACTGCTGGCAGCGTTGCGATTGGCTTCACATTTTGCGCGTCATCGAGTTCCGCGACGAAGTACTCAACTACGGTCTCGTTCTTTGACAAGGCCGCTTTTACGAACAGTCCGGAATCTCCAAACGAAACAATTTCGCAAATCCATCCACGCTTGGTTCCCACAGGTAGGGTTATTGATTCCTCGCTAACCGATTGGGTCTCTGAACCTTTTTTCAAGTTAACAATGTGAAGGCCGTGACAATTCCCGGAGTGGCATTCTTTTACCTTCCTCATCCAACGAAAACTGATGTTGCGTCGAGACGTGCGCCAGTAGAGGCTTCGATGAGTGGAGAAAAGGAGACTCTGATATGAGGTTGTCGGGGTTGGCGATGATTCGGTAACGGTCCCAAGCCAGATGCCGGTAGAAGAGACGCTCGGGACGTCATTTGTCGCTCGCGGAGCATGTGTGCAGAACCAGGGCATTCGCAACCGGACCGAAGAGTAGCTGTTTGAAGCCGTAGCCTTGCGGAATTCCCCTCTCCTCAAACGATTTAGAAAACATAGGTCTTAATCTTAACCGAAAGACACCCAAATGCCTGATCAAGGTGCTGATCGGAAGCTGAACCATCACCCATTGGAATTCGTCGCAAATTTTCGGGCGGACAATGATGAACAAAACTGGAATTTTGGAGTGCGTGAGCACTTTGACGCTGACAGACGTTTTGCACAGGGGTCCAAGGCACTGCGACTGCTCCACTTATATTAATTAAATAAATAATATTATATATCTGTACATCAGCGGTTAGCGCGCTCATGGTGGGAGTGTAATCAATTACTGAGGAGGATCACACATGAGAGCAATGAATCGTTTAGAACAACCGTTCCGCGGGGCTGCAACCCTACAGGAACAGATCAATCGCATTTTTGGGGAAGGCGTAGGACACACGGGCATGGAGTCGAACTTGACGCCTTGGGCCCCGGCCGTGGACATCTACGAGACGGAAAATGAACTGGTGGTTAAAGCGGACCTGCCGGATGTGAATCCGCAGAATCTGGACATCCGCGTGGAGAATAATATCCTCACGATTCGCGGCGAACGCAAGTTCGAGAGCAAGGTGAACGAAGACAACTATCTGCGCATCGAACGCGCCTATGGCTCGTTCAGCCGGAGCTTCTCGTTGGCGAACTCCGTGAAAACGGATGCAATCAAGGCCGATTATCAGAATGGTGTGTTGACACTGAGCCTTCCGAAACGCGAGGAAGCGAAGCCGAAGCAGATCAAGGTGACTGTAGGAACGCACGCTGTAGGAACGCACGCAATGGCAGCGGCAGCTGGCGCTCGCTAAAAGAGTTAACCGAACAGGGGAGCATTTGGGCGGGTGGCGGAAACTAAATGCCACCCGCCTTTACTTTTGACCTGCGCGATGAACTTCCGTAGTGGTGACTTCCCATTGGCAAAACGCCTAGAGTCCACACGACTAATCACAGTTAAGCTGTTTTTCTTGAGCCCTTAATCTTGTTTGGCCGGGGCTGGAGCGGCCAGTGCCTTGGCGGCTTCCTGTTGGGGCTCGGGCGGCAGTTCGTCGCGCAATTCGATGGACAGCCAGTCGCCCGCGTATTCTTTACTGACTGCGGGACGATAACGGATGACCGCGTGCATGCCTTCGACATGGTGACAAAGACTGAAGTGGTCGCTGCCATACCAGATGGTGTCTGAATAGCCGATCATCTGGCGTCCTTTGCTTTTGAAAACCATGAGGTCGTCGCCGCGCTGCAAGGTCACTTCGTTTTTGCTTTTCTCGCCGCATGCGATGGAGAGCATTTTCCCTTCCGCGGCTTGCGATTGTTCCTCGACTTCGTCGATCACGATGGCGTCGGCGGGCCTGCTGGCAGCGGGTATGCGATTCCACAGAGCTACGGCTTCGTTATGATCGGGGCCGTGCCAGCGCTCGGCGACATAGCGCGCAGATTCGGCGGCTTCTTTTTCGCGTTTCATGCGCAGCAGAATTTCGCCGCTCAATAAATGATAGCCGGCTCGCGAAGGTTCTAGTTGCTCGGCTTTACGGGCGGCCACCAGCGCTCTTGTGCCTTGCCCGTCGGCAATGAGTAACATCGCCAGTTGCACATAGGCAGGCGCAAATTGTGGGTTGGCTTCCTTTATCTGCTGTAATTCTGTGCGCAGCGTCTCGCGCTGTTCGGGCGTTTCACGTTTGGCGGTCATCATGGCCTTGAAATATTGTGAAAGGTACAGGGTCTTATCCAACTCATAAGCGCGCGAAAATTCGCGCAGGGCATCTTCGTCTTTACCCTCTCGGAAATTAATAAAGGCCTTCTCTTCGTGGGCCGCGCCGAGCGCGGGGTCCTCCTGGAGTGCTCGTTCGACGAGATCGGTGGCTTCCGGAGCATCGTGTTCCAATAATCGATAACCGGCAATTTCGCAATCCGTTTCCGCCTTGGTCAGCTTACGCGAGGGAAAATCTTTTTCCTGGATGGCGGTGAGATTTTCGACAGCGTAAGCGTGAAACGCAAAAGCCTGGATATACTTTTGCAGACCATCCTCCACTTGTTTTAGATCTCCGAATATGTCGCGGAAGGCCTTTAGCTGCGGGTCTCCAGCTTGTAATTGCGCATAAAAACGGCTGAGCTTTTTGCCCAGCTCCATGTCCGGACCAAACACGAGGTAATGCACGAGGGCCCAGGATTCCGCGTAAAAGGTGGCGATCTGGCTTTCGTCTCCGCGGTAATACGACCAGGGATTCACGACCAACAATGTTTCGAGCTTGATCATGGTGCGGTTTTTCAACTGGTAGACGCGGGTGCTAGGCGCACCTACGTAGGATTTCTTGGGCTCGAATCTAGTATTGCCGTAAAACTCCGCCAAGCCTTCGTCCAGCCAGGTGGGCAGCCAGCGAAAATTACTGTGCAGCAAGGTGTGCACGTATTCGTGATAGACGACGTTATAGGCGCCCGGCACGTCTTGATCGATACGCACGATGGCAAATTGTTTTTCCCAGCCATGATCGAAAAGGCCGGCAGGGAGCGGGCCTTTATGATTTTTCCACAGCGCGGGTGCCAGGGATTTCATGTCATTTTCGGTTTGCACCGCGAAGATCAGGAGCGGCGCTCCGGTGGTCAGGCGCATCTTGGGAAATCCGACGGCGAAGACCGCGCGCATCTGCTCGAATTCGAGCGCGACTCTGCGGGCGTCGTGTTCACTGCCATTGGTTAAGACGCGGAAATTGGGGCTGCGAACTTCGGTGTAGGGTTTTTCGCCGGCGAAAGAGGGGGCTGCGCGCAATAAAGCCAGGGCGCAGAGCAGTGCGATGAATTTAAAATGGTCACGAACCAGTAAGGTCATTTGGCGCGCTGTCCTCTCGCCAACAATCTAACACTTTACTATTGGGTTAGTTGTTGGCGGCGCCCGACTATACACCTAACTGGCAGGTTTTCAGTGGCGGCTGAATTCGCGCAAGGCCGCCAGTAAACGGTCGACCTCATCGGCGGTGTTGTAGTGTACCAGGCCGATGCGCAATAGGCCGCCGGTGGACTGCACGCCAAGACGCTCGGTTAAATTCAGGGCATAAAAATTTCCGTCCCATGTGAAGATTCCGCGCTCACCAAGGAAAGTGGCGGTCTCCGTGGGAGTGTGGCCGTCCAGGCGGATGGAGACGGTTGAACAACGCTGATCGAATCTTGCGGGATCGGTGATGCCGAAAATGCGGAGGCCGTCGATGCGTTGTAGTCCTTCCATTAATTTCGCGACCAGCGCCATTTCATGTTGGTGCGTGACGCGGTAGGCGGCTAGAAGCGCGCTGCGGCGGTCCTGCGCTGCGGGATCGTGCCGCCTCCCGAGTGTTGCGAGGTATTCCACGGCGGCTGCGATGCCGGCGATTAATTCTTGAACTTGCGTGCCGGTTTCCCAGCGGTCGGGGAGAGCGTCAGGCGCGGGCCGAACTTTGTATGGAGCGAAGCGCATCAGGTACTGGTGTTTTCCGTAGAGTGTGCCCATGTGCGGGCCGAAAAATTTGTAGGGCGAGCAGGCGAGAAAATCGCAGTCAAGCGCCTGCACGTCAATTGCGCCGTGGGGCGCGTAATGGACGGCGTCGACAAATATCAGGGCGCCTACGGAATGGGCAAATTTGGCAATCTCGGCGACGGGATTGATGGTGCCGACGGCATTGGAGGCGTAACCTACGGCGACGAGCTTGGTTTTTTTGGTGAGCTTGCGCCGCAAATCGTCCATATCCAGGGTGCAATCGGCGTCGCGAATATCCACCTGTCGCACATGCACGCCTTTTTCTTCGAGAGCGCGCCACGGCGCTACATTGGCGTCATGATCCAGCGTGGTCACTACGACTTCGTCTCCCGCGTCGAGCTCGCGGCCGATGGCTCGGGCGAGTGCGAAGGTGATGGTGGTCATGTTCTGGCCGAAACTTACTTCATCGGGCGCGCAATTGAAAAAATCGGCCATGGCCTGGCGCGCGCCGCAAATCATCGCGTCGTTGCGGCGGCTGGTGGCGAAGGCTCCGCACGTGTTGGCGTTATCGTGCAGCAGATAATTCTGAATGGCGTCGATGACTTGCTGGGGAACCTGCGTGCCTGCGGGGCCATCGAGAAAAGCGGCGGGCTGTCCGTTGACTTGGGTCCGCAAGGACGGAAACTGCTGGCGCACCCAGGCGGTGTCCAGGGATTTGCTTCCCGCGGCGTGTG
>Ga0193729_1001287_pt1 | contig 12890 bp, 12 predicted proteins | sample U1c2metaG_FD_143036 | JGI IMG/M metagenome (GOLD analysis project Ga0193729, IMG submission 143036) | Soil microbial communities from a riparian zone of the East river system, Colorado, United States - U1c2 | ecosystem: Environmental > Terrestrial > Soil > Riparian zone | place: USA: East River... | reverse complement strand
TAACAAGATCGCGCCATGGTTTATCGGCCGTATCGCGCGCACGGATGATCGTTCGGCCGGTTTTCCCATCGAAGGCAGTGGCGGCGCGGATGACGAAATCGTTGTCGGTCTTCCAGGTGAGCACGTCACCGGGATTGCTGGCTTCGAGGGTGACCGCGCCAGTCTCGACGTCCACCCGGTACATGTCGAAAGCGGAGCGATCGCGCAGGTTGAGCGCGACCAGAATAGATTTCGGGTGTTGTGAATCGGTCAGGACATTCTGTGCGCGCACGCCCCGGAACGGCGTCAGATCCCGCACATTTCCATTCGTTAGGTCGACCGAAAAAAGGTGGTCGATTTCGTCGCCATTATTGTCGTGAAGATAGAGGATATGTTTCCCGTCGGCTGTCCACCTATAATAGTGAATGGGATAGCCTGTTTCGTTCGTGACCGGATGCGGCTTCGCGCCGTCCGGCGCGCTCAGCCAGACATTGATTACAGCATTCTTGTCCGGCGCGAGCCAGGCTATTTGCGCGCCGTCTGGGGAAATTTGCGGGAGTGAGCGCTCCGGATTACCGAAAAGAATTTCGCGTGGAATGAGCGCGGGCAATTTGGCGTAAATGGTGAAGCTGCAAAGCCAGATGACCGCACAGAGAAGATATTTCATATCGATTGCCACTTCTACTTAATCTTCGAGAGGTCCAGCGCAATGCGGGCGACACTGTAGAAGAGTAGAATCGCGCCCACGGGCACGAGCCATACGCCGAGTCCGGGGTCGCCGTCATAGATTACAATTCCGCCGAGAAAGAATCCCGCCGGCAGTAGGATCGCGGCCCAAATCAATGCAAAGGAAACCGACTGTCGAAGCTCGAAGCGATCCACCTTTCGCACCGTCAAACCGGCAGCGATGTTTATGAGCGCGAGCAGCGTTCCGTGTGCATGGGCAAGTGTGAACATAAGTCGCCGCGTTTCGTTTCCAACATCGACATACCACCCGATCTTGAACCCGTGCAGTGTCTCGAGGGCGCCGCCCAGGGATAAAAACACGAGGAGCGACCACCAGCCGAAGCGCAAATTTCGGTGGGCGTTCTTTTTGATGGTTTGGGCGCGAGGAATTGAGCGCATCATTCTGCCAGGAAGATCCGCTTATCGTCACGCTCGGTTCGAAGGCGTTGGAAAATGTCTTGTTGCCAGCGTCCATTTGAATCGAGCAGCGTCTCAGGGCGATAAACTGCGTTTGGATCGCGCACTTCGTGCATCCATTTTTCATAAGCCCGCGCAGCTGCATCGCTCAGCAAGCGATCGGTCCCAGTGTAGTTGAAAGAGAAATTCTGGAAACCGGGCAACGTTTGCAGGGATTTCCACGCGTCAAAGCGAACGGCGGCGTACGGATCGGTCAGGCTGTAAATGAGGTACGGGTAGAGCCAATCGCGGCCCGCGATTTTTTGCGCGGGTTCCCAGCCAAGACCCCAAGCAAGAAGGACGCGCTGACCGGCGTCGCCCTTTACGATCCACTGGATCCCCGCGGCGATGGTTTGATCGTCTGGCGACAGCTCCGGGATGGGTTGGCTATACCAGTCGTGCAGTTTCTGCGCAGTCCACGCGAGCGTTTGATCGAGATGACAAAGGTTGCAGGCGTTGGGTCTTCCATACGTGATACTTTCCTTCACGCTCGGGGACGAGACCTGGTGGCTGCGCATCGCGTGCAACAGGCCGAATGTCGTGCGTGGCATGTGGCAGTTGTAACAGCTGCTACCTGACGAATCGGCGGGATGATGAGTGTGTGCTACTAGTCTTGCGTTCATATCTTTGTGGCACTGTAAGCAGGCCGCGTTGGAATCCATTTTCGGCTTCAACTGACCAGTCCGCGCCCATGTTTTTACATCGGCGTGGTCTGGTGTATCCAAATGCATCTCGTGACAGGAGATGCAGGAGAATTCGCCACCGCGAAAACAGGGCGAGGCTTGGACGCCGTTGAATTCGCGTCCTGTCACTCGAATCATTCCGTCCCCCCAGAATCTGTTGCCGAAAAAATCCGGCTCGGTCCGGCGAATAAAATCTTTTTGGTCACTGTGATCCACCGTACTTGGCTGCACGACGAAACGCTGTGCCAGATCGTGCTGGCCTGGACGGAAGCTGGCGCCGTGCCGATTGAAATCGATTTTATCTGTCATGTTGTTAAAGGCCCAAACGCTATGGCACTGCCCGCAGGCGAGCCCTGAGCCCGGACCCTTCAGACGCGAAGGATTTGTCATGGTCGGGTCAGACTTCGTCGTGAGATGAATCTTGAAACGGCGGATGGGATTTCGGTTGAGCGCGATGTGCTCAGCTCCTTCACTGTGGCACGCCTCGCACGCGATCCCGAACTCCGCGACCTGCGAATCCCATGTATTGCCTTGGACAAAACGCGACTGGCCTTGCGTGACGTGGCAGTCCATACAAGCGCCATTCCACGCTCCAATTGAATAATATTCCTTCAGGTCCGGCGGCATCAAAAATGTCTGACTGACCGGCGCCCACATTTTCTCCGCGACGATGTAGGCGAAGGGAAATTGCTCTAGGGTGCGGCCCTGGCCGGTCTCGAGCCATGGGACTTGCAACGTGTGCGAACCCGTTACGAGGACGATCTGTTGCCCGTCGCTGTAGCTGGCGCCTTCCCGTCGCTTGTGAACGAAGAACGCGTCGTGGCGGCGTTCGACTTTGTATTCGATCCCGTTGAATGCGAGTTCGAGTTGATCCATGTTCGCCGGCAGGCTCGACGGCGCTGCGACCTGTGTCATCGTTCTATGAAAGGATGCGTGCCAGCTTGCATAATTTCCCGGATGACATGCGCGGCAGGCATTCGACGTCACATAGCCAGCGATCTGTGATCTGATGGGACGATCCTTCGGTGACTGCGACTCGCGTTGAAAGTCGCGAAGCGAAATTAATGTCAACGCGCCTGCGCCGGCTATCGCTGTGATAACGAACAGCCCATGGCACTGGGTTCGAGACAAGGTCGGCACAATTTCTCATGCAATGCTATGGAAATCGAAACGCAGAGGCAATTAGCATTCTTTCTACTCGTGGGCCACGGCAACAGATTTATCGAAGAGATTCTCGCGCCGCCTCTTTTCATTCGATTCTGTCCTAACCAAAGCACCTTCTCAGCCACACCTAGCAGAGCGACGCGCGTTTGCTCTTCAGGCTGGTTGCATTCATCATGTGGGGTGCGATCTGATGTCTACCGCCAAAAAGAATGGATCGCAGGCGAGACACGGCTGCTCGGCGCAGAGGTTCAAATTGTTTGAGCGTTAGCGATCCAGTGCCCAGGTTTTCTTTTCGAAAGAAACGCGGCCCGATCCTTTCTCGAACGCCTCGAAGTGTCCCGGGTTCTGTTGATAATATTTCTGGTGATACGCCTCGGCCGGATAAAATTTCATGGCGGGCAGAATTTCAGTCGCGATCGGTTTTTCGAATTTTCCGGAGCGCGCGAGCTTCTCTTTTGAAGCCTCCGCGATCTTTTTCTCCTTATTGTCGTTGTAAAAAATCGCGGCGCGATAACTCGGCCCAATGTCGGTGAACTGGCCGTCAGCCTGGGTCGGATCGATTTGGCGCCAGTAAATGTCGAGCAACTGATCGTAAGAAATCTTTGTCGGATCGTAAGTGATTTCGATCGATTCGCGATAGTCCGTCTTTTCCGAGGAGACGAGTTCGTAGCTAGGATTCGGTTCTGTTCCGCCAGAATAACCAACGACGGTTTTGATGACGCCTTTTGCTTTATCGAATGCCGGTTGGATGCACCAAAAGCAACCGCCAGCGAAAATCGCAGTCTTGGTTGGTGACGGAGGTGAATCTTGGCCGCGAGCGGGATCGACAACAACCGCAATCACGATGGCGAACAGCAGGGCAATGGTTGGGATTTTTTTCATAGTTGTCGAATCTTAGACAATGCTGCTCATGATTCGTTTCGCTTTTTAGGCTTGTTGAGACAGCTACTGCTTAGTTTTCTCCTCACCGTGTCTGCGCGCGAGATTCAATCGACTCACCGCCCCGAAAGCTTCCGGGGCTCTCCGATCATTGAATTAAGCTCGCCGATCGAGCATCTTTATCTCGAAAAACTCTTCGGGCGCAATGCGCCGCTGCATGTCGATCTTGGCTGCGGCGAGGGCTCGTTTCTTTGCGCGCTGGCGCAGCGAATGCCGAAAAAGAATTTTCTCGGGACCGAACGTCTGCTCGGCCGGATCCGTGCTGCCGCGCGCAAAGCGACCACGATCAGCAATGTGCGCCTGCTGCGAATGGAAATCTCCTACGCTGTCCGCTATTTACTGCCACCCGGATCCGTGGAGGTGTTTTATCTTTTGTTCCCCGATCCGTGGCCCAAACGGCGGCATTGGCGCCGCCGAGTCGTTAACGAGAATGTTTTGCGTGCGATTAATCAGGCACTGATTAACGGCGGAACGCTCCACATCGCTACTGATTGCGTTGACTATTTTGAAAAAATAAAAGAGGTCGCGCAGGCAAATCCAGATTTTGCAGCCGTGGATTTTACTGATATCGATCTTCCACACACGAAATTCGAGAGAAAATTTCGGGCGCAAGGCGTGACGATTTACCGACTCGAACTGCGAAAAGTTTCGCCGGTGAGATAGCTTTGTGCTTCCCAACCGTCGCGGCCAACGCGCACCGTCACTGCGCCCGTCTCATCCTGGCGAAAAAGTTTGATGCCTCGCGCGCGCACATGCTCGGCCCATTCATCGCTGATTCGCTCATATTCAGGAAAATCGCGCGAAGTGGCGATAATTAGCTGCGGTTGCACAGCATCCAGGAATCGATCCGAGCCAGACTGGCCGAAATGGTGTTGTCCCTTGATGATGATGTCACTGCGCAGATTCAGACCGTAGGCCAGCAGCGAGTTCTCCGTTTTCTCTCCGCTATCGGACATAAGGAGAATCGATGTTGATGGCGCGATGACCAACTGGATCACATACGTCTGGTCGTCGGATATGTTTGCGAGAAACACGCGAGGCGGAAAAAGGACATACGCTGTGACCTCGCGCGACAACCGAAAACTATCTCCCGCAGCCAGATGATCGGTTTTTATTCCCCGTTGCTGGAAGAGGCGCTGCAACTGTTGATGAATAGTGGAGCGATCCGGCGTCGAACTGTCCGTCAAACGCACACGAGGAAAATCGCGCAGCAATTCCGCCGCCCCGCCGATATGGAGCGAATCACCGTGAGTGAGCAGCAAGCCATCGAGCCGGTTGACTCCCGCCCAGTGCAAATAGGGACGAACCACCCGTTCATAATTCCGGTCGCTCCCGCAATCGAACAGCCAATCTGCGCCCCTCGGTCGCAGGTGGACCGCCGCGCCCGGGCCGACATCCAAAACCGTGATTTTTGCAATGTCGTTTTGAGGCCAATGCGGATGTTCAGTGTAGAAATGGCCGCCGGGGATTTGCGCAAACAGTTGCACGATGCCGAGAACAAGCCGCGCGAGAAACCAGTTGGCGTTATTGAAAACGACAGCGAGCCACGGCAGCCATGGCGTCGAGATGAGCGAGAGCAATGCGACCGCGAGAACGAAAAAGGCAATCGGGACGACCACTAAGTTCGCAAGCAATGAAACCGGCGTGACGATATGAAAGTACCAGAGAACAAATGGCAAGGAACCGATCCAGGCCGCAAGAGAAACCGAGGCGCCGCGCGACAGCCATTCCAGTCCAACGTGCATGAAATGTCGCGGTCCGCGCAACAAGCTCCGCGGCAAAAAAGGATCGGGTGCAGCCCAACGCCGTAGAAATCCAAACAGCGGGTCGGCAAACAATACAATCGCGCCCACGACGGCGAAGGAGAGCTGAAAGCCAACGGAAAAGAGTTCGTTTGTGTCCCAGCAGAGAAGAAAGAACGCCGCTGCGGCCAGATTGTTGAGGAGGAAAGCTTTTCGTTCGAAAAAGAAGCCGCCGAGCAAAATAGAAGTCATTACTGCGGCTCGCAGACTTGAGACGTGCAGACCCGTCACCGCCGCATAGAAAAACAGCGTGGGTATAATCAGCGCAGCCGCCCATTTGCGCGACAGTCGGGCGACCGTTGCCAGCATCCACAAGAGTGCTGCGACGATGCCCACATGCAGACCGGCGACTGCAAAAAGATGAAGCGTGCCAGTTTGCTGAAATGGCTCTTCGATGTCTTCGGGCGTTTGATGCCTGAGACCGAGCACAATTCCGCTAAGAAAATCTTGCACCTGTGGTGAGTCGTCCAAGCCGCGGCAAAGCGCGTTTCGCATCCATCCGCGAGATTTCTGTGCCGCGCGCAAGATTGGATTTCCTACACCGTGCCGAACCAGGCTGCCGTCCTCAGGGTAACGAACAAACAAAGTTCGGCGAACGTCGCGGCGCGCGAGATATGCGCGCATGTCGAATTCGCCTGGGTTTCGCGGCGGCGCGATCACTGCCGCGCTTCCGAATAGCCTCAACTCATCGGCATATTCCGGAGTGCCACGCCAGCGGACGAGCCAGGTCGCACCTGTTCGCTCGTTCCCGCCTTCGAATTCGACGGACTCAAGCCTCAGCAGGAACGTCGCAAACCCGTTCGGCGCGATTTTGGGCTCGCTGACGACGATTCCAGTCGCAGTAACTACTCGCGGTCGATTACCAAGTTGAGCAGCAAGCTGCTGGCTTTCGGTGTCGCTGGTTTGTAAATCATGCAGCAGAAAAAAGCCAAGCCCGACGATTGCATACGTCGCGATCATCATTGGCCAGCGCAACAGAATGATGCAGCAGACCGCGACGACGATTGAAATTACGAGGAGAGCCGAAGAAGGGAGCGGCAAAAAATCCGCGAGAATAATTCCCAGCCCAGCCATTCCCGCCAGGCCGACGAATGGCTGTCGCGGCAAGTTCAACAACTTCATCGTCCCGCTTTTCGTTCATTCCGCAGCGACAACGCAAGCTCTTCGAACAATCTCGCAGGCGCGACGCTAACGTCGACGACCTGGCACAAGCAGCACCGGACGCGCGCTATGTTTGAGTACGCCTTTGGTCACGCCTCCCACGAGCAGGTTATACATCGCGCCATGTCCATGCGTACCCATCACAATCAAATCGGCGTTAAGGCTATCCGCTTGGAACAAGATTTCCTCGGCCACCATCCCGGCTGGCTCATGCAATGTGACCTTGAGTCCGCCTTGAGCGATTTCTTTCTGCCACTGAGCCAGCTTCGATTTCTGGCTTTCATCCAGCGGCATTGTTTGCGGCATTGGATCAAACACGGGAACCGGCATACCCGACATCGGTGTAAGCTCTGGCATTCCCGCCAAGCCGTAACCAGGCGCGCCGGGCGCTGCAGCAGCACTGAATTCTCTGACGTGGATGAGATGAATCTCCGAATCGAGTGCTTTTGCGAGTTGCTGCGCCACGCCAATGACTCGCGACGTGACGTTCGAAAAATCAATCGGAACAAGAATGCGTTTCACGTTCACAGTCGAGATTATCAATCACCGACGAGGCTGACGAGGGGAAATCCGGCGAACATCTAATCGAAATGAGATGCAGAGATGGCGTGCGAGCCATATTTTCTGTCGTGCACGATCTTTTCGACGAACAGGAAGATGTCGATCCTTCGAGCGCAAATACTAGGGCGCCGCTCGCCACGCGTATGCGGCCACATTCCCTCGAGGAATTCGTCGGCCAGGAACATATTCTCGGGCCAGGCAAACTTTTGCGCCGAGCGATTGAAGTCGATCGTTTGCCTTCGGTAATTTTTTCCGGTCCCCCGGGGACCGGAAAAACCACGCTCGCGCACATTATTGCCGAGATGACGCACGCAAAATTCGTTCGACTGAGCGGCGTTGAAAGCAACGTGGCCGAGATGCGGCGCGTCATCGCTGCGGCGACCAATCGCCTCCGCACTTCCGGGCAAAAGACGATCCTCTTCATCGATGAGATCCATCATTTCAACAAAGCGCAGCAGGATATTTTTTTGCCCGATGTTGAAAGCGGAAATCTAAGATTAATCGGAGCGACCACTTACAATCCGTTTTTCTATGTAAACAGCCCGCTCGTTTCGCGCTCACAGGTTTTCCAGCTAGAACCGCTTCGTGTCGAACAATTGGAGGAATTGATCGATCGCGCGCTCGCGGATAAAGAGCGTGGCCTGGGGAATCACAAGGTCAAGATCGACAAAGATGCCCGACCGCATCTCGCGAAACTGAGCGACGGCGACGCGCGCAAATGTCTAAATGCGCTCGAAATTGGCGTCCTCACCACGCAGCCTGATCCCGATGGCGTGATTCACTTCACGCTCGCAGTTGCCGAGGAGAGCATTCAGCAAAAGGCGATCGTGTATGATCGCGCGGGCGACGCCCACTACGACACGATCAGCGCATTCATCAAAAGCATGCGCGCGTCCGATGAAAAGGGCGCGATGTATTGGCTCGCCAAAATGTTGCACGCTGGCGAAGATTTCCGCTTTATCGCGCGGCGCATTGTCATTTTTGCCAGCGAAGACATCGGTCTGGCCGATCCGGAAGCGTTGCCGCTGGCGATCGCGACGCAGCAAGCTGTCGAATTTGTGGGCCTGCCCGAAGCGCGCATTCCGCTGGGGCATGCGACCGCTTACATGTGCCGGGCAGCGAAAAGCCGCGAAGCCTACGACGCGCTCAACGCCGCGACGGAGAAGATCGAGATGGAACAAACAAAGCGCGTCCCAGAAGATCTCAAGAACAAACACTTTCCGGTAAATCCTGAACGCTAGATCTTTGGGTCGGCTTCGAGAAATTGGCGAGTCGTCGCCCGAACAAATCCACCAGTCGCGAGTGCTAGTTTGGCCTATGTGCGAGCCAGAGCATCTCAATGCCTGGCAAGGTAAAGACCGCGATTTCCGAGATTGGCTGGCCGGTCGAGAATTGTAGTGTTATTGAAGCCGGCGAAAGCGAGCATGTCGAGAATACACTTCTCCGTAGGTATCCACTTCGGCATGAACTGAACGCCTTCCACTGGTTGGCGCAGATACAGATAGGAGTTGTCGTTGGAGTCGTGCAAGAGGCTTTCCAGATAGAGCGTATTGGTAAACTTCGATACGATATCGAGCCCCAGTTGCGGGCTCCGCAAATGATAGAGGAGTGCGATCATGAGCACAAAATCGAAGCGCTCATTAGCTTCCGCCATTGACTCGATCGTGGCGACACGCGTCGTGATATTCGCCAGCCCGAAATGAGCTATTAGCCAGTTTAACCGGGCGATGTATTGGGGTGCGGCATCAACCGCGACAACTTGTGCGCCGCGTCTGGCCATCTCAATGGCAAAAAAGCCTTCAGCGCACCCGATGTCGAGAATCCGCAATCCGCTCAGGTCGCGAGGAATAACTTTTTCAAGAATGATCCAGCGGTCGAGCGGATGATCCCGAGGCTGAGGACCCGGCGATGGCGCAATATCCCGAGTTCGGACGCCCTCAGCCACCTCGATCTGATGAAACCAAGGCCCTTGTTCTTTAACTTTCGATATTAGCGTGCTGGTGTCGGTGATCATTCCAGATTCCTTACGGCTGTCGAGTGACTGCAGTACAATACCACCTAACGTGGCGTGTCCCCAAAACCTAAGGAACAAATGCTTCCCGGTGAATCCGGGATGCTCGGGTGCGCCGTGCTCCTCACGCCGCAACTGAGAAAATTGTTCTGAAAGTGGCGTTGATCGTTCGCGGGTTCCCTCGCAAACTCGTCGGTTACATTCGCATTCCTCAATTCGACGCTAAAACAAGCTGCACATCCAACTCGCTGAAAGTAGCGAAACATGCCACACAGCTACAGCGACTGGTAATGATTCGGCGCCTGAGTCCCTTGAGGTCGCGAACGACGTGTTCGCAGCCAAGCTTTGGGAGCTCTCTGATTCAGAGCTGGAGGAGATCGAAAACTCCCTCGCTGATTTGGTTTAGCGCTCGCTCTTGTCCCCAAGACAATCTCCATCGCTTGTTTCCAATTCGCAGATCAACGAAGCTGGCGTCACCATGGCAGCTGCCTCTGACCTCGTTCAGATCGCGCCCTCTCTTTTTATCTGGCAAGTGTACGATCCCGCGGTGAAGTCCGATCTTTTTTCCAGCGCGATTCTGACTGCCGAAGGAATCCTCCTTATCGATCCAATCGCGATGGAGGATATTCCGTTTTCTGAACTGCGCAGAGATGGCCTGATCGCTGGAATTGTTGTGACGAATTTCAATCATCACCGCGCTTTTGCTAAGTTTTCCGAGCAGTTCTCGGTTCCGATCTTCGCGCGTCGCGAGACATTTCCTGATAAGACGCCGAGGCAATTCAATGAGCTGGTAGATGGCGACAAGATTTGTGATGAACTACAGGTGATTGGCATCGAAAGCGCCGGCCCGGGCGAGATTGCTCTACATTACGCGCCAAACGGCGGGACGCTCATCGTTGGCGATGCCCTGATTAACTTTGAGCCGTATGGATTTACTTTTCTGCCGGCAAAGTATTGCTCGAATGAAAAAGAAATGAAGCGTTCGTTACGAAAACTTCTTAGCTACAAAGCTGATCGAATTCTTTTCGCGCATGGATCGCCGATCCTGTTCGGGGCGAGCGATCGATTGCAGAGGTTGCTGGATGGCGATCTCTGAATGCGAGGTAAAACAGGCCAACAGAAGTAAACAAAGAGAACGAAGGGGATCTGTATTCAGCCAAATTAGAATCTTCGTTTTCTTCGTTGCCTTCTGTAAAACCTCTCTCCGATGCACCCATTGTACGAGAAGGCGGACCGGCTTAGCAGCAAAGTCATTGGAGCGGCGATCGAAGTCCATCGGCACGAGGGACCAGGGTTGATCGAATCAATTTACGAGCGATGCCTGATGCGCGAGCTGGAGTTGCGTTCGATTCCAGCTACGACGCAGAAAATAGTTCGTGTGGATTACAAGGGTCTTGTTTTTGATGAGCCGCTGCGCTTCGACCTCCTTGTGGACAACTGTTTGCTGGTCGAGTTAAAGGCTGTCGAACTTTTGCATCCTTCCAACAAAGCGCAGCTTTTTAGCTATATGAAGTTGTTGGATATTCCGGTCGGGTTGCTGGTTAACTTTCATGAGCCGGTTCTGAAGAACGGAATTTTTCGAATGATTCTGCCAGGAGCGAATCGAACAGAGGTAGGCGACGATAAGGAAGTTTCGCTGTAGGAGCCGTATTGAGGAATTTCGTTTTCCTCGCTCGCTTTCTAAAAGCTCTCTGCGATGCGAGGTAAGACAGACTAACAGAAGTAAACGAAGAGAACGAAGGGGATCTGTATTCAGCCAAATTAGAATCTTCGTTTTCTTCGTTGCCTTCTGTAAAACCTTTCTGCGATGCAGCCATTGTACGAGAACGCGGGCGGACCGGTGTCGAGATTTCTCCGGCTGATTCGTTTTTCCCACACGGTTTTTGCGCTCCCGTTTGCCCTCGGCGCCTTTGTGGTAGCTGCGAATGGCCGGCCCTCGTTGCGTACGCTGTCGCTCGTCGTGATCTGCATGGTCCTCGCGCGGACGGCAGCGATGCTCTTCAATCGCCTCGTCGATTGGTCGCTCGATCAGCGCAATCCGCGCACCGCCACGCGTCACCTGCTCGTTTCGAAATCGGCGGCCCTCATTTTGCTGACTCTAAGTTCCGCTGGATTTGTTTTCGCAGCGGCGGCGATCAATCGACTGACGTTGATGCTCGCGCCGGTTGCTCTGGCCGTGATTTTTTTCTATTCGCTCACGAAGCGGTTCACGAGCGCGACCCACTTCTTTCTCGGACTGGCGCTGGCAATTGGGCCGGTCGGCGCCTGGATTGCGCAAACCGGACATGTCGATCTTGCGCCGCTGGTGCTTGGAGCCGGCGTAATCTGCTGGGTCGCTGGGTTTGACCTGATTTATGCGACACAGGATTATGATTTCGATCGGCGCGAAGGCATTCAGTCGCTCGTCGTAAAACTTGGAATCGCGCGCAGTCTCCGGTTGGCCCAATTACTGCACCTTGGAATGTTTGCTGCGCTAATCGCGTTCGGCATCGCCGCCTCGCTCGGCTTGTTTTATTACTCCGGGATGCCGCTCGTTGCGGCAGCGCTTTTCTACGAGCACAAACTCACGAGCAAACTCGATCTGGCTGGCATCAATCGCGCATTTTTCGAGAGCAATGCATTTGTCAGCGCGGTGTTTCTGATCGGGGTCTGTCTCGATCGATTGGTTTAACCGATCACATCGCGTTTAGCTGTGCCACGCGCCTCTGGTGCCGGCCGCCGTCGAAACCTGTTTCCAGCCAGATCCGTACAATCTTCAGCGCGAGATCCTCGGGAATCATGCGCTCTCCGATCGAGAGAACATTCGCGTCATTATGTTGGCGGGAGAGCCGGGCCGATTCTTCATTCCAGCAAAGCGCGCAACGCACGCCATGAACCTTGTTCGCTACCATCGCTTCGCCGTTGCCCGAGCCGCCGAACACAATGCCACGTTCGCATTCGCCGCGTGCGACTGCTTCCGCAGCTGGGCGAATAAAGAGCGGGTAATCGACCGGTTCCTCATTGAACGTGCCGAAGTCTTTTACTTCGTGTCCGAGTCTGCCGAGCAATTCTCTCACTTTCTCTTTGTAGCGAAAACCGGCGTGATCTGTGCCGAGCGAAATCTTCATTACGAGACTTTGTTAAGCCGAGTTCATGCCGAATGTCGAGAAGGTAGCGACGATTGACTTAAATTGCCTGGCGGTTCAGGTGAACCGATCCATTTAAGCGCCGTGCAGTTTGGCGAGTTCGCTCCAGATTTCTCGCTCCCGCTCGGTTATTTTTTTCGGGACATTCATTTGCACGATCACGTAAAGATCGCCACGCTTGCCGGAAATTCCCGGAAGCCCTTGTCCGCGCAAACGAAAGCGTTGTCCGCCCTGCGTCCCTGGTGGAACTTTCAAACGCACAGTTTTTTCGAGCGTTGGCACC